>Ga0209698_10008486_pt1 | contig 10599 bp, 8 predicted proteins | sample LitLauG_LLR_2012_FD_187203 | JGI IMG/M metagenome (GOLD analysis project Ga0209698, IMG submission 187203) | Freshwater sediment microbial communities from Pennsylvania, USA - Little Laurel Run_MetaG_LLR_2012 (SPAdes) (version 2) | ecosystem: Environmental > Aquatic > Freshwater > Creek >... | reverse complement strand
ATCTTCGACAACATGGAGCGCGGAGAGATCTCAGCTTTGCCGAACTTCATCTTCTCGCTCGAGAACAGTCCGAGCTCTTTCAACTCGCATAGCAGGTCGTAATGCCCCGGATAGCGAAGCGTCTTCTCGAAGCACTCGCCCACACGGCCCTCAAATGTCTCGGGCAACGTGGATGTTCCGCCGGAGGTGTGAAATGCCACCAACGGAGAGAATCCGGCGATGTGAAAATCTTCGGGTTCAGTCAGAGGATCAATCGTCGTCAGCTTCCCTTTCCGCAGGATGCGCGCCGGCTCCACGTATTCGTTAATCAAGCCTTCCACGGAAAACACCAGCTGGTAGTGAAATGGCGGCGTAGGCTGCTCAGGGAGGCCACCAACGTAGAGCCGCAGGGCATCCGCGCGTCCTCCCAGCCGGCGCACCAGTTCTCCACCCAGGATCGACGCCATACCCGGCGAGAGCCCGCAGTCCGGCGCCAGTGCGATCCCGCGCTTCTCGGCTTTCTTCGACAAAGCCAATTCCTGGCGTACCACGGTGTTATTACCCCCCAAGTCGGCGAAGTGGCATCGTGCTTCCACCGCCGCTCGCGCCAATCCAAGATTCAGGAAATACGGAACTGCCGATAGCGCGGCGTTATGCCCGTGCATCAACCTGGCCGCCGCCTTCTCATCGCCCGCGTCGAGAGCAACCGCTCTCACCTTTCTGTCTCCGGTAATCCGATTAACCCGGGCCGCCACCTCTCTCGCGCGCTTGGCATCGCTATCGGCCAGCGTCACAGAACTGACCTGCGGCGTGCGCGCCATGTCAAAGGCCGCAGCCGATCCCATCATGCCGGAACCAATCACCAGAAGTTTCATAGTCCTCCGTAAGAATTATTGTGCAGGCCGGAGAATCCCGGATACGAATCAGAGACGGTCGTGCAGAGTCACTCGCAAGCTTGCTGTCGAAAGTCGGAAACTAAGACAAGATTCAGATCAGCGAAAGAAAGGAACTAGAGCCCGGCGGGAGCGATGCGGTCGCAGATATAACGTCGAAGATTGAGCTTCAGGGAATTCACATATGATCGTATCACCAAACGCCATTGAGTGCGCCTGACTTTTGTACACGTTAAGGTTTTTGTACGTCATATTTGACTCACAGCAAAGACCTCAGGCAACGCGAAGAACTACACTTTCACTCCAAGCTCATACCGAGAGCAGTTGGGAGTATGGGCAATGCCCAACTCACAAGCCAACAATAATTTCTCGAACGAGGCACCGGACAACCACTCTGGACAGTGAATTGCATCACACGTGTTCATACGTAATACTGTGTCGTCTTGATATCGGGCATTAAACCAAGGGGCGGTCATGTTCGGGTCCAGGGACGTTTTCAAGTTGCTTGCCGTTTTGACGTTCGCATTTTCTGCAGCCGCGGGAAGCGCACATTCGCAGGTTTCCGGAGGAACGCATAGTCCACACGGCAACCTGAGCGTTCCCTGTCAGAACTGCCACACCGCGAGCGCTTGGAGACCCATCCGCGGAGTTCCAGAATTCGATCACAACCAGACGAAATATCCTCTGCGCGGCATGCACCAGTCGGTGAGTTGCACTCAATGTCACGTTAGGCCGGTTTTCACCAACGTTGGACAAAATTGCCAGGACTGCCACGCCGACATTCACAAGCGGCAACTGGGAGCAAATTGCGAGCAGTGCCACACGGTCCTGGGATGGCAGGTCTCCATTCAGCAGGTGCAACAGCATAACAACCGCTTTCCCCTGACTGGGGCGCACGCTACGGTGGACTGCGATTCCTGCCACAAAGGAGGGGCGACCAGCCGGTTCCAGACGATGTCCACGGAGTGCTATTCCTGCCACGCTGCAGACTTCAAAACAGCCGCAAGTCCAAACCATGTGGCCGCCGGTTTTTCGGCCACCTGCACCAACTGCCACAGTACCGACACCTGGCTAAACGCGAAATTCGATCACTCTTCGGTGGGATTTCCTCTGAGCGGAGGGCACGCGGTTCCCCCACGGTTGTGTGCCGACTGTCACATCGGCAACAACTACAACCTCGCGAGCATCGCTTGCGTAGGCTGCCACCTTAAGGACTATCAGGGCGCCACAAATCCAAATCACGTCTCGGCGCAATTCTCACAATCGTGCGAGCAATGCCACAACATAACGGCGTGGTCGAATGCTTCATTCAACCACAACGCCACAGCCTTCCCTCTTACCGGCCTGCACACTGTGCCACCGCGGCAATGTACCGATTGCCACATAAACAACAACTACAACCTGACGACCACGGCCTGCGCCAGTTGTCATTTAAAGGACTATCAGGGAACGACCAATCCGAATCACGTCACCTCGAACTTCCCCCAGGCATGCGATCAGTGCCACAACACGACCTCATGGGCAAATGCGACCTTCAATCACAACAGTACAGGCTTCCCACTCACCGGATTGCACACGGCGCCACCGCGGCAGTGCACTGATTGCCATGTCAACAATAACTACACCTTGTCGAGCGCGGCCTGCGTTACGTGTCATCTGAAGGACTATCAAGGGACCACAAACCCCAATCACGTTACGGCCAGCTTCCCCCAGGCATGCGATCAGTGCCACACCACGACTTCGTGGGCAAATGCGACCTTCAATCACGGCAGCACCGGTTTTCCGCTAACGGGGGGTCACGCCGTTCCACCGCGGCAATGCACGGACTGCCATGTCAACAACAATTATTCGCTGAACAGCACCCTCTGCTATTCTTGCCATCAAAACGACTACGCTGGCACGAACAATCCTGCGCACGGTGCGGCCGGATTCCCTACTACGTGCGAACTCTGCCACGACACCATCGTCTGGACAGACTCGACGTTCAATCACAGCAACACAACCTTCCCCCTTACCGGTGCGCACCTGGTGCCTCCGCGCGTGTGCACCGACTGCCATGTCAACAATAACTACACGACGCTGCCAACCACGTGTATCGGTTGCCATCAGACCGACTACAACAACACCACCAACCCCGGCCATGCCGCGCAGCCGCAGTTCTTCCCGACTACCTGCCAGAACTGCCACAACACCACCGCCTGGACTGGGGCGACATTCAATCACACGCAGTACACACCATTCTCGATCACCCATGGAAACGCAAACGGTGTTTGCGCCACGTGCCACACAAATTCGAGCGACTACTCCGTGTTCCAGTGCACGGGCTGCCACGGCGGCAACAATGCGAGTAACTTTCACCACGAGAATGTGAACGGGTATGTGTACAACAGCATTAACTGCTACCAGTGTCACCAGAGCGGCAACGGCGGCGGATAGCGCAGATTGGGTCCCGGACTTCCTACAAACCGTGCAGATGGTCCGGTCCAATTAAAGAGATGGATTGAGAAGGCGATAGTACTTCATTCACTCCCTGACCGGCCGCCCGCAGCAGCGTGAAAGCGGTATAAGGGCAGTGCCGACACACGAACCCGGAGCCTAAACACTTCAGGTTAGCACCGACGTTCAGTCCTTCTGGTGCTATCCTTAGATGTTATGGATCACCTCGCAGTGCTTCGCGAAAAAGTCGCTCGTCTCCGCTCCGAGATCGCACAGCTTCAGGAGTTGAACAACCAGTATCGACGTGAGGGCCGAAATGATACACAGGCACAGGTCGCTCACGGCCAGAGGCATGAGCGTCTACAAGAAATCCAGCAGGAACTTACTCAACTCGCTGATCTCGGCCGACGAGTGCGTTCCGTGGAACAGATGAAGGAGGAACACCGCGCCCGCCTCCATCCCGCCAACAAGGCTTCGTAATCTTTCCACACCGTGTTAGCCGTACACACCACAGGAGCAGCGGGCTTCGCAAAGCATCAGCGGACTCCCCCAATAGAAACTATTACCTAAATGCGGTGATGACTTGAACGATGGAGCTAAGTCCCTGAGAAATTTGGTGGAGCTAGTCGGGCTCGAACCGACGACCTCATCGTTGCGAACGATGCGCTCTCCCAGCTGAGCTATAGCCCCATGCAGGTTGGGATAGATAACTCACTCATTTTATCAGCCTTCCGGAATCCGCACCAAGCCTTCGAACCCGTAGAGGGTCCTATTCGTCCTGCCCTTCTCCGCGACCCCGGAGAATCCTCCGCGTTCTGTGCGGTTAAGAGTTTTTGTCCGGCCAGTGCCACGGTTCCACTCTCCAACAGGGGCTTCGAACCCTGCAAATCACCTTGACGAAACCCTCCGACCTGCGTCTAACTTACATTAGGCAGTATTGGAACCGATGGGGAAATTTTCATGTTTGAGCAACTGAATCCCGCGACCGCACGCCGGCAGCGCAGCCTTCGCGTCGCCTCGGTCGCTTTCCATGCGGCGATTCTCGCCTGGATACTCCACGCTCCCGAGCCCAGGCTGCTGACTCCCACCTCCGTTGCCCTCGGTCAGAATGGCACGTCCGTCACCCGGCTGTACTGGTCGAGCAGGAATCCAGACGACAGCGCTCATAGCTCTTCCGATCTCGCCACCGAGCACTACAAACATCAGCGCCTCGGACAAAAGCTGACCTGGAAGGCTTCTCCGCAACAGTCGAAACTGCCTGCACCGCAGACGCCGGTCGCTCGCGCCGAACAACAAGACAAGTCGGAAACCCAGACGCTCTCCGCCCTGGGACACGGCGCTCAGGCGGGACTTCCCTACGGAACGCTAACCCGCGGTCAGCTCTACGGTGACGAGATCCGCCCCGCACTCCCCGTCGCGACCTCCGACCCCGTCGTCTACCCGTGGCAACTGCCCACCGCCCCCGGGAACGAAGTCATTGAAATCACCATCGACGAGCGCGGAGAAATCGTCAGCAAGACGGTGCTGCAGAGCCTCGGTCCCGAGATCGACTCGAAGTGCCTCGCGGCTCTCGAGAATTGGCACTTCCATCCCGCCACGCGCAACGGCTCTCCCATTCCCTCCAAGCAGGACGCCATCTTTCCCTTCCGCTCTCGCGGCTGATCTTGCCGCGCCGCGCTCACCCGCTATAATGAACGAGTGAACGAAAACGCAGTCCAGCAAGTCGCCTCCGCCGAGTTCCCCACGCGCTGGGGCAAATTTCGCATTTACGGTTTCCGCGGACATTCCGAGGGAAGGGTTGACCGCCGCATCGAAGAGGCGGTTGCCCTCGTCATGGGCGATGTGAAGTCCCGCCCACCCCTTGTTCGCATCCACTCGCAGTGCCTTACCGGAGATGTCTTTCATTCCCTGCGCTGTGACTGCCGCCAGCAGCTCGAACTCTCATTGTCCATGATTTCTGAGGAGGGCGCCGGTATCCTGATTTACGAGCAGCAGGAGGGACGCGGCATTGGCCTGATGGCCAAGCTGCAGGCCTATGAGTTACAGGACGCTGGCCTGGACACCGTGGAAGCCAACGAACGCCTCGGCTTCAAAGCCGACCAACGCGACTTCACACTTCCTGGCGAGATCCTGAAAGCTTTGGGCGTCGCAAAGGTGCGCTTGCTCTCCAACAATCCCGACAAAGTGGAAGCCCTGGAACGTTCCGGCGTCCAAGTCGTTGAGCGCGTTCCCTGTGAAGTCACTCCCAGCCCGCACGCCGAAGAATATCTTCGCACGAAAAAAGAAAAGCTCGGCCACCTGTTCACTTCCAGCTAGTGACCCCATCAAGTTGCGTTGATCGTTGACCAAAACACGCTCTTTGAACGGAGCGCGGATGTGCTGAGAATTGCCTTTCTGGGCGAAGCCAGCGGAACACAATCAACGTTACTCGAGCCGCATAGACGGGGATATGTGAAGCCCGACACGCCGGTGCCGGGTTCTGCGAATCAAACGCGCGAGTCCCGGAGGGACGACTGACAATAGCCCGGCGCTTCTAGCGCCGGGTGTCTGACGAGCAGATCCATGCGTCCCGTAGGGACGCCTGAACCATCGCGCTATCCCCAAATTTATTGGGGGTCGTATTCCACTCCGTGCTTCTTCAAGAATGCGACGAACTCCTCTTCAAAACTCCGCTTGCGGTGATGTTCCGGCTGCGTCTGGATGTATGAGATGGTGTCGGGCATTTGCGAGATTCCCACTGTGAACGCGCCGTATCCTTCCTGCCAGGCGAAATCTTTCGCGTGTGTTTCATTCATCCAGTGCGAGGACGCCCCCTTGATCAATTGCATGGCTTTGGCAAGGGGCATGGTTGCAGGCAACGACAACAGGATATGCACGTGGTTCTCAGTTCCACCAACCATGAGCGCTTTGAATCCGTTCTTCCGCGCGATGCCACCAATGAAGGACCAGAGGTCGGACTGGATTTCCGCAGTAATTAGATTGCAGCGGTTTTTTGTCGAGAAGACGCAATGGACGAGATCCGAGACGTAGGTGTGCGACAACGGATTACCCCTGGATGTTCCGTTCCCAGCGTAACCCACAAACGCGCGGTGCAATCCATCGAAGGACGAATAAAACCGAATGCCGTTTCCAAAATGGGCAGTATCGGCGAGAGTTCAAGCGTCCCTCCGGGACGTGGTCGGCGCGTGCCAGTTACCCGGCGTTGGAAACGCCGGGCTATTATCAGCGGTCCCTCCGGGACCGTCCGGATGTAGCTTTCTACTGCGTGCGAGGACCATGTTTGGTTTAGATCGGGCCTGTCTGTCGTTCCTTGGTTCCGGAATCGCTAGGAACAGATCGTCCCTCCTGCTGTGTGTCGGTCGAAAAGCTCGTCTTTGTGCCTCCGTAGCGACAGAACCGTTCTTACGGGACACTGCCGCCGCTCGAGAGAAGCCGCCTGAGGGATGTCTTGTTCTTCGCAGGCAGATACTCCAGCGCGGCACGCACCAGAGCCATGTAAACCTGCCGCGGAACAGGCGCCGTTCGCAGGACTTCCAGATGGCGCCGCACGGTCTCGATATCTCCGCGAACAATCGGCCCGCTGAACCCGGCCGCTGCACCTACCGCGCCGTAATTCTTTACTGTCTGCAGCAATATCGGAAGCATGCGCCCTCTAGCGGCTTTCCTTGTCACCCCGGCCAGCCCTGCCACCTGCTCGGCGGTCGCCAGCAGAGCTGTCAGCAGCGGCGAAGCGAAGGTTCCCCATGCGTGATACGCATTCTTTTCTTTCTGACTGATGGCATAGGACTCGCCTCCAAGGTCACGCACGATGCCTCGCGCTGCCCGCACCGCCACCGGATCGCCCTCAATCGCAAACGACACTCCCACCAGCGATGGCCGTGATCCCTTCACAAACGTCATCAATGGATGCACTGACGCCACAGCAGCTCCCTTCCTCCGAACTGGTTCCAAGGTCTCGCTGCCGAGCGCCCCGCTCGAGTGAAACACAATTTTTCTTTTCGCCGGCAATCTCCCCGCCAGCAATAGCGCGACTCGCGCGATCTCATCATCAGGCACGCAGAGCCACAGAACCCGCGCCTTGACCTCTTCTGCACTCAGAACTGCTCGCGATCCTGTCTGCTTGGCCAACTGCCTTGCCCGTGTGAGTGAGTTTCCTCGGGCTCGCGCAACCACCGATTCAATCCGATAGCCCGCCTCCCGCAGCGCAATCGCCAACGCTGTCCCCAAATTTCCCGCGCCCACGATCGCAATATCCGACTTGCGCGCCATGCCCGGCAGCATAGCAGAGGACGCGGGCGCAGAGCATCGACGCAGACGCCGTGCTTTATAGTGATGGCATGCCTAAACATTCTTCCCAGGCCCACACTGGTTCTGCGCGGCGATCTAAAGCCCGTCTAGTCTCCTCTCGCACTGTGTATCGCGGCCCGGTTTTTTGGGTGACCACCGACTACGTGATCGAACCCGGCAGCATCAAAGTGCGCCGCGACCTCATCCATCACTCTGGTTCCATCGTCGTGCTCGCGGTCGACGACACCCGCGCGGTGCCTCGTGTTCTCCTCGAGCGCCAATATCGCCATGCCGCCAATGACTACCTCTGGGAACTCCCTGCGGGCCGCATCGATCCCGGTGAGCACGAGCTCCAGGCAGCCAAGCGCGAACTGATCGAAGAGACCGGATACCGCGCGGACCGCTGGCGCCGGATTCTCAAGTTCTACCCCAGCCCCGGCTTCGTTGCTGAAACCATGGCCGTCTACCTTGCCACCGCCCTCCACGCCGGAGAATCGGAACCCGAGGACGATGAAGTCATCTACAAGCGAATGCTTCCCCTGCCCACCGTGGTCAAGATGATTCTGAAAGGCACCATCCGCGACGCAAAAACCATTTCTTCTGTGCTCTGGCTCGACCACGTTTCGCATAACAAGGGACGCCTTCGTCGTCCAGCAAAGCGCGTATAAGGATGCCCCCTTCGCGGTCCCGCAAAGCTCGTGTGGGGACGGGCGCCTTTGCCCGTCCAGCGAAGCGTAGCGAGCGCCCATTCTACGACTCGTGACGCGCCAGTCATCCCAAGCACAAAGTGCTTTTGTTGCCAGCCACATTGTTTTTGTTGCCGTCAAAGTCCCTACGCAGGTCTTTGACGCGCTCGCTTGACAGCCTAACCCTGCCGCTACAAAATGCATCCTACTAGCTGCGGGCACGTCCTCGGGCCCCTCACAGAGGGCGTGCAGAAAAGGGGCTTTTTGTGGAACGAATGAAAGGAACCGTTAAATGGTTCAATAACGCGAAGGGCTACGGGTTCATCGGCCGCGCGGATGGGCCTGATGTATTTGTGCATTACAGCGCGATCTCCTCCGAGGGCTACAAGAGCCTGCAAGAAGGTGATCAGGTCGAGTTCGAAATCGCCGAGGGCCAGAAAGGTCCGCAAGCTGCAAACGTAGTTAAAGCGCAGTAAAAGCGGGTAGGCGCGCCAACCGATCTCTCCGCCCCCCGGACGCCTAGTTCCTCCCTATCGGAGTCAAGTCGTCCAGCTCTCTGCGGCCACGCGGAGGTGTCCCTAAGCACTCCTCCAGCCTCTCTTTGGTTTATCTTTAAGTGCGTGGACAACAAAGCCATCGCCAACATCCTCTTTGAAACCGCTGACCTGCTCGAGATCGACGGACAGGATTCCTTCCGCATACGCTCCTATCGCAACGCTGCGCAAGCGATCGAGAACCACTCGCACCAGATCAAAGACATCATCAGCGATCCCAAGCAGGTGCTCGCCATTCCCGGCATTGGCAAAGGCATGCTCACCAACCTTCAGGAACTCTTCAACACCGGCAAGCTCGCCGTCCAGGCCGAACTCCTGGAGAAATATCACCCCTCCATGCTGCAGCTGCTCAAGATTCAAGGCCTCGGCCCGAAGACCATCGCCCTGATCTGGAGCGCCTACAAGGTCAGCGACGTCGATGGCGTCGAGAAGCTCGCGCGCGAAGGAAAAATCCGCGAACTCCCCCGCATGGGTGAGAAGCACGAGGCCAAGCTCCTCAAAGCCATCGATGACTACCGCCGCATCGGCGGCCGCTTCCTCATCGACGCCGCCGAGCTCGAATGCGAAAAACTTACCGCCTACCTCGAGAAGTTCCAAGGCATCGACAAGATCACCCATGCCGGATCGCTACGCCGTGGCCGCGATACCGTCGGCGATCTCGATATCCTCGTCACCGGCAAATCCTGCTGCACCGAAGCCGGACGCCAGGAAGCCATCGACTACGTCGCCAAATATCCGCCGATCATGGACGTCATCGCCCGCGGCGACAACAAAATCAGCTTCCACCTGCGCGGCGGCATGCAGGTCGATGTTCGCCTCCTCCCGCCCGACTCCTTCGGCGCCGCCATGCAATACTTCACCGACTCCAAGGCGCACAACGTCGCCCTGCGCCAGCGCGCACTCAAGATGGGATACACGCTCAATGAATACAGCCTGGCTACGCTCGAAGGCGAGAAACCGGTCGCAGGCAAAACGGAAGAAGAAATTTACGCCAAGCTGAAGCTCGACTACATCCCGCCCGAGATGCGCGAAAACCTCGGCGAGATTGACCTCGCGCAAAATCATGCCTTGCCGCAGCTGATCATGCAGAAAGACCTGCAGGGCGACGTCCACATGCATACCGTCGAGACCGACGGCAAGAACACGATCGAGGAGATGGCCGAGGCCGCCAGGGCGCGCGGCTACCAATACATGGCCATCACCGACCACTCCAAAAACCTGGCCTTCGCCAATGGCCTCGACGACAAGCGCGCCATCGAACATATCGCGCGCATTCGCGCGGCCGCCAAGAAGGTCGATGGCATCACCATCTTCGCCGGCATCGAAGTCGACATCCTCGCCGACGGTGATCTCGACCTTTCCGACGACGTCCTCGCGCAGATGGACATCGTCATCGCCAGCGTCCACTCCGTCTTCAATCAGGAACCGGCCAAGATGACCGATCGCCTCCTCAAGGCGATCTCCAATCCAAACACATCGATCATCGGCCATCCCACGGGCCGGCTCCTGCTGCGTCGCGACTCCTACGGCTTCGACATGCACGCTGTACTGACCGCGGCCGCGAAGCACAAAGTCGCCATGGAACTCAATGCCTATCCCGACCGCCTCGACCTCAACGACGCAAACCTCCGCCAGGCGAAACAACATGGCGTAAAGACCGTCATCAATACCGACGCCCACCATACTTCGCACATGGACAAGATCCGCTTCGGTGTCCTGCAAGCCCGCCGCGCCTGGCTCACGAAAGACGACGTCTTGAACACG
>Ga0209698_10008485_pt1 | contig 10601 bp, 6 predicted proteins | sample LitLauG_LLR_2012_FD_187203 | JGI IMG/M metagenome (GOLD analysis project Ga0209698, IMG submission 187203) | Freshwater sediment microbial communities from Pennsylvania, USA - Little Laurel Run_MetaG_LLR_2012 (SPAdes) (version 2) | ecosystem: Environmental > Aquatic > Freshwater > Creek >... | reverse complement strand
GATTCAGTGCGTGCATCAGATAACGCGCCAGCAGCATGCCCAGTAGTCCGCCGATCGAAATCGCGCCGCTGAACAGCGTGAGGCGCGGCGCGAAGGAAACCGCCGTCGTCAGGCTCAGCAGCAGCAGTAGCGTCCCGCAAAGCTTGATGGCGCCCGCTTCCACTTCGTCCGAGCGGACCCATTTCCACGCCAGGGCAAACAGCAGGATCGGAAACACAAACGCGCCGATGCCGAAGCCCTGCAGCAACAGGTCTGCAAACCATGCGCCGGGATAGCCGATCAGGTTGCGCGGCCGTGTGGCCGCCGCCGTATTCAGAGAAGGGTCCTGGACGTGGTACGAGACCAGGCTGAGCAGCACCACCAAGCCCAGCGATAGGAGCAGCAGTCCTGTCAATTCGTTGATTCGCTTCTGCGGAGTCGGAGACAAGAGCTTCATCCCGCTGGCCGGCGGAAGAAAGCCAGAGCAAGCACCATTATGCCAAAAATAATGCGATACAGTACAAAAAGCCACAAGCTGCGGCGGCGCAGGAAGCGCAGGAACAGCGCGATGACGAGCATCCCGGTAACGGCGCTCACCGCGATCCCCACAACCAAGGTCGTTTGCATGTTGGGATCGAAGGCTTTGTGCTTGATCAGGTCGTAGACCGCCTTGGCGGCCGCCGCGCCGATGGCGGGAGTCGAGAGCAGGAAGGAGTAGCGCGCGGCGGCTCCCCGACTTAAATTGCGAAACAAGCCGGCCGTGATCGTAATGCCGCTGCGGGAGACTCCGGGCACCACCGCCAGCGCCTGCGCGATCCCGATCGTTCCGGCATCCACGGGGTTAACTCCGGAAATGCCGCGCGTCTTGCGCCCCGTCCACTCGGCGATTCCCATCAGGACCCCGATCCCGACCATCATCGTGCCAATCACCATGGGGTTGCGCCACAGGCCTTCCGCCTGCTTGTTGAACAGCAACCCCGCAACCCCCACTGGAATCGATCCTATCGCCAGCAGCCACACGAGGCCGCTGTTGCGCTCCAGTTCCTCATCGCGTCCCCAACGAAGGCCGAATCCCTGCGCGACGATCTGCACCCAATCGCGCGCAAAGTAAATCACCACTGCCAGCAGCGTGCCGATGTGCAGCGCGATATCGAATGTCAGGCTTTCGGTCCGCCAGCCCAACAGCCACGAAGTCAGGTAGAGGTGGGCTGTGCTGCTGATGGGCAAAAACTCGGTCAGGCCTTGCACAATCGCCAGCACAATCACTTGGTAGATAGGCATGTTAGGGCAAAAGGGAATGGTACCTGATTTCCGAGACAATGCCAAAAGTCCCAACGGTGCCGCGGCGGCATGGGTGCTTTAATACGCTCCAGCCCCTAGTGGTGTCAGTAAGGCCTTGCGGAATATCTGTAATGTTTTATACAAGTGCCCAAAATTGTTAGCATTTTCCCTCTTGTAAGCGGTTACAAAATGCCTTAGATTAACTGCATCGCCCTTTCAGGGGCCACGTTAAAGGAGGTTCCATGCGTAAGCTCAGTCTGCTTTTGCCCTTGTTCGTCATGGCGAGCGCCGCCGCGTTCGCCCAAACCGCAACCGTTTTAGGTACAGTTACCGATCCGACCGGTTCGGTAGTGCCGAGCGCGTCTATCACCATAACCAATACCGGTACCGCGGCCAAACGCGTTCTCCAGACCAATTCGGCTGGAAGCTATATCGCGCCCGAACTGCCCATTGGGATCTATTCGGTCAAGGCCGAAGCAACCGGCTTCAAAGCCTACGAACGCACCGGCCTCAAGCTCGATTCAAACGACACCGTGCGCATCGACGCGGTCTTGGAAGTCGGCCAGGTGTCCGAAAGCGTAACCGTAGCCGCCGACGTCGTGAAAATCGAATCCGATTCGAGCGAGATCAGCGACCTGATCTCCGGGTCGCAGGTGGCGGAATTGGCCATTAACGGCCGGCACATGGCGGCCCTCGCGATTCTCACTCCAGGGGCTTCCTCCGATCTGCCGGACTTCAACTTACCCATCTCAGTAGGAGCCAGCACCTACATCAGTTTCAACGGCCAGCGCCCCGAGCATAACGTCTGGATGATTGACGGCGGCGAGAATTACGACCGCGGCTGCGGCGGCTGCGTCACCATGATGCCTTCGGTGGATGCCATCGACGAATTCAAGACTTTGACCAGCAACGCGCCAGGCGATTTCGGAATCGGCTCCGGCGGCACTCTCAACATGGCGATCAAATCTGGCACGCACGACTACCATGGCTCGGTATACGAATTCTTCCGTAACAATGCCTTGGACGCCAATAACTATTTCGCCAACCTGGCTGGAGTGGCCGCTCCCGAACTGCGCTACAACATCTATGGGTGGAACCTGGGCGGGCCTGTGTGGATTCCCAAACTGTACAACAAGGACCGCAAGAAGACGTTTTTCTTCTGGAACCAGGAGTGGCGCAAGTTCGTTCTGGGCACTCAGGTTTATGCCCAAGCCATCCCGCAGTCGCAGCGCAACGGCGATTTCAGCGGCCTCAGCACTATCACGGTGCCTAATACCAGCGATCCGGCCCAGAACGCTAAGTTCGCGGCCGCCGGTGTGACCCCGGGCCAGCCTTTTCCCGGAAACAAGATCCCGGCCTCGTTGATCGATCCGAACGCCGCGCTGTTCCTGGCCTCCGGCGCCATGCCCCTTCCGAATGCCCCGAACAACTTCTTTTCCGGGTCGAAAGGTGTACCCACCACGGTGCCGGAAGTGATTCTGCGCTTCGACCACTACTTCACGGACAAGCTGTCCCTGTTTGGCCACTACATTCACGACAACACGGACCAGGAGGTGGCCACCTCCCTGTGGAGCGGCGACACGTATCCCACCATCGGCACTAACTTCAAGAATCCCTCCTGGAGCGGCGTGGCGCACTTGACCTATACCATCAGCCCGACCCTCCTGAACGAGATCGCCTTCAACTTCAACGGGAACTGGATCGATCTCACTCCCATCGGAATCTACCAGAAACCTTCCGGTTGGAGCGCTACGCAGTTGTTCAATAACAACATTCTGAACCGCCTGCCCACCGTGCAAATCCAGGGAAGTTACGGCGTCAATTACGACCCCGCTTCGTGGCCTTGGCGAAACGCCGCCTTCGACAAGCAGCTTCGTGACGACGTCTCCTGGACCAGGGGCCAACACAATTTGCACTTTGGCGGCCAGTTCATGCGCTACGCGAAAAACCAGGACATTTTCGGCGATACTCAGGGCAACTACACTTTCAACGGCAGCTTCACCGGAAACGCCGTCGCCGATTTGCTGCTGGGCTACTCCAACAGCTACAACGAACTGGACCTTGAGGACCGTACCCACACCCGCACCTCCACGGGTTCCTTCTATTTCACCGACAACTGGCGCGTCTCCAACCGCTTGACGCTAAACCTCGGGGCCCGCTGGGAAATCGTGCCACACGCGTACGACGTGCAGAATCGCTTGTCGAATTTCTACCCCAAACGCTATGACCCCTCCAAGGCGCCTCAATTCAATCCGGACGGCAGCCTCAATACATCCACCGGGTTCACGACGGTGCCCGGCGTGCCGCTCGGGAACATTCCCTTCTACCTGAACGGCATCGTGATCGCCGGCCAGTCCGGCACCCCGCGCGGCATGGTGCAAAATCAACTGGGCACTGTGGGGCCGCGTGTGGGGTTTGCCTATGATGTGACAGGCAAGGGCAAGACCGTCATTCGCGGCGGCTTCGGCATGTTCTTCGAGCGCATCCAAGGCAACGATGTATACAACATGGGACCGAACGTGCCGTTCGGCTTCAGCCCGAACCTGAACAATGTCTTCTTTTCCGCTCCAAACGTCAGCGCCCTCAACGGGCAGGCGGCCACCGTGCCCATCTTCCCGGCGAGCATCACAGCGCTGGCGTACAGCGACTACAAGCTGCCCACTTCGACGCAATGGAACCTAGGTATCCAGCACGAGGTCGCGCGGGGTGCGGTGCTGGCCGTACAATACGTTGGAAACGCCGATGCCCATCAGCGCGACGAGCGCGAAATCAATGCGGTGCCGCTCGCGGACTCCAACCGGCTGGCCATCGCCGGACTCAGCGGCCATTACAACGCCAACCTCGACCGTCCGTTCCTGGGCTACAGCAACATCGTTCTTGGTGAGAACGCCGGCAACACCCATTACGAATCGTTACAAGTCAACTTCCGCGTGGAAAACCAGCATGGACTGACGTTCCAAGCGGCTTACACGTGGGCCCACAGCTTAGGAATTGCGCCCGGCGGCGGCGGGGACTTCAACACGCTGTCGAACCCCTTCAACCGCTACTATGACTACGGGCCGACGGGTCTCGACCGGCGGCAGGCCCTGGTGCTCAACTACATCTACGACCTGCCCATTTTGCGGAATGCCAAGGGCTTGGCCGGCTCGTTGCTGGGCGGCTGGGAATTCTCCGGTATCACTCTCGTCCAAAGCGGCCTGCCGTTGAACCCAACGCTGAGCTATGACAACTTGGGACTGGGCGGCAACTCCACCGACAGACCCAACATAGCCGGCGCAATCAGCTACCCCCAGACCCGTACCGAGTGGTTTAATCCGGCTGCCTTCGCCGCCCCGCCGCAACTGGCCTTCGGCAACTCCCAGGAAGGCGCTATCCGCGGACCGGGCCGAATCAATTTCAACCTCTCGATGTTCAAGAACTTCAGGCTGTGGAATGAATCGTCCAATCTCCGGTTTGGCGCGGAGTTCTACAACGCCTTCAACCACACGCAGTTTCACGATGTAAACACGTCGTTCGGTAACTCTGCCTTTGGCCAGGTTACCGACACCTACGACCCACGCACCATTGAACTCTCGCTAAAACTGAAGTTCTAACGCCCCACAACCGTTTACTGACGTGCGCGGCTCGGTAGATGCAGCACCTTACCGAGTCGCGACTGTCAGGGAGCGGTTTCTTAGCAATGCGGCCAGCCAGATGAACCTCGACGAAGTCGCGAAGCGCGCAGGGGTTTCCACGGCGACAGTATCGCGCGTCCTGAACCAAGCCAGCGCAGTCCGGAATGCGACCCGTCTCCGCGTAATGCGGGCCGTTTCGGAGCTCAACTATCACCCCAACCTGAACGCCCGGTCGCTCGCCAAAGGCGCCAGCCGCACGCTCGGCATGATCGCTTCAAACCTGCAGAATCCTTTTTTCTTCGACATCTTCCGCGCGCTCGAGGCGGATGCCCGTGCGCATGGATATGAAGTCGTAGCTGCCAACACGGACTATGACTCCGAGCACCTGGTCCGGTGCGTACGATTGATGATCGGCCGCCGCGTGGCGGGCCTGGCGGTGATCGTTTCGGAGATGGACCCGGACCTGATCTCCGAATTGGCGGCGAGCAAGCTGCGGGTGGTGTTTTATGACGTGGGAACCGCCGGCCGCACCATGTCCAATATCCGCGTCAATTATCGGCGCGGCATTGAGCGGGTGGTCGAGTATCTGCACAACCTGAATCACCGCCGGCTGGCCTTTGTGGGCCATCACACTGCGCTGGGCCCCATCGGCGAACGCGAGAAGGCCTTCGTGGAAACCGTCTCCAGGTACGCGCCCGGGACGGAATGGCGCACCGTGGCAACTCAGGACTCGCTGGAGGGTGGCCAGCAAGCCGCCCGCGAGATCCTGTCCTCCGGATTCCAGCCGACGGCCATCATCTGCGTCAACGACATCATGGCCGTCGGCGTCCTGCGGGAGGTGCGCGAACGGGGCTTGCGAGTTCCCGACGACATCTCTGTGACCGGATTTGACAATATCAAGCTGTCTGAGTTCAGTTATCCGCCGCTCACCACGCTGCACATCCCGCGGGACCGTATCGGCCACCTGGCGTTTGGCATGCTTGTGCCGGAATCGGCGCGCGGCAAACTACCGGGGCGTGAGATCGTCATCGACCCCGAACTCGTGTTGCGGGATTCCAGTGGTCCGGCCCCGCGCGCGGAGAAATACGCGTGACCAAACTCGGGGGCGGGCTTAAGCCCGCGCGGTTCTTTAGCCCCGCCGCGCTGTGCTTTTTGTTGGCCACTTGCTTCTTGGCATACGCGCGCGGCGCTCCCGGCTGCCAGGCACTACCTGCCCGCAACCGCGCCGACATTCCGGCCCTTGCAAATGCAGGCCTTGAGTTTTCGCGGCAGCAGCATTACAAGGAAGCGGCTGACTGCTATCGTAAGGCGCTCTCCATCGAACCGAACATCCGGGAAATTCAGTTGAATTTGGGACTGGCCGAGTTCAAACTGGGAAATTTTCAGGCGGCACTCGTGCCGCTCGCTACAGTCCTAGCGATCGATCCTCAGAATCTTCAAGCACGTACGCTGCTGGGGATGAGTTACTACGGCGCCGGAATGTACGCCAAGGCGGTCCCGGAGTTGGACCGCGCCCTGGCCGCCGATCCCAAAAACACCCAACTGCACCATGTCGTAGCCCAGAGCTGTCTGTGGTCCGGCCAGCACGAAAGAGCGCTAAAAGAATTCGAGTGGCTGTTGCGCGAACAGCCCAATTCGGCAGCGGCACACATGCTGATGGGCGAGGCGTTGGACGGATTGGGCCGCGATCCCGAAGCCATCGTCGAGTTCCAGGCCGCCGCGGCTGCCTCTCCCAAGGAACCGGAAGTACATTTCGGGCTGGGCTATCTCTTCTGGAAAGAGCGCCGCTATGATGAGGCGGAGCAGGAGTTACGCCGTGAGTTGGCGAACGATCCGTCACATCCGCAAGCCAACGCTTACCTGGGCGACGTGCTCTTGCATCGCGACGATCCGGACGCCGCGCGGCCCCTGCTGGAGAAAGCCCTCCGCCTGGATCCCAAGATTCGCATCGTGCACCTCGATCTGGGAATCATACAAGCCGGCCGCAAAGAATATGAGCCCGCCGTCCGGGAACTCCGCGAGGCCGTACGGCTGGATCCCTCCAGAGCCGACGCGCACTATCGCCTGGCGCAGGTCTATCAGAGCCTCGGCCGCACCATGGAGGCCAAAACCGAACGCGCCGCCGTAACACGCCTGCATGAGAAGCGTAACGAGGATCTGCTCCAACAGATTTCGGGTAAGCCCCCCCGCCTGGAAGTCCCCTGATACATTCCGCACAGCTTCCCAACATCCGGAACGCTTCAGAACTGGTCGGCAAATCCGGGGCAGACGTGCGCACGCAGCTAGCCAGGCTTGCCACCCAGCGGCCGATTCCACGCCCTGCGCAAAGGCTTACGGAACCCGTTGACGACGAAGAGCGCATCCGATGGTTCGGAATGACAAGTTCGGCGTGTTCATCCACTGGGGTCCGTATTCCCAGCTTGCCAGAGAATCGCGTCTAGAAGCATCACGATGGCTTCGTCATGTACCATTCGCCCGCCAGAGAGTACAACGTTGTGGACTGGACCGGCACCGCGACTATTGAAGGAACTGTCGGAAACCTGCGCCAAGGCCGGCATGCGATTCGCATCTATTACTCGCACCGGAAGATTGGGACGACCCGGATGGCTACGGCAACAGCAGGGACTGCGACCGCTCAAATACGGACGTCGAGCGCTATCTCGAGCGAAAGTCGAAACCCCAGCTTCGTGAGCTGTTGACCAAAATTGACCAACTATCTATGGCCCGTTCAGTACAAGACCTTTGACCGGGGCTGTGTGGAGATTCTCAAAGCCGGCGAATACACGCCGAGTATCCGGCCGGCGAAGGAATCCGATCGATATTTGATTGATGTACTTTCAGTCGCTCTTTTTGGAGCCGCGCTAGAATGTCCGTATCATGAACATTGTTCTGGTGCACGGCATCCTGGGGTTCAGCCGGGCCGCCGGCGTGGACTACTTTCGCGGGGTCGCGGACCATTTTCGCCAGCAAGGCCACCGCGTGGTGGCTCCCACCTTGGACCCCACGCACGGCATCGCCTACCGCGGCGCACAACTGCGCGACCAGATCGCCGCCGCGCTCAACTCCGGCGCGCTCGATCCCGCGCAATTCACACACATCATGGCCCACAGCATGGGCGGGCTGGACAGCCGCTGGACGCTTTCTCCCGCAAACCCCGGTCGCATCGGTGTCCGCATCCGATCCCTGACCACTATCGGCACGCCCCATGAAGGCACACCGATAGCGGACCTGCTGGATCGCCCGGCCGATCTCGCCCCGTTCCCGCACCTCCCCTTTGGCGCCGCCGACAAACTGCTCGAAGAGGCGCTCAACAGGCTCGGCATCTCACTCGACGGATTGGGCGACTTGACCACCCAATACTGCCTGCAGGTGTTCAACCCCACCTATCTTGACAATCCGGACGTGGCCTACTATTCGGTCGCCGGACGCGGCCGGACCCGCTTTCCCCCAACCTCGGCCCCGTTGCTCCTGTTCCACCACTACATCGCCGCGCACACCGGCGATGCCAACGACGGCCTGGTCGCCGCGACGAGCGCGCAATGGGGAACCTTCGACCCGAACCTCTGGGATGTAGATCACACCGAGGAAGTCGGCTACAACCTGGATAACTTGCTGAGCCCTCCAGACTTTCCGTACCTTGACAAGTACGATGCGTTGCTCGCCAATGTGAGGGATTTGAGTTAATCGTCTTTAATGACTAATAACTCTTGAATCAGATTCGCAGCTTGTTGTACGATTGACTCATGGACGCCGCAACAAAAACTCGCTTCCTCTGTTGTTCCTGCCTGTCCAGTTATCCACTCTCATCCTTATTGTATTGGTAATTGCCGGCCCGGAAGGCGTGGGATATCGGCAGTCCCTGCTGCTGTGCTGAACCAGTGCCCCTCGGGACTTTGCATTGGACTCGCCAGCCTTCCGCCAGGCTACAGATTCGTATAGTTCTTTGACATCGGGGAGATGGGTGAGTGGTCGAAGCCGCTGGGCTGTAGCCCCAGTAACCCTTCGGGAAGACCTCGCAGGTTCAAATCCTGCTCTCCCCACCAATGTGCTCCGGACGCGGATGGTGACGCGAGTGGCCTCCAAACCCACGATTGGCTGTTCGAATCGGCCCCGGAGTGCCATGGGCCTGTAGTGGAATTGTATACACACCAGTCTTAGAAACTGGCGTCTGCGGACATGAGAGTTCGAGTCTCTCCAGGCCCACCAAGTTATGCTCATCTGGGTTCAAATCCCAGGGGGCGCACCACGCGCCGGAACGCAAAGTGGAGGAGCGGCGGGACTGCAAATCCCGCGTTAGTGGTTTCGACGGCCACCCGGCGCTCCAATGCGGAGACGTAAGCCGAGTTACGGCCTAGCGGCAGCCAGCTCGAAACGGGAGGGTCCTAGGTTTGAACGTTCTGAGTGGATGATCCTCCTCGGCCGGTTGGTATAAATGCCGGTCAAGGTGAAATCGAGGCCGCCAACCAGCGGAGCAAAAAATGCGGCCCTGACGGCACTGGCCGCGATGCGAGCGCGCCCCGTGATGAGGGGAATGGCAAGACCGCTCTGGCCCGGTCGCAAAGCAGAAATGTCACGCTTTTGCACAAAGAACTTGGGCACCATGAAGCATCCGAAATCGGCCAGGACATTGCAATTACACATGTGAGAGGCAACCACAAGGGAAAGAGATCGTTTGGTTGAGCAACCGCCTGTCATAGGGCTTCGCCTTAGGCCGTAAACGGGAGTTCGGCGATACCGGGCGCCTGCTCCGGCGTCAAGCGGCCGGAGAACTGATCCTGAGCCTCGTGCCAGACCCCGAACTGCAGCTATGGCGCACCATGACGCTCAGCAAGCATCAGTTGACGCGCCGGCCACGCGCGGATTCAGAACCAGATTGAGTCGCTGCTGGAAGATGCCTACATCAAGTTATCCACGCAGGTGAGGCGCTGCATGCTCTGGCGGCAGGAGAAAAGGATTCAGCGCGTCTGGCGGCCATGGCCGATCCAGCCTTACGGGCCACTACCGCGCAGTTGCAGGATGCGCTGAGCGCAGTTTCCACGCTCAATTCTTTGCACGGTCAGGTCCTCCGGCTGCTCTGGCTCGCCTGGAACTGGTCGAGAGCCATATGGAGATCCTGGAGAAGGGCATTGGGCAAGCGTGGCGGAAGTGCCAGGGTTCGGCGGTGACCCGGCCGAACGGTGATCGCCGAAGTGGCGCCCACGGCTACGTTCGCCTCGGCCGCCGAACTGTCCCTGGGTGTCTGTCCGGGCCGCGAGGAGTCCGAGTAGGTATCTAAAGCAACCGCGTCCCAAAGGCAACCGGACGGTGCCGCAGGTTCTCATCACGCTAGCCAACATGGCCGTGAAGTCCAGTGGCAGTGTGTTCGAGGCCGCATACCGCAGGATAGTGCTGCGGCTGGGTCACAACAAGGGCATCTGGGCCACCGCCCATCGTCTATGCCGGCTCACGTGGAAGATTCTGCATCAAGGAGTGAATCACATCGAATACGGAATGCGGCTGATCGCGAAGGCTGTTCAAAAGCGCGCCGGCCGCACGGTCGAGAACCCACTGCAGCCTATTGAGAGCGCAGCCGGGCGGCCTGGGAAGCCGCCGCAGGCCGAGGGCCGGCCTCCGAGGTTTTCAATCGCTATTAGGTGTCCGCAGGCTGATGTTGATAAAGACCGGAGTCCTGCCCGCGAACAAGCGTGCTGCACGCAATCGGGCATGCCTCGCGGTCGAACCTAACCC
>Ga0209698_10008482_pt1 | contig 10602 bp, 21 predicted proteins | sample LitLauG_LLR_2012_FD_187203 | JGI IMG/M metagenome (GOLD analysis project Ga0209698, IMG submission 187203) | Freshwater sediment microbial communities from Pennsylvania, USA - Little Laurel Run_MetaG_LLR_2012 (SPAdes) (version 2) | ecosystem: Environmental > Aquatic > Freshwater > Creek >... | reverse complement strand
CTCTAGTAGCTTGTCGGTTTCGTTTTGCGCCGTGTTATCGAGGAATTGGGCGGGGGACATGTCATTCCCCCTTGGCAGCGGCAATGGCGGCGTTTTCGGCTTCCTCTCGCGTTTTGAATCCCTGCACATGCGCGGCGCAAACCTCGTTCTGCCAACGCCCGTCGATAAGGTCCGCGTTCCAAATGGTTGCGTACCATCCATTGCTTCCGTAACCAGCGCTCACGTAACCGGGCTGGCATCGGCTATCGGGGCCGGGGGTGTGATTGGTAGTCATGTCTATCTCCTATCAAATGTGTTAGCGAATGAGTGAATTATCGTCCAATGATTGCAAAAGTCAAGGTAGGGTTTCTACTACTTTTGAATGTTGGCGCAAATCCTCAATCCTCTTTAGGCGGTAGGCGCCAGAGCGGGACATTCCAGAGAGGAATAGACTCTTTTTGAAGTCTTTGTTTTGACGGTACAGGGCTATAAATCGTTCCCCTGCGGCGGACATTTTAGCGGCCATGAATCCTCCATTTATTGCTTGCAATAGTACAATGAAAGGATTAGGATTGCAAGACATTTGATAGGAGATAGAATGACGCCGAAGCAAAGATGCTATGCCGCCATAGAGTCTGGCAAGGTGGCAAATGAGGCGGAATGGTGCCGCCAAGTATTGTCTAGCAAGGACGCCAGGGCCACGCCAGAGCTAAAAGCCTACGCCAGCACGAGATTACTGGCCGGGATGGGTGGTAATGGCCCCAGGGATTGGATAGCGCGCCTACAGGCCCGTAAAGCGGCCGGAGAGGTGCTTATGGAGTGCCAGGAACGAGCTTTGAGGGAGGTCCATGGTTCCAAGCAAGATATGCAGGGCGGACTTGATTCGGCGAGCTGAAGCTGCGGTGCGCCAGGGGAAATATTCCAATGTTTACGAGTATTACCGGGCATTGGTGCTGATGGTGGGGCCTGGGAGTGCGCCTTACTACAATTGGAAGCCGATAGCCAGTAAATTGATGCTGGAAACGGAACCGCCGCCGCTGCCGGAAGTCTTAAGACCATGGGCAGTTGCAAAAGGCAAGAAAAAGTAGTAGATTTGCTTTATAGCCTCACCAGCTATAAAAAGACGCGGGCAGATGAAGCCGTTTACATGGGCAGTTTTCCTAGTTCAGTCCGCGCAACTAGGAAAGCGATTGGGGGTGGTACCCTAGTCGGCCCTTGTAAGCGGCTTTTTGCTTTTGGTGCGTACTCCGCACGATAGAAGGGGCCTGAATGGGCCGCTCGGAGTTAAACACCGGCCATGGAGCACCCCCATGCGCGCCGTCCGCCGCGATGCTACTTGCAGGCGGGCAGTTCATTGGAACAAGGTGAGACAAGCCAATGAATGATAACTGTAGCCGTCATGCGCACTTGGTTCTGAGCGGGCAGAAGCTACCGCCAGAATGGAGGGGTGGCTAATCACCCTTGGGGAAACTATTGTCCGGAGAATTGAAATGGACTCGGAAGAAACGTATCGGAAAGGTTATCTCATCACTTCCCAATGTCTAGCCAAAGCAATGGGAAGCTTGGCGTATGCTGTGCAAGCGGTTAAAGGTGGAGCGCCAGGTACGTTGCTGGTTGATACGCTTGAAAAGGACATCAAAGAAATTAAGGAATTGATGAAGTGACAGCGCAGCCCCGCCGTGCCCGCCGCATTGATGCAACGCAACCATTGATTGTCGAGAGATTGCGGGCTATAGGGGCGTGGGTAAAGGTAATTGCGGACCCGTTTGACTTGCTGGTGGCCTATCATGGGCGCTGGTATGTGCTGGAGGTAAAAAGCCCTGGCGGAAGGCTTACAAGCGGCCAGGAGCGCGATATTGAATCGCTAGGGGATTGCGCCACGGTACACATAGTTTATAGCTTTGACGAAGCTTTAGCGGTATTACGCGGAACCGATAAACTGGCTAAAAATGCTACAACCCGGTAATTGTGTGCTGTGCAAGTATTTGGGATTGGCGGATGACACTCCCGCCGATTTTCACCATGTGCGCGAGGGTAGGCTAGGAAAGCGGGGGAAGAAAGGGATTTGGCTATGCCCGCCGCATCATCGCAATGGACCTGGGGCACTGCATGTATTGGGAAAGCGTGCGTTTCAGGAAAAGTATGGTATTACGGAACTAGAATTGCTTGACGTTGTCTAAATCTTGTGATATTTAGGGGTTATTATGACGCTTAAAGAGCATTTTGCAGCGAAGTTGGCAGCTATTGAGGCTGCCGCCGCCCAGGAAAAGGCCAAGGTAGAGGCCGAAATGGCGGAAGTAGGGCCATTTATCGAGCATGAGATTGAGCAACTAAAGACATGGATTGCTGCTGTAGCAAAACATTTTTAGATGAACTTTACGCGGAAATGCTGCAACAGCGCTCCGCCGCAGTAGCTGATTCACTCTTAAAAACGGTAAACCATGAAGAAAATCGACAGTGCGGGATTCCACCGATTTTGTCCGAAACTATGGAAGCATACGCATGTGATAACGGGTGATTACGTTTTTGATGCCAGCATCGAGCGGAACCAGAATAGGGACATGCGCGCCAAGATTGGCGACCACGTAAGCACTAACGCCACTTATGGCCCCAAGACAGCATATATGGGCTATAACGGTATTGCGGGAGACGATTAATGCCGCCTGTATCAGAAAAACAACGCAGAGCAATGCACGCCGCCGCAGCGGGACACAGCACTATTGGTATCCCCAAAAAGGTAGGTAAAGAGTTTAGCAACGCCGACAAGCCTGGGAAACTGCCAGAATCGAAGCACAAGAAACACAAGTCCTGATTTGGAACGGTTAACAGATGAATAGATTCCTGTGTGGTGTAGTCTGTAAAACCGATGGGTTCAACTCCCATTAAGGACGCCAAGTAGTGGCCGGGTAGCGCCCGCCGGGCATGGTGGAATGGTTAAAAGCCAAATGGAAAAGAATCCGACACATAAGTTCCGGGGTCACGTTCTTACCTGTTTGCAGATAGAAGGCGGATCGGTAACGGCGAACTTTTTCATTTCCACCTGTCCTTATTAATGTCGTAATAAAACAACAACTTAATCAAGATTAAACAATGGCCTTCGCCAAAGGAAACAAACTAGGGGGGAGAAAGCCGGATAGCATCACATTTGGGGTGCATCTTCAGCGAGCTATTAAGCAGGGCGATCCTGAGAAGCTGCGCAACATTGCCGAGAAGGTGCTGGACTTGGCGACTGAGGGCGAGCGATGGGCGGTGGAGTTCCTGGCGGATAGGTTGGATGGCAAGGCAAAGCAGCATATAGAAGCTACGGTTGATGCCGCCGTGACGTTTGAGCATGTAGTGAGCAAGTCCGATGAACTGAGGGCCAAGATACGTGCCAAATCTGCATGAATGCGGACTTGATGAAGTCTTGGATGTTTGGGACGAGTGGGACAATAGAGGAACAGATCCTGCCGGCATGCGAGCCTTGGCGCTCGAAGATCGGTATTATCTCCTCGTCAAATGCCTCAAACGGACAGATGTACTTCATCCGTGGTTATATGAGCGATGCCGGGAAGTCGAGCGAAACCCTGATGGGTTTCTTGATTTATGGGCCCGAGAACATTACAAATCTACAATAATCACGTATGCCGGCATTATTCAAGAGGTGCTGCGCAATCCTGAGGTCACGGTCGGGATATTCAGCCACACAAGCCCAATTGCCAAGGCATTCCTGCGACAGATCAAGCGAGAGTTTGAAGCCAATACCCTCCTACAGAAGTTGTTTCCTGACATCCTGTATGAGAATCCCTGGAAAGATGCGCCGGTCTGGAGTCTAGATAGTGGGATTACAGTCAAGCGCAAGAGCAACGCCAAAGAGTCAACCGTGGAAGCTCACGGACTGGTCGATGGTCAGCCAGTCAGCCGGCACTTCAGCTTACTTGTATATGACGACGTGGTTGTGCCAGCTAGCGTTAGCACTCCAGAGCAGATCCAAAAGACAACTGAGGCCTGGGAGTTATCGGATAACCTTGGAGCTGTCGGCGGACGAAAATGGCACATTGGCACTCGATACCATTTCGGGGATACGTATGACGTTATGCTCCGCCGAGGAGCCGTCAAAGAGCGAATCTACCCCGCAACGCACAATGGGTTGATAGATGGCGATCCCGTGCTACTTTCTAAGGCAGACTGGGAAAGAAAAGTCCGGGATCAAGGTGAAGCCACTGTCTCATGTCAGATGCTTCAAAATCCCCTGGCTGGTCAACAGAGGATGTTTGACATTAGCGATTTGCGTACCTATGAGGTCCGTCCAGAAACGCTCATGGTTTACATTCTGTGCGACCCAGGAAGATCCAAAAAGACGGATTCTGATAACACTGCCTATGCCGTTATTGGGATGGATGCTGCTGGTAATAAGTATCTCTTGGACGGTTTCCGCCACAAGATGGACTTAATGGAGCGCTGGCAGGCTATGAAGCATCTGTATATCAAGTGGGTGCAGATGAGCGGCGTACAGGGCGTGAGGGTGGGATATGAGAAGTTTGGAGCGCAGTCTGACATTGACTATTTCCACGAACGCCAGCGAATTGACAGACTTAGTTTCCAGATTGACGAGCTGGACTGGCCAAGGGACGGGAACGCCAGCAAGGTTGACCGTGTTCAACGACTCACCCCGGACTTACGTAATCACCGCTTCTTTATCCCCTACAAGACCGACGAAAAGAACCTCACCAGGGCGCAAAGGCAGGCAAAAGAGGACGGATGGGGACACAGAATAGCCAAGAGAATCATCCGCAAGAGTGCTGATTCGGCGTATGATTTGACGGAAGATTTTAAGATGGAACTGCATTATTTCCCGCTGGCCGGCAAAAAGGATCTTGTAGACGCTGTTAGCCGTCTGTATGACATGGACCCGGTGACGCCGAGCCTGGGGAGCAATGAATACGTGGAACCGGAGTACACATGAATGATGCACGTGTTTCTTTCGATGCAATATGGGATTCGCCGAGATGTGAACCAGAGAAGCGCATGGTTGGTGGAGAGTTCAAGCACGCTACCCACAGATTTCCCATCAAAGGCGGGGTCAGCTTTCGCAAGATAACTACTACTGCGCTCATAGAGAATATCCAGTCAAACAATTCTATACTTAAGGCTTTGAAATGTCGGTCCCAATCACGCTAGGCAAGCCGGTAGTAACGCGGATCGTTAGCTGGTCCGCCATTGTTATTACGGATTGGGGCGATCAATGGAGCGTGCGGGACATTGCTTATCGGTTCTCGGATGGCACGACGAAGGACAGCACGGATACGACTAACCGTGGTATTTACAACGGCGGGGCGCACTGATGGACAACGGCCAAGTTGATATTGGCGCCGTCGAGATTACCTCGATGGACGACATCAAAGAGATGGAAACCGCCAAAATGGTGGGCGAGGTGCTGCAACAGGCTTACCCGGCGCACTTGTGGGCGGTTAGCTTTCAGGGCGGCAGCATCATCGTCAAGAACATGGCTATTCCTGGCAACTATGGCATGATTCTTGATAATGCCGAGCGGTACAGTGCAAGCGCACTGCGCCGCCATGCAATCATGTCTGCCGGTGAATTGCTGGAGCGCTGCGGGTTCAAGCGTGGCGTGTGGAATGGCGAAGGCGCTACGCACCTAGAGGGTGCTGATCCTAAGATCTTTACGGGATATTGAGATGAGCGTATTGGAGCGTGATCCGCCGAGCATCGAAGATCCTACCAAGAAGGCCAATGCCGCCATTAGCACAGAGCCTACTGCCGGTCCGGATGACAGGGAAGAAGGCGAGCCGGTAAACGAGGATGACAGCGACAATGACGAAGGGCTTGACTGGCTTTCTCTGGCGCGCGAATGTTACCAATTCTCGACAACGTATATTGATACGAACCATCGAAAGCGTTGGGAAGACGGTATTAGGACGTTTAACAGCCAGCACCCGCAAGACAGCAAGTATCTATCAAATGCGTATGCCAAACGCAGCAATCTCTTTAGACCTAAATTACGCTCTATCATCCGCAAAAATGAGGCTGCGGCTGCATCGGCGTTCTTCAGCAATACGGATATTGTTAGCATTTTGGCGGAAAACCAGAGTGATCCAATACAGCGCGCCAGTGCGGAGATCAATCACGCGCTTCTTGATTACCGCCTGCGCAAATCTATCAAATGGTTCCACACGGTTCAAGGCGCATTACAAGATTGCCAGAAAGTCGGAGTTTCTGTTGCCAGAGTCTACTGGGAGTTTGAGCAAACTGCCAAGGGAGAGGTTAAGAAGGACAAGCCGCGCATAGACCTAATCCCGATTGAGAATTTCCGCTACGATCCTGCCGCCGATTGGTCTGATCCTATCGGAACTTCGCCGTACATTATCCATCTAATGCCTATGTACGTCCTTGATGTTAAGGACAAGATGACCACGCGCGATCCCAAAACTGGGCGTCCTGCGTGGAAGCCCGTGCCGGAGTCTGTTATCCGCAACGCGGTGCAGACGATGAGCGATAGCACTGCAATCGTGCGGGAGAAGAACCGTGATGATCCTAAGGACACCGAGAACCGCCCCGTTCAGGACTATACGATTGTATGGATACAGCGCCATATTCATCGTCGCAACGGCCGTGATTGGGAGTTTTACACGCTGGCGGACCAAGCGCTGCTGACTGACCCGCAGCCTCTTGAGGTTTCTACGTGGCACGGCGAGCGCGATTATGTGATGGGCTGTTGCATCCTAGAGACGCACCAATCCGCGCCAAGTACGATGTATGAGCTTGGGAAACAACTATTCGATGAGACAAACGAAATCACAAATCAGCGTATGGACAACGTTAAGCTTGTCCTTAATAAACGCTGGATTGTTAAGCGCAATCGTAACGTGGACGTTGTTAGCCTTAGCCGTAATGTCCCAGGCTCCAACACCATGGCGGACGATCCCGAAGGCGACATCCGGGAGATAAATTGGCCTGACGTTACGCAGTCGAGTTTCCAAGAGCAGGACCGCCTAGCAATGGAAACCGATGAGCTTATGGGGAACTTTAACCCGGCTCAAAACCCCATGAAGGGGAAGCTTTCGGAAACTGTCGGCGGTGCGCAGATGATGACTGCGCCGGCCAGCCTGATAACGGAATACATGCTGCGGACGTTTGTGGAGACGTTTGTAGATCCGGTGCTGCGGTTGCTGGTTAAGCTGGAGCAGAACTATGAAACGGACGAAGTTGTACTTGCCTTGGCCGGACAGAAGGCGCAGATCCGCCAACGCTATGGAATTAACCAAGTTACCGATTCGCTCCTTAACCAAGACCTCACGGTACGCGTCCAAGTGGGGATGGGAGCTACTGACCCGGCGACTAAGCTTCAAAAGTTTATCCTGGCGACGCAGACCTACGCGAACCTTGTAAAGGCACAAATCCCAGGATTTAACGTAACCGAGGCCGGCAAGGAGATATTCGGCGCCGCAGGGTATCAGGACGGCAAGCGGTTTATGACGATTGATGAACCGCAGGTTGCACAGTTGACGCAGATGCTCCAGATGGCGCACATGCAGACGATGCAGCTTCAGAAGGAGCTTGCGGACCGCACGCAGGACAATCAGACGAAGGTGGAGGTTGCCAAGATTGCCGCCGAGAGTCGAGAGAAGTCCTCCGCCATTGCGCATCCGCAGGGGCTAGATCCTATCCATGGGCACGTATTGAAGGCCCACGAAATGGCAATAAAGCATGAAGCAGACATCCAAAAATTGGAAGCGGAGCTTAAGAAGTTTGTTCTTGAGCAGAGCGCGAAGATTGCCCTTGAGCGCGAAAAGATGCAGTTGCAGCGGGAATTGGCTGTCCACAAGACGACGCATGAAGGCAAGATGGCTCAAAAGGCTGGCGGTGGAGCAAGTGCGCAAGGAAGCTCTGGCGGGGGTGGACAACCTATAACCGTCAATATCCAGATGCCGAGCCAGAAGAAGAAGATTCATGTTCAGAAGGGCAAGGACGGCTCGATGACTGGCACTGTCGAGCATGAAGAGTAATGGCTGACAATACCGTACTGCCCACTGGCAGCGGTGGGGACACGATCCGGACCGTCAATAAGACGGTTAACACTGCCGCCAAGACGCAGATGATGATTGTTGACGTTGGCGGCGGGGCAGACGCCAGCGCAGAAACGGCTTGGACAGGAGCGGTATCGGTAAGCAACTTTCCTGCTTCGCAGGCGGTTACAGGAACCTTCTGGCAAGCTACGCAGCCTGTTAGCGGAACGTTCTGGCAGACAACGCAGCCGGTTTCTGGCACGTTTTGGCAGGCAACACAGCCGGTTAGCATTGCCACGATGCCTAGCACGCCGGTTACGGGCACTTTCTGGCAGGCAACGCAACCTATATCTACTATCGCTCAAGGCCCGGTAACGCCTGGAACCGCCGCCACTGCCACACTTCTTATGGGCGGTACGTACAACACCTCTCAAATCTCCCTGACTACTGGACAGCAAGGCCCGTTGCAGCTAGACAACAATGGTTCTCTTATAGTCAATGTTACAGACGTTCCTACGCTTACAAAAGGGACTCAGGGCGCTGGCGGATTCTCTGTTCAGGATCTAAAAGACTCTGGACGCAATGCAACAAATTACTTTATGGCTGCGCAAGTGGTCAGCACGGCAACGGAGGCTTTGCAGTCTCTTACAGGATATAAAGGTGGCGTAGCGGTTGCTGCCACTACCACGCCCGCCGTGGTTACTACCGGCAAAACATATCGCGTACAACGAATAACCATTACCTATGTAGCTATAGCAACTGCCGGGGCAATCCAAGTGAACCTACGGGCTAACCTTGCCGGAGTGGTGGCGGTTACTAGCCCGCTTGTCGATAGTTGGCTTGTGGGGGCTGGCGCCGCCACTGCTGGGGTTACTGAAACTGTGCAGATTGATATTCCGGATGGTATGGAATTTGCCGCAGGGACCGGGATAGGAATAACGGTTCTTGGCGTTGGTGCTACTGGCACCGCAGCCATTACAGGATATGCCAAGGTTTCTGTAGGCGGATACGAGTATTAAATGTGGCTCTTGCCCTATTACTGTTTCGCGGTGGCAGTTCAGCAAACGCTCCACCTATCGTTATTGCTCCTGCTTCCGGCGGACACGGATCGGAAGATGATGGAGTCGAAATTATCCCGCCCAAGCTTGGCGTGCCTTGGGGTTCCGGGTTACGGAAGATTGAAATTAGTGGTCTAAAAGACCCGGACGCGGAGGATATGGAAATGCTTATTCATCTAATTGGACTTCTGGATGATTGATTTAGACATTAACGACCCGCTTGTTAAATCCGCCGTATTGGGGCGACAGGTAGAAGAGTTTTTGGAATCAGATATTGGTAAGTATCTGGTTGGCAGGGCTGAATCCGAGGCTAGAGAGGCCATGGATTTACTTAAAAATGTGTCATTCTGGCGCAAAAAGCGTATTATCTGGCTACAAAACAGGATAAAGACGGCGGAAAACTTCCAAATGTGGCTTGGTCAGGCTTATTCGGAAGGACTCCACGCGCTTCACACCATCGAGGGAGATACCGAAAATGAGTAACGACTACGAAGAGAACAACGAAGAGCTTGCGGAAGCCAAGGCTGATTTGTCGGCGGAAAACAACGCCAAGCAGCTTAATGCCCGCATGGTTATTGGCCGCAAGTCTGAGCTTGCCCGCATGAAGGGGCTGGCGGAAGAGGGCGGCGAGGAAATGTCCGGCGTGGATGACGGCGTTGACGATGGCGACCCAGAGGGTGGGCTATCGGACGCTTATCTAGTATCGGACGACACGATTAAGGCCAGCCTTGCGAAACTGCCAAAGGCTGAAGAACTGATTAAGCCTAAGACTTACAAACTGAAAGTTAACGGCAAGGAAGTTGAACTTTCAGAAGAAGAAATGATTGCGCGGGCTCAGAAGGTCGAGGCCGCCGATCAGTATCTGGCTGAAGCAAAGCGGGCCGCTGAAGCGGTTCGTGCCCAGCCGGTACAACAGCAGCCACCCGCCGAGCAGGCGGAAGCTGCACAGGGCGATACCATTACCGATGATGATTTGGCCCTGGCTCGCGCCCTACAAATCGGCTCCGAAGAGGATGCAGCAAGAGCGATAGCCCGCATACGTACCCGCAATGCACAAAAGCCATCCGAGCTAAATACGGACGCGGTTGTGCAGAAGGTTAAGGCGGACATCGAGTTTCAAGAGAATGTAGCGTGGTTCAAGGACGCATATCCAGAGATTTGGGCTGATTCTGACCTTATGACTCTAGCTGTCAAACGGGACGCGGAAATTATGCAGCAGGAGGGCGCCTCGGGCACTCTCTCGCCGTACAAAGAACGCTATTCCAAGATTGGCGATGAGCTTAGGAAGAAGTTTGGCACTGATCCCGGTTATTCTGCCAAGGCCAAAAAGAAACAAGAGACCTTGACTAACATCCCAACCGCACATACGAAGGTTCGGATGCCGGAAGTCGAGGACGATTCCGAAGAGTCTGCCGTGTCTGTTATTGCCAAAATGGCCGCAGCGCGGGGACAACGAAATTTAGGGGTATAAAACATGGCTGGTCAAGTATGGGCGGTTAGCTCCCTCGGGGGTTACCTCTACTCGCGCCAGTTGTCTAATGTTCTGCGTATGGCCGTGC
>Ga0209698_10008481_pt1 | contig 10602 bp, 9 predicted proteins | sample LitLauG_LLR_2012_FD_187203 | JGI IMG/M metagenome (GOLD analysis project Ga0209698, IMG submission 187203) | Freshwater sediment microbial communities from Pennsylvania, USA - Little Laurel Run_MetaG_LLR_2012 (SPAdes) (version 2) | ecosystem: Environmental > Aquatic > Freshwater > Creek >... | reverse complement strand
GGCGGAGGAGGAGGCAGCAGCACGTCGAGCAGGCGTTCCTCGGCGTTCATTTCGGCGCGGTCTTCCACTTCTTCAAGGCGCTCTTCGCGGACCATGTCGATGGCGATCTCGACCAGGTCGCGGATCATGGATTCGACGTCGCGGCCCACGTAGCCGACTTCAGTGAATTTCGAGGCTTCGACTTTGAGGAAGGGCGAGTTGGTGAGCTTGGCGAGACGGCGCGCGATCTCGGTTTTGCCGACGCCGGTGGGCCCGATCATGATGATGTTCTTGGGCATGATGTCATCGGCGATATCGGGAGGCAGTTTTTGGCGGCGCTGGCGATTGCGGAGCGCAATGGCGACGGCGCGCTTGGCGGCCTTCTGGCCGACGACGTGCTTGTCGAGTTCCGACACAATCTCACGCGGCGTCAGCTCGTCGAGCGAGAGGTCCTGTTCTTCGGCGGAAGCGGGTAGGTAGATGGCCATTCAGTTCCTGGTTTGCTCCTCTGGCGAGATTCCCTCAGGGGCTAAAGCCCGCGTTTCTTCTGCTCGGCAAATGTACGGGCTAAAGCCCGTACCCTTCAAAACAATCGACGCATTCGGCACGACTAAAGTCGTGCCCTGACACAAGACCCGAGCGTGCCCGTTAATTAACTGAAGTTGTGCCCTGTTACAGTGCGGCATTTTTGAAACACGCTCAAGTGTAGTGACTCAGATGTTCTTTGCATAGACTCGCCACAGGAACCGCAGATCCCCATTCGACTCCGTTCAGGGCAGGTTTTCGACTCCGCAAGCCGCAAGAAGCGCGGCTTTCTGCGCTCAGGATGACAGCTCAATTATTGAACGAACTTCAGACTCATGGCGCTAGGCTTTCAACTCCTCGAAGGTGACGTGGTCATTGGTGTAGATGCAGATTTCGCCGGCGATCTTCATGGCTTTTTCTGCAATATCGTGAGCAGAGAGATCCGTGTTCTCAATGAGAGCGCGGGCCGCGGCTGTGGCGTAGCTACCACCGGAGCCAATGGCGGCCAACTGCTCGTCGGGGTCGATGACGTCGCCGGAGCCGGAGATGAGAAAGGTCTGGCCGACGTCGGCGACCAGCAGCAGGGCCTCGAGATTGCGCAGCATCTTGTCGGTCCGCCAATCCTTGGCGAGTTCGACGGCGGCGCGGTTGAGGTTGCCGGCGTACTGCTCCAACTTTGATTCGAAGCGCGAAAACAGGGAGAACGCGTCTGCGGTGGAGCCGGCAAATCCGGCGAGAATCTTGTCCTGGTAGAGGCGGCGGATCTTTTTGGCCGAGTGCTTGAGGACGTGGTCGCCGAGCGTGACCTGGCCGTCGGCGGCCATGACGACCTGGCCGTCGCGGCGGACACAAATGACTGTGGTGGAGCGGATTCGCGAATTTTTTGTTGCGATTTTGTCCTCGTCCGAAACCAAGAAAAAGCCTCCGCAAACCAGCTTCGTTGGGCCAGGTTGCCCGCTTGATGCAACCTAAAGTATAGGTCATTTATCGGGGGTTGCGGGGCCGTCAGCCTTCGATCATTCCCGAGTCAACCCATCTGCGAAAGAGCTCGACTTTTTCGCGCGGCCAAGCTCCGTCGCAGGGCATGGAGCCATTCTCGAGCCGCTTGAGAATCTCGGATGCGTGCGTGCTGACGTCCTTGAAAGCCCACAGGTCGAAGACAAAACTCATCGATTCGCGATCCATTTTCCGGAACAACGGCCTGACATGGTGGGTGAAATTTACCGGCTCGCCGGGGCCGGGGATGACGATCGGCTGTTCCACCTCTGTTGCCGGGGCCAAGGCCGACATTCTGGCACCGGGTTTGGCATCGCATACCCACCACCATCGCGGCATGGGCATGTGCATGGGCGGCTTTGCGCCGGGCTGCGAATTCTCCAGAGCGAGACGCGAACCCCACTCGATGTATGCCGTGAACGCGGCGCGGAATTCAGCGTCGGCGGGCAGGCCGGCATCTTCGGCCGACCGGGAGATCAGGCTGACCCATCGCGCGCGCTGCGCCTCGGTAAGTCCCTTGCCCAGATGCTGCGAAAGCATGCGGGTGTAGCCGCCATAGCGACCGCTGTAAGACTTCGGACCTCCAAAGACCTCCCCGAGCCATGCAGCCACCCGCTCGGGATGATCCGGCGCCATATTTGCGAAGAGAGGACCCACGAGCGGGTCTTCGGGCACATATTTCGAGTAGAAAATCCGCGTCATTCTGGTCAATGCAGGCAGGCCCCCGGCCCATTCAAAGAGCGTTGGATCGGGAGATGGCGGCGGATCGAAGAACTTGACATACCAGTGCATACCGCTGCAGAACGGCTTGTTCTGCGAGTGACCGCAGCGGCACAAGCTAAGGTGTTCGCGTGAAGCGCCCTGGTTGATTGGCTCGGGATTGCCTTCCGCATCGGAGAGCGGGAGACCGCCGGTAACACGATAAGGTCCATCTTTGGAGACCTCAATGGCGGAGGGACGAGATTGATCGACCTGTTCGCGCGCCTCGCGATTCTCGATTGCAAAGCTAAGGGCACCCGAGGGGCAGGCTCTGACGGCGCGAACGATGTCGTCCATCCGCGCGCCGCTGGGAGTCACGAACGGTTCGGCTCCGACGTGGAAGACTGTGGAAAGGCGATCGGTGCAGAATCCTGAATGCGCGCAGATGCCCCGGTTGTCGAGGATAGTAACTTGCTGGCCAGGGTAGCTGTCGCGCCGATCGGGCACGCGCTTCGGGTCTTTTTCATCTGTGAAACCGATCTCCGCGTGGGTGCCGTCGCAAAAGGGCTTTGACGCCGACTGCCCGCACCGGCAAAGCGCGGTCAGCGGTGGGAGGGGAATGGACTCGCCCAGCCAACTGGAAAGGTTTTCACAATTGGTGACCAGATACGGTCCATTGCTCTGGACCTGAATGCCCGCGGGCGACGCGGATTGCATGGCTTTGAGCTCACCCAGGAGCGCCTCGCGGCGGTCGGAACCGTCGATGGCAGCGAATTCGCAAGCCATGCGCTGCACTGCCGCGGCGGCTTCTTTGATTCGCAGATCCGGCACGCCCCTGGCCAGCACCGCAGCCACATCCCCGGCCATAGCCCACAGTTCGCCTTCGATGACGCCGAAGGACGCTTGAGGCGCCTTCAGGGCAGCTCCGGCTCCGGCGTTGGGGCTATCCCCTGGGTCGTGGGCAGGTTGTTGATGGGCAATAACTTCTCCCAAGGGCCGAATCACGGAAGCCTTGAGTAATCGGCCCGCCAGGGTCAGGGCGCTGATTTGGGAATCGGATTGATCGGGACTCGAAACGAGTTCCGCTATTTGGCCCTCAAGGCTGCGCGCGCGCGCGATCAGGGGGGACAAAAGCTGACTGGGAGAAAGATCAACCTGCTCTGGGGTCATGGGGAAGTCAGGGACTCCTTTCAAGCACGAGTTTAGCTGGTCAGTTTTTCGGATTCAATTCAGTGGAGAACAAGCCGAACCTGAAACCTCTGTCCTTTGCAGGCTGAGCGGCCTTCCAACGCCCGTTCTGGCAAAGGACCGTTCATTTGGGCCTTCGGATTTGCAAAGAGATCAAGCTGAGGTGCGCGCTCATCGCCGCTTAATCCCTCTGGGTTATCCTCTAGACGGGACCCCTGGGGTGGAGTCCCTCCTCCGATGACCCACCTCATCGCAACGGATTGGGAGATTGTAGCCGGGCTGACCTCGATTGCGGGGTTAGGCTCGGTTGCCATTTGGCTGGTGGTGCGCAAGCGCCCGACAGCCGAGGAAATGGAACGCGCGCGGCGGCGGTTCCTGGTGCAGTCGGGACGGCTTGTGGACGGGATGTTGCTGGACATCTGCGAGGTGGAGACCCCACCGGAACCCAAAACCGAGACCGGACGCATGCTCACGATGCTGCTTTTCAATTATCGGATTGCGGGCGTGAACTACGAGTGCTCGCAGGACATTACCAATATGACCGGGGTGGTGGACGCGGCCAATGTGCGGGCGGGATTCCCTTGCACGGTGCGCTATCAGCCAGGAAATCCGCAAAACAGCATTGTGGTGGCGGAGGAGTGGACGGGCCTGCGCGCCGGACTTCCTCAATTCCCGGCGTTTGAAGATCCCGAGCCCATTGATCTGAGCCATTTGCGCCCTGGCCGCGGCTGACGGGCGGGGTTGGCGGGAGATACCCACCCCCGGTTAGACTTGCATTATGCATGTCCACGCGGCACCCGCGGGTCCGGGCGCAAGAAGGACGAGTTCAGTACTGCGATTTTCGCTGGCGGCCACCCTCGCCTATGTTGTGGTCACGTTTGTCGCCGGCCTGCGCGCCCACTCACTGGCGTTGCTCTCCGAGTCGGGCCACAACATGTCGGACTTCCTGGCTCTGCTGCTGAGCTTTGCCGCTGTGTATTTTCAGACCCGCCCCGCCGACCACTCCCGGACCTTCGGCTACCAGCGGGCGGGGGTGCTGGCCGCGTTTATCAACGCTGCCACCCTGATCCTGATCTCGCTTTGGATCGGAGTGGAGGCAGTTCACCGGCTGTCGAGCCCGGTGGCCGTGCAGCCGAAGCTGATGATGGTCGTGGCCGCCGCCGGCGTGGTGATGAACGGCGTGATTGCCGCACTGCTATGGGGCGTGGCGCGCGACGTAAACCTGCGGTCCGCCTTCATTCACATGGCCGGCGATACGCTCTCGACGGCCGCGGTGATCGCGGGTGGCGCTGGGATTCTGCTCACGGGACAAAACTGGATCGACCCCGGACTCTCGCTGGTGATCGCCGCACTGATTCTCTGGTCGAGCATCGGCATCGTTCGGGAAACGCTGAACATTCTGCTTGAAGGTACGCCGCGCGGCACGTCGCTGGCAGCGATTCGCACCGGAATGGAAGAGGTCGAGGGCGTGATCGATGTGCACGACCTGCACGTATGGGCGCTGGGCTCGCAATCGAGCGCGATGGCCTGCCATGTGACCATCGCGGATATTCCTCCGTCAGAGAGCGCGTGCATTCTGGTGAAGCTGAATCACGTGCTCAAGGACCACTTCCGCATCAACCACACGACGATCCAGTTCGAGCACATCTGCTGTGAAGAGGTGGAAGGTTGTGTGGTGCCGCCCGAAGAGATGAGCAGCAGCCAACTTCATCGTGGGCACGCGCACTAAGCGAGCCTCAGGAGGTCTTCCGCTTGTCCCGAATCTTTCCCGGTCTGCACGCTGCGGCAGTCGCACTGAGCGTGGTTCTGCTTTCTTGCAATGAGCTGCAATCGCAATCCGCTCAAACGGCCGGGACTACGGAAGCGCAGGCTGTAAGCGCGGCGCAACTCGAGGCACTCTCCGGGGAGTACACCGGCGCTGCGGATCCTGATACGCCGTTGAGTTTCTACGTGCGGGATGGCAAGCTCATTGTCGAATCTGAGCGCAATGTACCGCAGGAATTCAAGACCGTGTCGGCCCTTGTTTTCGGTTTTCCCAATTCGACCAACACGTTCCGCTTCACGCTTGACGCTTCAGGGCGCGCGGAGAGCGTTCAAGAATCTGAAGACCCGAACGACGTTTACCGCCGGACCGGTCCGCCGGTTCACCATGTCTTTCACGACTACCAGCGGACTGAAGTGATGATCCCGATGCGTGACGGGGTGAAGCTGTACGCGGTGATTCTGAAGCCGGCCGATATTGATGCGCCGCTGCCTTTTCTCATACAGCGCACTCCTTACGGCGTGGACGGAACCAGCCGCGCGTCGTTCTTTGGGGGCCGCCCTGAGCTTGCGCGCGACGGCTACATCTATGTTGACGAGGACATTCGCGGGCGCTACAAAAGCGAGGGTGAGTTCGTGATGAGCCGGCCGCTTGCGGATCATCACAATTCCAAAGCCGAGACAAGTGTCGACGAGAGCACGGACACCTACGACACCGTGGCGTGGCTGATTGCCAATGTGCAGGGCAACAACGGGCGGGCCGGCTTTGTGGGCACCAGCTATCCGGGATTTCTGGCGATGATGGCGGGGATCGACCCACACCCGGCGGTGAAGGCAATTTCACCGCAAGCGCCGATGATCGACGTCTGGATGGGTGACGATTTCTTTCACAACGGGGCGTTTCGCCAGAGCTACGGATATGACTATGTGCTGGCGATGGAGTCGAGCAAAGAAGAAAAGGACGTGAGCTACGGAAAAGATGCGGCCGGCAAACCGATCGACGGGTTCGACTACTTTCTCCGGCGAGGCTCCTTTGCAGGGGACGTGAAGGAATCCGGCTCGAAGACCCTGCCAACCTGGAAGCTGTTTCTGGGGCACCCCGCCTATGACCGGTATTGGAGTTCGCGCGGCGTGGAACACTCGCTTGATGCGGTCACTGTGCCCACTCTCAGCGTCGGCGGCTACTACGACCAGGAAGATATGTACGGGCCGCAGATCGAGTACTCGACGCTTGAGCCGCACGACCAAAAGCATGAGAACTTTCTGGTGCTGGGGCCGTGGCGGCATGGGTACTGGTCATCGTCGTTGCGTCACTTGGGGAATCTGAATTACGGGGAGCCCATCGGCACGGAGTTTCGCGCGCGCATTGAGGCGAAGTTCTTCGCGCACTATCTGAAGGACGAGCCCGGCTCGAACTCCTCGGGGTTCGACCTGGAAGACACGGCGAGCTTTCAAACCGGATCCAACACCTGGAAGCGCTATAGCAGCTTTCCTCCAATGGAATCCCGGCCGACAAGTTTGTATTTGCAGGGCGCGGGCTTGTTGAGCTGGACGAGCTCGACAGGTGAGGCCACAACCAGTTACGTCAGCAACCCGAGTGATCCGATTCCTTACCGGCACAGGCCGATTCAACCGACTTACTCGAACGGGACGCAGTGGTACAACTGGCTCACGGAGGACCAGCGCTTTGTAGCCGGCCGCAACGATTTGGCGGTGTGGAAGCTGCCGGTGCTGGCGAAGGACCTGACAATTACGGGCGAGGTGGTGGCCGATATTTACGCGGCGACAACGGGCACGGATAACGACCTGGTGGTGAAGCTGATCGACCAGTATCCGGAGGACGATGCGGACGCGAAGATGCGCGGATATCAATTGATGACGAATGAGGAGATCTTCCGCGGACGTTACCTGGACAGCTTTGAAAAGGCTGCGCCGGTGGGGGCGGGCTCCATTCGGGAGTACAAGTTCTCTCTGCGCGATGTGGATCATGTTTTCAAGGCTGGACACACGGTGATGGTGGAGATTCAGAGCAGCTGGTTCCCGCTTTACGACCGCAACCCGCAGACATTTGTGGCTAATATCATGAAGGCGAAGCCAAGGGATTACAGGGCAGCGACAATCACGGTCTATTCGGGGCCGGGGCATGAGTCGAGGGTGGAGATGCCGGTGATGGGGCCTTGAGGGTGCGACAGGCTGTTTCCTGGAGTTTCGGTCACATTTGACACATATTATGTGCACACGTATACTGTGTTCATGAATATTACCTTGTCCATTGACGAGCAACTCGTCGAGCGAACGCGCGAGAAGCTTCGCGCGACGGGCAAGACCATCAACCAGGAAATTCGCGAGCACTTTGAGCATATTGTCGGCGACGACGATCTGGAAAGCGCCATCGAGCTTTTCGTGAAGAACTCTGGGAAGGGGCAGGCCGAGGCGGGATGGAAATGGAACCGGGATGAGCTTTACGAGGACCGGATCAAATGGCCTCGGAAATGATCCTGCGGACGAAGCCTTCGCGTTCGTTCCTCGATACCAATGTCCTTGTTTATTCCGACGATCCTAGAGACCCCGCCAAGCAGGCGAAAGCTCTCGAACTGATCACAGATCACCTCCGCTGGCGGACCGGAGTTGTATCGCTTCAGGTGCTTCAGGAGTACTTCGTCTCGGCCACGGGAAAGCTCAAGCTGGATTCGGAATTGGCAAAAGGAAGGGTCGAATTCTTCGCCAGGTTCCACGTAGCCGAGCCCACGGTCGGCGATATTCTCGCAGCGATCGACTTACATCGGCTTTACAGCATCTCACTTTGGGATACTCTTATTCTTCGCTGCGCTAAGCAATCCGGGTGCCGTGTGCTTCTCAGTGAAGACATGCAGCACGGCCAGGTGATCGACGGAGTGAAGATCGTCAACCCGTTTCTGTAGCGCGCGTCCGGCCTATACTGATCCGTGATGACTCGCATCTTTTGGATCGTCGGGCTGTCAATCGCACTTTTCATGTTTGCGGCGTTCTCCATCCTCTGTGTCGCGGCCCTGATCATCCACAGGCACCTGAATCTGACAGGATGGACGATGCTTGTGTTGAGTGTCTATCCCGCCTGGTTCATGTTCGGGCGGTTGCGATGCGCCGCTAAATATGGTGACCCCACAAAGGACATGAGCCGCGGGGACTCGGTTGAATGACGGCCGTGTCTAAATGCTCGCCAACGCCTGCGGGAATTCGCGTTAGAATGGAAGATGAAGTGATCCTCCACGAGCCCATCCCGGCCCTTCTCTAGCGGCGCCCGCCGCCGATACCTGTTCTCCGTCCATTTTTCCCTTCACATTTTTTTGAGACACAAGACCAATAACCCCAAGGGGGAGGGCGTCATGATCGATCGTTTGGAACAGATGGAGCAGCGCTACAACGAACTGCAAGCGCAGTTTTCGCTGCCTGAAGTCATCAATGACCACGAAAAATACCAGAAGACGGCCAAGTCGCTGCGCGAGATCGAAACTCCAGTGGAGATGTACCGCGAGCTGAAACAAGTGCAGCAAGGGCTGGCCGAGGCACGGACGATGCTGGCGGAAAGCGACGCCGAGATTCGCGCCATGGCCGAGGAGGAGATTGCCTCGCTTGCGCCTCGCGAGACAGCTCTGGAAGAAGAGCTGAAGTTGATGCTGCTGCCGAAGGACAAGAACGACGAGAAGAACGTGATTCTGGAGATTCGCGCGGGGACAGGCGGCGACGAGGCGTCGCTTTTTGCGGCGGAGATCTTCCGCATGTATACGCGGTTCGCCGAACAGCACAAGTGGAAGATCGAGTTGCTGTCGCTCTCGGAATCAGGCGTGGGCGGTTACAAGGAAGTGATTGCGATTATCGAAGGCGAGCGCGTCTACTCGCAGATGAAGTGGGAGAGCGGGGTGCACCGTGTGCAGCGCGTGCCGGCAACAGAGACGCAGGGGCGCGTGCACACGTCGGCGGTGACGGTGGCGGTGCTGCCCGAGGCCGAGGATGTAGACATCAAGATCGAGGCCAAGGACATCCGCATCGACACTTTCTGCTCGTCGGGTCCCGGCGGTCAGTCGGTGAATACAACTTACTCTGCCGTGCGCATTACGCATATCCCGACCAACACGGTGGTTAGCTGCCAGGACGAGAAATCGCAGATCAAGAATCGCGAGAAGGGCATGCGCGTGTTGCGTTCTAGGCTTTACGAGCAGGAGATGGAGAAGCAGAATGCCGAGCTGGCCAAGGAGCGCAAACAACAGGTGGGAACCGGCGACAGAAGCGAAAAGATCCGCACCTACAATTTTCCGCAGAACCGGCTGACCGATCATCGGATCGGGCTGACGCTGCACCAGCTTGACCTGGTAATGGAAGGGCGCCTGCAGCCGATTGTGGACGCGCTGATTGCGCACTACCAGGCAGAACAGTTGAAGGCCGAGAGCCAGGCCGCGTGACGCTGTGAATGTTCGGGACTGGATCGAGAACGGGGAGGCACGGCTGCGTTTGGGACCGCATCCTGAGCGGGCGCGACGCGACGCAGAGACGCTGGCGATGCACCTGATCGATCGCAATCGCGCCTTTCTGGTTGCGAATCCGCTTGCAGAGCTCTCGGCCGAGGGGGCCGTGCGCTACTACGCGCTCCTCGAGCGGCGGCTAGCCGGAGAGCCCATTCAATACATCACCGGGGAGACGGAGTTTTACGGGCTGCCGTTCCAGGTGAGCCGCGATGTGCTGATTCCGCGGCCCGAGACGGAACATCTGGTTGAGAAGGTTGTTTCGCTGGCGGCTGAGTTTGAGAGACCGCGAATTGTCGATGTCGGGACCGGCTCGGGTGCGATTGCGGTGGCGCTGGCCTACAAGCTGCCTGCAGCGCAGATAACAGCTATCGATGTTTCGGCCGCGGCGCTGGCAGTTGCGCGCGGCAATGCAGAGAGAAACGGGGTTGCGGGGCGCATCCGTTTTCTTGAGGGCGATCTGTTTGCTCCGGTTGCGGGCGAGCGGTTTGAGATTGTTGTTTCAAACCCGCCATACGTAGCCGAGAGCGACCGCGCCTCACTGGCCGTGGAGGTGCGCGAATACGAGCCGGCGCTGGCGTTGTTTGCCGGCGGAGGCCTCGACGTTTATCACCGGCTCATTCCTGAAGCCCGGGCCGCGCTTGTAGCCGGCGGATTTGTTGCGCTTGAGATCGGGTGTGGGCAGGACTCGGCGGTGGCTGGGCTGCTGACGGAATCAGGCTTTGAGCAGATCGACTTCACTGCCGACCTGCAAGGGATTCCGCGCGTGGCCACAGCCAGGCGCCCATCGCATTAGGACTGCCATTTTACGATGCGCGGCCGGTCTTATTGAGCTCTTTATAGAAGCCCAGATCCTTGCCCGTAAGGGTTTTGGCAATGTACTCAATCTGGCCGAAGTGGATGCCGAAGTGATCCACAACGTGGTAGACGGCGTCGAGTCCATTCGCTTTGTAGC
>Ga0209698_10008480_pt1 | contig 10603 bp, 11 predicted proteins | sample LitLauG_LLR_2012_FD_187203 | JGI IMG/M metagenome (GOLD analysis project Ga0209698, IMG submission 187203) | Freshwater sediment microbial communities from Pennsylvania, USA - Little Laurel Run_MetaG_LLR_2012 (SPAdes) (version 2) | ecosystem: Environmental > Aquatic > Freshwater > Creek >... | reverse complement strand
TATTGAATGATGAGATCGAACTTCCCGTACCAATTTGACTATCGATTGCGCTTAGCGCTCCGTATCCCTCCGCGAGAAGAGATGCTGGAGCAACGTCATGGTTTTGACCCGCCAGGGCAGTAAGAGCGACGATCTGGTCGCTGCTCAATGTAATTGGAGTGTCCTGGAGCAATAGTGCGATTCCGCTTACTTGAGCGTCAGGTGTTGAGGCCAGAATATCTTGTGGACCTATAGCGCCGTTGTAGGACGAGCTGGTAACGCTACACAACAGGCGATAGGGTATCCAATAGTCTGAAGTAAAAGAAAGCTGAAATCGGCTTATTATGACATCCAGGGCGAATGACCCCCATACCAACCGTAACGGCCCGCCCTGTTGCCGAAGAAAGTCAATCAGCTGGCTTCGTGCCGTAGCATTACTTCCACTGAACACTCCGCTGAAGCTGACAGTTTCGCAGTCGCTTCCGATGGAATCCGTGACAGACGATCCAGATCCCAGGTGGTGTACAGATAGACGTTGTCTGCTTTGTACGGCTATTTTCTCCGGGGATTCCAATCCTTCAAAGGAGAAGGACCCGAGTCTAAGAAATGAATTTCCCATGTATGCCGCCAGTTTGGAAGGGTCGCCTAACGTCACTAAATCGCCTCTAACGCGCCTGATAGACAATCATAACGGCCATTACGCGAGGAAGCGTTGTTCTATACGATTCGATATCGAAAACATCACATATGCTGCCGGGGCTAATTTGCCGTGTTCAGGTCGAAGCTCGTTGGGTATAGGTCCATTTGCTGTGCCGCGTGAATGAAATGCCACCGATCCTGGTCAGATAATGAAATCGCGACGTCAAACGGCACGCCGTTCCGAGTGAGGTACAGACACTCTGTCAGAACGGCGTGCCCACGGCGTTTCCCTCCGGTGCGCCGCTGAAAATAGAGGTAGCCTCATCCAATTTCAGCAATGCCTCGGAGACTGCTTCCAGCCCGTGATCGCCGAGTTCCGCGACGCAGGATTCAATTTGACGCTCGTTTGCGGCCACCGTTCGAGGTACTCCATCGATCTCCTTTACCGAGACAGCCAATGCCGCCAGATTTAGCCACGAGTCATTTCGAGACAGCTCTGGTCCCGCGGCCTTCAGCAATCGAAGACGATCGAGCGCATCCATGCGTTGGACGGTAATATTGCGCCCGAGTCGGTCACGAATCTCAAGCGTCCGGCTCGCGGGAGAGCTCAGGACGTTCGCGGGAACACTCAAATCCGCCTCCTTCTGGATGCGAAGAATTCGAGCTTCTGCTTTACCGCCGCGTCACCACGCCACTGGCCAGCGTTCGATAGGTGAAATACTACCGAATCATACTGAAACGTCGATGTGGATCCATCGACCTCCGCGACATATTGGTACATTGAACTGGGATTGGCGTTTCCGCCGCCATAGTAGTTTTGCTCCGCCGCGGCGATGAAGTCTTCTACTACGGCATCGCCCCGTTCCAGTTCGAAGCTACCCTCCCAACCCTTCGGCAATTCCATGCCGATCTGGAGGCCATCAAGGCGGTTGACGCGCAGCGAATGCGTTAGCTGTTTGCTCTCAAAGGCGGTGACGTGCGCCAAATCCATCCTGCCCGATGGCCCGATCACCACAAGCTGAGTATCGCGACCGACGGAAAAAGTTGAAAATGCCATAGTTGGCCTCCTATTGACCGGGTTGACCGGTTGGCAGGGTTTGTACCGCCACCTGGACGGTCTGGCCTCCCTCCAGGCTGATAATGAACTTTTCGTTGATAGACTGATATTGGACCTGGACGTTTGCCTGAACGTAGCCCAAACTTGTCATACTCAAGGGGTTATTTGTGCTATCGCAGATCACGCTATATGGCAAATTTCCATCAACACTGCCCAGTAGTGCCTGATTGAACATGTTTTGTAGAAACGATAGTAACGTTCCACGAATATTCTGGAATAGTCGAGTGGTTATGATTTGCCCGATGTACTGGCCCATACCGGCCGATAAGGTCCGCGCGATGAAGTTCGAGAGTCTCGCATAGTTGTCACCGTTTCGGGACAGGTCGGAAGAAGAATTCTTGCCACCTCGGACACCCCAAAATGACCCGGCAGGTTGGGGGTTCGTGATAACGTCAATCCCCGCACTGAATAGCATGGCGAGCTCGGCCGCCGAGTACGAGGACGTTTCCCTGGACTGGGGTTGCCCCGAAGTTTGGCTTCCGACGATTCCGAAGATTTGCTTGTTGAGACTTGATTGCTCCGGCGAAAGGTTTGCAAGTCTCCCAGCGGCGAATCCTTGCGGTGAGACCAGGCGTATCAGACCATTAGCCTGATCGGACCACCACAGCCAGTCGCCAAACATTATTTTGGCTGAGTAGCAATCTATTCCCGCGGCCCTCTTGACCAAAACCGCGTTCGAAATGGTGTCCCCGGATGGTCCAGTGAGGATCCAATACACGCTCTCGTCCAAACTGAAGGACGCCTGTTCCGACCAGGTTTGGGGGTCATCGGAGTCCGCCAGCAACCCCAGACCACATGCCTGTCCTCGGAGGGCGTACATTCCAGAGCGAGATGCTCCGTCTTGTCCTACCAGCTGGCTTGGACTTACGCCGGCCGCGCCGTCTGTTCCTGGCGTTGAGCCACCGAGGACCAACGAAAAACTGATTGGCGTGCTCGCGTTCCCATTTGGTTGGATGCTGATCAACCGTGACGATGAGCGTTGAACTCCGGCGCCAGTATTAACGGCGTTAGCCAGCCCATCCCAAAAGGTCGATGTTAACCCGATGATATTATCGAATACTTCTGGCTGAACGCCAGGCAGGCTTACGGTCAGCATCCAACTTGCTTGTTTAGAGCCGGGTTGGAGAGCCACGACTATTCGGTTGCCCAGGGAACCGGTATACAGCGCCGTGATTGTTAACGCCGTGCCAGGCACATTGGCCGACGCAAATGTTTCGGTACCGTCGGAAGCGCGCACACACCTGAAGTCCTGTGCTCCTTGCTGAACCGCGGTGGCCACTTGCGTGCCCATATCGTATTTCCGGGGGACGATCGGACCAAAATTTCTATAGTAATCCGCCATGGAGCCAACGATTGTTGGTGTACCGACTGGTCCCCAGGTTGCTGTCCCGACGACGCCGATCGTATTCGTCGGCACGCCATTCAGGATCAGATTCTGTGGTGGGACAATTTCTACATACAGGTCTGGCACGATCAAAGCCGTGTTATTTATCGCTCCGGCCTGAAATATTGGCATTTATGTTTTCGCCTCACTTAATATACATTGTATTCCCGGGTACCAAAACCAAGGTCCACTCAGACCATCGCGTAAAAAGCCTTCAGTTTGGTCCAGGCTCATCATGATGGGTAATAAACCGAATTCATAGCACTGCCAAAACCCCGTTCTTCGTCAATTCACCAAATAACATCGCGGGGGCCGTCAATGATTGTACCGTGGCGTACTCGTAACCGTAGGAGAGATCCCTTCGGTATAGTAATGCGTTCTGCGATTGATCGTAAACCTGTGTCGACACATACGAAACATGCGCAGACGTTCCATCAGCCAATCCAAGAAATGGCCCGGCGGCGAGCGCGATATCAATATATTTCGATACAGAATCCCGCAGGAATGACGTTGGGCACCAACAGATCGTTCGAATTTCGCGGGACTGACGTCTTAGTCCCCGAGTTACAGTCCCATTTGAGACGACACGCGCGACAAGCTTGCTTGCATTTTGGACTACCAGAGAAGACCCAATCGCCGACGCGATACGGTAGCTGCCTATTTGCGCCGAGAGGTTCGCGGCAATGCTTTCCGGCGTGTCGTGGATGGAAGTAGAATAGGAGAAAGGCCGACCATCCACGATAACTCCGACCATGAGATTGCTCGAAATCGGGCCGGAGAATGCGACGGTCTGATTTGATACCGTAGCGACAAGGCCGATCGGAGGAATTTCTCCAACCGACCCTTCGAAATATAGATCGGATACTGAACCAGGCGACGTTGCTGGGAATATTGTTGCATTCACGACGCCACCGGCCAAATCGGTGTTCAGTCCGGCGGGTGAAGGCCACCCCCTATATACACGGCAGGTTGCACCGACCACACTGGCGTTCGTTACACCATTTGGATACAACGCTTGAGTGACCGCGGAAACAATGGCATTCTCGACGTCTGATAAGTCTGCCATCAGGTTGTTACCTGCCGGATATTTAGTCGCCATCCAAGGTCGCTGAGTTCCGAAGACACAACGAGAGACGTTGTACCTTGATCGTCTGTAACCAGATCCGCTCTTTGTATCCTCTTCCCATGTGTAGACGGGAGGAGCACGGTAGCGGCAGGGATCGCGGTGTCGCCTGGCAGGTGGCTTAGAGATCTACCTTCGGTTTCAATCCCGAGCACACTGGCCGGCCAATCCGAGATCACTCTTGTCATCGACTGAGAACCGGAGGCATCCAACGCTGCTGCGTCACCGGCGGTCACCGAACGGGCAATTGAAACCACGCGATTAGCCTTGATACATAAAACCGGCAGCAGTGGTTGTTGCGCGATAATAAACCAGGCGTGATGGTCTTGTACGAGGTAATCTCCGACCCTGGTGTAGGCGGCATCGAATATACCGCACCATTCCGCTACCCCATAACTGACCGCCCGAGAGAAGCCCGCGTCTGCGCGAGTAAATGCAGCATGAAGACGGAGGTAACGGTTCGCCAGATTGACTGGGTTCCCGCACCCCCTGGGACGATAGGCATCTGCCGTACGTCCTAATATGTTTGCCGCGCGGTTCAAACCCCAGTGCAACCGGTCCTGTAGCTGGGCTTCATTCATTTCAGACGACCAGATTCGGACTGTTAGAGCGCAATCCAGGCCCAGGAGGAACTCCAAGAAAGGCGCAGAGCCGTATTCGCCAGTCGTCGAACAGGCTTTCGCGATCGCGAAACTCGTTCGGGTTTCGTGACCACACCGCGGCCTGATTTGTGTCGAGATTTTCCGACGCGCGAGGTATTGCGGTCTCGAGACCGGCGAGAGTTGCCAGGTAAGTCCGCAACACGCTTAGTTCGCCATCGGCGAGATTGTTTATTCGGTATTCCACTAGGCCGAAGATCTGGTAAAAGCGCCAAGATGAAAAACTCGTCGGAGGACCACCATAAACAGGATAGCCGCAGTGCCGGCGCGTATCAATCTTTTCAATATCAGTAATCGGGATCACGTGCTCGCGCCACTGCCTCTGGTAAAAATGATGGACCCGGTCCCAGTATTCAGGATTGCCGCGGCATAAGATACAAGTTGGCCGCAGTTTAGAAGTATCTTGCTTACCGGCAAGACAGGTGTATCCCCGGTTGTCGCCTGAACTGTAGGATCTGAACCGAATCTGACGTAAGCCAGAGAGGCAGTGGGATTAGTAATCAGAACGCATTCGCCAACTCCAGTCAATTGAACATTCGACGAAGATGTCGTCGATGATAATGTGACCGTAGCGACAGGTTGGAACGGACTTATCGCACCCATTGACAAGGTCTTAACCCCTCCTGGTCAGCCGGCATGTTCAACAATAACCGCTCGCTTAAACGATGCATTAGTGGCGGTAGGGACCGTTGTCGGATTCGTTGTTGTATCAGAGGGCGCACAAAAGCCTCCAATCCAGTACCAGGATTGCGCGATAATTTGCTGTAGCCTGTCAATTGGCTCTCGAGTTACCATTGCGACGCCATTCACCAATGTCACGATTGAATCGGATGGTGCCACATCGTCGGCTGCCATTCCGGCAAAATCACCTTCAATCAGTGCACCGGCACCACAGATGATGGGGCGGCGAATCATCACATTGGCAAGCAGTGGGTGCTGCTGTACGAAGACCTCTGTGGTCGGCATGAAGCGCAGGCCAAGGAAGTCATTCGTCATACCCTTCCGAAACACCTGGTTTGCTGAAGTGGCTCCCTGAAACAACTGCTTGAAATCGGGGTCTCCGAACAATTGGCGAGACGAAACCGGGTCGAGATAGCAATTATATGCGCCTTCAATTTCGGGCACCGCATTCACCCGGAGACGCGCGACGGAATCGAGCAGGCAGGACATGGTCAAAGTGTCGCTTGCGGTAAGCTGCGAGGCATTTCCGCGTCCTGACGGCCGAATGACTGACGATGCCGTGGCAGCGAGCACGGTGTTTCCCGACGTTCCGTCGGCAATGGAGACGGTGTTCGCAAGGGTTAGCACGCCTGAGATGCCCCCCCACGTGGAGGAGACATTGGTCGTATCGGGTGTTGATCCTACGGCGGCATAGGGGTTTGCACCGATCGTGACTGTCAGAGGGTTTAATGCGCTGACAGTCTGTTGGACTCCATTAACGAAAGAAAATTGAAATCCCCGAAGATCATCGACCGCGACCGAGGATCCTGGGCTTCCAAGCGTCTGTCTAACCCTCGTGTTACCCCCGAAATAGGCCGAATATAAGGCGTTCCGGGCCAACTCATCCAGGCTCCTCGCAGCTTGCTCGCCGTTTGTGTAGGCATTTTGTAAGAACTGAGAGGCGATTCCCACACGGGACGTGACCATGTTAAGGTCGGCGGTTGCCGCGTAGTGATTTATTGTGATTGTGTATTGTTCAACTCCCCAATTTCCGGGTGTAAGCCCGTTGTCGAGGTTTGTATTCATCGCGGGTGACAGCGGGATGGTTACCGCGGGCTTTAGGCCAGCGCGTGTTTTTGTTAGCGTTTCACCGATTCCGACGGCGATGTCCTGCCGGTCCGCACAGGCTCTGTAGCCAAGACGTGAAACCAAGGCCTGCTCAAACTCCCGCTCGAGAAAGCCTTGCTGAATAATCGGCTGGAGAACACTGGGAAAGTTTTGGATACCCATTTCAAATTAGCCTTTAGATAATAGAACGACGCCGAAGATGTTACAAATTGCGAAAGTCGGGAACCTACAGGACCGAGCGCTTAAGGATATTCGCTTTTGCAATGCGATATTCCTCATTTGTCATTTCCGTAGCTAGCTTTTGACGGACTGGTCTCGCGGGGGGGGGCTTGGCGGCACTTGAAGATGATGGCGTTGAAAACAGCCATGGCTTTGCGAGTTTCAGCTGTTTTATGAGTTCCATTCCTCCGACGATGTTGCCTTCATCGTCGAGTTGTACTTGAGTAGAATCGACAAATTTCAATCCGTCCATATCTACGATTCCGGCCCGCATTGCTTCGACTTTCAATTCGGCTTTTACGATTCTTTGCTCCGTTAGGCGTAGATTTTCACGCGTTTCATGCTCAAGTCTATCAAGTCGGGCCTGAATATCGGAAGCTGGATCATCCGAAATCTCTGTGTCAGGCGAGTGGCTGGTCAATGGCTTGCCTTTCATTCCAATCCGCGACACTTTGCGCTAATTCAGCATCCGTGTTCGAGATATCGTAGGTTTCCGCGATAAACTTGATGGCGCTTCCACGGCTGATGAGCCCTGATTTTAATAGTATTGCGAGAGTAGTTGCATCAAGTTGGTGATCCGCGGCGGACACAGGATACCAGCGAGGCCATTTTATCGTGAAGGCGGTGGCGGGGTCCATTGGTGGTAACTCGCCACTGGTTGTGCGAAGGGAAAAGCGTGCTGACGCTCGAGCGATCATCTGTGCCAAGGAGGCCAGAGCGATTTCGCCATAGGTAATCCTTAGGTTATCCGCCAGCCAGAGCAATCCCTGGTTCATCAGTTCAAGTGCACGGCCTGACTGCGCCGCGGAGAAGCGCTCGGGGCTCGCACGGTTTCCGTGGATAGATTCAAGTGCCAATTCTCGCAACGTTCGAACATAATCTATCACGGCGGAGGCAGCGGTTCCATTGATCTCGAGCAAGCGGGCATCCCCTTTCTCACCGACCACAAGTGCATTGCCTGCCCCTTTAATGATTTCCGATTCCGTTCCAATTGGCTCCTTTAGCAAGAGTGTTGGATCGCTGCTGTATTTCAGACCCCGCCCGGCCTGGCTGAGTTGATAGTCGATTTCTATTTGTGTTTCGATCGCGGCTCTGAATGTGCATGCGCCATCGTTTGGATCGCCGGTCGTGGGTTGTCCGGGCAGATTTCTTATCCATACAACCGGCACGAAGCCGAGACCGTGATGCACAGTGCGACTCCCATCAATTTGCGGAGGGCAGGTGTCCCCCACGGCCGACGGGAAGTACCAGGTTTCGGAACCGGCGTCCCAGGTTCGTTGAAACCAATAGTCAGCGGCGGTATCAGATACCTCGTATCCATTTTCCAGCAATTGCAAGCCGGATACCTTGTAACGCTCCGTTACCGCCAAGAGAGTATCGGGTTCCTTCGGGTCCCAGGTCGGCGTCAGGTAGATCGAATCAAACACCTGGAAGAAAATGCGCCCACTCAGAACTCGCATCAGGATTGCAACAGAGCCGACGGAGCCTCGGATCGCCGCTTGCGTCATAACCAAATTGAGGCGGCAGTCGCGAGCAATTCGAGCGATTGAGTTCTGGGTTACGGCGTCCGAACACGTGATTGTTGGAAAGTGCCCTTCGCTGAATAGGAGGGAGACACTATCATCGACTACTACCCGACACAGCGGGTACCGTACAGATGGGCGTCGCTTTCTAAGAGGTATGTATTCTCCGCTTGTGGTTCGCTCATCGTTAAAGTCGTGAGAGAGAACGTCGTACTGCTGGCCGTTCAAGACCCGTGTTAAAGAATCAAGGATCCAGGTTCGCGTTGGATAGTCTGGATCGCGAGGGATTAGACTGCATAGCGTGTCAAACATAGAATGTCGCCCGCGCGAATGCTTGACAGCGCATCAGGCCGTCAGCGGGAGTTGAAAGGGACGTGGATGCGGCGGGAGCTTTTGGGGAAGTCTGCCAAGGTGATGAAAGCGCGCGATAGAGCGTCGACCTGATCGTCGTGTTCTCCATTTGGGAAAGTACTTAATTCGTCAAGAAAAGCCTGGTTCCAGACACTGGGCCTGATAGCGAGATTTCCCGCGTTTAACTGGGCCGCTGGTAACATCGCCCGCGACCACTTTGATCCGCGCTCTCGCGAGGTGTAAACCCGAAATCCAGATAGTAACGCTGACAGTTCACCGATCTGGCTCTTTCCTGCCTGCCCGGGGTCCAGCGGCAGGCTAACGACAACAGAATGGCCGTCCGTACGGGCGACGGAGGTGATCATGTCCTGGATTGTCCGATAGTCACCTCGCAGTCGAACGATATCCTCGACCACAAACCGGGCTCCCGTCTGGGAGAGTCTTAAACCCACGGTCCAGTCCGGATCATTACTTTCAGTTGGCACCGTGGCGGCCAGGTCCCACGATCTGACAATTCTCCGCGAAGTTCCATCATTGTTTTGCCCAAAATCCTCCGCTAGCAGTTGGTTGATGTTGAAGAGTGATCCGACGATTGATACCGGTGACTGTTGGAACAGTGCGGACCAGACGCGGCCGCCGACGACGGCTCTTTTTTGCTTGAGGGCCTCAATATCTTCCCATTCCGGCCAAAGTGGCGCTCCTGGAGGCCGCCCAAGCGGGTCATTGAGTTCAGCCAAGGCTGGAAGGCGGAGGACAGTCCAATCTTCGTTATTCTGCGTCAGGAGGCGACCACTTAGATCATTTTCGTGCCATCTCGTCATGATGACGACAATACGAGCTCCTGGCTTCAGGCGGGTCATCAACTCCGATGAAAACCAATCCCAGAGGAACTGCCTCTGCCTCGCGCTGTCTGCCTCGACCATCGATTTAATTGGGTCATCGATAATGACAAGATCGGCTCTGCGGCCGGTCACAGCTCCTCGAATTCCGGTGCCGAAGTATTCTCCTCCGGTCGTCGTGCGCCAATGGGTCGACGAGTGGTCATTCTCCCGAAGATCAAAGCCGATCTGACGGTTGTATTCTCTTATTAACGCTTGTACGCCTCGACTAAAGTGCTCGACCAGGCCGACTGTATGCGATGTGGCGATTATTGATGTCTGCGGCTTTTGTATAAACCACCAAATTGGGAAGATAACCGAAGCATAGGTCGACTTTGCACTTCCGGGCGGCATTAAGACCATGAGGCGCTTAATGTCACCGCTTGCGATAAGCTGTAGATTATTCAGTAAGCACCGGTGATGTGCCGACGGGGCAAGCCCGGAGTTTGCCATAACCTCGGCAGCCCAATCATGTAAACTTGTTCGTATTCTCTCCCGCGTTACCGACTCGTCGTGCAGTCTCAAAATATTCGTGAAAGAGTTGGACGTCATTTAGCCTTGAGGGGTCATCATTTGACATTACGACGTTCGAGATTGGGTGGACGGCTAATCGTTCGGAAATGCTTTGAAATACCTCGGCTGAGGCATCTTGATCAGCGTCTCGGCTTGAGCGGAGACCGTACCAGGCAGTCCTGGCAGGCAAGCATTTAACGTTCCTCAAAAGGGTTTTTCACGTTCAGGTCGAATTCTGTTGGATCAGGACATGCTGATCAAATCATACTCGATAATATATCCCAACCTGGGGCATTCGGGCAAGATGTTTTTACGAGTGGATCTTCTGGCCCCTGGTTCAGGTAACTTGTTGAATGTCGTGTCGCCGATACGTTCTAGTACTCAGAATCGCTAGACCGCGAAACATGGTTTCATCCGCTTCTGATGGACA
>Ga0209698_10008479_pt1 | contig 10604 bp, 9 predicted proteins | sample LitLauG_LLR_2012_FD_187203 | JGI IMG/M metagenome (GOLD analysis project Ga0209698, IMG submission 187203) | Freshwater sediment microbial communities from Pennsylvania, USA - Little Laurel Run_MetaG_LLR_2012 (SPAdes) (version 2) | ecosystem: Environmental > Aquatic > Freshwater > Creek >... | reverse complement strand
GGCATCTTCCGCTCTGGGAGAGTTCCGTGGATTCCATCCGCTGACAGTTTCGCGCAGCGCATGGGTCGCCCTCGCCTACCTGATCGTTGCCGGGTCCATCGTTGGCTTCACTGCCTACGTTTGGCTGATCCACCATGAGTCACCGACAAAAGTCGGCACCTATGCTTACGTCAACCCCGTTGTCGCGGTGGCGGTGGGATATTTCCTTGGTGGCGAAACCGTGGGTCCGCGAACCTTGGTCGGAACGGTGCTGGTGTTGATCAGCGTCGTCTTGATTACCACCACACCGGCGAAGAAGCCCGCGCCAACAGCTTTGGCGGTGGAAGAAGCGCCCTAGGCTGCATGATGGGTTATCGATCGTGGGTTTAACGGCAACGCGTGCACACTGGCCGAGGGCGAAGATGGATGGAAGAGGATGAATGGTGAGCGCGGATGGACTCGAACCATCGACCCATGCCTTAAAAGGGCATTGCTCTGCCAACTGAGCTACGCGCCCACTCTCTATCAAATCTAGCACACTCCAAACGAGTTGTTGTGCGACATCGCTTCCGGCGGAATTCCTGCACCGACCACGCTCTCCAGCATTAAAATATGGCCATCGCGGCAATCGCGACGGTTGGAGCCAATCTGCTCGATCAGCAATTCCGCTGCTGCCTTCCAATCTCCGCGGTCCCCTGGTCTATGGTGGTTAGCGGCACGGCAAGCACATCCGAATAATGAACGTACCGGCGCCAACAGGTGCTCAGTCGATTGTGCCGACGCCATGATGAGCCCATCTACCTGCCGCGCCACGAGTGACCCCGCCTCCGTTTTCTCTGAGTCGGGATCTTCTTCGAAGTAGGAAATGATGACGTGATATCCCTCAGGTCGCACCGTCTCCGCTGCCGCCTTCGTGATCTCCGCGAAAAATGGGTGAGTGAAGTCGGGCAGTATAGTTTTTGCTTGAAACGCTCGGGCGTTGTCCGTCAGACTGCCTGCGTCTGCTTACGACCCTGGCCTCTCGGCAGCAATCCGACTAACGGGGAAAGTCGAAGCAGTCAGACTCAGCCAAGATCGGTGATCATTGACGACAACGACCGCACGGCGCTGTAACCGGACAATTTCGTTTCTATTCCTCAGTGCGCAAATCGTGCTCAGCGCCTGGGCCCAGGGTGGGCACCCCACGCCGCCTCCACCTCCGCCCGGAGTAAAGAAGATCAAGTGCGTGAATCGCACCATTCCGCAACTCGAGGACATCACCCAGAAAACGGGCATCACCTTCCGCCACGTCGTCGCCCCCGAGCAGAAGTACATCGTCGAGTCGATGAGCGGCGGCGTGATCCTTATCGATTACGATCGCGACGGCTGGCTCGATATCTATTTCACTAACGCCCCAACAGTTGCCATGTCCATTAAGGGCGAGAAAAGCCGGGGAGCGCTTTACCACAACAATCATGATGGCACCTTCACGGATGTGACCGACAAGGCTGGCATCGCCACGCCTTGCTTCGCGATGGGCGGAGCCGTCGGCGACTACAACAATGACGGCTGGCCCGACATCTACGTCACCTGCCTTGGCGGGAATGTTCTCTACCGCAACAATGGCGACGGCACTTTCACCGACGTGACTGAAAAAGCCGGTGTCGCGGATGGCCGCTGGTCCACGGGCGCCGCCTTCGGCGATTACGACGGGGATGGCTTCGTCGATCTCATGGTCACCAACTACGTCGACTTTCACCTCAACGATCTTCCAGCTTTCGGAGGCGCCGCCACCTGCAGGTTTAGAGGCATCGACGTGCAATGCGGTCCTCGCGGCCTGCGGGGCGCCGGCGATTCCCTCTTCCACAACAATGGTGACGGCACTTTCACCAACGTATCCAAAAGTGCTGGCGTCGACGACCCCAACGGGTACTACGGTCTCGGCGTCGTGTGGTCGGACTTCAACAACGTCGGCCGGCCCGACATCTACGTCGCCAACGACTCCACTCCGAACTTCCTCTACAAGAATGAGGGCAACGGAAAATTCACCGAGATCGGCCTCGAATCCGGTACCGCCGTCAGCGAAGACGGCTCCGAACAGGCGTCGATGGGCGTCGCCATCGGCGACTACAACCACACGAGCCGGCCCTCGCTGTACATTACGAATTTCTCCGACGAGTACAACACGCTCTATCGCAATGACGGAAACTGGGACTTCCACGACGTCTCCTACAAATCCGGCGTCGCTCTGCCTTCCCTGCCCTGGGTCAAGTGGGGTGACGCCTTCGTCGATCTCGACAACGACGGCTGGCTCGACCTGGTCGCCGTCAGCGGACACGTCTATCCCCAGGTCGACACTCTGCCTTCGAGCGGTGGCTATCGTCAGCCCAAACTTCTTCACATGAATCAGAAGGACGGCACGTTTTGCGATGCCAGCGACCAGGCCGGTCCGGCACTTCTCGAAAAGCGCGTCTCGCGCGGTCTCGCTGTGGGCGACCTCTTCAATGACGGCAACATGGACGTCGTCGTCGAAGACCTGGATGGCAGTCCGATGATTCTGAAGAATCCCGGACTCCCGGGCAACCACTGGGTAAGCTTCGAACTTGCGGGGAAAAAGAGTAACCGTCTGGCGTTGGGCGCGAGATTGAAAATCGTCGCTGGTGGCATGACGCAAACCGACGAGGTTCGCAGCGGCGGCGGCTATCTATCGCAGAGTGATCTCCGCGTGCACTTCGGCCTCGGAACCTCGAAGAAGATTGACTCGGTTGAGATTCGCTGGCCTTCGGGAGGAACTGAAACCCTTACTAACCTCGCGGCAGATTCTTTCTACTCAGTCCTGGAAGGAGAGGGCGTTGTGCCTCCTGAAAAAATTCGCCCGACGATCAGGAAGAACGATGCCCCGCGCTAGCACTCACTCAGTTCTTGTCACTTCGAGCCACTGGCAAACGCACAAGCAGCATGGCGCGCGAGGATGCTACGCACTTTCCACCTCGCATCCCTTCTTAATTCTTGTCATTCCGAGCCGCTCGGAGCCGCGATTGCGCGGCGAGCCGTGCGAGGAATCTGCATTTCTTGTAGTGATAAAGCGGTTCGCTCAAAGCAAGGCGACTGCTCAAGGCAAAGAAGGGTGGTTGACCGACTCCGCCTTCGCCACCTGCCAACAGAGCGCCGCACCTCCGGCAATGCCAGAGTCCGCGCCGTATCGTGCAGGCACCAGTGGAATTTCACTACACCGCTGATTTATGCAACAACTTGGCAGGCCATCGCGAATTTCCTGAAAGAAGGGTAACAACATAGATGCGACACCGCCCCCGATGATCATGATGTCAGGTTCCAACAGATCCACGACGTTGCCCAGCCAAAACTTCAGCAGTTCCACGGTCTCCAGCAAGACTTCGGCCGCAACCGCATCCCCTTCCTCGTAGGCGCGTCCGACGATCTCGCTACTGACGAGCTCGACATTCCCGGACGCAAGATCTCGCATCACTGAGCTTCGCGATCCTTTGAGTTTCTCCCGCGCTCTCCTCGCGATAGCCGGACCGGAAGCCAGCGCCTCGATACAGCCAGGCTTCCCGCAGCCGCACACCGGACCGCGGTAATCGATGCTCATGTGCCCGCCCTCAGCCGCCGCTCCCGTGCGTCCGTGATAAATCGCCCCGTCAAACAGAATCGCCGTGCCGATCCCTGTGCCGATCGTTGCGTAGAACACGTTGTGGTAGCCCCGTCCCGCGCCCCACAACACCTCTGCGAGCCCAGCCGCGTTGGCGTCGTTGTCAACGCTCACGGGCATCCGGTAGATTTGCGAAATTTCCGCCGCCAGCGGGAAGTTCCGCCAGCACGGCAGGTTCGGAGGATTGATCACGACTCCGGTCTTGGGGTCGAGCGGTCCCGGAGAACAGATTCCGATTCCGCCGATGGAGCTCTGTCCGCGCGCACCGTTGCCTTGGCCGTTCAGCAGCGATTCGATCGCAGACTTCACCGCCGAGAGCCCACCCTCAGCGCCATCGTTTGCAATCATGGGCGTACGAGTCTGGAACACGATGCGCCCGGAGGAGTCAACCAGGCCAGCGGCGATTTTCGTGCCGCCAATGTCAACGCCAACTACCAGGGAATTGTCGCTTGTCACTTCCGATTTATCGCTCATTCAGTCGTCACACCGCCCTGGACGGTTTCGAGCCATTGAAGGCGTAATAGACAATGTACAGATAGCAAATCACCGGGAGGATGAATGCGTGATGAATCCCCAGGTTGTCCGCCAGCACACCTTGAATCACGGGAATGATCGCTCCCCCCACGATCGCCATGATCAGCAATCCCGAACCGTCACCGGTCAGCGGCCCCAACTCAGCGATGCCCAGCGTGAAAATGCTGGGGAACATCACCGAGTTAAAGAACCCGACCAGGATGATGCTCCACAACGCCACGTGACCGAAGGTGAGCATTGAAGTGCAAACCAGAACAGCGGCCACGATGGCCGCGATTCCCAGCACTGTGCCGGTGCGAACTTTCTGTAGGATAGCCGAGCCTATAAATCTCCCCACCATCGCGCCGCCCCAGTAGTAGGCCACGTACCGGGCCGCGACTACCTCCGTCAGATTCCCGATATTCGGCTGCGCGAAATAGTTGATCAGAAAACTGCCGATCGATACTTCAGCTCCCACGTACACGAAAATTCCGATCGTCCCGAACACCAGATTGCGGTGCTTCCACACGCTGTCGCCCACGACCGATCCGTGCCGCTCCGCCTCAGGGATCGGCGGCAGCTTGAACATGGCAATCGCAGAGGCGAGTGCAAAAAGCGCCAGGCCAATCACCAGATAGGGCAACTTCACGGACGAAGCGACCTGAACGCGATATGCCTGCAGCGCTGCCGCGCCCATCTGTCGCACCACGTCCATGCTCTTCGGGCGTGCACTCAGGATCAGCAGCCCGCCCAGATACGGCCCAATCGTCGTCCCCAGCGAGTTGAACGCTTGCGCAAGATTCAAACGGCTGGACGCCGTCTCGGGAGGCCCGAGCACTGCCACGTAGGGATTCGCCGCCACCTGCAATGCCGTGATCCCGGCCGCAAGAACCATCAGCGCGCCCAGAAAAAGCGGAAACGAAGGAACACTCGCGGCGGGTATGAACAGCAGCGCTCCCAGTCCCATGGTGAACAGGCCGCCCACCATCGTCCTCTTGTAGCCGAGCCAGTCGATCACTTTCGCCGAGGGAATAGAAAAAATGAAGTATGCCGAAAAGAATGCGAACTGGATCAGCATGACCTTCGCGTAGGTCAGATCGAAGATCGACTTAAGGTGTGGCACCAATACGTCGTTCAGGACGGTGACGAAGCCCCACATGAAAAAGAGCGTTGTCACAACCGTCAACGCAACTCGGTAATTGGACGTGCGCCCTGAAGCCGAGACGGTACCTCTAGGAACATTCACACTTGCGACGGGCATGGGTTCAATTCTCGCAGACTGCGCGCGAAGACGGAGTCGTGGTCACCCTCAGATGGCCTGCATCATATCATCGCGCACCCTCTGATGATCGATCAGGTGTTCGATGATTCCGTCATGTACGTGGTGATTTCGGACAGCGCCGACAGCGCGCGCATTGACCTTCGCGACAAAATTACCGGCACGCGGCTGACCTTTCCTCTTGCCTCGCAACACGGCGCCATTGCCGTGATCGGAAAGCAAGAAAAGAGTACCGTTGCACGGTATGGCTTCTAGAATCTCGTTGTCTGCGCGCCTCGTAAAATCGCTCTCACTCACAATTCTCGCGTTGTCGGTTGCGTTCGCGCCCATCACCGCGTTCCCCCAAACCAAGGCCCATTGGGTCGCTACCTGGGCTACCTCCAACGTCACGATGAACAACGCCGACGCCAACGCACCTTTGGCTTCCGCCCGCACGCCACCCAGCTTTCAGAACCAGACTCTGCGAGAGATCGTTCACACGACTATCGGGGGCAGCTCCATTCGCATTCGCTTGTCCAATGTCGCCGGCACCCAGCCCGTTACGTTCGACTCCGTCTTCATCGGCATGCAAAAAGACGACGCAAATCTCGTACCAGGATCAAACCACCAGGTCACATTCGGAGGCAGTAAATCCGTGACGATTCGCGAAGGCGCCGAAGCGATCTCCGATCCTGTGTCTCTTTCGGTCGACCCGCAGCAGAACCTTGCGATCAGCCTCTACAGCGCCGCGTCGACCGGCCCTGCCACGACGCACACCTATGCCCTTCAGGCGAACTATCTCTCCGAAAGCGGCAACGCCGCGGCGAACGATGGCGGCTCTCCCTTCGCCAAGACAAACACATCCTGGTTCTTTCTCGCCGCGGTCGACGTGCTCGCTCCCCAAACTGTAGCTGGCGCGATCGTCGCCCTCGGCGACTCGATCACCGACGGTGCCTCCTCTACACCCGGCACAAACGGCAGGTGGACCGACGTTTTAGCGCGCCGCCTCCTCGCCGACCACACGGCTCCCGCAAAGTCCGTGCTGAACGCCGGAATCGGTGGCAACCGCATCCTGACCAGCTCTCCGTGCTGGGGCGAGAATGCGCTCGCCCGCCTTGATCGCGACGTATTTGCGCAAGCTGGAGCCGAAGACATCATTTTGTTTGAAGGTACGAACGACATCGGCCAGCCCGACACTCCTACCGCTTCGTTGCCGCCGCACGTTGTCCCCTGCCTAAGCAAAACTCAGATCACCGCCGACGATTTGATCACCGGCTACAAGCAGATCATCGCCCAGGCACACGCGCGCGGGCTGAAGATCATCGGAGCGACGATTCTTCCCTATCAGGGTTTTCGTGGTTGGACCGCGCAGGGAGAAGCCAAACGTAAAGCAGCCAACGATTGGATTAAGACCGGCCGACAATTCGATGGAGTGATTGACTTCGACGCGGCTCTAGCCGACCCAACGAACGCCGCCCGCATGAAACCGGAATACGATAGCGGAGATCATCTGCATCCCAGCCCAGCCGGACACAAGGCCATGGGCGAGGCCATCGACCTCGCCTTGATTCCGCTGACAACCGCTCCACCTTAGACAGCCATCTTGCGGATTTCCGCTTCTTTGTCTTTCACGTAACGCAGCAACACGTCGCGCAGAGAAATCAATCCCTTCACCTGCTTGTTGTCGCAGATCAGCACGTGGCGAAATCCGAACTCTCTCATCAGGAACAGGCAATTCTCCACCGTCTCATCCGAGCCTACCGACCGCGGATTCGCCGTCATCACCTCTGCAATCCGCGTGGTTCCCGGCGTCCGTCCGGCCGCCACCACCCGGTTCATGATGTCCCGTTCGGAGAAGATGCCCACCAGTTCTCCGCTGCGCAGCACAGGCAGCGCTCCGATGTTGTGCTCCATCATGAAGCGCGCTGCCTCCAGCACGCTCTGATCGGCATCGATGGAGTAGACTCTCCGGTCCTTCACAAGGTCATAAACCTGCGCCATGGAGTGTTCCCTCCCTTCCATTTAACTCGCGGGAATTCTCGGCCAGACCTGAACAAAGCGGCGTTGCGAATCGCAATAATGTACCACAAGCCGCGGTCCTGGCTTTGGTTCCCGATTCCAGGCCTGTTTTCGGCACCAAAAAGAAAAGCGGCAGCTCTCGCGCTGCCGCCCCTTCAGACCAGCTCCGAACTAGAACCGGAACGTCGGACCGAACGTAATCTTCAGGTTGTTGCGGGATCCGTTGTCGAAATAGATCTCGTCTCCCGCCTCCAATCGCAGTCCAAACGGCCCCCAGAAGCCTTCAATGCCTCCGCCCGGATACAACGCAAACCTGGTGTTCGAGTTCGTGATGGCGTTGAGTTGGTTGATGAACGCACCCGTCGTCACCGTGTTCGCCGACGAAAAGTTAATGAATCCCACTTTGCCGGTCACAAATGCGCGAAATGGCCCTGAGGTCCCGGCCTGGAACTTCGGTCCGAACAGCCCTGTCAGCGGCCGGAAGCGCGTTGACTCAAACGACGTGGTCACGCCATTGTTAAACGTCGTCGTCAGGTTGCGCTTGAAGTCGTATGCCATTTCCGCTTCCAGCTGAACATTGGGATGAACGTTGAACGCCGCCCGTCCGCCAATCCCCACCATGTTGAGGTTCGGATTCGACGCGCTAAGACGGAAATAATCCGCGAACACTCCCACTTCTACGTGATCGTTCTCATATGCTGAAGCCCGCGCCTGCGCCGACGATAATGACGGCAACGCCAGGCAGCCACTCAGTAGAGCCAACCAAAAAATACGTTTCATACTTGTCACATCTCCTTGGGTTTACGAACAAGTCTCCGCCTGCACCTGCGCACGTCAGGCTCACGGTTCAGCGGCGATTCAGTGGCGATAGCCTTAGGATGCGGGCTTCACGGTCAAGGTTGGGCTGTACAGAAACTCAGACGGACAACGTCCGAATGGACAATGACATCCAAGAAATCACGGGAAGGTGTGAACTCATGTTTTAGGTTTTTTCACGGGGGGGATTAGTGCTTCAACACGGATTCGAGCGTCGTGAAAAAATCAGGATACGAAATGCCTGCGGCCTCGGCGCCGTTGATCTGCGTCTCTCCGCTCGCCCGTAGCGCGGCAATCGCAAAGGCCATCGCGATGCGGTGGTCACCCGCGGAATCAATTTCAGCTCCGCGCAACTTCTGCCCGCCGGGAATTTTCCATCCATCCTCGCGCGCTTCCACCTGTGCGCCCATCTTCCACAGATTCTCCGCAACGGCAGCAATGCGATCTGACTCTTTCACGCGCAACTCGCCGGCATCGCGGATTTCTATCCCGTCTCGCGTATACGGGGCAATCGCGGCCAACACCGGCAATTCATCGATCAGCGCCGCCGAATCTGCCCCGGCGATCGTAGCTCCGGTCAGAGCGCGGCCTTCCACCTCGATCGTGCCCACAAGCTCGCCATGTTGCTCGTCGAGCTTCTGCACTGAAATTCTCAAGCCCAACCCGGTGAGAACATCCAGCAGTCGCGCGCGCGTCGGGTTCATCAGCAGATCGGCGATCACCAACTTTGATCCGGGAAAAAGCGCAGCCGCACACAAGAAGAATGCCGCGCTCGAAATATCTCCCGGGATACGGGCTTCAATCGCTTTCAGTCGTTGACCGCCGCGCACACGCGACTCGTTTCCTTTACGCGTGATCTCCACCCCAAACGTCCGCAGCGCCAGTTCGCTATGGTCACGGGTGCGCACCGGCTCTTCCACTGAACTTTCGCCATCCGCGAACAGCGCCGCAAACATAACCGCCGATTTCACCTGCGCGCTAGCTACCGGCAAGTTGTAATCAATCGCCTTCAGATGTCCGCCAGTGATCTCGAGCGGAGGCCGCTCCCCCTCCGCCGCCGTGATTCGCGCTCCCATCGCGGAAAGCGGCTTGATCACCCGCGCCATGGGCCTCCGCGACAGGGATTCGTCTCCCACCAGCACACTGGTAAACTCTTGCCCCGCCAGGATGCCGCTCAGCATTCGCATGGTCGAACCCGAGTTGCCACAATCCAGCGGATGTGCCGCCGCCTGCAGCGTCAGCCCGCGTCCCTGAATCTCCACGGAGTTCGACTTCGGGTCGCGCTTCCACTCGCACCCCAGCGCGCCCATGCAAGCCAGGGTGCTGGCGCAGTCCATTCCGGTTGAGTAATTCTCCAGACGGCTCGTCCCCTCTGCGATCCCCGCCAGCATCGCGTAGCGATGCGAAATGGATTTGTCCCCCGGCAGGCGCACCATGCCCGATACACTTCGCGCCGGGCGCACCACGACACTGGAGCCACTTTTCATCTGCTGATCAATATAAAGGAATGAGTTGGTGTCGTCCGAGGGACTCGCCCGATTTGCTTCTGCGCCGAAGCCAGCGGTAAAGATTTTCTTCGTGAATCTATCCCAGGGCTCTCGCCTCCGCCGTTGCCTCCTGCAGCACCTCGGCGGGCACTTCCTTAAGCGTAAGCTGGAACTCGAACACCGGCGTCTCCGTGCCGCGCCCCCATCGGCCCACTTCCCAATGCGCCCGCACGTACTTGACACCGCCTTGCTGCGTCAGGTCGAGCAGCAGCGGATGCTGCGTGCGATAGAACTTTTGCGGGAAACTCGTCAACGGCTTCGCATCCCACTGCGCGCCATCGGCGGAACCTTGAATGCTCACGTCGAGCGATTCCTGTTCGATGATGCTCGTGATCTCGAGAGTCAGCAGAAACACTCGGTTGGCGGCGCCGCTCACGTCGACGGATGGACCGTCGCCTTTGGCCTTCACCACCGTCTTCGCGGGAACCAGAAAGGTCTCAATCATGACGTCAGAATTGTAACAAAGGGCTTACCTGCCGATCAGCACCGAACCTCTATCCGATCTGCACCGAATCCACAAACTGTCTCACCAGAGTTCCAACCGCCTCCGGCTGCTCCCAGATCGCGAAATGCCCCGCCTTCGGGACCACCTTCAGCTGGCTGCCAGGAATGTTCTGGCGCATCAACTCCGCGTCCGCAATCGGCGACAGCGTGTCTTCGTCCCCTACCACCACCATGGTCGGCACATTGATCGTATTCAATGTAGTCATCGACTCCGGCCGCTCCGCCATTCCCCTCTGCACCAGGCTGATGTCCTCGGCCGACATCTTCAGCATCATTCGCTTCGCGCCATCTACCAGATCGGGCCGTGCGTCCAGCGTGC
>Ga0209698_10008478_pt1 | contig 10605 bp, 11 predicted proteins | sample LitLauG_LLR_2012_FD_187203 | JGI IMG/M metagenome (GOLD analysis project Ga0209698, IMG submission 187203) | Freshwater sediment microbial communities from Pennsylvania, USA - Little Laurel Run_MetaG_LLR_2012 (SPAdes) (version 2) | ecosystem: Environmental > Aquatic > Freshwater > Creek >... | reverse complement strand
GTCCCGGGGGGTGCGGTCCTCGGCCATCGGTGTCCTCCTCGCCTCCTGCCACGGTGACGGCCACGCTACGCCCAGCCGCCGGGCACGGCGCAGAGCGGGCACAATCGGGGCATGTACATCTCGGCCCAGGCGGACTACGCGATGTGCGCGCTCATCGCCCTGGCCGGATCCGACACGGGCCGCCCGGTCAAAGCCGACGACCTGGCGCGGAGCCAGGAGCTGCCCACCGGTTTCCTCGAGAACATCCTCGGCCGGCTCCGGCGCGCCGGTTTGGTCAACAGCGTGCGGGGCGCCGAGGGCGGGTACCGGTTGGCTCGATCGCCGTCGGAGATCACCGTGGCCCAGGTCATGCGGGCACTCGAGGGCCCCTTGGCCGAGGTCCGGGGCATCCGTCCCGAATCCTTGACCTACGAGGCGCCGGCGGAGCGCCTCCAAGATGTCTGGGTGGCCACCCGGGCCGCGCTGCGCATGGTGCTCGAGCAGGTGACCCTCGCCCACATCGCCGAGGGCGCCCTGCCACCCGCCGTCCAGGAGCTCGCCGCCGATCCTGACGCCTGGCTGCCCCACTGAGCCGCAGGTCGTGATGTCGCATTCCCGCTAGCCAAACGGCCCGCGCGCGGGTTGACTGGTGCTCGTGCACGACGACTTCGAGGCCTGCTACCGGGCGGTGCAGAGCAAGGACGCCCGCTTCGACGGCTGGTTCTTCGTGGTGGTGACCTCGACGGGCATCTACTGCCGCCCGAGCTGCCCGGCGCGCACGCCCCTGCGGTCCAACCTCCGCTTCCTCCCGTCGGCAGCCGCCGCGCAGCGGGCGGGGTATCGGGCGTGCAAGCGCTGCCGGCCCGATGCGTCGCCCGGCTCGCCCGACTGGGACGTCCGCGCCGATGCCGTGGCGCGGGCCATGCGGATGATCGCCGACGGGGTCATCGACCGCGAGGGGGTCGGGGGGCTGGCCGCCAAGCTCGGTTACTCCGTGCGCCAGCTCGAGCGCCAGATGGTGTCCGAGGTGGGTGCGCCCCCGTTGCGCGTGGCGCGGGCGCAACGCGCCCAGACGGCGCGGTTGCTCATCGAGACGACCGATCTCGGCTTCACCGAGATCGCGTTCGCCGCCGGCTTCGCCAGCATCCGGCAGTTCAACGACACCGTCCGGGAGACATTCGCATCGACCCCGACCCAGATGCGGGCGCGCGTCGCCGGCCGGCGGGACGTCGCGCCGAGCGGCGGATCGATCCACCTGCGCCTGCCGCTGCGGGTCCCGTGGCACCCCGATGCGGTGCTGGGCCACCTGGTCGCCACCGCCGTGCCCGGCGTGGAGGAGTGGGAGGCCGAGACGGGACGATACCGCCGCACCCTGCGACTGCCCGGCGGCCACGGCGTGGCCGCACTCGGCCCCCGGGTCGACCACGTCGCCTGCACCCTGCGCCTGAGCGACCTGCGGGACCTGGCGACCGCGGTGACCCGCTGCCGCTGGCTCCTCGACCTCGACGCCGACCCGGTGGCGGTCGACGGCCACCTCGGCGCCGACGCCGACCTGGCGCCCCTGGTCGCCAAGGCGCCGGGCCAGCGCATCCCGCGCACCGTCGACGGCTCCGAGCTGGCCGTGCGGGCTGTGATCGGCCAGCAGATCTCGACGGCCGCGGCGCGGACCCTCACCGCCCGCCTGGTCGCCGCCCTCGGCGATGCGCTGGCCCGGCCCGACGGCACCTTGACCCACGTGTTCCCTGCGCCGGACCGCCTCATCGCCCTCCCCGCCGACGCGCTCGCCATGCCGCTGCGGCGACGCCGCACGGTCGAGGCGCTCGCGGCCTCGGTCGCGGACGGCACGCTGCGCCTCGACCCCGGTGCGGACCGCGCCGAGGCCCGGGCCCGCCTCGCCGAGCTGCCCGGCGTCGGTCCCTGGACGGTCGCCATCGTGTCGATGCGGGCGCTCGGTGATCCCGATGCGCTGCCCCTCGGCGACCTCGGGGTCCTTGCCGCGGCCCGGGCCCTCGGGCTGCCGGCGGGTCGGGACCTGGCCGCGCGCGCGCAGCGGTGGCGGCCGTGGCGCTCGTATGCGACGCAGCACCTGTGGAGCAGCCTCGACCATCCCATCAACCGCCTCGGAGGTGTGGCATGACCAGTGTCTCGGTGCTCGACAGCCCGATCGGGTTGCTCGGCGTCCGCGTCGACGACGACGCGCTGACGGGGGTGCACATGGGCGAGCCGGGGTGGGAGGTCCGCACCGGCAGCCGGGAGGAGGAGTTGCTCGCCGCGGAGGTGGCCCGCCAGCTGTCGTCCTACTTCGCCGGCGAGCGGACGGCGTTCGACCTGCCGCTGCGCCCGCAGGGCACCGTGTTCCAGCGCGAGGTCTGGGAGGCGCTGTGCACGATCCCCTTCGCCGAGACGGCCTCCTACCGCGACATCGCCGAGCAGGTGCGCCGGCCTGCGGCCGTGCGCGCGGTCGGGCAGGCCAACGGCCGCAACCCGATCTCGGTGATCGTGCCCTGCCACCGCGTCATCGGCGCGAGTGGCGCGCTCACCGGCTACGGCGGCGGCCTGGATCGCAAGCAGTGGCTGCTGCGCCACGAGGCCGATGTGGCAGGGCGGTCCGCACGACTCCCGTTGTGAGCGGGGCGCAGCCGATGGTCCGGGAGGGCCCGGTCAGGACCCGGCGTGGTCGGTGGCGGTGGCCGGCGCCACCTGCGACACGCGGGGGATCAGCAGCGACAGCACGCTGGCGAAGGCGAGCGCGCTCGCGGCGAAGAGCAGCGCCGGACGGGCGCCGGCGCTGAGCGCCGAGCGCATGACCCGGTCGAGGACCTGCACCTCGGCCGGGGGCGTGCCCGCCGGGGGCGCGAAGTTGACCCCCTTGGCGTGCAGGTCCGAAAGCGCCTGCACCCGCAGACCGGCGGGCAGCGCGGGCGCGTGCCGGATGCCCGCCGCCGCATGGCGGATGGTCTCGGCGGAGAGCAGGGAGCCGAGCACTGCGACGCCGAGTGCGGCACCGACCTGGCCGCCCCGTCGAGTTGGCGCCGCTGGCGACACCGGCCTTGTCCCGGGGCACGTCGGACAGGATCACGTTGGTGAGCTGGGACGCCGCGAAGCCGGCGCCGGTCCCGTAGCAGAGGAAACCCGGGAGCAGATCGACGAAGCCGGTGCTCGGCGAGAGGCGCAGCGCGATGTAGAGGAGCCCGGTCGTGGCGAGCAGCAGGCCGGTGCGGGCCACCGCCGTCGCCCCGATGCGACGGGTGAGCACGCCCCCGATGTGCGAACCGATCATGAGGGACATCCCGAGGGGGAAGAGCCACAGGCCGTTGTCCTCGGCCGAGAGGTGCTTGCCGTTCTGCAGGAACACCGGGAGCACGAAGATCAGCCCGAAGGTCCCCATGGACTGGATGCCGACGGTGATCAGCCCGTAGCGGAAGCCGCGGTGGCGCAGTTGGCCGAACTCGAAGAGCGGTCCCGCGTCGCGGCGCTCCTTGGACCGCTCGACCACCCAGAAGGCCCACAGGAGGACGGCGGCGGCGCCGAACGCGACCGGGATGACCGACACCGGCCACCTCCGGGGCCAGAGGGACGCGCCGGCGATCGAGACGCGCTCGACCGGGCGGAACCAGCCGTAGGTCGCGCCCTCGCTCAGCCCGAACACGAGCAGCAACGTCCCGACCGCGACCATGGCCGCACCGGCCACGTCCACGCGCAGGTGCTCCGAGCGGGGCGCGTCCTGGCTCATGAACACCAGCGCACCGACGATGGTGACCGGCGCGATGATCACGTTGATGCGGAACGACCACCGCCACGAGTAGTTGGTGGTGAGGAACCCGCCGAGCAGCGGCCCGAACGCGCCCGCCGCACCGGCCACCGCCCCCCAGGCGGCAAAGGCGGTCGGCCGCTCATGGCCTTCGAAGGTGTTGGAGAGGATGGCGAGCGTCGCCGGCAGCATGAGCGCGGCGCCGACGCCTTCGACGACGGCCTCGCCGACGATGAGCGTGGGCACCGACGTGGACAGCGAGGCGAGGAGCGATCCGGTGCCGAAGAGGGCGGTGCCGACCATGAAGGTTCGCCGGTGCCCGAAGATGTCGCCGAGTCGGCCACCGACGATGAGGAACGTGGCAAACGTCAGGGCATAGCCGGTGATGACCCACTGGAGGCTCGGCAGGTCGGTGTGGAAGTCGCGCAGGATCGTGGGGATGGCGACGGTGAGCACGGTGTTGTCGATGAGGATGATGGCCGTCGCCATCACCGCGATGGCGAGCGTGATCCAACGGCGGGGGTCGGCCGGCCCCCGCGCCCCGAGCGCGTCGTTCATCGGGCGGTCGGTGCGGCGCCCGGCGGGCGTGTGTCCCGTCCTGGCGGGGGTGTGTCCCGCTCCGGCCGGTCGCACCCGAGCGTGGGGCCGACCGGCATGGGCCCAGCTTAGGGGCCGGGCCCGACGCTACCGTTGGCTCATGGAGCTCTGGCACAACCCGCGCTGCAGCAAGAGCCGCAGCGCCAAGGCGATCCTGGACGAGCGTGGCGTGAGCTACGTCGAGCGCCGCTACTTGGACGACGCCCCGAGCGAGGCGGAGCTCGACGCGGTGCTCACGGCGCTCGGCAAGCAGCCGTGGGAGGTCGCCCGCCTCGGCGAGGACGTGGCCCAGCAACTGGGGATGCGGAGGTGGGACCACGACCGCGCCCGCTGGCTGGCGGCGATGGTCGCTCACCCGGTGCTGATCGAGCGGCCCATCCTGGTCGCCGACGACGGCCGGGCCGTCATCGGGCGCCCACCGGAGGTGGTGGAAGCCCTCCTCTGAGGGCTGGAGGGACCGGCGCCGCCGGTCTGCCGGGCCAGGCGGCGCGGACCTACGATGGCACCGTGCTCGCCGCGGGCCTCCCCGCCCTCTTCGTGGTGTTCGCCAACCCGGCGCACGGGACCGAGGCGGCGTTCTCCGAGTGGTACGACCACGTGCACGGTCCCGACGCGCTGGCCAACGGGTCGTTCTGCTCGCTGCACCGCTACCGTGCCGTCGGTCCGGGATGGAAGCCGGCCCGCTTCCTGGCCCTGTGGCAGGGGGACCACTCGAGCCTGGCCGAGGCGGACGCCTACATCACCCCCCGGGCCGAGGCGCTGCGTGCCGCAGGGCGTGTCGGCACGGTGGCCAGCGTCACCTGGGCCGCCATGCTCTTCGCGGTGCCCGGTGCGGCCGGCGCGCCCGGTGCGCCCGGCGCAGGTGCCGGCCGGATCCTCACGACGGTGCAGAGCGACTGGCGCCGCCCCCGAGCGTGGCCCGATCCGCTCGGCTGGTGGCGCTCGGTCGGCCTGGACGCCGAGACCTCGGGTTGCGGGAGCCTGTTCACCAGCGACCCGCCTGGTGCCCACCTCGCCGTGTTCGAGCATGACGGACCGGTGCCGTCGGGCCGATGGGCGCGCTGGGGTGCGGACGGGATGTCGCCCACGCCGCCCTACCAGCCGGTGTTCGGTACCAGCGAGCAGACGCCGGTGGACGTGGGGCCGGCGCCGGGTGTGGCGGCCGGCTGGGTCATGCAGTGGGAGCTGGTGTCGAGCCTCGCGTAGAGGCTCAGGACTTGACGACGACCTCGAGGGTCTCGGGCCCGTACTCCTGGATGTGGGCGACGCAGACCCACTCGAAGCCGGGGGCGAGCTCGAGCGCGCCCGGCCCGAAGCGGTCGAGGGTCTCCTCGAGCACGACGCGGCCGACCATCCGGGTGAGGTGGTTGCCGAGGCAGAGGTGCGCACCCGCGCCGAACGCCAGGTTCTCGGGGGGGTCGACGCGGTCGAGGCGGAACTCGTCGGCGTGCTCGTAGGTCGCTTCGTCCCGGCCGGAGGAGGCGATGCCGAGCATGACGTGCTCCCCGGCGTGGACGGGGCAGCCCCCGATCGCCACCGCTTCGCGCGCGGTGCGGAACAGGAACGTCACCGGTGCCTCGTAGCGCAGCGACTCCTCCACGGCCACCGGGACCTTGGAGCGGTCCGCGCGCAGCACCGCGGTGAAGCCGGCTTCGTCGGTCAGGAAGCGGTGCAACAGGTTGCCGATCATGTAGCTGGCCGACAGCGAGCCCGCCAGGATGTTGACGCTCAGGGTCCGGATGTGTTGGTCGGAGATGTGCCAGCCGTCGGGCTCGCCGGCGTGGACCATGACCGACAGCAGGTCGTCGACGCCGCCCGGGCCGGCGGCGTGGCGCATCGCGATGTGCTCGTCGAGGAACGAGGCGAACTCGGGGAAGGCGCCGGCGATCCCCTCGCCCCGCTCGGTCCTGCCCGTTGCCGGCCAGCTGCTGTGCAGGAGCTCGTTGCACCAGTCCATCACCTGGTCGTGCATGTCGTCGGGGAGGCCGAGGACGTGCGCCGCGACGGAGCCGGGCAGGGGGATGGCGAGCGCGGCCATGAGGTCGCCGCCTCCCGCGGCGCGCACCGCGTCGAGGCGCCGCCCGACGTTGGCGCGCGTCCATGGCTCCGCGGCTGTCGCACCGTCGGGGGTGAAGGAGCGCAGCAGGATGCGGCGGATCTTGGGGTGCAGCGGCGCGTCGAGCTCGCCGAGGAAGCTCTCGTCTTCGGGGACCACCACCCCGGGCGCCCGCATGTCGCCGACCGACGAGAGCCGCTTCGCATCTCGGAACGCCTTGCCCGTGTCGTCGAGCCGAGAGGTGAACACGATGCCGGGCGCCGGGCGGTAGACCGGGCATTCCCGGCGGACCCGGGCCATCAGGTCCCAGTCCTTGGTCCGGGACATGTCCATCGGGTCGAAGGCGAGCTCCGGGTCGGTGGTCGCGTCGGTCACGTGGTCCGCTCCTGTCCTCGGGATGCGTGCGGAGACCGCCACAGCCTAGAGCGGCGCCCGTACGTTGACACGGTGCGGGGGCTCTGGTAATCCGGCGGGCGCCGATCGAAGGAGACCCCGTGCCCGAGCTGATCATCCGCCACATCGACGATGTGCCCTTCCAAGAGGTCAAGGCGCAGATGCACGGCGACCGCCGGGCCGGGGTCCATCTCAAGATCATGGAGTGGAGCGAGTCCCCGACGTTCATCTACACCCGCTACGACCCGGGCCTCACCCTGGAGGTCCACGGCCACAACAGCAACCACATCATCTTCGTGCTCGAGGGGTCGGTCTCGATCAGCGGCGTCGACTGCACGCCGGGGACGATGGTGCTGCTCCAGCACGGTGCGACCTTCGGGCCGATCATCGCCGGTCCCGAGGGGACCGAGCTCGTCGAGTTCTACACGGCCGATCCGATGCCGTGGTCGGTCGACAAGGACGCCTATGCCGCGCTGCTGGCCGAGCGCGGCATCGAGCTGCTCCCGGATCCCACCTTCGAGATCCCCCCGCCGCGCCCGCCGGCGTAGGGGCGGCGCAGGGCGAGCCGCCCTCACGTCGGCGCGAGCTGGTCCTCCACCGACAGGACCCGGTTGCCCTCGCCCGAGCGCAGCACGACGTCGTTGTAGCCGCTGCCCTCCGGGATGACGTCCGCGATCCGCGGGTTGTTGAAGCTCAGGTACAGCGCCCGGCGCCCGGCGCCGCAGCCGCTCGGCGACGGCGCCGCGTGCAGGGTGTCGTTCCAGTGGATGGTCACGTCGCCCGGCTCGGTGGTGACGGCCACGGTCGGGTACGCCGCGCCGGCCAGCCGATCGGCGGGGAGGTGGAACGCGGTCCGCCCGTTGGAACCGGCGAGGAAGTGGAGCTGACCGGACTCGGCGGTGGCGGCGTCGAGCTGGATGCCCAGGTTGATCCCCGGGCACATGACCGGGTGTCCACCGAGCCCGCAGTCGACGTGCCAGGGGAGATCGGAGAGGCCCTTGACCGCGCCCGGGTTCTTGATGACGACGGTGTCGCCGTCGCCGCGCGTGTCCTGGATGGCGAGGGGCGCCTCGCCGCGCACCGCGTCGACCAGCGCGACCACGCGAGGGTCGGTGTGCAGCCGGGCCGTCGAGGGCGCGCGCTCGTTGATGAAGGTCAGCCGGCAGCACACCTCGGTGCCGTCGTCGGTCTCCGCCCACCAGGACCGGTCGTCGCCCGGCCGGGCCATCGCCTGCAGATGCTCGACCTCCGACACCAGCTCGGCGATCTCGCCTGCGTCGAACACCCCGCGCACGTGCACGAACCCCGCGGCGCGCACGAAGTGGGCGATCTCCTCGGCCGGGGAGTCGACGCGAAAGGTGCGCTGCAGGTCGAGCGGGGAGCCGTCGATCCCGGTGAGGGAGACGGCAGCGGGGTCGTAGACGGCCCGCCCGGTGTAGAGCGCCCGGATGGCGGGCTCCCAGGCGATGAGCTCGTCGAGGGAGCCCCGGGGGCAGCGGACGAGCTGGGCATAGAGGAGGCCGAACGCGCTGCGCATCTCGTTGAGGTAGTCGCTCCAGGTCCCGGCGTCCATCTCGACCACCGTGTCGGCGGTCGAGGTCCCCGCCTCGATCGACACGGTGCCGCGCCCCGGCACGTAGGTGTAGCCCTCACCACTGGTGAGCCGCACGGCGAGCGGGCGGGCCGCCGACAGCGCGGCGGACGCCAGCGCGCCGTGCCCCGCCGCGATGCGCGCGGGCAGCTCCTCGCGGTGGAACCAGTCGAAGTCGATCAGCGGGAACAGCGTCTCAGCGAGCATCTCTGGTCCTCCGTGCTGGCGCGATGGCGGGGTCATGCGCCGCTCCATCCTCGGGGGTTGCCCGGTGTCGCCTGCATGACGCCCTCCCCCAGGCTGCGCTCCTGGTGCCGAGTATCGCGCCCGCCGCCGCACCCCGCCACGGGCGGTCCGGCCCGGCCCCGGCGTCGAAGAACGCGGTGGTCAGGACAGCAGGTAGCCGCCGTCGGCCAGGATGGTGACCCCGGTGATGTAGGAGGAGGCGTCCGACACCAGGAACAGCGCGATGCGGGCCATCTCGTCGGCCTCCGCCTGCCGTCCGAGCGGGCAGCGCCCGGCGTGCGCGGCCCGGATGTCATCGGCGCTGCGCGGTTGTTCGACGATCATCCGCTCGGCCGCGGTCCGCGCGCCAGGCGTGTTGACCCCCCCGGGGGCGATGGCGTTGACACGGATGCGGTGCGGTGCGAGTTCGAGGGCGAGCCCCTTGGTCATCCCTACGACCGCAGCCTTCGTCGAGGAGTAGTGGACCAGGCCGACACTCGGTTGGTAGGCGGACTTCGACGCCAGGTTGACGATCCGGCCGCCACGGCCCCCGGCCGCCATGTGGCGCGCACAGGCCTGAGAGGTGAGGAAGGTGCCCTTGACGTTGATGTCGTGCACGTCGTCCCAGAGCTCCGCAGGCGTGTCGAGGACGGGGGAGGGCGGGAACACGCCGGCCCCGTTGACCGCGACGTCCACCCGGCCCCACAGCTCGACCGCGCGCGCGGCCATCCGCTCGACGTCGGCCGCGACCCGCACGTCGCCGGCGATGGGGGCGGCGTCGCCGCCCGCGGCCCGGAGGCCGTCCACCGTGGCCGTGGCGGCATCGAGATCGATGTCGGCGCACAGGACCCGGGCGCCGACCTGGGCCAGGCGGGCCGCGCAGGCCTGGCCGATGCCGGACCCGGCGCCGGTGACCACCGCGACCTGTTCGTGCAGGTCGAACAGCGTGGCGATCGGGATGGGCGTGGCGAACTCGGGGGCGCTCATGGCTTGGTGACCTCCACCCAGACGTCGCGGTCCATGTGCTGCCAGGCGGCCTGGATCGACACCGACCACGGTGACATGGTCTGGGTCATGTACGCCGGGCTGGTGACGCTCTCCACGTCGGCGACCTCGTAGACGGCGAGGTAGCGGTGGGCCTCGGAGCTGTGCTTGAAGCGTCGAGCCGAGAAGAACCCTGGGGTCGCCCGCTTCTCGGGGATGTGCTCCTCGTCGTACCACCGGTTGAACTCGTCCTCGCGCGCCGGGTCCACTCGGATGTCGACGACGAGAAGGGCGCTCGGCCCCTGGTCCCCCTGCACGGAGCGGGAGTCTTCCACACCGGCGCGGAGCGGGACCTCGGCGATGTGTTCCGCCGGCGTGAACCCGCTCCCGCGCATTGACGCCGTCGCCGGGTCGGGCGATGATCCGGCCGTGCCCTACCCGTCGCGCCGATGATCGTCCACACCGACCACTACCGCGTCCGCATCGGCAGCCAGGACGTCGAGCTGCCGCTCGTCCCGGTCAGCGACGATGCGGCCATCTCGCTCCTCATGACCATCGATCGCGGCGTCGCTCTCCTCGAGCGGGCCGGGCGCGAGCTGGCGGAGCTGCTCGGAGGCCTGCGGCCCGACATCGTCGCCACCAACGCGACCCTCGGCATCCCCGTCGCCATCGAGGTCTCCCGCGCCCTCGGCCTCGACGATTACCTCGTCCTCCAGAAGACGCCCAAGATCCACCTCGGCGACGCCCTGTGCGAGCCGCTCACCTCCATGACCACGGCCGCCCCCCAGCTGCTCCGCCTCGACCGGGCACGGGTGGGCGCGGTGGCCGGCCGGCGGGTGGTGCTCGTCGACGACGTCATCGCCACGGGTGGGAGCATCGCCGCTGCGCTCCGGCTGCTCCGCCGTGTCGGCGCGCAGGTCGTGGCGATCGGCGCGCTGCTCGTCGAGGGCGGCGGGTGGCGCGATGCGCTCGGGGACGACGCTGCGCTCGTGCACTGCCTCGGCTCGATCCCGGGGTTCCACTTTCCGG
>Ga0209698_10008477_pt1 | contig 10608 bp, 6 predicted proteins | sample LitLauG_LLR_2012_FD_187203 | JGI IMG/M metagenome (GOLD analysis project Ga0209698, IMG submission 187203) | Freshwater sediment microbial communities from Pennsylvania, USA - Little Laurel Run_MetaG_LLR_2012 (SPAdes) (version 2) | ecosystem: Environmental > Aquatic > Freshwater > Creek >... | reverse complement strand
CTGTGCTATCCAGACTCGTCGCCAGCGCGTACACTTCGTCGCCCGCCAACCCGTCGCTCTTCTTGTAAGTAGTCAGCCGGCCGTTGTGGCTCCGCACTAGGCCAGCGTTTGTGCCAATCCAAATATCCCCCGAAGTGTCTTCAACAAGCGAGCGGACATTTGGATCGGGCAGGCCATTCCTGGCATTGATAGTTTTGAAGACGTGCTTTTCGTAGTACGCTACGCCACCAGCAGCAGTTCCAACCCATAAGCGCCCGGACCGGTCTTCCAGCAGAGCCGAGACAAGATTATCTTCCAAACCCGGAGTATTGTTCTTATCGAATACTTCAAAACGAAGACCGTCAAAGCGCACTAAGCCCAGTTCGGTGCCGAACCAGATATAGCCGTCGCTCGTTTGCAAAATGGCGTAAACGGAGTTCTGAGGAAGCCCCTGATCGACGCCCCAAACGTCCTGGTGAAATTCGCGGATCTCCTCAGACGGGTCGAGCGACGCCGCCGCGGGGGTCGCAATTAGCAGTAAAATGCCGGCCCAGTTCAGCAAATTCAACAGATTCGCCTTCGCTTTGCTCATTATCATTTAAGGGGCCCAGGAAGTCTGCGCCAATTATCTCTTACTCGTAAATCGAAATTCCGTTAACGGAAGCTTTAGTTTATAATCTAAGGGCGTTACTGGATTTTAGTCAACTGGCTTTAGTTTTGATAGATGGGTGCGGCAAGTGCTGTTATGCCTTGTTCTGGCCCGTTTCTTGATCCACACTACCTGGATAGGAATAAATTAAATTAATTGCTTTTTTGCACGCAGCCTGTTAGCTTTTGCGTATACTGAACTCAATAAGCTTTAAGCTGTGCGGAATTTTGCTTCGAAACTATTCAGGGGGAAGAGTGTGAAACGCTCTATTTTAGCGTTTGCCGCGGTTATTGTTAGTTCCGTTCCGGGAATTGCCCAACGCGGGCAATCGCTCCCTGCCGCGCCGTCTCAAACTCAAGCCCTTAGCAAGAACGTTCAGGTGATCGTCCGCTACAAGAGTCCGCCGACTATGAGCCAGCATTTAAAGGCCATCGCGAACGGTGGCATCATCAAAGCCGATTTACCAATGATCAGCAGCGGCGCGTACGCGATTCCAGCCAGCAGTGTGGCCAAGATTGCGGCCGATCCGGAAGTTCTGTCCATTGGCGAGGATCGCCCAATTCACGCATTGCTGGACCTCACAGCGGCGGCGGTTAACGCCGGAACGGCATGGTGGGTTTTCGGTCTGGATGGATCCGGCATTGGTATAGCGGTGATCGACAGCGGTATCTCCAACGCTGACGATTTGAAGGCGAAAAACTCCTGGGGCCAAAGCCGGGTTGTCTATCGCGAGGATTTCATTCATGCCAATTCGGCGAACGATTACTATGGCCACGGCGAACATGTTTCCGGCATTATTGCCGGCAACGGAACCGACTCAACCTGCGGCAATTGCGAGCGTACGTTTCGGGGCATGGCCCCCGGCGCCAGTCTCATTGATCTGCGCGTATTGGACAGCAATGGCAACGGTGCCGATAGCTTTGTTATTGCGGCTATTCAACGCGCTATTCAATTGAAGGATAGATATAACATCCGCGTCATCAATATTTCGCTCGGCCATCCAGTGGTGGAAAGCTATAAGGCCGACCCTCTCTGCCAGGCCGTGGAATTGGCGTGGAAGGCGGGAATCGTGGTGGTTGTGGCAGCCGGCAACGACGGCCGTGATAACTCCTTCGGCACGAACGGCTACGGTACGATCTACTCGCCGGGGAACGATCCCTACGTCATAACCGTTGGGGCGATGAAAACAATGGGAACGCCGCAAAGAGCCGACGACCTTATAGCCAGCTATAGCTCGAAAGGGCCAACCCCTGTCGACCACATTGTGAAACCTGATCTCGTGGCTCCAGGCAATAAAGTTGTTTCCCTACTTGCGCCTAATGGATCGCTGGCTCGCAGTTACCCCTCTAACTTGATTCCCCTCGATTATTTCCAGTGGACCTCTTCGCATGCAAACTCTACCAGCTATTACATGTTGAGCGGCACAAGTATGGCGACCCCAGTGGTGAGCGGAGCGGCCGCGTTGCTTCTCCAAGCGCATCCCGATCTCACGGCTGATCAGGTAAAGGCCCGTTTAATGCTGACGGCATACAAGAGCTTTCCAAAATCGAGTGTTGCGTACGAACCCACAACGGGGCAGTCTTTTACCAGTTACTACGACGCCTTCACCGTTGGCGCAGGCTATTTGGATATCCAAGCTGCTCTGCTCGACAACCATCGCTTTACAGGTTCAGCCATCTCTCCGGTCGTTACCTATCGGACTGCTGCGAGAGATGGGGATGGAGATGCAGACGACCGCCTGGGGAGCATTACCCTTGTTTGTGGACCCAATACTATTTGCGCGGGTTCAACATCAGCCCCCTCCCCCCTTGTCGCCGGAAGCCAGTCGGCCTTTGTGGGTACATCACTGTGGAGTGCGCAAGCGGTTTGGAGCAACCAGTCCGTCTGGAGTAATCAATCCGTTTGGAGTAATCAGTCGGTCTGGAGCAACCAGTCCGTTTGGAGTAATCAGTCGGTCTGGAGTAATCAATCCGTGTGGAGTAACCAATCGGTTTGGAGCACAACGACGATCCAACCGAGCGCGTCATCTCAAATACGAATTTTAGGCGAAAATTAGTACTTTTTTGAATTTCGTGTCGTGACTGAGTTGATTTCTTGCACGATCCGCTCTAATCCATAGCTGCTGTAGAGGAACGAAATCCTCTCCGGACCGATCCAGGCAAGCATCACATTGCGAAATTTGTTGTTGTAATTGGCGGTGGCTTCGGGGTCGAATCCAAACTGCTTGGCCAACATTCTAAGTAGCAGATCGGCATTGGTCAGCGCAGGTATTGATTCCACAAAATCCGCGTCCGAAAGATTGTGGATCTGATATTCGACCAGGAAGTTGGTCTGGCCGTTCTCATTGAGATCAAGGCCATCCCACAAATGATTGAGTGGAGGCAAACGCCAATGACCTGTCTTATCGATCACCAAATAGCCTTTCGCCGCCGGATCAATTCTGGCGATTAAAGCCGCAGCCCGCAACCAATTCACAACTCTATATTCATTGCCAAGCGTAGGCGCGGCGTGCGCGCTGGCTTGGGTAATTACCAGGCCTGGAGCCAGTCCGCGCGCCATAGTTTCAGCTAGACCAAGAATGTGATGAGCTCCCGTTCGCGAATCGCCCGGCCTTCCGTAGTTGTCTGTTTGCCCCTTGCCGCCAAAGTTGAACTCGTCGAAGATCCGGCCGTCGGCATTCCACTGGAACACCATCATCTTTGCCCAATCGTGCCAGGCCGGCGCACCAATCACCCAGTCCTGGTTAATCGAAATGTCTTTGCCATATTGTTTGCGATAGAGCGCGGCGAAATTAATAGCGCTTTGCAGGTTGAACGATTCGTGCGCTGCCAACCCGCCTGGATAGGAATGGTGCCCGCTGAATGCGCTGCCTGGTGCGGAATTAAGGGTCAACGGCAATTGAGGGCAGTCGCTAGCGTCGTTTTTGAGCGGCGGGAAAATGCCCGCCTCGGCGTTGGTATCGTCCGCCAACAAGCCTTCTTCCCTCAGGCGCGCTAGGATTGAGGCCCTCACTTCTGATGTGACGTGGGCGCGGTGGGCAACGCACGTTTCAGGATTGTTTATCGCGTCTACTGTGGCTTTGCGGAGCGTTTCATCACGAATCGCGCTAACATTCTTCAGCAGCGCTCGCATAGCTTCTTTCACCTTCGGGGATGAGGGCCCGACTTCCATCGCCGTTTGGTTCCCCTGCCCCAATTTTGTCTGGTCGGCCGCCGACAGTGTTAGGCCGAAAATCAGGAGAGCCGGCAGCAGACGCGTTTTAATCTTCATCGTGATTTACATTGTCGCCGTTGCCTGAAGCAGTTTGAGGGTCTCAAGGCGTTTCTTTTTCTCTGCCCAAGCTTTCGGCGTGGCCCATGGTTCGGCATCTGGCTCGTCAACGACAGCTCCGCGAGTAATAAAGAGTTCAGCCAATTTCGCGCGACCCCAGCGGGAGGCCCAGCCAAGCGGTGTCGATTTCAGCAAATCGTCGCGCAGATCGAGCTTTGCGCCGTAATCGATGAGCATAGCGGCGAAGCGTGCGCGATCAGCATCACTCACAGAACCTTGATAGGCGGCAGCAAAATGCAGCCCGCTTTGCCCCATGCGGGTGACGTTTGGGTTCACACCGTGGCGCAAAAGAAGGTCCATGCAGCGAAAATGCCCGGCATTCGCGGTTGAGTCGGCACCGGCGCCACGGATGGGCTGAATGATAACCCAGTGCCACTGCGAATCGTTCGCCGCCCATTTTACGTGAGCTAACACTAGTTTCACGATTTCGGGACAACCGTGATCGCAGGCGGCCCAAAGTAACTCGTTCACAACCTCCACTGCTGGCTCACCGGCGAGTAGTTGCCGCGCTCCTTCTACGTCGTGCGTTGCCGCTACCATGTAAGGCTGCTTCTTCGCGCCGCGCTCGAGCAAAAGCTTCTTGAGTTCGCCGCCCTCGTGATTCCACGCATTACCCAACGGCCAGCCAGAAGCGTAGACGTTGGCATTGGGGTCGGCACCACGGTCTAGCAATAAGCGCGCAATCTCCACTTCATTTTGCTGTGCCGCATGCCACAGAGGGAACCCCCAGCTCAAGACTGGCTCGTCCAGCGATTCCAGCATCAGGCGCTCGTCAACATCGGCGCCTAAATCCAGCAAGAGTTGGATGATATCGAGATGGCCGTGCTTCACCGCCAGCGTGAGCAGGCCGCCGTCGTTGCCGATCTGACGTAACAACGCTGGATTTGCTTCAATCAATTCGCGAACGCCCTCCGCATCCGCCTGTGCGACGGTGGAGCGAATCGTCTTCGTGCCGCCGTATCGCTTGAGCAGTTCGGCGATCGGCCTGTAGGACTCTGCGTCGAGCCAAATGGCCGCGCGGTCAAGTGCGGTCAAACCAGCCATGTCTTCTTTGTTGACTTTGGCGCGACGCTCGAGAAGCCACTCCAGCATTTCGGTGTTGCCTTCTTCGGCGGCTGTGTGCAAGGGCGTTCCGCCTCTGCTATCGCACGCTTGAATGAGTGATCCATCGGCTTCGAGCAGGACAATCGCGGTGGCATTATCGGCGTCTGCAATTGCTGCGTTGATCTGATCTTGGACCGGCGAAACGGTGGCGTTCGGACAACTGAGTTCCTCCCGGCGCGCACGCTCTTCGTCTTCGATCACGGCGACTATGTCGTCATAGCCGCGATCGCGTGCGATGGTTAGCGCCGCCGTGGCATCTCGATGCGGCCAGATACCTTTGTGCGCGTCGGCGCCGGCTTCCATCAGTAAGCGCACCATTGCGGAATCGCGACGCAGCACGGCATAGTGCAAAGCTCGATGCTCGTCGCCCTCTGACATATCCATGCCGATCAGTTCCGGCCGGGCATGCAGCAGTGCTCGCACTCTGGCAAAATCGCCGCGCTGCACGGCAGCACCGAGTTCCTTGACGTTGTCGCCATCGACGAACGCTTTCAGTTTCGGCCAACTCGCGTAGCCGTAGGCTCGGGCCAAAACGCGTTGAGCATCGTTCAGGGCGAACGAGTTTGGGTCCGGATCGCGCTCAAACGTCCTCACTTCAGCGACCGCAGCGGCTTCGCCGGCGCGAAATTGTTCCAGCAGATCTTTGGCTTGTTTGCGCAACTGCTCCAGGCTTGGCTGCGCGGGCAATTTGCGGGTGGGCGTATTGGTGGGCATTACAATCTCCTCTCAAGTTTGCCCGGCGTCCGCGTAAACGGGCTGAAAGAAGATTGCACACACAACTGGCAATTCGTAAAGGGATCGGTAGGCTCGGCCTTGCCCGCGGACACGGAGGCACCCGACGTGCCAAAACCAATATAGCGCGGGCCAGAAGATGCGTCTATTGCTTCGCCCAATAGGCGCGGTGACCAATATAGTCAGGGTCGGGCAGGTTGCCAAGGATCACGCGGCGCAGTTTCAAGATGTCGACTTCACCGAGTTCCTGGTAAATGATTTTCCCTTCCGGTGACAAGACGACGGTAAAGGGAACGGGTGCGTCCCACTTGGGATCGAAGGCAGCTTGTAAGCCGTAGGTGTCGTCGGTGCCGAAGACGTAATTGCGACCGGTGGCGTGCTGGCGCTGAAGCATTTTGAGGACGCCGGGCTTTTCGTCGGGCATGTTGGTGGAAACCATCACCATGTCGAAATCGCGATGCTTGTACATCTGATAGGTGGTCTCAAGAGCTGGAAATTCGTGGACACACGGACCGCACCAGGTGGCCCAGAAATTCACCAGCATGACTTTGCCGGTGCCGTTGGCTCGCAGCTTCTTCAACTCGTCGGCGGAGATGGAATCGACTGTGACGGGTTCGGCTTCGATACGCTTTTGCTCTTCGAGACGGGCGGCTTCCTTGGCCATCCACTTGGTGGAACACCCAAACACGCCGGTGTGGTCGAGAGGCGGAGCTCTTCCAGCCAGCAAAGCGTCGATGGCGTTGCGGGCATCCTGGGTTTTGACAAGATTTTCGCGCTGGCTATTGTCGATGCGGCCTTCGTAGCGGAGCTTGCGTTCGGAATCGAAGATAAAGACGTGAGGCGTGGCTTTCGGTCCGTAGGCGCGGGAAACGGCTTGGGTGTCACCGTCATATAGGTAGGGGAAGTCAAAATGGCGGTAAGCGGCACGGACCTTCATGTCTTCGAAGCTGTCGCTCACGTCTGTATACCCCAGTTCATCCAGGCGGATTGCGTTCGGGTTGTTGGGCTGGATGGCTACCAGCGTTACGCCTTTGCCACGATAATCGTCGGCTAGCTTTTTGATGCGGCCTTCGTAGAGTTGAGCGGTGGGGCAATGATTGCAGGTGAAAACGATAGCCAAGACCTTGGCCGAGGCATATTCGGCTAGACGGTGGGTCTTGCCGTCGATGCCTTTCAAGGAGAAATCCGGGGCTGCTGAACCGAGGGTTAGTGTCGGATGTACCTCGTCCGCCATCAGGAAGGCCGCCAGCAAAAGGCCAAGAACAAGTCGAAGCATTTGAAAATTGTATCTCCTGATCCGCCATCTTATCGGACTTGAGGCGAGAAGATTGTGATAGCGCCGTACCTATATATCGTTCACAGACAAAGGTTTGCGTGTAGAACCGTCTTCTTGGGCGTCGTGGTACTAACCGCCGTGGATTAGAAGTGGCTACTATCGTGATCTAATGGGGATAGTATTGCAATCGGAGAAAGGTATGCTCTTGGTGGCCGGATCGCACCATTCTTTTGCAGGTGACGTAGAGAACTCGTGCCACTTCAGACGCACCAACCATATAGTGCAGGTTTCAAGGCCAGCGCTGGACTGGGAAAATCCGTTTGACATCTTATATAAGAGAGCGAAGGTGACCTCATGAGTGTTGCCAGTTCTACCCTTGCCACGCCGACAACGCGCACGAAAGCGTTGATGGTGCGATTGTCGCCGTACTTGGTTGAAGCCATCTGCGAGCTGACGCGAGCGATCAAAGACAAGACGCACGCTCAAACGGAGATCAGCGGGCTGCTTTTCGGCAAATCCCAGGATGGATTGGTCACGGTTGAGGCGCTAAAGGTTTTTAAAGATTCGTCTGGGCCGCGTTCCGATTTGGCACGAAGAGAGCGCATGGAGAAGGCGTTCACGGCGGCCATGACGCTGGCGAATGAAGACCCGGAATTCTCGAGCTACAAGCTGCTCGGTTGGTTTTCGCTGCGCGGCGGCGGTGGGCTGATCAACAGCGATGTGGAGTTCCACAACCATCACTTCAAGAATCAAGAAGACGTGGCTCTAATTGTGTGGCGCGAGGGCGAGACCCAGTTGACCACGGAATTGTATGCAGCGGTGGACGGCGGCAAGCTGACAACCGAAGACTACCGGTGGAGTTCGGTTCGACTTTCTACTGAATTGCGACATGTCAGCTCGCCAGTGGACCTGGTGATGCGGGTGCGGATGAACGACGACCTGTACATGCGGACCTATGGCGTTTCGGACGTGGGCGAGCGCAAAGAGGAATGGAAGAAGATGGCGGAGAACGCCAAGCGCGCCTTTCTTTCGTTTCTGCCGGGCCGCGGACGAACAGACGTTGTGGATTCGGCAGACAGTGCGGCGATTCCGCAGTCGAGTGGGACGGCGAAGCGGTCGTTCGAATCGCGCACGTTGTTCCGCGGCACAGAAATGGAGCCCTCATCCGCGACGTTGCCAACACCAAAATCGCAGTCGGCGGCAGCGGGTACGGTGACGCGGGTTCAACAACCGGCCGCGCCCCAAGAGGACACGAGCGAGCACGAGATTCCCGTTACATCCTTTGACGTGAACAGGGCATCGCGCCCGAGTCCGGTTTTTGAGGGAGTCAGCGGCTTGCCGATGGTGATTCCGAAGAACCGTCCTTCTCGCGCAGCCAAAGGATGGCCTTGGCTTTCGACGGCGTTGGTGTTTGTGGCCTGCTCTGGCTTGACGTTCGCTTTCATGGCGCTCAAGAGTTCGGGCGGGGATAGCAAGATCAGCCAGATCATGCGTGTGTTGTTTCCGGGCAGCGATCTTGAGCTGCGCGCGGCGAGCCACGGAGACAGTTTGTGGGTGTCTTGGAACAAGCGGAATCCGGTGGTCGGAATTGCGACCGGTGGCGTGCTGACTGTAAGCGACGGTCCCAGGCATTTTGAACGGAAGCTAGATGCCAGCCAAATTTCCGATGGTGAAGTGAAGTACACGCCAGTAAGCGGCGACGTGACATTCCAACTGAAGGTGTACGGCTCCGATCAGTCGGTAGCGATGAGTACGTTGCGGGTTCTGGACGCGACGTCACCGGTTACGGCTGAAGCGGGGCCGCCTTTAGACGTATCGGGCAACGCTACCCCGGCGCCATCACCAGTTGGCAACGTAATCAACACAACCAGCGACACGAATAAGGCAACAATAGCAGCGACAACGGCGGCTGGACTCAACCTTAAGCCGAGTGCGAGCAGCGGCGTGACAGCGGACGGCAATAAACCGAGCGCTCCGACGGCGACACCTCCAGCTCCAGCAAACAAGCCTGCAACGGAAGCGGCGCAGACTCCAGCAGCCGCACCGACGGCGGCACCACCACAAGTTCAAACACAGCAACAAGCGGTGCAGACGGCACAGCAGCAGCAACAACCTGCCGCCACCACACCACCACCTGCACCAGCACCGCGACCGATAACGCCCCCGCATCAGGCGCCAACGAATACTGCCGCTGCCACGCCGATGTCAAGTAACACAGCCATTAACGGGTGGGATCCGAATCTTCCGGAAAACAAACCAGCGCCTGTGCAACAGCAGCAGGCAGCCGCCCCGCCATCGGATGCGAAATATGACTTCGTCCGGCCCAAGGTTCTACTGCAGGTCATGCCCAATCCGAGGAGCATCACACCCGGATCCATTAGCGAAGTAACACGCGTGGAAGTGGAGGTTCGCATCGATCAGAGCGGCCATGTCAAGCGCGCTCTTTTGACCAACCCGAATGTAAAAAGCCAGCTTGGTTCAGCAGCGGTAGCAGCAGCCAAGCAGTGGACATTCCAACCAGCGACGCTACGTGGACAGCCAGTGGAGAGCGATCATACGATCGTGTTCGAGTTCAGGCCCGAGGGGCAGTAGTCTAGCTATTCCGCCACTTGATGTTGCAGCCGATGCTTGGCCGTTGATCCGGATCGACGGCCAAGCCGGCTAGCGTCTTATCAATCGCTTCCCTGACATAACGACCTGTGACCGGTGTTGGCGTGTGGCGGCGGCTGTCGTCCAGTTGCCCGCGATACACCAACTTCCGATCCTTATCAAACACATAGAACTCAGGAGTACAGGCAGCGTTGAAGGCGCGGGCCACGGCCTGACTTTCGTCATAGCAGTATGGGAACGTGAAGCGAAGTTCGGAGGCTTGCTTACGCATTCCGTCGGGCGAATCGGATGGGTATGCGACGGCGTCGTTTGACGAGATGGCCACGATGCCGACGGACTTGTTGGCGTAATCGCGCCCGAACGAAGCGATCTCTTCCTGTACGTGAATCACGTAGGGGCAATGCGGGCAGATGAACATGACGAGCAGCACGTCTTTGCCAGCAAACCCTTGAGGAGTGACCACGCGGCCATTCACAACATCGGGCAAAGCAAACTCGGGCAAAGGCGTGCCGAGAGCCAACATTGCCGACTCGGTGCGAGACATAACCCGCTAGCTCCAGTCCGTGACGGGCGTTAGAACACTGACCGTTTTGTTGCGTTCGAGCCAACTGCCGGCGGCGTAATCGCGATTCATGTGGGCGATAACTGTTTGCGGAATAGCTTTGGGGCAGACGCCGGTGCATTCTCCAATATTGGTACAACCGCCGAAGCCTTCGAAGTTGGCTTGCGTGACCATGCGGAGAGCACGGAGATGACGTTCGGGTTCACCTTGCGGCAGGACACCGAGGTGGGTCATCTTGGCTCCGGTGAACAGGGCCGCCGAGGCATTGGGGCAAGCAGCCACGCAGGCGCCGCAGCCGATACAGGCGGCAGCGTCCATGGATTCATCCGCCGCTTCTTTCGGAATGGGAATGGCGTTGCCATCAGG
>Ga0209698_10008476_pt1 | contig 10608 bp, 7 predicted proteins | sample LitLauG_LLR_2012_FD_187203 | JGI IMG/M metagenome (GOLD analysis project Ga0209698, IMG submission 187203) | Freshwater sediment microbial communities from Pennsylvania, USA - Little Laurel Run_MetaG_LLR_2012 (SPAdes) (version 2) | ecosystem: Environmental > Aquatic > Freshwater > Creek >... | reverse complement strand
AATGGCGTGGCGGTGGGCTGGCACCGTGTTCCCTGGACCAACGGTTGTTTCGGCGCCTGGACCGAGGAACGCCGCGAGAAGCACTACCGCGATCTTTGCACCGTCGACGGCAGGATCGTGCTCGCCGGCGAACACGCGTCCTTGATCCCGGCCTGGCAGGAAGGCGCGGTATTGTCGTCGCACGACGCCATTACGCGTCTGCACCAGAAGATTGTTGCCGGCGCAACGCCGCTCAAGGCGAACACATGAACGCGAACTTCGGCAATGCATCGCAACGCGGGCGAGGCCGAACGCCGGCTGCAGCCAGCGGGCTGTCAACCGCCGCAGCGACACTGCTGGCCATCGCCTTGAGCCTGGCGGCTGCGCCCACGCCGGCGGCCAATCTGGACGGCCTGGAAGAGCCGTACCACTTTGCCCAGCAGGACGGCGAATCGCTCTACCGTGCGATCTGCCAAGCCTGTCATATGCCGGACGCCGAGGGTGTTCGGGAAGGCGCCGGACATTATCCCGCCCTGGCACGTAACCCTCGCCTCGGTGCCGCCGCCTATGTCGTGCATAACGTGATCCACGGGCGCTACGGCATGCCGGCCTTTGGTCCGGCGCTCGACGATGCGCAGGTCGCCGCCGTGGTGAACTACGTGCGCAGCCATTTTGGCAATCGCTTCGCGGATGCCGTCACGGCCGCCGACGCCAAGTCCGCACGTGCCGACGCCGATTGACGGGCCCGCTGCCCGGCGCTTGCGCCGGGCCGCCGCGCGTGCCGGCAGCGACGCACGCCGCTATCACCCTGCGCGGCGCGTTGCCAAGGCATGGGCGGGAAATGCTATTTTCTATCGTTCCATGTGTCGGTAGTGCGGGTAACGCGGGAGGTCGCTATGGCCAACATGCAAGCGGCGCAAGTTCGTACCCCAGGCTCGCTGGAGGTGGTGCAGGTTCCGGTTCCCGAACCGGCGGCCGGCCAGGTACGCATTCGCGTGCAGGCCTGCGGGGTCTGCCACAGCGATGCCTTCGTTTATCACGCGGCCTTTCCCGGCCTGACGCTGCCGCGGATCCCGGGTCATGAGGTCGCAGGAATCGTCGACCAGCTGGGTCCCGGCGTCGAGGGGTGGAGTGTCGGCCAGCGCGTCGGGGTGGGTTGGCATGGCGGTCACTGCGGCCGCTGCCAGTCCTGTCGTCGCGGCGACTTCGTCACTTGCAGCAAACAACAGATCTGCGGAATTTCCTACGACGGGGGCTATGCCGAGTTCATGGTGGCGCCCATCGAAGCCTTGGCCGCCGTGCCCGCCGACCTGGATGCGGTCGCGGCGGGGCCGCTATTGTGTGCCGGTATCACGGTATTTAACGCCCTGCGAAACTCCGGCGCACGCCCTCCGCAGCTGGTGGCCGTGCTCGGCGTCGGCGGTCTGGGGCACCTGGCCATCCAATTCTCGGCCAAGATGGGTTACCGCACCGTCGCCCTAGCCCGGGGCGGCGACAAGGAAGGTCTCGCCCGGCAGCTTGGCGCCCATCACTATATCGATACGTCACGGCAAGATCCGGCCGATGTGCTTAGCGCCATGGGTGGCGCGCGGGTCGTGCTTGCCACCGCCACAAATTCCGCGGCGATGAATGCGGTAGTAGGCGGCCTGTCGGTCGATGGCAGGCTGATAGTGCTTGGGGTCGATGCGCAGCCATTGTCGATTTCACCGCTGGCACTGATCGGACCGCGTCGTTCGGTACAGGGCTGGCCCTCCGGGACGCCGGTCGAATCCGAAGATACGCTGACCTTCAGTGCGTTGACGGGTGTGCGCGCCATGGTCGAGACATATCCACTGTCGCGCGCCCCTGAGGCGTTCTCGCGGATGCTCAGCGGCGCCGCGCGCTTTCGGGTCGTGATCACGCCGGACCACTGATTCCGTCGGGGTGTTTTTGGCCTTCGTACAAGCGGTCTGTACGCTACCGCATGGAGAGCGCCAGGCGGACCAACTACGCTTGCCCAGCTTAACAGCCTAGAGCACCGGAGTGGTTCAAAGGTGAAGCGATGGCCTGGTCGCCTCGGCGTTTGTGCAGCAATCGTCGTGCGGCTTGCGCTCGCGCCCTGCAATGCGGCCGATCCGCAGGCATACAAAGTGAGCTTCGCCGGTACCGGCAACGGCGATCTAGACGCCGCCATCAAGGGCAGCTCGCAACTGGAGTCCTTGCGCGAGAAGGGCAGTGTCGCGCCATTCATCCTGGTCGGGCGCGCGCGTCAGGACATCGAGCGCCTGAAGCTGGTTTTGCAGGGCTACGGTTACTACGACGGCGTGGTGAGCATCACGGTCGCTGCACATGCGCTCGACGATCCGGAACTCGTGGACGAGATCGCCGCGATTCCCGCGGGTGATACTGTCGACGTCCAAGTGGGCTTTGACATAGGGCCCGTTTATCGGCTGCGCACGATCGAGATCGATGGTGACATGCCCGACGAATTGCGCAACCAACTGGGCATCGCCGCCGGCGACATTGCGCTGGCAACGAAGGTATTGGACGCGCAGGCACGCCTGCGTAGCGCACTGGGCGAGGCCGGATATCCATTGGCGAGCGTCGGGGCGCCGCGCGCCATGGCCGATCCGAAGGACCATGCACTCGACCTCACCTATGCGGTGCACACGGGGCCGCGTGCCGACATCGGCGAAATCCACTTGAACGGCCTGGCGCTGGTCGATGAGGACTTCGTCCGCGGGCGGCTGCTGGTGCATCCGGGTGAGCCGTACAGCCCGAGCCGCATCGAAAAGGCACGCTTGGATCTGCTGGGCCTGGGCGTGTTCTCCGGTGTCACGATCCGCAATGCGGAGGTTCTCGATGGGCAGGGGCGCATCCCGCTCAATATCGACTTGCTGGAGCGACCGCGCCACGGTGTCGGCCTTGGCGCCGCCTATTCAACCGATCTGGGCGGCAGCGCCAAGCTCACGTGGTCCCAGCGCAACCTTCTGGGCAGCGCCGAGCAGCTCAATTTATCGGGGGCCGCCACGGGACTGGGCGGAACGGCCAGCCAGGGCCTCGGATACAACCTAACGGCTCAGTTCATCAAGCCGGATTTTCGACAGCGCGATCAGTCGCTTGCCCTCAATTTAGGGGCGATCAACCAGAAACTCGAAGCCTACAACCAGGACGCCTTCATGGCCGGGGTGGCGCTCAATCGCAACTCCACCAAGCTTTGGACCGCCGGCCTGGGTGTGACCGCCGAGCGCGAGCGCATCCTGCAGGAAGGCTCGACCCTGGACTACTCCCTGGTGGCACTGCCCTTGAGCGGCCAGTTCAACAACACCGGCGTGAGCAATCCGCTTGACGACAGTTTGCGCGGAATACGTGCGACGCTGACGCTGGCACCCACCGAATCCTTCGGGTCCAAGCGGGCAACCTTCGTGATCCTCCAGGCCAATGCTTCGGCCTATTTCGACCTGGCGGCATTGGGATGGGCACCCAGCGGGCGCAGCGTCATCGCGCTGCGCGCATTGATGGGATCGGCAATCGGCGCCGCGCCATTTTCCCTGCCGCCGGATCAGCGTTTCTATGGCGGTGGCAGCACGACCGTACGCGGCTATCGCTTTCAGTCGATCGGGCCGCAATTTGCCGACCAAAGGCCGATCGGCGGCACCTCCATCGACGCCGGAGCCATCGAAGTACGGCAGCGGATACTGGGGCAATGGGGCCTGGCGGCTTTTGTCGATGCGGGTCAAGTGGGAACGAGCAGCGTTCCGCTGCAGACCAAGGTGTACGTGGGCGGCGGCCTGGGGCTGCGGTATTACACGCCGATCGGTGCCGTCCGCCTGGACGTGGCCGTTCCGGCGAAGCAGCAAGCCGGCAGCGACAGCTTCGAGGTCTATGTGGGATTGGGGCAGGCGTTTTGATGCCGTTTTCGATGAAGCCAAGACGCCGTAGCGCCTCGATCCCGGCCTTTGCGCTGCTTGCCGCGCTTATCCTGGCACTCCTGGTGGTTCTGGTCTTGGGCGCCGCCAACGCCCCCTGGGGTCGGCGCGCAATCGAAGGCGCCGTGGCGCGACTGACAGGCGAGCAAGTCCTGATCGTGGGGCTCGCGGGAAATTTTCCCGACGAGCTTCGTGCCGTGCACCTGGAACTGCGCGACGACCGGGGGACCTGGCTTACGGCAGACGATGTCCACGTAATCTGGTCGCCAAGGCAACTGCTGCACGATGTGATCCATCTGGATCTGGTCGAGGCCTTGCGCGTGCAAATCGCGCGCGAGCGGCATGCGGGTTCACCCGCGCGCGAGGGCGCCTATGCGGGACTACCGCGCGTTGCCGCAGACCGAATCGCGCTGGCACGCGTCGAGCTCGGCGCGCCGCTTGCCGGTGCCGCCGCCATAGTGTCGATCCAGGGGAACATCGGTTTGGACTGGCCGCGGGAAGGCGCGATCGATCTGCGTGTACTGCGGACCGACGCGCCCGGAACCTATACGGTGAAAGCCCGGATCGACCCTGCCCAGATCGAGGCGGACATCGACGCCGAGGAGCCGGTGCACGGATTGCTCGCCGGCCTTGCGGACCTGGGCGACATTGGAGCCGTATCGGGGCAATTGCACGTTCAGGGCACGCGCGCCGCACCAAGCGTGCAGACGACGCTGTCGGCCGGAGCGCTGCGCGCCCGTGCCTCGGGATCGGTCGATTGGCAAGCGCAGGTATTGGACCTGGACGTGACGGGCAGCGCTCCGGCAATGGCGCTGCGCCCGGACCTGCATTGGCAAAGCGCAACGCTGCAGGCCCACGTGCACGGGTCTATGCATAGGCCCGCCACCACGGCGCAGCTGCGCATAGGAGATTTGTCGGCGGGTGGAACAAAATTGCGCAGCCTGATTGTCGATGTACAGGGCAAAGGCGGCACCGTCGCTGCCCACATGGTGGCCGAACAGCTGCGTCTGCCCGGTCCGGCGCCCGACCTGTTGCGCGGTGCGCCGCTTGACGTGCGCGCCAACGTGGACCTGGGCGTGCCGGGATATCCAGCAAGCTTCACGCTCGAGCATCCTGTGCTATCGGTGCAAGGCCAGGGGCACCTGGACCGCGGCATCCAGGCAGCGTTCACGGTGACGGTACCGCAAATCGCGCCGTTCTCGGCGCTAGCTCGGACCGACCTCAAAGGGCATGCGGTTTTGACAACAACGCTTGCCCAGCAGAAGGGGGCGGCGAGTGTCGCCGTGACCGGCACCGTCGACCTTGCGGGTGGATCGGCCCGGCTGCAAGGCCTGCTTGGCAGCCGCGCGAAACTCGACATCGCGCTGGCGGTAAAGGCACACGAAATCGATGTGCTGCGCGCCCGGATCGATGCGCAAAATCTGCAGGCCTCGATCGCGGGCGTCAGTGCCGCCGGCAAGGCGGACTTTCATTGGCACGCCGCCATTGCGCGGCTTGCCGCACTGGCGCCGGACCTCGTCGGGGATGTCGATCTCGATGGGCATCTGGAGCAGGGCCCGGAGTCGGCACTGAAGGGTGCGGGCGATACGTTGCACCTTGCGATCGATGCCCGGGGCAGGATAGGGACGCGGCGCCTTGCCAGTCGCCGAATCGAGGCATCGATGCGCCTGCTGAGCCTGCGCGGTGCGCTGACCGGCACTATCGAGGCGCACGGCAGCTTCGCCGATGCGCCCGCTGTGCTGGCCGCGACGCTCACGCGCGGGCCCGGCGGCGAGGTGCAGCTAGGCATCGAACGCGCCGATTGGAAGAGCCTGCATGCGCAAGGCGCCATGGCGTTGCCTTCCGACGCGGTGCTGCCGCAGGGTCGTTTGCGCTTGCAGGTCTCGCGGCTTTCCGACCTGGCGCCCTGGATCGACCCAGGGCTCGAGGGCAGCGCGCTTGCAAGCCTGCAACTGGCGCCGGCGCCGACGGGGCATGCTCAAGCAAGCATCGAGGCCGACCTGCGCGACCTGACGCTGGCCGGCGGCCGCGCCGATCACCTGCACGTAGCCGCAACGATCGATGACCCGGCCGGGCAAGCCGCACTTTCCGGGGAGCTGAGCCTCGACGGCATCGCCGCCCAGGGCGTCCGAGGCACTGCACACCTCGGCGTGAAGGGCCGCCTGGCGGCACTCAAACTCGATCTGGTCTGCGATCTGCACGGCCCGGCAGATGAGCCGGCGCATGTGGTCGCCGCAGGGGTGTTCGACGCAGCTGCGCGCCGCCTCGCGCTTGGGACGCTGCAGTCGCAATGGGGGGCCGATAGGCTGAACCTGCTGGCCCCCGCGAATATCGATTTTCGCGATGGCCTTGCGGTCGACAAGTTGCGCGTGGGCGTGGCCGGATCGGTACTGGAAGTGGCGGGACGCCTCGCGCCGGTGCTGGACCTGACGGCTTCCTTGCGCGACGACGCCGCAGCACCGAGGCGGGCGCAGAGCGCCTCGGGCGCAGGCGCGGGCCGCGGCCTGGCGGTCGATGCGCGCCTCACGGGCAAGCTTGCGCAGTCCGCCCTGGTCGAGGCCAGGATCTCCTATGGCGGCCAAGCACAATTGACCGCAAGCGGTACGCTGCCGTTCTCGGACTCGGCGCCCATGGATCTGCACGCCAAGGGCGCCATCGATGCGGCGATCGCCAATTCCTTCCTGGCTGCCAGGGGACGACGCCTGCACGGCCAAGTTGCGTTGGACCTGGGTATTGGTGGCACTTTGCAGGCGCCAAAGGTCCTGGGCAGCTTGCGCATGACCGAAGGAAGCTTCGAGGACGACAACCTGGGCGCACACCTGACCCGGATCGAAGCGCTCGTCCATGGGTCCAGCACGGTACTCCAGATCGCCCGCCTTACGGCTAAGGCGGGACCGGGAACTTTGTCGCTAATGGGCTCCGTCGGCCTGCCAGCGAGCGACGTTCCCGTGAACGTGCACTTGAGCGCGCGCAACGCACAGCCGATGACGAGTGATTTCGCGGTCGTGAACCTGGACGCCGACATCGACGTGCGCGGCACTGCGCCCGCTCGCCTGGATGCCGCAGGAACGATCAAGATCAACCGCGCCGACGTGAACATCCCCAATGCGCTGCCGCCCACGGTGGGCGTGCTCGACGTGCGACGGCCCGGGCAGGCGCATGCGCCTGGCGCCGCGGCGCCGAATAGCGTCATCGGCCTGGACCTCAAGGTCGATGCGCCCGATGCGGTCTTCGTGCGCGGGCGCGGCATCGAGGCGGAATTGGGCGGCACCTTGAGGATCGCGGGAACCAGCGCAGATCCGCTGATCAGCGGCGGGTTCGACCTGCGGCGCGGCACCCTCGGCCTTGCCGGCTCTACCCTCACCTTTACTTCGGGCCGGGTCGGATTCAATGGCACGGGCGTCGAGCGCAAGATCGACCCGACCCTTGATTTCGAGGCACAAAGCCAATCGGCGAGTTTCACCGCGAAGCTCGATATATCCGGATACGTCGATGCGCCGAGCATAAGTGTCTCGAGCACGCCAGCCATGCCGCAGGACGAAATCCTTGCCCAACTGCTGTTTGGCACCAGCGTGAACAAGCTTAGCTCGTTGCAGATGGTACAGATAGGCTCCGCGTTTGCAACGATTGGCGGTCTGAGCTCGACCGGTGCCGGGGTCTTGTCGACCTTGCAGAAAAACTTGGGCTTGGACCGGCTATCGGTCGGCAATACGCCGGCGGGCGCCACCAGCGTGGAGGCCGGACGCTATGTGACAAAGGGCGTATTCGTGGGTGCGCGGCAGATGGGCGCCGCCGGTGGCACTACGCAAGCGCTCGTGCAGATCGATATCACGAAGCAATTGAAGGCTGTCGGGGCCTTCGGAAACGGCGGCACGGTGCAAGGCGCAACCCCCGACAACGATCCAGGCAACTCGATCGGGCTGTTGTATCAGGTCGAATTCTGACTTTTGGCAACGCGTTGCTGGGCGGCGCCCTGCCGCAATTCGCGCGGCGCCACCTGTGGATCACGCTGGACCTCGACCTGTCGCCGCGCTTCGTGGACCCGACGCGCGGATCAGCACCCGGCGGGACTCTAGGCCGCGGGCGCCGGATCGTTTATGCATGCGCTTGACGCATGCATCAGATGCTATCGTTTCGTTTGCCGTTGCGCGCCGGGGGGCGCAATCTGCACGCATCGATTCCCCCCCGGAGACCCATCATGAAATTTGCAGCCCGCAAACCCATTCTCGGTGAAATCCTGTTCTTCGTCGTGCTGTTCGTGCCGCTTTCGCTGTTGCTCGCCGCCTCGGTGGCGGCCGCCGCGGTCGGCGGCGCCTAGGCTGGCGCTTGCCTGGCCATCCATGCACAATGCGCATCCATGGCGACGGCGGACAAGACGGCAAGGCAATTGCGCGCATCACCGGCCGGCGGGCACCGAGGCGCCCGCCGGCGGCCCATAGGCCTGGCGGCCTTGCGCGGCTTCGAGGCCGCGGCGCGCCACCTGTCCTTCACGCAGGCGGCCGAGGAACTGCATCTGACCCAGTCGGCTATCAGCCGCCAGGTAGCGTCCGTGGAGGCCGAGCTGGGACTGCGGCTTTTCGTGCGCAAGACGCGTGCGCTCGAACTGACGGCCGCCGGCGAGCGCCTGATGCGCAGCACGCGCCAGGCGTTGACGCTCGTGGACCGCACCGTGGACGAGATCCGCGGGCATGCAAGCGCCGAGCGCGTCGTGCTGACGACTTACCCGTCCTTTGCCTCGCTGTGGCTCGTGCCGCGCCTGGCCGCGTTTCAGCGGTCCCATCCGCAGATTGAATTGCGCATCAATGCCGATGGTCGCCGCGTAAACCTGGAGGCCGAAGGGGTCGACCTGGCGCTGCGCCGCACGCGGGCGCAGGATGCGCCGGCCGATGCGGTGGCGCTTTTCGAAGAAGACGTCACGCCGGCCCTGAGTGCGGAACTGCTCAACCGCTACGGCGGCCAACTGCAGGCGCCGGCCGATCTGCTGCGGCTTCCGCTGATCGAAATCGACGACGATCTGCCTGGCGATACCGCCGGCACCTGGTCGAGCTGGTTCGATTTTGCTGGCGGCCAGGCCGAGGGCGCCGCCAGCTCCCCCGTAATGGTCGTTGCCTACGTCGATCAATCGATGCAGGCGGCGGCGCGCGGGCAAGGCGTGGTGCTGGCGCGGCGGCCGTTTCGCGAGGACATGGTCGCGGCCGGGCAGCTGGTCGTGCCGTTTCCAAGCCTGCGACGGCCCACGGGTTACGGCATGTTCCTGATCGTCAGCAGGAATTCAAGGACGCGCAGCGCGGTATTGCAACTGCGCAGCTGGCTGCTCGAGGAATTCGCCCGCCCGCTGGCGCGCCAGATGTGAAGCCGGGGCAATCCAATGGGCAATGGGCGCCGCCTCGACGCGGCCGGAGATTGCGCCAGGGCTGCGCCCAGCATTCTAGGGTTATACCCCGATGTGGCATGAGGCAGAATTGGCCCCATGAAAACGCCGCGGCGCCTGGTATCCCTGATCGAAGCCGGCCTCATCGATAGCGTCGAACGCCAGCTCATGAGCGGCAAGGAGGCCAAGGTATTTGTCGTGCGCGCTGCGGGCGAAGTGTTCTGCGCCAAGGTCTACAAGGAGGCGAGCGAACGCAGTTTTCGCCAGGCCGTTGACTACACCGAGAACCGCAAGGTGCGCAGCACCCGCCAGGCGCGCGCTATCGCCAAAAAGACGCGCTACGGACGCGAATCGCAGGAAGCAGCCTGGCAGAGCGCGGAGGTCGACGCCCTCTACCGGCTGGCCGACGCCGGGGTTCGCGTGCCGCGCCCCATCAATTTCCTCGATGGGGTCCTGCTGATGGAACTCGTGGTCGACGCCGATGGCAATGCCGCACCGCGCTTGGACGAGCTGACGCTCACGCCCGAGCAGGCGCGCGACTATCACGGGCGCCTGCTCGGTGATGTGGTGCGCATGCTCCTTGCCGGAGTCGTGCACGGCGATCTTTCCGAGTTCAACATCCTGCTGGGCGCCGACGGCCCCGTGATCATCGACCTGCCCCAGGCGGTCGATGCGGCGGGCAACAATCACGCCGCCCGCATGCTGCAACGGGATGTCGCGAATCTCGCGAAGTTCTTTGGCGCCTTCGCTCCGGAGCTCCTGGAAACGCAGTTTGGCGCAGAGATCTGGAGCCACTACGAGCGCGGACTGCTGCGGCAGGAGACCCCGCTCAGCGGCCGATTCGCAAAGGCCGAAGGCGACATCGACCTGCAGCCCGTGATGCGGGAGATCGAAGACGTGCGCGCCGACGAAGCGATGCGCCGGTTGCGGCTCGCCCCGTCCACGCCGTGAGGCTAGGTCCGCGGCAAGTACCAGCAGCCCCGCCAATCGAACCAGTTCACGAGCGAACCGACTTGGGTTTCCCGCTTCTGGGATGCAATGGGAAACCGGCGAAGCTGTGTTCTAGTGAAAATCCGGCGCGCGAAATCGCGTCATCGGAGCCACCCGGAACTTGACCGACTCAGGATGACTTTTGGGAAGCTGACCTGCAGCAAATGACCAGAATCAACGGCAACACATTGATTTATCTGGTGGGCGGTACAGGGTTCGAACCTGTGACCCCTGCCGTGTGAAGGCAGTGCTCTACCGCTGAGCTAACCGCCCTGGGCACGCGAGGCCAGGATTCTAGCCTATTGCGCGGCTATTTCGCAGCCGCACCCGGCCTAGCCCGCCGGCCCGTGCTTGCCCCGG
>Ga0209698_10008475_pt1 | contig 10608 bp, 9 predicted proteins | sample LitLauG_LLR_2012_FD_187203 | JGI IMG/M metagenome (GOLD analysis project Ga0209698, IMG submission 187203) | Freshwater sediment microbial communities from Pennsylvania, USA - Little Laurel Run_MetaG_LLR_2012 (SPAdes) (version 2) | ecosystem: Environmental > Aquatic > Freshwater > Creek >... | reverse complement strand
CGAAAGAAAACAGCTCACCTGGACAACACCGGCATTTTTAAGATGAAGCTGTACCCTTTATTGCCTATTATTTTTATTGCTGCCTATTCATTCGTGGGTATCAGCATCGCGGCGGATTATAAGAATAACAATTATGCGGCCTTAACCGGCCTGGGCGCCTTGGCGGCGTTCATAGGCCTGTATTTTCTCGCAAAGTCGATTGGTTCAAAAAAAGAAATTAAAGCATAATCCTATGGAGCTGTCCTATATATTGAATGAGTTGGGTGAAAATCGCAAGGAATATTTTAATGCGATTGCTCCCCCGATCATGCAGACCAGCAACTTTGCCTTCAGCAAGGTGGAAGAGCTAAGGAATGCCTTCGCCGATGAAGCATCTGCTTACCTGTACAGCCGGGGGAATAACCCTACGCTGAAAATCTTGTCTCAAAAACTGGCAGCTTTGGACGGCGCTGAAGACTGCTTAGTCTTTAACAGCGGCGCCGGCGCCATTTTTACCGCCGTGCTGGCCAACATAAAGAGCGGCGATCATATCATATCAGTGAATAAGCCGTATTCGTGGGCACAAAACCTGTTCAATGAAATTTTGCCGCGGTTTGCCGTCACTACGACCTATGTGGATGGCAGGGACACCGAAAACTTCCGCAGAGCCATCCAGGATAATACTGTAATAATCTATTTGGAAACACCCAATAGCTGGTCGTTTCACCTGCAGGATTTAAAAGAAGTGGCCCAGCTGGCCAAAGAAAAAAATATCCTGACGATTTGTGATAACAGCTATTGCTCCCCGCTACACCAGCGTCCTTTGGCATATGGGATCGACATGGTATTGCAAAGCGCCACCAAATACATCAATGGCCACAGCGATGTGGTAGCCGGCGTGCTTTGCGGAACCAACAAAATGATGAACAGGATATTTAACAGCGAATACATGAACGTGGGAATCGGTACGACCCCTTTTCATGCATGGCTGATGATTCGCGGGTTAAGGACGCTAAAAATACGGCTCGAAAAAATTTCCAATACGACCCCTCAAATTGTTCATTTTTTGAAAACGCATCAACAGGTGGAAGCGGTCATTTTCCCCTTTGATGAAGATTTCCCCCAATATCAACTGGCTAAAGAACAAATGCAGGGAGCCTGCGGATTATTTTCGTTCATCGTTAAATCCAACACCCTGGAAGCGGTGGAACAATTCTGTGAGGGATTGCAGCATATTTTGATGGCCGTCAGTTGGGGGGGCCATGAGTCGCTGATCATTCCCGGATGTGCCGTGGTCCCCCGCCATGATTTTGATCCCGGGAACCGGGACCACCGGACCATGCGGATGTATGTCGGCCTGGAGGATGCCCCTTATTTGATCGAAGACCTCCAAAGGGGATTTGCTGCCATGCGGCAGGAATAACTCATGTACCTGTGGAAGGGCTGTCGGCGGTCTTTACAAAATCCATGGCTATCGGGCTCCGGGAGGCGCCACTGTTGGAAGTGGCTTTTTTGACGGAGATAACGCTGTAGTCCCGCCCGATCCAGCTGACCCCGGTTGCACCGTCCGGCAAAGGACGCCAATAAACAGTGCCCTTCTACATTCGCTACAAATCGCCCAATGCCCACGGACCTACCAGTTCTTTGGCTACATGCCAGAACAACCTGACAGCGTGGGTGGGTTTTTCCGACAAGTCGGCAGTAATGATAAAATTTCTTATAAAAAGCAGTCTTTCTGATTCCCCGGATTTACTGTCATTCACGTTATAATAAGCCATTGTCCAGTTGTTGAAAATCCTTTCTTCTTTGTCATCTTCATTGAGCAGCATCACGTCTGTATGGCGGAAGTCCTTACTGATTTTCTCAAATAATCCCTTGATGACCGCTTTATCGCCTTCTAATATCTGCACAAATTCGTTGTTAAAAAATAAAAGGCAACCGGTAATGTCATGCCGTGCATTAAACTCCCTGGATTCATTCAAAATATCTTCGATATCATCGCTGGTAATATCTTCAGCAGCCAGGGAACGGTAGATAAGCTCGTACATAATTTGGTCTTCAATGAAGGCAATCGCCCGAATAATTTTTTCGCCTACGGGGTGTAGTAATACGATAGTTTAGCTTTGAACGGCTCAAATTTATTGGTTTCTTTCGTAAATGAAATGCAAAATTATTAGGATTACTGAGACGGGCCGGATCCGTATGACACAATTCCTGCAGTCGGCCGGGAGACCTGGCCAGGTGCGCTGCGGTTCCCAAACGGGCGAAGTGAAGCCCTTGCGAATCGTTGCGGCCGATGATGGCTTCTTGGCCCGGATACAGTTTTCAGCAATTAAATAAAGGTGGCAACGCCCAGGCCCGAAGAACAGGTGCCGGTACGTTCAAAATAATAAAGTAACTTTGTAAAGTTAATTTACTATTTTATTAAATTTTTTTCATGGAGCAGGATTTGGACAGAGAAATGGCAGCTGAGCTGAGGGTGGTAATTTCGCGGCTGGTAAAAATCATCCGTACTGAGGTGAAACAGGATCAATTACTGTCATTGACGGAACGCTCGACGCTTTCCCTGGTGTACCATCGTACGGCCATGCTGCCTTCCGAGCTGGCAGCGCTCGAAAAAGTGACCAATCAATCCATGTCGCAGGTGATTAATAAATTGTTGCTCCTGGGATTAATCCATAAGACGGCCTCTACCGCCGATCGAAGGAAGGTAATTGTAAGCATCACGGGGGCGGGTAAAAAATACATCGAGAAGAAGCGCCAGGACAGCCAGGAGTGGCTGGCAAAATCGATCCGGGAAAAAACCAACCAGAAAGAAAAGGAGGTCTTATCCAAAGCCATCAAGGTGCTCACCAAGCTCGTAGATCTCAAATAAATGAATATCAGTACCTTCAAAGCGTTTGGGAACCGAAATTACCGGTTATATTTTTCAGGGCAGTCCATTTCCCTGATTGGCACCTGGATGCAGCGCACGGCAGTTTACTGGGTCGTATACACCAAGACCCATTCTCCTTTTATGCTTGGCGTGGCGATGTTTGCCACCCAGTTCCCGTCTTTTGTCTTTTCACCATTAGGCGGGGTCGTGTCTGACCGCTACCACCGGTTCAGGGTGCTACTGGTCACCCAGGTTCTCTCCTTGCTGCAGGCAACGCTCCTCACCGTACTGGTGGTGTTTACCAATTATAGCGTCATGGAAATCCTGGTGTGCAGCGTGGCACTGGGGACGATCAATGCCTTTGATGTGCCCACCCGACAGGCTATGGTGGTCGATTTTATCGGCAATAAACAGGATCTGGGCAACGCGATTGCCCTGAATTCGTCGATGGCTAACCTCGCCAGGCTGGTTGGGCCGGCCCTGTCAGGAATTGTTTTGACCAAACTCGGCGCGGGTACTTGTTTCCTGTTGAACGCCATCAGTTTCCTGGCCGTAATAGCCTCCCTGCTCATGATGCGATTGCCGGCATTCGTTCCCCATGGACACGCAAAAAAAGTCCTGAAAGAATTCAAAGAAGGCTGGAAATACCTGAAAGCCACTCCCTCGATCGGCGTAGTCATTCTGATGCTTGGATTTGTGAGCCTGCTGGTACTTCCCTTCATCTCATTACTGCCGGTGTATGCCAAGGTGATCTTTAAAGGAAACGCCGCGACATTTGGCTACCTGAACAGCGCCATCGGCCTCGGCGCTATCGGCGGGGCCTTTTTCCTGGCTTCACTCAAAGACGGGGCTAACCTGAAAAAAATATTATTCATCAACCTGTTGATCTTTGCCACCGGATTGATGCTGTTTTCACACCTTTCTAATTTGCCGCTGGCCTTATGTTTTGCTGTCCTGACTGGTTTTGGAATGATGTCTCAAACGACGATCAGCAACACGATTATACAAACCAATGTATCGCCTTCTATGAGAGGACGGGTGATCAGCTATTTTGCGATGGCGTTTTTCGGGATGCAGCCTATAGGAGGATTATTGATAGGGACGATATCGGAGTATATCGGTGCTCCTGATACCCTGCTGGCGGAAGGGATCGCCGCATTAGTGATTGCCGTTTGTTTTTTACCATTTCTGAGAAAAGATATTTTACGCGAGAAAGATGAAATTAAACTGATCGAGCTGGAAGATCCGGCAGTAAAAGCGGTGTAACGGCGGCTCTTCCCATGCCGGGGACAAAGGAAATTATGGGCGCTCTACTGCATTTTACTATCCCCCGGCCGGAGGAAAGCAGGGGGTACACTGGCCCCGGGAAAGTATTTTTGCGGACTACCATTGACTTTTATTTTTTATCTTTTTCACCGCCAATATCTTCGCAACAATCTTTGCATCAATAATTAAAAATACCCACAAATGGACACTGACAACAAACAATCAAACATGGCCCTCCTGGTTATGGACGTACAGGGCGCCATTGCCAAAATGCTCGCTGAGCCGGACCTCTTTTTTGCCGCAGCCAATACTGCCATCCTGGCGGCGCGACAACAAAAAATTCCGGTCATCTATGTAGTGGTCGGTTTTCGAAAGGGATACCCGGAAATGAGTCCCGCAAACCGTTCATTTGCCCAGCTAAGGGCTGGCGCTATGCAGCTTGATTCGCCGGAAGCCTATAGCGTTCACCCGTCGGTAGCACCTCAGGCCGATGACATTATTATTACTAAAAAGAGAGTCAGTGCTTTTACCGGGAGTGACTTGGAAGTGGTGTTGCGTTCTCTGGGAGTACGGCATATCATCTTGTCCGGTATCGCGACAAGCGGAGTCGTGCTGTCTACAATAAGAGAGGCGGCCGACAAGGATTATCATATTTCGGTTCTCGCTGACTGCTGCGCGGACAGGGACGAGGAGGTGCATCGGGTGCTGACCACGAAGATCTTCCCGCGGCAGGCAGAAGTGTTGACCGCCGAACAATGGGCGGCGCAATTACACTCGTAAATAAAAGGAAGGAGGTGCGCCCGCCTGGAATTCAAGTTGATGGGATTATTGTAAACTCCGACGGCGCTTTTCGGGAGGTTTACTCCAGTTTCTTCTTTGCCGGCTGAATTGAAGAAATGTCCACCCTCCAGGCTTTATTTCACTCGGGATTGGTCGACTTCGAGCGGCGATCGATACACCCCTTCCGTATGGGCGTGAAAGGCAATATTGATTCGAGGACGGCCCCAGACACTGATAAATAAATAAATGCCGTCGGTTTGAAATGTCGTGAAATAATGCATAAGGATGATAAAACCATTACACTTAAAGTTTATTTTTGAAAATAAGAGTCGATGAGTTTATTTGGGGGGTCTTGCGAAACGACAGCACAAAAAGGGGCATCCAGAAAGGCTTTGGTGGGAAATACCCTGTTGAAAACTCTGGTACAAGGAATATATAACGAAGGCCTTACAAGAGAACAAACTGGTGCAAAAGCCAGCAAGTCGAGAAGATCCCCTGAACATGGTGAAGTGACCTCAATCTGAAGACAACAGAATCGGTTATCTGCATCATCAGATAAAATATAACATGAAAAAAGTCCTGGTTTTCAGCATGGCTGCTTTTTTACTGAGTTGCCACAATAATAATGGCAATACGAGTGACAATATCCCCAGTAGTAAAAGTGACAGTGTCAATAACCATGCAGCAGAAGCCTATTTTGACAGTGCAAAAAATGAGGAGGATACTACTGCCGTCATCCACTATACGAAGGCCATTGCACTCAATCCTAATTATGCAGAAGCCTATTTTTGGAGGGGAAAGGAAGAAGAAATAAACAATTATCACCGAAAAGCGCTGAGTGATTTTAATAAAGCCCTTGCACTCAACTGCACCGATACAGATTTTTATTTACTCAGAGGCGAATCAAAAGCTGCGTTGGCAGACGATTCGGGAGCAGCAGCTGACTTTTCAAAATACATTGACAGGAATCCTAAGGATCCGGTAGGTTATGGTCTCAGGGCAATTTCCCGGGTAAACCTGAAAGAATTTTCAGGGGCCATAGACGACTATACAAAGGACATCCTGTTGCCAGGTGAAAACGATGTGATCGCGGGTGATTATTTCGAAAGGGGAAAATTGAAAGACAGTTTACAACAATACCAGGCGGCACTCCTCGACTATAACAAGGCTATTCAGATTGACCGGGATAGCGGGGGCTACAAAGACGAAGAGGCGGACGTCTATCTTTCCAGGGGGCAATTAAAAACCGAGTTAAAAGACTATAGGGGAGCAGTATCTGATTTTACAACCGCGATAGATCTGACGATGTCGGACTACCTTAAACAAAAAGAAATAAAATTGTTTGGTAAAAAATTGGCAGGAGACTATTTAAAGAGGGGCCAGCTGCAACTTTTTTTAGGACAGCAGCGGCAGGCCTGTGCAGACTTGAACAAAGCAGCGGCGCTTGGAGACGCTATCGCTGCCGGCTTAATAAAGACAACACCGTGTCAGCCGGAGGCTTCAAATTAGGATGGTGTCACAAATTAACACGGAAGGTCGATTCATGGAAAAACATCCAGGCCAAAGAGGGAGCGACTGGTTAGGTGGCGGAAAGCCCGGATCACTCACATAACGGGGGAGAACAGCCGGGCGAGCTTTTCCGGCAATTGTGTATAGAAGGGCCGTCGGCTCCATTGATCCGGATCGATCTTTTCGGCACTCTGGAGATCTTCAAAAAAGATCTGCCGCAACTTTTCGGAACTGTGCTCGTCGTAGAGTATTACATTCACTTCAAAATTTAGTTCAAAACTGCGCAGGTCCATATTGGCACTTCCGATAATGGCCAGGTGACCGTCAGCAACGAGTGTCTTGGAATGAATGAATCCTTTCTGGTATAAATAGATGTCGACCCCTGCGTCGAGCAGCTCGCCATAATTTGATTTGGCGGCAGCATTTACTAAAACCGAATCGCTGATTCCCGGCACCAAAAGCTTGACGGACAGGCCGGCAAGGGCAGCTATTTTCAACGCGTCAATGATCGGTTCACCCGGAATAAAATAAGGAGTGGTGATGAGTATCTCCTTTTGGGCAAGATTGATAGCCTTTAACATTGAAAATAAAATCGTCGGCTGGTAGGCATCAGGACCACCGGCCACCACCTGGACCAGCGCATCGTCTTCGAATTTCCGGGTAGACGCGAAGTGTTCTTTTGAAGCGATCATCGTTTTGCCGCTGCAGAAATTCCAGTCTGAAAAGAAAAGATATTGCAGGTAAAAAACGCCTGGGCCGTCGATGCGCAAATGGATATCCCGCCAGTATTGGTTTTTCGGGTCATCATTTACATACCGGTCGGCAACGTTCATACCGCCGGTAAAGGCCGTTTGTCCGTCGATGACAATGATTTTGCGATGGTTGCGGTAATTGAGGCGGTTGGCCAGCAGGTAAAACAAGATCTTTTGAAAGGGATATATTTCCACGCCCGCTGCTCTGAGGCGCCGTTCCATTTTTTTATTGATGTCAGGACTTCCGAAATCATCGTAAATAAACCGTACCTGCACCCCTTCCAGCGCCTTGGTGACCAGCACATTTTCGATCTCAGCGCCGATAGTATCATTTTCAAAAATATAATATTCGAGGTGAATATGATGCCTGGCAGCTTTCATTGCCGCCAGCACTTCCGGAAATTTTTCTTCCCCATTCACCAATATTTTCAGCTGATTGCCGCCGGTTACCTGGCTGTGGAGTTCGCTGGCGACCATGGACGCCAGTCCCATGTTATTTTGCAGGGAGGGTCTTTTTTGAAGAAGGTCGCCAAATTGAGGAATGTCCCATTCTCTTTCCAGCGAATCAAGCATCTTCTTGTCCTCCACGGATTTTTTGTCGAAGCGCTTTTTTTTCCAGAAGTTAACGCCAAAAATAAAATAGATGACCGTCCCTGCGATGGGCAGGAATATGCAAAGCAACAGGTAAGCAATCGTCTTAGTGGTATTTCTCGTTTCAAAAACAATCCGCAGGCACACGGCTACGATAAAAATCAGGTAGATGGCTATAATCATAATTCTAGTCATGCAAAATAACAAAAGAACCGCAGGTCCATCATTGACGTTTTAAGAATAGAGCGCCGTCTTACATCTTAGCGCCAATACCCCCGTGGCCAATGAAGGATCAATCGTCGCTGTCAGGATGCCCTCCCTGCCATAAGATGCATGTGCCAGGCAAGTGCCATCGGGATTAATAAGGGCACTGCCCGAATCGGGGAAACGGAAAGCGTAATTCACACTGGCAAAATAAACGGTATTTTCCAGGGCTCTCATCATCATGGCCTTCTCATAATACGGATTGTCCTTGTGACCCCATTCTTCCAGCCGGTTTCCGCTATCGTTGCTGCCCGTGCACTGCGGATGAAATACGATCGCCGCGCCCCGCCGCGCCGCCCACCGCACGGTTTCAGGATACCGGAATCCTTCATGGCAGATCACAACCCCGAATTTGACGCCATTGATTTCAAAAATATTTCTGGCCGTGCCCGCCACCCAAATGTTGTCTTCGGTCGGATCCAGTTGATTTTTGGTCTGGCAGCCCAGTAGGTCACCCGTGGCGGAGATCACAAATGCTACATTTTGCACACCCTGGTCACCATACCAGTCCATCGGCAGGATCACCGCGACGCCGTAATCCCGGGCCATAGAACGGACTTGCTCCAGCGCATCCTGCAATTGCTGCTGCCCGACGGGCAGCGCAGGATAGCCCTGACCGTGATAGCCTGGCAGGAAAGACTCAGGAAAACAAATGATCTCCGCTTTTTTTTTGGCGGCATCCCTTACCATCGCTTCTATCAGCGACAGTCCCTCACGCAGAGACGGGGGGAAAGGAGCCGATGCTAATGCAATTTTCATACTTCAGAAAATTAAATGATCGAAGTCCGAAGATACACCTGAATTCAACAAATCTTCGGTGCCGCCAGGCGAAAAGAAGTACCGGCTAGCTGCCGGCGGCAGCCATTTGTACCCGTCATCTGCGAAGGCCTGGCTCTTACAGTGATATTATTTTATCGAATCCTGCAAGTTTCTTATACAAACAAAAGGCGGGCATTTATGATCTGGTTTTTTAGTATAATTTAGGCGCCCAGCGGTAATTATCACTGAATCAAACATTGTTCGCTATGAGTCGCCCCAATTTCCACGCCCGGTTGTCCACCTTTTTGATGACGGTATTGCTTTTGTCTGCCTGTTACGCAAAGGCACAGGTCATTTCTTTTCAGCAAACAAATTACGGCGTCAGGTGCCATTTGAATAAAGGCAGTTTGGAAATCTACCTGCTCAAAGACGACATCGTCGAAGTTAAATACACCTCTTTGGGGGGCCTTGAGTCAAGAAATTCACTGGTGGTGTTGCCGGTCACGTCCTATGCAAAGCATTTCAGAGTTGAGGGTACGGGCGACCAGATTGTTATAACCACCTCACGTCTCCAGGTGGTGATCAACCGCCATTCTGCAGCTATCACCTATAAAGACCTCCATAATCATACCCTGCTTGCCGAGTCGGATCAGGATGGCAAAGTGATGAGGGATACTTCGGTGGCCGGAATAATTACCCACAGTTGCGCCACCTCCTTTCAATCGCCGTCGGATGAGGCCTTGTTTGGGCTGGGGTGCCATCCCGAGGATTCCGGTTCGATTAATTATAAGGGCCGCAACCAGGATATGGCGATTAAATATTTGACGGGCGCCATCCCGGTCCTGGTATCTTCCCGGGGATACGGGTTGCTATGGGACAATTATGCGGCGTCCCAATTTTTTGGTGCCCTGGCCAATAATACTTCGTTCAAGTACGTCTCCGAAAGTGGCAAAATGGTGGATTATTACTTTTTTTATGGCCCTTCTTTCGACCATATCATTGACCTCTACCGCACCATCACAGGGAAAGCCCCTATGTATCCCCGGTGGGCTTTTGGCCTTTTCCAGTCGCAGGACCGGTATAAGACCCAGCAGGAAGTGTTGACGCCTGCGGCAGCCTACCGCGACCATCATATACCCGTGGATTGCATCGTACAGGACTGGTATTACTGGTTCCCCCTTCCGATCGGCTCCCATGTAATGTATCCGGAAGCTTACCCGGATCCCAAAGCCATGGTAGATCAACTGCATGCCGAACATTTCCATGCCATGATCTCCATATGGCCTTGTTTCGGTACCGGCACGGCCAATTTTGACGCCCTGAAAGCAGCCGGAAACCTGACCGATATTACCTGGGATAATTTTACCACCCATACCCGTGATACTTACTATGATGCACACAGTCCCAAAGCCCGCGAGATGTACTGGGACCAGGCAAGGGACAGCCTGGTAAGACGTTTTGGCTGGGACGCCTGGTGGGTAGACCAGTGTGAACCGGACACCGAAGATCCCAATAACAGAAAAAAGTCAATCTTTTACACCGGCCGGGGCCTGGATTTTTTCAACTCCTATTCGCTGGAACATACTAAAGGAATTTACCAGAAGTGGCGGCGCGATATTGACGGGAAAAGAATCTTCCTGCTGGTTCGCCAGGCTTTTGCCGGCCAGCAACGCAACGCCGCTACCTTATGGTCTTCAGATATCAGCACTACCTTTGCTACCCTGAGAAATCAAATACCCCAGGCGCTTAACACTACTTCATGCGGCATCCCTTATTGGACATCGGACATTGGAGGTTATATTTCCCGTACCTCGCCCAATGGTATCCCGGACT
>Ga0209698_10008474_pt1 | contig 10612 bp, 9 predicted proteins | sample LitLauG_LLR_2012_FD_187203 | JGI IMG/M metagenome (GOLD analysis project Ga0209698, IMG submission 187203) | Freshwater sediment microbial communities from Pennsylvania, USA - Little Laurel Run_MetaG_LLR_2012 (SPAdes) (version 2) | ecosystem: Environmental > Aquatic > Freshwater > Creek >... | reverse complement strand
GGGCCCCGGACCTCCAGCCCGGGGTCGGCGGCCACCAGGTCCTCGAGCCGGATCACGGCGTCCCGCCCGCCCGCATCATCCGGCCCGCGTCGTCCGGTCGCCGGCGCGCTCCCGTGCGAACCGTTCGAGCCCGGCCACCACGATGCGGTCGAGCACCGCCCACGGCGGTGCCGAGTCCTCGTCGGCCAGCCACTGCGAGTAGAAGACGGTGGCCTCGGTCAACCCGCACAGCGAATTGATCTCGAGGAGGTAGACCACGTCCGCCTCCTTGTCCCAGAAGGCGTCCAACCGGGCGTAGCCCTCGATCCCGAAGGCCCGGGCCACGGCTTCCACCCGGGCCCGCACCGACTCGGCGGCGGCCGCGGACACGAACAGGTCGAGGGCCAGGTTGGTACCCACGCCCTGCTGGAACTTCTGCTGCAGCGTGAGCTCGTCGGCGGCCACGGTGACGCTCGGCACGGCTGCCACCAGACCCCGGCCCGGCCGGTCGAGGACGGCGGCGGTCAGCTCGACGTAGCGTTTGGCCGCGAACCAGGGCCCGAGTGTCTCGAGGTTGAGGTCGCCGTCGGGCAGGGGCACCGCCGTGGGCTCGACGAACGCCCGCTCCACCAGCCACCGTTTGGGCGCGGGCACCGGCATGGCGATGGACGGTGTCGTCCCCCGCAGGTCGGCACGGGCCTCGTCACCGGCGAACTCGGGGAGTTCGGACACGATGGCACCGAAGAACCGCTCCATCACCTCGGGACGCTTGAGGATCTTGACCCCGGTGGAGCAGCCGTCGGTCGCCGGCTTGCACACCAGGACGTCGGCGCCCAGCTCGTCGCAGAGCGACCGGTACCGGGCGGCGGCCGCTCCGGGGCCGTCCATGGCGTCCAGCCACTCCCCCAGCTCGAACACGTCCACCTGGCGCTGTGCCGGTGCGCCGACGCCGGCCAGCCCGAGGGCGCGCACCCGCTGGGCCGTGGCCGCCTTGTCGCCGGCGACATCGGCGGCCCGGGGGCCCGAACCGTTGTAGGGACGGCCGAGCCGGTCGAGTGCGAGCTGCAGGCGCCCGTCCTCGCCCGGGCCTCCGTGCAGGGCGAGGAAGACGAAGTCGGCATCGTCCACGGACTCGGCGAGGGACGTGGGGTGCCCCATGGCCAGTGCCGCCTCGGCCGGCCCGTCGGCCATGGCGAACTCGGCCCGGACGGTACGGCTGACCGACTCGATGGTGGCCCGCCGGGTCGGGTCGGCCACCAGGGCCTGGATCTCCTCGACGTCGTGGTGGAGCACGTAGAACAGCCCGATGGCCGTGTACCGGCTCTGGAGGTCCATCAGGTGGAACCGCACGTCGTCACCGGATGCCAGCAACGACAGCCCGACGAAGCAGCCGCTCTGCCGGCTGACCTGCCGCTCGCTGGTCGGGCCGCCGAGCACCACGTGGATGCGCCGTCCGGCGCCGCCGCCGGCGGCCGCCACCCCTGCGGTCACGTCGTAGGCGCCCCGGGCGGCGCCGAGCAGGCCCATGATGAGGTGCCGGTGGTCCATGCCCACCATTGCCGCCTGCTGGAACACGAAGCTCGAGAAGCCCATGCCGCCGATGCCGTTGACGTCGGTCACCGCGATCGTGCCGTCCGCCAGGAGGAAGCCGTCGATGCGCGCCATGTGGCGGAGCCCGAGGGCGGCGAACGCCTCGGCCGCCCGGTGGCGGACGGCGTGCAGGACGCCGTCGTCGACCCGCATCGGCGTGTGGTGCAGGACGCCCGAGCCGTGCAGGTACTTCTCCTCGGTGCCGTAGACCTGCCTGCCCGGCGGCTTCTCCACCTCGGTCGGAGCCAGCGCGGTCGGGCGGCCGCCCGGGCCGTCCAGCACCACGACCGAGAACTCGGTGCCCTCGAGGAACTCCTCGACCAGCACCGGTCCGCCGGACACGGCGAACGCTGCCTCCACCGCCCGGGCCACGTCGTCCGGGGTGGCCGCGACCACGTCGACGCCGAACGATGAGCCGCCGGACAGGGGCTTGACCGCCAGCAGCCTGGCATCGTGCGGACCGGGTCCGGCCGGCCCGAGGACGGGGACGAGTCCGGCCAGCTCGACCGCGAGGGCGTCGGGGTCGGCGGCCCAGGCGTCGGGGGCCACCCGGCGGCTCGCCGGCACCGGGAACCCGGCCGCGGCCAGGGTCTCGTAGCACTGCGCCTTGTCCAGGGTGCGTGCCAACGCGTCGGGCGTCGAGAACACGTAGGGGACGCCCCACGCCTCCAGGCGGCGCTGCAGGGCGCCGTCCTCACCGAAGGCGCCGTGGATGAGCGGGACGGCCACGTCGTGCGTCCGGGCCAGGTCGGCGACCTGGTCCCAGTCCAGCTCGAGGTCGAGGGTCCGCAGCTGGGTCTCGAAGTCGGCGCACGTGTTGGCGTAGTAGTAGACGGGCGGCAGCCGGTAGGCGCGCAGCTCGCGGTCGACGAAGACCACGGTCAGCTCGGCGGTGGGGTCCGCCTGGAGATAGGTGACCCACGGCTTGATGGAGCCGGCGCTGACGTCGCGCTCCTCGCTGGGGCCGCCGAAGAAGAGGAGGACCTTCACCGGGACGGGACCTCGCCGTGGCGCAATTCGTCGGCCAGCAGGTCGAGGCCGACCGCCCGGCTGGCCTTGACCAGCACCACGGCCTCGGGCGGCAGGTCCGCCAACACGTCCAGCGCCCCCGCCCGGTCCGCCACCACGGTCCCCCCGTAGGCGGTGGTCCCCACGGCGACGACCTCGATGCCGAGCGACGCCGCCAGCTCCCCCATCCGTCGGTGGGCGTCGGCCGACGCGTCCCCGAGCTCGGCCATCTCCCCGAGCACGGCCACCCGTCTCGGGGCCTCGACGTCGGCCAGCGCCCGCAGGGCGGCCGCTACCGAGTCGGGGTTGGCGTTGTAGGAGTCGTTGAGGACCCGCAGCCCCCCGGGCGTGCGCCAGAACTCACCCCGCAGCCGGCTGCCCTCGGCCCGGCCCACCCCGGCCAGGGCCCGCTCGAACCCGACGCCGGCGCACACGGCGGCGGCCAGGGCGGCGGCGGCGTTGGCCGCCTGGTGGTCACCCCGCACCGCGAGCGCGACCTCGCCCGAGCCCCAGGGCGACTCGATGCGGACGGTGGGACGCAGCTCCTCGTCGCGGCCGACCACGGTGGCCCGCACGTCGCCCCGTCCGACCCCGAAGGTCACCACGCGGGCCTCGATCCTGGACCGCAGCGCCGGGGTGCAGTCGACGTCGGGCACCACGGCGGACGCGTCGGCCGGGAGGCCCTCGACCAGCGAGCACTTCTCGCGGCGGACGCCGTCGAGCCCACCCAGATGCTCCAGGTGGGCCGACCCGATCAAGGTGATGACTCCGACCGTGGGCCGGGTGAGGTCGCGCAGGCGGGCGATGTCGCCCGGGTGGCGCGCACCCAGCTCGACCACCACCGCCTCCACCCCGTCGGGGGCGCCCAGCAGCGTCAGGGGGACGCCGAGCTCGTTGTTGTAGGACTCCCGGGTGGCATGGGTCGCAACGGTGGCGGACAGCGCACCGGCCACCAGGTCCTTCACCGTCGTCTTGCCGACCGACCCGGTGATCCCCACCACCCGGTCGGGCAGGAGGTCGCGGGCGTGGGCGCCGAGCGCCCACAGCGCCTCGGCGGTGTCACCCACCCGGACCGCGGTGCCACCGACCGGTTCCTGCGAGGTGACGTAGGCGCCCGCACCGGCGGCGAGCGCGGCCGGCACGAACTCGTGCCCGTCCCGTTCGGCCACCACGGGCACGAAGAGCTGGCCGGGGGAGATGGTCCGCGAGTCGACCGAGGCGCCGTCCACCTCGGCGTCCGGTCCGTGGAGCCGGCCCCCCAGCACCTCGGCCACCCGGGACGCGGCGAGCCTCATCGGGGTGGCACCGGGGGGGGAACGGTCCCACGGTCGGGTGCAGGAGCGCCGATGGGATATGTGTGCATGTCCGGACTCATCGTTGTGTGCGTCACGACCCGGTCCCCTGCACTCCGCCGCACCTGGTGCCGGCCGTCGACTGCGAGCGGGTGACGATCGGACGATCCTACAGGCCGAACCCTGGCCGACCGGCGTTCCCGGGTGCCGGGTGACCGGCGCGATCGGGTGCTCAGGGACCGGGCTCAGGGACCGGGCTCGGGGACCCAGTCGGGGTCCACCTCGAAGAACTCGTCGACCAGGGCGTCCATCCCGATGCCGAGCACCGTCCAGACCTGCAGCGTGCCACCGGGTCCGGTCGGCAGCTCGACGGTGCCCGTGCCGGGGGCGGCCCGGTCGCGCAACGCGCTCCCCTCCACCAGCGCGGTGAGCGCCCGGGCGAACTGACGGACCTCGAGCGGCGGACGGCTCCGGAGTCCGACGTGGGCCATGAGCGCCTCGGTGGTGGCAACCGCACGGTCCTCGAGCGCGCCGTAGCTGGCGCGCAGCGCGTCGTAGACGGGACCGGCGGTGCCGGCCTGGTGGGCGCCGGAGGCCAGGGCCCAGATGCCGATCACCGTGGCCCACGGCCGCGACGTCGTGCCGACGGCGAGGTTCGCCTCGGCCGCCAGGCGCATCAGCTCGCGCACCCCGGCGCGGCGGGCCCCGGGCGTCGACCGGTCGAAGGTGGCCAGGTGCCCGGCCGTGGCGGCCATGACCGCGTCCTCCTGGTCGGTCACCTCCTCGGACGCCACGGCCGCCACCACTGCGCTCTGGTACTCCGCCAGGTTGGCCCACACCCGCCCGATGACCGAGGCGTTGGTGACCCGGATGCCGCTGGTGGCGGCGACCCGCTCGAACACCCGTCGGAACGTGAGCTGCTCGGCGCCGGTGCCCAGGCCGTCCTCCCGCAGCACCTCGATGCCGGCCTGGAGCAGCAGGGCCCGCAGCTCGGACCGGGTGCGCCGCACCGGCGCGGGGGTCCCGAGGGTGCCGCCCGACGTGTCGCCGGCGATCATCGGGGCACACGCACGGGTGCCCGTGGTGGCAACGCTGCTGTCATGGGACGCCCTCCGGGGTGGACGGACCCCGGTCACCGGGCCGGGCGACCCTGTGGTCGGGCGGCCGGGCACGCCCGGAGGTCCACGCCACGGCCAGCCTACCGGGGGGACCGGACGGTGCGGTGCCACCGCCCGACCCCCACGGAGCCCGTGCCTCGGCCCCGCCCGGAGGCGAACCCGGGCCTACTTGTAGGTGAAGTGGTCGCCCGGCCCGACGGCGCTGGTGCCGGCGGGTGACTCCACGGTCACCGTGACCGGGCCCGCCGTCCCTGCCGGGGCGACCGCGGTCAGCGACGTCGACGAGTCGACGGTGACGCCGGTGGCCGGCGTCGAGCCGAACAGCACGGTCCCGACCTCGGTCAGCGAGGTGCCGGTGAGGTGGACCACCGTGCCGCCGGCCACCCCGCCGTGCGAGGGCGACACCTTGGTCACCACCGGCGTACCGAGGTCGTAGGCGAAGGTGACCCCGGCCAGCGCCGGGATCGCCTGGTAGGTGGCGAGCAGGTCGACCCCGGTGATCCCCGGGAACGTGATGCCGCCCGTTCCGGGGCCGGAGGCGACCTGGTCGGCCAGCAGTGTGGTCACTCCCGTCCTGCCGGACTTGGTGAACGGCGCCGCCGACGGCGACGCGCCCAGTGCCAGGAGCGCCTGGAGCACCAGTGCGGTCGAGTCCGGGTCGGTCGACCCGGGGGTCCGGGACGAGTTCGGCTCGTAGCCCCACCCGCCGTCGGCGTCCTGGGCCCGCTTCAGGAAGTGCAGCGCCGACGTGGCGGCCGGGGCGGTCAGTGCGCCCTGGGCCTCGAGGCCCTCGACCGCCAGGGCGGTGGAGTTGGTGTCGGGGCCGGCGTAGTTGGCGGGCTTGCCGGTGCACGGATTGCCCGCCGTCTGCAAGCTGGTCCATCCACCGTCCGGGCACTGCTGGGCGGTCAGCCAGGACTCGGCCGAGGTGACCGCGGCACCGGTGGTCACACCGGCGGCGGCCAGGGCCGCCAGGGCCAGGCCCTGGCGGTAGGCGCCGTCGTACGTCGCGTCCTGGGACCCGAAGAGCCCGGCGTCGGGTCCGGTGGTCCGCTGGGTGGCGAGCAGTCGGGCCACCAGGTCGGTGCCGCCGAACGAGCTGGTGGACACGCCCAGGGAGCGGGCATCGAGGATCAGGAGGGCCAACTGACCCGGACCGTCCGCTCCGCCCACCGCCACGTACGCCGACAGGTGTGTCTCCAGGAAGCCCAGCGACGACAGGGCGGTGGTGCGGGCGACGCCGGCACTGGCCAGGGCCAGCACGGCGTTGGCCGTGGCGGTCAGGTCCGGGGTGCCCGGGGTGACGGTCGAGGCGATCGAACCGTCGGGGAGCACCTGCCCGGCGAGCCAGGTGGCGGCGGCGCGGGCGGCCACCGGTTGCGGGAGCGAGGGCGGCGATGCGGCGCCCGCGGTGCCCGGCAGGGCGAGCGTGGCGAAGGTGAGTGCGGCGGCCAGTGCGGCCGACGGGAACGGACGGGTGCGGAACATGCGGATTTCCTCTCCGGTGACACCCGGAGCACCGGAGCCCGCGAGGGCCCCGACCATCCGAGTCCCACCGCGTGTCTCGACGGATATGGACTCCCTGACGGTTCCCGGTACCCCGACTTGTGACGAGCGGACCTGCTCGACACCCACGGTTGCGGACCAGCGCCGGACTTCGACCGGCTTCCCCGGAGAACTGTCATGTACTGCGTGTGACGTGCTGCTCGAGCACCGTACCACCGGGCCGACGGGGTCGCCGGAGCGCGTCCGGGCCGCGGTCGGGCGAGTAGCGTTCGGGTCGACGACCGGGACGACGAAAGGTGACCCACGTGCTCGTTCGCTGGGCGATCCGCATCGGCATGGGGCTGGCCGGCGCCGCCGTCGGTCTGCTCCTGTCCGCAGCCGTGCTGTCGAAGATGTCGATCAGCGTGACGGCGCTGGTGGAGGCCACCGTGGTCTTCTGGCTGGTCCACCTGCTGGTCCAGTTCCTCGCCCTGCGTGTGCTGATCCGGCAGCCGTCGGTGGCCCTGGCCGGGCTGCTCGCCATCGCCTCGACCGTCGTGGCCCTGATCATCGTGAGCCTGGTGGTGTCGGGCCTGCACATCCACGGGGCGAGCACCTACCTCTTCGCCACGCTGATCATCTGGCTGTCCATCGCAGTGGCCGACTTCATCGGCCAACGGATGATCCGGGACCGCAGGCTGGACCGGCGCGAGGAACGCCGCAACCGCTGACCGGTCGTTCCCGGCGCTGACGATGACCGCGGCGTGCCCGGTGACCCCGTTGCTACGGTGGCGCGATGACGCCTCCCATCCTGCTGTGTGCCGACGGCTCCGACGAGGCCCTCGGCGCGTTGGCGGCCGGGCTGGACCTGCTCGGCCGGGGCGACGGCTACGTCCTCGTGACGGTGGCCGACGCGCCTGATCCCGACGTCCTGTCCGGGACCGGGCACGCCGGCGCCGAGCTGACCGAGGACGAGTTCGACCTGGCCGTCGGTCGGGCGCACGAGTCGGCCCGCCGGGTCCTGACCGAGGCGGAGGCGCGCCTGGGGCTCGACCGCGTCGAGGTCCGGGTGCTCGGTGGCGATCCTGCCGCCGCCATCTGCGAGCTGGCCGTCGAGCTGGGAGCCCGTGCCGTGGTCATCGGCACCCGGGGCCGGGGCGGGCTCACCCGGGCACTGCTCGGATCGGTGTCCGACTACGTCGTCCGCAACGCGCCCTGCACGGTCCTGGTCACCCGGGCCACCGGCGCCGCCTGACCGCCGTGCGCCGCCTGGCGTCGGCCGACGAGCGAGGAGGTCCTGTCCCGTGCACGCCCTGACCGGCTACCTGGAGTTCCCGCCCGACCGGCGCGAGGAGACCGTCGCCGCACTGCGCGCGGTGACCGAGCAGAGCCGCCGCGATCCGGGCTGCATCGACTACTGGTGGGCGGAGGACGTCGAGCACCCCGACCGGTTCCGGTTCTTCGAGTGCTGGACGACGGTCGAGGCGTTCGACGCCCATCAGGCCCGCCCCTACGAGGTGGCCTTCATGGCCGAGCACGTGTCCCGCATCACCGGGTTCGACGCCCACGTGCTCGACGTGGCCGGGCGCCGATCGGTGCTGGAGGGCTGACCGTGGGCCGCCTCGTGCTGACCGGCGCACGCGTGGTGGTCGGAGACGGCACCGTCCGCGACGGGGCCACCGTGGTGGTCGACGGCGAGCGGATCGCGGCGGTCGCCGACGACGCCGACGGGACCGGGCCGGCGGGCGGCCCCCGCCCCGACGACCGGGTGGTCCCGCTGGACGGCCGCACCGTCATGCCGGGCATGGTGAACTGCCACTTCCACGCCACATACCACAAGCTCGGATCGGCGCCCGCACCGTTCGGCCTCGAGGAGCCGATGGCCCTGCAGGTCGTGCGGGCCGTCCGCAACCTCGAACGGCTGCTGCTGGCCGGGTTCACCGGTGCGGTCAGCGCCGGCGCCCCGTTCGCCATCGACGCCTCGATGCGCGTGGCCATCGACCGCCGTCTCATCCCGGGTCCGCGCCTCGTGCCGTGCAGTCGCGACCTCAGCACCACCGGGCACGCCGGCGACACCAGCTTCCCGCCCCACTGGGAGGTGGGCGCGTTGGGTGCCATCCGTCGCTGCGACGGTCCCGACGAGTTCCGACGCGCCGTCCGACTCGAGGTGAAGGAGGGCGCGGAGATGATCAAGATCTTCGTCACCGGCGGGCACGGCACGGTGGGGCCCCGCGAACGGACGGAGCTCGGCCCCGACGAGCTGGCCGCCGCCATCGGGGCCGCACACCAGCGCGGCGTGCGGGTGCGGGGCCACATCGCCAACAAGGAGGCCCTGCTGCTGGCGATCGACCTCGGCATCGACGTCGTCGACCACGGCGACGGCATGGACGACGAGTGCATCGAACGGCTCGTCGCCACCGGCACCCCGCTGGTGCCCTCGATGCTCTTCCCGGCGCGCCTGCTCGAGGCCCTGGGCGGTGGCGGGCTCGGGTTCACCGACGACATGCGCCACGACATCGACACCATGGCCGCCGTCCTCCCGGTGGCCAACGCAGCCGGGGTGCGCCTGGTCCTGGGGGACGACTACGGGGCCCTCCACTTCCCCCACGGCCCCTACGCCGATGAGCTCGTCTACTACGTGGAGCAGATCGGCATCCCGGCGCTCGACGTGCTGACGTGGGCGACCCGCAACGGCGCCGAGGTACTCGGTCGGGGCGACGACCTCGGTACGGTGACGGCCGGGAAGCTGGCCGACCTCCTCGTCGTCGACGGGGACCCGGTGGCCGACGTCGGGATCCTGCGTGACGCCACCGCCCTGCTCGCCATCGTCCAGGGCGGCCGGCTGGTCACCGACCGCCTGCCCGCACTCCCGGCCGCCACGGCCTGACCATCCCCATGGACACCTTCGCCCTCATCACCGGCGAGCGCCTGCGACTCGCCGACGCCCTCGACCAGCTCGGGCCCGACGACTGGGAGGCTCCGTCCCTGTGCCGGGGCTGGACGGTCCACGTGGTGGCCGCCCATCTCAACGCACCCTGGTCGGTGTCGCTCCCGTCGATGGGTCTGGCCATCGCACGGTCCTTCAGCATCGACCGGGGCTTCGACCGGGTGGCACGGGACCTCGCCGCACGCCTCGACCCGGCCGCCTGCATCGCCGGCCTGCGCGCGCACGCCGACTCGCGCTTCACCCCGCCGGGCGCGGGACCCGAGGCGCCGCTCACCGATCTCCTGGTCCACGGCGGTGACATCCTCCGCCCCCTCGGACGGGCCGTCGACAGCGCCGCGGCGTCCCGGGCCACGGCGCTCCGCTGGCTGGCCTCCGGCCGGGCCAACGGGTTCGTCCCGCGGGGACGGGTCGTCGGCCTGGCCCTGGAGGCCACCGACGTCGAGTGCGCCGCCGGTTCCGGTCCCGAGTCGGTCCGCGGGCCGGCGCTGGCCCTCAGCGGCGCGCTCTACGGACGGTCGGCGTGGCTCGAGGACCTGTCGGGCGACGGGTCGACCACCCTGTCCTCCCGACTCTGAGCCGTCCGACGGGTTGGACGGCTGAACTTCAGCAGGTGGTGGACGGGGCCGACGACCCGGGTCCGACCTGGGGGTCGAGGACCACCCCACCGCTTCCGGGCCGGAGGATCGCCCCCAGGTGCACCACGTACCACTCGCCCCGCCACGAGATGAGCGAGGCGATGCCGAACGAGCGGGTGACCCCGCCGAGCGAGTACACCACGCGCGAGTTGGCCACCTCGAAGTAGCCGACCGAGTTCTCGCACTCGCCCGGAGGCACCCAGTGCGCGTACTGCATCGGGACCTGGACCGACACCAGCGTGGCGGACGCCGCACCCGTCCCCAGTTCGGCGGTGGCCGCGGCGATGTCCTGGTCGTACTCGGCCACCAGTCGGTCCTGGTAGTCCGACGACGCCCCGGCGATGGCCTTCAGCTGGACATAGGCCGCCTCGGGGAAGAACGCCGCCGCCGCGGTCGGCGGCGTGCCATGGGCGACGGCGCCGAACAGCTGGGCCATCGACGCCTGGAACTGGGGCGAGGTGCTCGACGGGTACGTCCCGGTCTGGGGGAGCGCACCGGCCCCCGACGTGGTCGTGGTGACCGGCACCGCAGTCGTGGTCGTGGTGGTCGGAGGCAGGG
>Ga0209698_10008473_pt1 | contig 10613 bp, 5 predicted proteins | sample LitLauG_LLR_2012_FD_187203 | JGI IMG/M metagenome (GOLD analysis project Ga0209698, IMG submission 187203) | Freshwater sediment microbial communities from Pennsylvania, USA - Little Laurel Run_MetaG_LLR_2012 (SPAdes) (version 2) | ecosystem: Environmental > Aquatic > Freshwater > Creek >... | reverse complement strand
GGCGCGCAGATAGACCTGCACGCCGTTGAGCATGCAGCAGGACATCACGGCATTGCCGGCGCTGCGCTGGTTGTCGATCAGCGCGGAGATCGACATGCCGAACAGCGAGGAGAAGGTGTGCGCCTGCAGCGAACGCAGGGACAGGCCGAGCTGGAACTGTCCGCTGCGGTTGGCCGACAGGAACTTGCCCGCCGGCGAGAACACGGCAATGCCTTCGACCAGGGTGCCGATGAACTCGGGACGCGAATGAAAGTGCACGCTCACGGCCTGCGGAAAGGTGGCCGCGAAGATGTGGTTCTCGATCATCTGCGCCGACATGCGCACGAGTGCCAGGGTGTGCTTATGAAAGGAACGGTGCTCGCCGGATATATCGAGCGCACCGACGATCGCGCCCGACGGGTCGTATACCGGGGCGCAGGAGCAGGTGAGAAAGTGGTTGATGTGCAGATAGTGCTCGTCGGCGTGCACCGAGGTCGGTTCGCCCGTCACCAGGGCGGTGCCGATGGCGTTGGTGCCGCGGCTGGCTTCGGACCAATCGACGCCGCGGCGCAGCGCGACCTTGTCGGCGCGCTGCAGGAAGTCGTCGTCGCCGCAGGAATGCAGTATCAGCCCCTTGGCGTCGGTCAGGATGACCATGTTGTGGGTGCTGACGATCTGCTGGTACAAGGTCTCCATGACCGGCACGGCATGGGACAGCAGCGTACGGCTTTGCTCCAGGGACGAATTGAGCACAGTGGCCGGGGCGCTGCAGTAGTCGGGGGCGTCTTTTTCCGACAAGCCGAAGGCGCTGCTGCGTTCGTGCGAGGCGCGGATCTGCGGATCGAAGTCTTCCGCACCGGCCAGGGACCGACCAGGCGACCAGGGCGTCGCGCTGCTTTGCTGTCTCATGTATCTCCTTCGGCTCCCCTTAAGGTGCGGGAGTCTCGTGGTGTACCTAAGTGGCGTACATCAAGCCGGCCGCAGGAGCTGTCGCGTGCGTGACCGGATTACATCAGCGTGGTCATTCAGGCTACACGAAAATCCTGGGACTTTATGCGCGGTTGTACCAAATGTCCCAATTTGGAGCGTCCCGTTGACGGGATTGGTACAGCCGCATAGGGGTAGTCCTGGCACAGGCTGCCGGTTTGTCGCGCTAAAGACCATAAGACTGCGTCTCTGGCGTCGGCTTTTTCTTGTGCGCTGCGCAAATAGGCATGGCATGAGTATTGCCATATCCAGTCTGGGCGCGAAGGCTGTCGCCTGCGGAAAAGGACTGAAACAATGACGAGGAGGATAGGATGAATTCGACGAAACGATGGTGGGCGGTAGGCCTGCTGAGCGTTGCCGCCTACGCGCAGGCGGCGCCGGTCACCGACGCGGATATCGCCAACGCCGGCAAGGACAGCAAGGAAGTCCTGAGCTGGGGTATCACGCAAGACGGCGAGCGCTTCAGCCCGCTTTCGCAGATCAACACCCAGACCGTCAAGGCTCTGGTGCCGGTCTGGTCCTTCAGCTTCGGCGGTGAAAAGCAGCGTGGCCAGGAAAGCCAGCCGCTGGTGCACGATGGCAAGATCTTCGTGACGGCCTCGTATTCGCGCATCTTTGCGCTCGACGCCAAGACCGGCACCAAGCTGTGGAAGTACGAGCATCGCCTGCCCGAAGGCATCATGCCGTGTTGCGACGTCGTCAACCGCGGTGCCGCGCTGTACGACAACCTGGTCATCTTCGGTACGCTCGACGCCCAACTCGTCGCGCTCAACCAAGACACGGGCAAGGTCGTCTGGAAAGAGAAGATCGACGACTACCAGGCCGGCTATTCGGAATCGGCCGCCCCTATCGTCGTCAACGGCCTGGTGCTTACCGGCGTGTCCGGCGGCGAGTTCGGCGTTTCGGGCCGGGTCGAGGCACGCGACGCCAAGACCGGCCACATGGTCTGGTCCCGCCCGACCGTCGAAGGCCAAATGGGTTACACCTACGACGCCGCCGGCAAGGCCACGGCCAACGGCATTTCGGGTACGACCAACGCCACCTGGCCCGGCGAGCTCTGGAAGACGGGCGGCGCTGCCACCTGGCTGGGCGGCAGCTATGACGCCAAGACGGGCCTGGCCTATTTCGGCACCGGCAACCCGGCGCCCTGGAACAGCCACCTGCGCCCCGGCGACAACCTGTTCTCGAGCTCGACGCTGGCCATCGACCCCAAGACCGGCCAGATCGTCTGGCACTACCAGACCACGCCCCACGACGGCTGGGACTACGACGGCGTGAACGAGTTCGTCACCTTCGACCAGGATGGCCAGCGCCTGGGCGGCAAGGCCGATCGCAATGGCTTCTTCTACGTCATCGACGCCAAGAGCGGCAAGCTCAAGAACGCCTTCCCCTTCGTGAAGAAGATCACCTGGGCCAAGAGCATCGACGTGGCAACCGGCCGCCCGGTGTACGACGACAGCAACCGTCCGGGTGCCCCGGCCGAGGGCGCCAGTGAAGGCAAGGGCAGCGTCGTCTTCTCCGCGCCTTCCTTCCTGGGCGGCAAGAACCAGATGCCGATGGCCTACAGCCCCAAGACCAACTACTTCTACGTGCCGGCCAACGAGTGGGGCATGGACATCTGGAACGAGCCGGTGGGCTACAAGAAGGGCGCCGCCTACCTGGGCGCGGGCTTCACCATCAAGACGATCAACGACGACTACATCGGCGCGCTGCGCGCGATCGATCCGAAGTCGGGCAAGATCGCCTGGGAAGTCAAGAACAATGCCCCGCTGTGGGGCGGCGTGCTGGCCACCGGCGGCGACCTGGTGTTCTACGGCGTTCCCGAGGGCTATTTGAAGGCGCTGGATGCCAAGTCGGGCAAGGAACTGTGGAAGTTCCAGACCGGCTCGGGCATCGTTGCGCCGCCTATCACCTGGGAAGACGAGGGCACGCAGTATGTTGCCGTGGTCTCGGGCTGGGGTGGTGCGGTGCCGCTGTGGGGCGGGGACGTGGCCAAGAAGGTCAACTTCCTGGAGCAGGGCGGATCCGTGTGGGTGTTCAAGCTGGCCAAGTAAGCGGGCTCGCTTCGCCTCAAAACCCCGGCGTGGTCTAGCCGGGGTTTTTTAATGGATGTGCGCATGCTCCGAGGCCAGTCACGAGCGCCGATCAGGGCGGTGTAAATTCAACGCGCGTGCACAAGCATGAGTCGGAAACGCCAGACATTCGCGCAATCGGTCAGTTCGTCAATTGCGTCGAAAACTTCCGTGCGGAATCCGTTAGCGGCGAGCAAGCTACGCTCGCGATAATCAAAAAAACGCTTCGCGAATGTCGGCTTCCGCCTCGGGCAAGACCGAGACGACAAATCGCTTCACAGCGATTGAAGGCGGGCTCTTGCTTGGCTCCAAGGCGTCGGCTGCGAGTCACCCACGCGAAGAGCCGCGCGGCGACGCCGGATTTCCTCGCGCCAGGCATCTGAGATTGCGGGGTCGGAACAGCTTTCAAGGCTCTCAAAAAGCGCAATAACGAGCGCCGACCGCTCATCATTTGCGAGAGCGAGTGCCTCGTCCAGGATTTGGTCGACTCGGGCATTCATGAGGAAAATTTTAGCACCGTAGAAGGTGCTCGAGATGCCGTCCTTGGTAGGCTTCAGTCCGCTTTGCGGCTTTCGATTCGAGCACCTTTTGCACGCCAGTCGCTTCAGTACGACTTTTCAAACCGGGCGAATTCCTCTTCCAGCTCCCATTGCGCGGTGGCACGATCGCTGGCGGCAAGATAAGCGCGGCAAAAAGGCGAGGGCGTGCGCTCGGGCCGGTCCGCGCCACACGCGGCCACAGGCTGGAAATCGCGCCCCGCGGCCCATAGGCTGGGACCGGCCAGGAAGCTGTGCTCCAGGCTCTGGCGGGCCATGCGCTTGAGCTGGGAGTAGGACAGATCGTAGGTCTGGACCGCGCGCAGGGCTTCGTGCGTCATGTCCGAGCGCGACACGCCCTGGTCGTCGGTCGCCAGCGCGACCGGCACGCCCTGGCGGAGGTACGTGGCCAGGGGGTGGTCCGCGCCCTGAATGCCCAGTATCCCGTCATTGCTCGTCAGGCAGATCTCCACCAGCACTTTGCGCTGCGCCATTTCCTGCAGCAAGGCGGGCGCGTCGGCTTCGCTCATGACCGACACGCCATGGCCGATGCGTTCGGCATGACCGCGCTCGATCGACGCGCGGATGTGATTGCGCAATCCCTCCGGCGGGACCAGTCCCGGGGCCAGTTCGCCGGCATGCAGACTGATGTGCACCGAGGGATACAGGCCATGGAGGAAATCGAGCATGCGCATGTGCAGGTCGAAGTCGTGCATGGGCACGTACCAGTCTTCCGGCATCACCAGATTCAGCCCCACGAAGCGCGCGTCGGCCTGCGCCAGTTCGAAGCCGAGCAGCATCTGCGCGTAGACCATAGTGCGCGGCAGGCCCCGCAGCACCTGATAGAGGTAGCGCACGGTGACGCGGCAAGCGGCATCGGCTTGCGGCGTGCCGCAATGCAAGAGTGCATCGCGCCGCGCCTCGTCGCGGTCCAGCTGGTTCCGGGTTGCGGCCAGGATGTCCGGCATGCCGCCCGCCAGCAGCGCGCTGCGCATCCTGCCCAGGTCCTCATCCCAGCCGAGCCGCGCACCGAGCTCGGCGGCCTGCCGGCCATCGGCGGAGTGCATGATCTCGAGGTAGCCGAGCTTGTCGGCGGCCGCCCGGGCGGCCACTTCGGCTAGCGCGTCGCCCGCCCTGCGCCAGGCGATCGGCAGGAACTTGTCGAAAGCGGCGAAGAAGTGGTCATGACCGAGTTTTGCGTGGTCGAAATTGCGCATCGACCAGGCGTCGACCAGCTGGTTGTAAAGCAGCGGATCCTGGTAGGCGCATTGCACCGCCGGCCTGTCGTTGCTGCGATCGCAGGCGGCGTTGCAGGGGCCGGGGGCGAGGCTCGCGTTGCCGCGCTCTATGCAAAAGCCTTCCTGCGCTGCCCAGTCGATCCAGCTTTCGGCGTAGACCGCCCCGCTCAGGTGAATGTGCAGGTCGCCGCCCTTGGGCATCGCGCGCAGGAAAGACAGGAGCCGCGCGGGATCCTGACGGACCGCGGCAAGATGGCGTGCGGTGCGCTGCTCGGGCGATAGGGCCTGCGCCGCAGCGGCGGCCGCGAGCAACGGTGCCAAAGTCGCAATGCCGGCCAGAAGCAAGCGTCGGGGCGTGCGCATGGAGGATTCCTTCAACTTTTTACGCCGGAATGCTACAAGCCTGTGCTCATCGGCCAAACCCTGCCGCCCGCCAAAGCTTGCGAGCGGGAGTCGACCCTTACCCGGGCCCCGGCGATCCGCAACTGCGCGCGTTTTTTGCAAAGGCACTATGGCATGATCTCCCGCCGGGGCCGGGGCCGGCGCCGCAACGCGAGCAGCGAGCCAGCGCTAGCCCCAGGCTTCGGCCGTCTGAACCGCCACGCGGGGCGGACCGGCATCGAACGCGCGCGAACCGTAGCAACCAACCGACGAGTCCTCTGCATGCGATCCGAGCTGGCGCGACGCGGTACCCGTGAGCGAATCCGCAATTTGCCCGTGAGAGCCTGGATCAGCGCGCAATGCCTGGCCGTCGGCCTGTTCCTGGGCGGATCCATGGCGGCGCAGGCGGCCAGCATTCCCGTGCGGGTGGTGGTTGTAACCACCTTCGAGTTGGGCCAGGATACGGGCGATACGCCGGGTGAATTCCAGGCCTGGGTGGAGCGCCTGCCGCTCGCCGACACCATCGATTTCCCCTATGGCGTGCGCGCACTGCGCTACAACCCGGCGCTGCAGGTCCTGGGCGTCGTGACCGGTGGCGGTGCGATCAACTCCGCGGCCTCGATCATGGCGCTGGGGCTGGATGCGCGCTTTGACCTGTCCAAGGCCTACTGGATCGTGGCGGGCATCGCGGGCGTGGATCCGAACCATGGCTCGGTAGGATCGGCCGCTTGGGCCGAATGGGTCGTCGACCGCGACCTGACGCACGAGATCGACGCGCGTGAAATCCCGCCGGATTGGTCGACCGGCCTGGTGCCGCTGTCGCGCAGCCGACCTTTCGAAGTGCCGGTTCCGGGGCCCGGCATCTTCACGCCCAGTGTCTACCATCTGAACCCCGGACTTACCGAGTGGGCCTTTCGCCTCACGCAGAGCTTGCCCCTGGAGGATACGGCGGAGCTGCGCCAGATCCGTGCGCGCTACCCGGATCAGGCGCAGGCCCAGACTCCGCCGCACGTGTTCAAAGGCGACGAAGTCTCGGCGATGAACTGGTGGCTGGGTACGATCATGACCAGGACCGCCGAGGACTGGATGGCCTACTGGACCGGCGGCAAGGGCGTGTGCGCCATGACCGCGATGGAGGACAGCGGCATCCTGCATGCCCTGCAGCGCCTGGCGCGCACGGGACGGGCGGATACGAACCGCGTGCTGGTGCTGCGCACGGGCGCCAACTATTCGGCTCCGGCCAAAGGCGAAACCGCCGCGCAGCTGCTGGCAAGCGAGTCCTCCAGCGATACGGCCACCAAGCTCTCGGCCTACGGGGCCGCGCTCGAAGCCGCCTACCGCGTCGGTTCGAAGGTGGTGCAGACCCTGAGCGCGCATTGGGAGCGCTACGCGGGCCAGCCGCCCGAAGCTGCGCCTTAGGCCCGCGCAACGCGCGTTTGCCGGGCGCGCCCGGCATCTGCCCGCAGACCAGGCGCCGGGCCCGCAGGGCGCTTGCGGCGGTCGGCGCGTGTCAAACCAAGGGCACGCCGGCTGTGGCAGTCAAGCGCGCCTGCTTGTCGATCCAGATCGCATCGGCGCCGGCATGGTGGCGCAGCAGCGCGGTACCGGCGGCGCGATCGAGCACCATCAGCGCGGTGGAGATGCCATCGGCGATCAGCCCCGAATCGGCCAGCACCAGCGTGCTGGAAAACGCGCGCGGCGACACGCCCAGCGCCGGATCGAAGATGTGGTGGTAACGAAAGTCGCTGGTGAAAGTGGTGGCATAGTCGCCCGAAGTCGAGACCACCCGCCCGTCCATGCCCAGCAGGGCAATGAAGGCCGTGCGATCGCGCGGGTGCTGCACGCCCAGGGTCCAGGGCTGCGTCGGCGTGCGCCGCCCCAGGTTGCCGATCTCGCCGGTATCGATCAGCGCCGCGTCCACGCCCGCACGGCGCAGGATGTCGAGCACCACGTCCACCGCGTAGCCCTGTGCCAGGCTGTTGAGCGTCAGGCGCAGCCCCGGCCGCTCGATGCGCACGCGCTCGCCGTCGATGCGCACCGCGCGGTAATCGACCAGCTGGCGCGCGCGGGCGATGGCCGCTGCCTCGGGCACGGTGCCCGCGGCCCGCGCCCGCGCGAAGAGTTCCCACAGCGGCTGCACGCTCGGATCGAAGGCGCCGGCGGTCAGATCGCCCAGCTGCAGCGCATAGCGCAGGTTGCGCAGGAGGTGCGGATCGGCCGCCGGCAACGCGCCATCGCGGTTGAGGATGCTCAGCTGGCTGTCGGGCCGGAACAGGCTCAGCAGCCCATCGATGCGCTGCACCTCGGCCATCGCGCTGCGCAGGGCCGCGCGGGTGTGCGCAGCGCCCGCGTCGGCTGCGTCGGCCAGCGCGCTCAGGCAGACGGTGGTGCCGAAGGCCGTGGCGGCAACGCGCACCAGTTCCCGCGCGCCGGGCGCGATCCGTTGGCCGGGCGGCGCCGTCAGGCGCGTCCAGTCGTCGGCGGCCAGGGCGCCGGCCAGGGCCAGGGGCGAGACGATCAGCAGGCGTCGTTGCATCATGGTGCGGTCTCCGGTTTGCCCGCGGGCGCGGCGAGCGGCACGATTGCGATGCTGCGTCGGCGCTTGGCCTCGAGCAGCAGCGGTGCGCATTCCTGGTCGCTGCGATAGATAGCCACGCAATCCATGCACTGGAAGCACTCGTCGTAGTGGACCTTGCCGCCCGGGTCTATGGCCTGGTAGGTGCAGCGGTAGCGGCAGGTCTGGCAGGGCGTGCCGCATTCGACGCGCCGGGCGATCCAGTCCCAGCGGCGCAAGCGCCCGAGCAGGGCCAGCGCCGCGCCCAGCGGGCACAGGTAGCGGCAGAAGAACTTGTTCACCACCATGCCGGCAAGCACCAGGGCCAGCGCGTACAGCACGAACGGCCAGGAGCGCACGAACACCAGGGTAATGGCCGTCTTGAAGGGTTCGACCTCGACCAGCCGGTCGGTGAGCGCCGTGGAAAACACCGTGGCGCCGACGATGACCAGCAAGATGAGGTACTTGAGCCACTTGAGCCGGGCATCCCAGGCGCGGCGCAGATGCAAGGCCGGCACGCGTAGCCGGCGCCCGGCCAGCGCCGCGAGCTCCTGCAAGGCGCCATAGGGGCACAGCCAGCCGCAGAACGTGCCGCGGCCCCATACCAGCAGCGACACCCCCACGAACAGCCACAGCAGCGTGCTCATCGGGTCGAACAGGAAAAAGGCCCAGCTCTGGCCCTTGCGGGCGGCATCGAGCAGTGCCACCAGGTTCACGATGGACAGCTGGCCCTGCGCATACCAGCCGATGAAGACCAGCGTGAATACCAGGTACAGAGGGCGGAATACGCGCAGGCGGGAAAAGTGCGTGACCAGCGGCAGTTGGCGCAGCAGCACCAGGGCCAGCAGCGCCAGGGCGGCCAGCAGCGCCGCGATCTCATAGGCGCGCGCCTTCCAGATCGACTGCCAGCCTTTCTGGTCCTCGGCCGCCGGGATCAGGTAGCGCTCGGGCACCTGCAAGGTGAGCGCAAAATCGCGCGACACCCGCTCGGGGTAGACGACACCGACCGAACGGGTCACGCGCAGGTCCAGTTCCACCGGATGGCCCAGGTCCAGCCCCGAGGCGCCGATGATGCGAAAGGCCTTGACCAAGGCAAAGGGCGGCGCGCCGCGCGGCACGATGTCCAGATCCATGTCGCGCAGCTCGATCGGCAACTGGTCCTGGCGCAGTCCGAGCCGATCGGGAACCGAGCCGCGCACGTGGTCGTCGCCGACGAATCCGTAGGGACCGTTGGACATGAGCAGCAGCAGGTGATCGTCGCCGTGGCTGCGCGCCTGCAGGTCGGCACGGCCGCGTTCGTCCAGCAGGTTGTTGCCGGCCGAGGGGATCTCGACAAAAGCCGCGTACAGGTCGATGAGATCCTCCCCGGGGCTGCCTTCGCCCTCGGCGGGGTGGTGCGCCGCCACCGTGCCGGCAAAGGCCTGCTCGACATCGCGCCGCGCGATGCGCAGGTGACCGACCAGGCCCGAACGCAGCAAGGCGTTCCAGTCCAGGGTGTCGACGATGTCGCTGCGCACGCGTGCGACCAGGTCCGGATCCTTGGCGCCCGAATAGTGCAGCTTGGCGCGCGCGACCTTCAGGGCGGCCGACAGCATCGTCTGGTTGATGATGCGCACCGAGGCGGTGGCCTTGGCCACGCCGTCGATGTAGACGTTGGTGCTTTGCGCACTGGCGGCCGACTTGCTGCCGATCTTCACGTTCTGCTTGAGCGACAGGCCCTTGTACTGCGCCACGAAACGCAACAGCGGGCCTTCGCCCAGTCCGTCGAGAAAGACCGGTTCGTGGTGCGACAGGACCGCAACATCGAAGAATTCGCCGTCGGGGTTCAGGCCAATGAGCAGGTTCAGGGGCGTGCCGGAAAACCCCGGAATCGGCGCCAGGTCTATGGACTCGAAGACGTAGCCCACGAGGTCGGTGGCCGGACCGTTTTGCTTGAAGATCGGCCAAACGGGCACGTCGGTCAGTTTTTCACCGACCAGGAAAGGCGGCGCGAAGCGCTGCTGCAGGTCCGCGGCCTTCAGGACCCCGGCACGGCACGGCCCGGCCGGCGCCAGTGCCGCGAGCGTGCACAGCAGCGGCGCTATGCTGGGCGCCAAGCGCCGCGCCAGCCGCCGACCGGTCTGCAGGGAGCGGGCGCAAGCGGCCACCGCGCGGCGCCAGAGCCTCAGGGGAGTATGCATCGGACAAAAAGCTGCAAGCTTCATGCCGATATGCGTGGCTGCGGGTGCCGATGGCGCGGCTGACGGATTGTTCCAGGGTGGCACACCCTGTTGCAAAATCCAACGCGAGGCCGCCGCGACGCAAGCGCACACCGGTGGCAGCCGGCGCTACGACGGTTGGCACGCGAATTGCGAAACGAAGGCTAGGCGGCCGGCGCGTGCCGGCACGGCATTTTCCTTGAGGGAGGCGCGATGAAGTCTAGGGTGATTTGGGCGGCTGCGGGTCTGGCCGCCGTGGCGCTGTGGGCGGCGTGCGATGGGGCCGGGGCGCATGGCAATGTGACGCCGCAGGCCGTGGACACGTCGATGCTGCCGCAATTGGGCCCGGAGTGGCGCGAATCCAATCCCTACACGGGAAACGAGGCGGCGATCAAGGTCGGCACCTCCGCGTTCAACCAGAACTGCGCCCGCTGCCACGGCCTGGAGGCCATTTCCGGTGGTATCGCACCGGACTTGCGCCGCCTCGACCGCGATTGCGTGGATTTTACCGACGAGGCCAAGAAGCAGGCCTGCTACAAGGAGACGGACGCCTACTTCCTGCTGTCCATCCGCCACGGCAAGGTGCGCAATGGTGCCGTGTACATGCCGCCGTTCGAGGGGATATTCAGCCAGGAAGCGATGTGGGCGATCAAGGCCTACCTCGAAAC
>Ga0209698_10008472_pt1 | contig 10613 bp, 9 predicted proteins | sample LitLauG_LLR_2012_FD_187203 | JGI IMG/M metagenome (GOLD analysis project Ga0209698, IMG submission 187203) | Freshwater sediment microbial communities from Pennsylvania, USA - Little Laurel Run_MetaG_LLR_2012 (SPAdes) (version 2) | ecosystem: Environmental > Aquatic > Freshwater > Creek >... | reverse complement strand
GGGTGGTGGTGGTGTCCGTCTGGATGCAGACGCCGTACAACATCTGGACGCCGGGCGGACACTTGGCGCCCGCCGAGGCGCATTGATCATGCAACGGGTCATCGAATTCCTGGATTCCTTGCTGCTGCGGGAACTGGCCAAGGGCTTCATGCTCACCGGCCGCTACCTGTTCAAGCGCAAGATCACCATCCTCTACCCGGAACAGAAAACCCCCGCATCGCCGCGCTTTCGCGGCCTGCATGCGCTGCGCCGCTACGAGAACGGCGAGGAACGCTGCATCGCCTGCAAGCTGTGCGAGGCGGTGTGCCCGGCCATGGCCATCACGATTGAGTCCGAGGCGCGCGAGGACGGCACGCGGCGCACCACGCGCTACGACATCGATCTCACCAAATGCATCTTCTGCGGCTTTTGCGAGGAGAGTTGCCCGGTGGACTCCATCGTCGAGACGCACCACAGCGAGTATCACGGTGAGCGCCGCGGCGATCTCAACTTCACCAAGGAAATGCTGCTGGCCGTGGGTGACCGTTACGAGAAGCAGATTGCAGCGGCGCGCGAGCGCGACGCGCGGTATCGCTGAACCCGCCGTCGGATGACTCGCCCAATGACCCGCAAGATTCCCTGCTGAAGGCCCGCCCAACCGCCATGAATGCCCAGGAAATTCTCTTTGCCGTCTTCGCCGCCGCCACGCTGGCGTCGGCGGTGCGCGTCATCACGGCCCGCAATCCGGTGCACGCCGTTCTCTATCTCGTGCTGTCCTTCTTTTCGGCGGCGTGCCTGTGGATGCTGCTCCAGGCCGAATTCCTGGCCATCGCCCTGGTGCTGGTCTACGTGGGCGCTGTGATGGTGCTGTTCCTGTTCGTGGTGATGATGCTCGATATCCACATCGACCGGACGCGGGTGGGCTTCTGGCAGCACATGCCGCTGGCGGCGGTGGTGGCCGTCTCCATCGCCCTGCAGCTGTGGCTGGTGCTCTCCAACGGACACTGGCAGTTCCTGACGCCGCCCGCGACAGACCCCGCGCAGGTTGGCAATACCAAGGCGCTGGGCCTGCTCACCTTCACCGATTACATCCTGCCCCTGCAACTGGCCGGAACCATACTGCTGGTGGCCATCGTGGCGGCCATTGCCCTCACGCTGCGCCGGCGCGCCGATGCGCTCTACCAGAAGCCGGGCGACCAGGTGCGCATCCGCCGCCAGGACCGCGTGAGCCTGGTCAAGATGGACGCTTCGACGCGCGCCGGCTCGACCCCGGCCGCGGTTCCCGCTTCCCCGCCACCGGCATCCAAGGCCTAGTCCATGGTCTCCCTATCCTGGTACCTCTTCGTCGGCGCGGTGCTCTTTGCCATCAGCGTCATCGGCATTTTCCTCAACCGCAAGAACCTCATCGTGCTGCTGATGGCCATCGAGCTCATGCTGCTGGCGGTCAACACCAACTTCATCGCGTTTTCCCATTTCCTGGGCGACCTCAACGGCCAGATCTTCGTCTTCTTCATCCTCACCGTGGCGGCGGCGGAATCGGCCATCGGCCTGGCCATCCTGGTGGCGCTGTTCCGCAACATGAACACGATCAATGTCGATGAGCTCGACACACTCAAGGGCTGAGGCGGCAACGTGAGCAATATTCTCAAGCTGTGCCTGCTCGTCCCTCTCGCGCCCCTGGCCGGTGCGCTGGCGGCCGGCCTGTTCGGGCGCGCGCTGGGCAGGACAGGGGCGCACGTGCTGACGATCGCCGGTGTGCTGGCGTCCACCATTGCCTCGGCCATCATCTTCCAGGCCGTGGTATTCGATCACCAGACGGTGGTTGCCAGCCTCTATACCTGGGCGCAGGCCGGTGCATTCCCCGGGTTTCCCGGCGGGCTGCACCTGGAGATCGGCTTCCTGGTGGACCCGCTCACCGTGACCATGATGCTGGTCGTCAGCTTCGTCTCGCTGATGGTGCACATCTACACCATCGGCTACATGGCCGACGATCCGGGCTACCAGCGCTTCTTCTCGTACATCTCGCTGTTCACCTTCTCCATGCTCATGCTGGTGATGAGCAACAACTTCCTGCAGCTGTTCTTCGGCTGGGAAGCCGTAGGCCTGGTGTCCTACCTGCTCATCGGTTTCTGGTACGACCGGCCCACGGCCATCTACGCCAACCTCAAGGCGTTCCTGGTGAACCGGGTCGGCGACCTGGGTTTCGTGCTGGGCATAGGCCTGATCTACGCTTACTGCGGCACCCTGGATTACGCCGCTGTCTTTGCCAAGGCGGGCGCCCTCGCGTCCATCGCGCTGCCGGCCACGGGCGGGTCCGTGCTGACCGCGATCTGCATTTGCCTCTTCATCGGTGCCATGGGCAAGTCGGCCCAGTTTCCATTGCACGTGTGGCTGCCCGATTCCATGGAAGGCCCCACGCCCATCTCGGCCCTCATACATGCGGCAACCATGGTGACCGCCGGCATCTTCATGGTGGCGCGCACCTCGCCGCTGTTCGAGCTTTCCGAATCCGCCTTGTCTTTCGTGATGCTCATCGGCGCGATCACGGCGCTCTTCATGGGCTTTCTGGGCATCGTGCAAAACGACATCAAGCGCGTGGTCGCGTACTCCACGCTGTCGCAACTGGGCTACATGACGGTGGCGCTGGGGGCATCGGCCTACCCGGTTGCCATCTTCCACCTGATGACGCACGCTTTCTTCAAGGCGCTGCTGTTCCTGGCCGCCGGCTCGGTCATCATGGGCATGCACCATGACCAGGACATCCGCCGCATGGGCGGCCTGTGGCGGCACATGCCGGTCACCTGGATCACCTCGCTGATCGGCACGCTGGCGCTTATCGGCATGCCCGGGTTCGCGGGTTTCTATTCCAAGGACTCGATCATCGAAGCCGTCGGTCATACGCATTTCCCGGTGGTCAGCGCGTTCGCCCAGTTTGCCGTCACGGCCGGAGTATTCATCACGGCCCTCTACAGCTTTCGCATGTTCTTCCTGGTGTTCCATGGCAAGGAGCGCTTTGGCGCACACGCGGCGCCAGCGCACGGGCATGATCACGGCCCTGTGTCCGGTGACGGGGACGGCGATCACGCCGCCGCGCACGGCCATGGGCACGATCACGGCCATGCCGGACCGCCGCACGAACCCGGCGCCGTGGTCTGGCTGCCGCTGGTGCTGCTGGCGATACCGTCGGTGGTCATCGGTGCGATGGCGGCCGGCGCGATGCTCAAGGGCGGCTATTTCGCGGGTGCCATTTTCATCGATTCGCATGCCCACCCCGGCATGGAAGACCTGGGGCACGAATTCCCCGGCTGGGCGCGCATGGCGGCCGAAGGCTTCCTGGGGCTGCCGTTTGGCCTTGCCGCCGCGGGCGTCGTGATCGCCTGGTTCCTTTACCTGCGGCGGCCCGACCTGCCCGCGGTGATACGGTCCCGTGCCTCCTGGCTGTATGAACTGCTCGTGCAGAAGTACTACCTCGACCGGTTCAACGACTTCTTTTTCGCGGGTGGCGCACGCCTGCTGGGCGGCTCGCTCTGGAAGCAGGGCGATGTGGCATTCATCGACGGCGCCCTGGTAAACGGCACCGCACGCCTGGTGGGGCGCGTTGCGCAACTGGTGCGCCGGGTGCAGTCGGGATTCATCTACCACTACGCCTTTGTCATGCTGGTGGGCATTGCCCTGATGCTTTTTGCCTTCCTGACGTTGCCCTATCTGCCGGCGATCAAGGCGGCCCTCCACTCACGTATCTGATCCGCATGCCCGCCACGAACCCGCCATCCGAACCACCAATGAACCGCACGAGTCCCGGGCATTGACATGAGCTCCCCCTTTCCCTGGTTGAGCTTTGCCATCTGGATCCCGATCCTGTTCGGGATCTACCTGCTCGCGGCTGGCCGCAACCACCGTCCGGGCGGCGTGCGTGCCGTTGCGCTGGCCGGATCCCTGGTTTCGTTCCTGGTCACCCTGCCGGTTGCGCTGGGCTTCGACGCGGTGCGCACGGGTCTGCAGTGGACGGAACTCGTGCCCTGGATTCCCGCACTGCACGCGCATTACGCGCTGGGCGTCGACGGCATCTCCCTGTGGTTCGTGCCGCTCACCGGTTTCATCACCGTGGTCGCGGTGCTGGCGGGCTGGAAGTCCATAGAGTCGCGCGTTGCCCAGTATTACGCGGCTTTTCTCATCCTGTCCGGGCTGATGATCGGCGTCTTCTGCGCCACCGACGGCCTGCTGTTCTACGTGTTCTTCGAGGCCACCTTGATTCCCATGTACCTCATCATCGGGGTCTGGGGCGGCCCCAACCGGGTTTACGCGGCGATCAAGTTCTTTCTCTACACCCTGCTGGGTTCCCTGCTGATGCTGGTGGCCCTGGTCTACCTGTACCAGGCTTCGGGGGGCAGCTTCGAGATCGCCGCCTGGCAGCGCCTGCCGCTGGCGCTGCATCCGCAGATCCTGCTGTTCCTGGCATTTTTTGCCGCTTTCGCGGTGAAGATTCCCATGTGGCCGGTGCATACCTGGCTGCCCGACGCCCACGTCGAGGCGCCCACGGCCGGCTCGGTGGTGCTGGCCGCCATCATGCTCAAGCTGGGCGCATACGGCTTCCTGCGCTTTTCCCTGCCCATAGCGCCGGATGCCGCGCATGCGCTGGCAATTCCGGTGATCGTCATATCGCTCATCGCGGTGGTCTACATCGGCTTCGTCGCGCTGGTGCAGACCGACATGAAGAAGCTGGTGGCCTATTCATCCATTGCCCACATGGGTTTCGTCACCCTGGGTTTCTTCATCTTCAATCCCATGGGAATGGAAGGCGCCATCGCGCAGATGATCTCCCATGGCTTTGTCTCGGGCGCCATGTTCCTATGCATCGGCGTGCTCTACGACCGGCTGCATTCGCGCAACATCGCCGACTACGGCGGCGTGGCGCAGGTGATGCCCCGGTTCGCCGCATTCATGATGCTGTTTGCCATGGCCAACTGCGGACTGCCCGCAACCAGCGGATTCGTCGGCGAGTTTCTCGTCATCCTGGGCGCGGTGCAGTACCAGTTCTGGATCGGCGCCATCGCCGCGACCACCCTCGTGCTGGGCGCGGCTTACTCGCTGTGGATGTACAAGCGGGTCATTTTCGGCGCGGTGTCCGGTCCCAAGGTAGCCAAGCTGCAGGATATCGACACCCGCGAATTCCTGGCCCTGGGCGTGCTGGCTGCCGCCGTGCTGTGGATGGGCCTGTATCCGGCGCCCGTGATGGATGCGCTGCACACCTCGGTGGGTGGCCTGCTGTCCCAGCTGGCCCAAACGAAGTTCGTTCCCGGAAGCCCGTAAATGGAACCGCTGCTCACCTCCTCCGCGATCCTTCCGGAAGCGATATTGCTCGCGAGCGCCTGCCTCGTCCTCATCACGGACCTGTTCCTGAGCGATCGGCAGCGCAACCTGAGTTATGTCCTGACGCTAGTCGGGCTGGCTGCGGTCGCTGCCGCCGCGACCGTGCCCCTCTTTACCGGCGTCGTGCAGTACGCCTACGGCGGCATGGTTCTCACCGACCCCATGTCAGCCGTGCTCAAGCTCTTTGCCGTGCTCGCCACCGCGTTTACGCTGGTCTATGCCCGCTCATATGCGGCCAGCCGTGCCATGTGGCGCGGCGAGTTCTTCGCCCTGGCGCTGTTCACCCTGCTGGGGGTCATGGCGATGATCTCGGCCAACAACCTGCTGGTGATCTACCTGGGCCTGGAACTGCAGGCGCTGTCGCTGTATGGCCTCGTGGCGCTGCGGCGCGACGATCCAAAGGCGACGGAAGCGGCGATGAAGTACTTCGTCCTGGGCGCGCTGGCATCGGGTTTCCTGCTGTACGGCATGTCCATGCTCTACGGCGCCACCGGTACGCTGGACATCAATGAACTGGCCCACCGCATCAACCAGGGCCAGGCCATACATTCCGTGCTGATCCTGGGCACCATCTTCATCGTAGCCGGCATCGCCTTCAAGATGGGTGCCGTGCCCTTCCACATGTGGGTGCCCGATGTCTACCAGGGTGCGCCCACCCCGGTGGCCTTGTTGCTGGCCTCGGCACCCAAGCTGGCAGCCTTTGCCATTACCTTCCGCCTCCTGGTGGAGGGACTGCCGCAACTGGCCGTCGACTGGCAGCGCATGCTGGCATTCATCGCGGTGGCCTCCATCGCCCTGGGCAACGTGACGGCTGTCGCGCAGACCAACATCAAGCGCATGCTCGGCTACTCCACGGTGGGGCAAATGGGCTTCCTGCTGCTGGCGCTCCTGGCCGGCGTGGTCGGCGGCAACAATGCCATCACCGCCGGAGCCTATGGCGCCGCCATGTTCTACGTGGTTACCTACTCGCTGGCCACCGCAGGCTGCTTCGGCATCATCCTGTTCGCATCGCGCGCCGGCTTTGAAGCCGAGCAGATCGCCGATCTGCGGGGCCTGGCCCGGCGCAGCCCGTGGTTTGCCTTTGTCATGACCTTGCTGATGCTCTCCCTGGCGGGATTGCCGCCAACGGTGGGGTTCACCGCCAAGTTCGTGGTGCTGCAGGCGCTGGTTTCCGACGGTGGCAGCGACACCATGTACCGGATCGCCGTGGCGGCCGTGCTCTTTTCCGTCGTGGGGGCCTTCTACTATCTGCGGGTGGTCAAGACCATGTGGTTCGATGAACCCACGGATGATCATCCGCTCGAGGCCGGCGTTGACATGCGCGCCGTGCTTACCGTCAATGGCCTCGCCGTGCTGGCCCTGGGCATATTGCCGCAGGGATTGCTGGCCCTTTGCAATGGCGCCGTGCTGCGCGCCCTGGGTGGCTGATTTGCCGGTGCCCGACGCCCGTGGCTGAGGCGATCCCGCCCCCCGCGGCTGTGGCGCCGGCGGACGGTGCGGTGGATCCGCTCGCAGAAATCCAGCTCGACTCCACCGTGGCCTACCGCGGCGTTTTTTTCGATGTTGCGCGCGACAACGTGCGGTGCCCCGACGGGCATCTGGGCGTGCGCGAATTCATCCGCCATCCCGGTGCCGTCATGATCGTGCCGCTGCTCGACGCCGACACCGTGGTGCTGGAGCGTCAGTTCCGCTACCCCGTCGGCCGCAGTTTCATAGAAATGCCGGCGGGAAAAATCGATCCCGGCGAGGATCCGCTGGCCTGTGCCCGGCGTGAGTTGCGCGAGGAAACCGGCTATGAGGCTGGCCACTGGGAGCGGCTGGGTGCCATCCACAATGCCATTGGCTATTCCAACGAGAAGATCGAGATCTATCTCGCGCGTGACCTGGTGTTCGCCGGCGCGGGTACCGACGCCGGCGAAGTGCTCGAAGTATTCTGCGCACCCTGGCGGCAGTTGCTGGAATGGATAGAGCAGGGTAGCGTCACGGACGTCAAGACCATCATCGGCGCCCATTGGCTAGAACGTTACTTTCGCGGCCGGCACGGCACGGACACCGCACCCGCGGTGTGCGACTGAGCCCGGCACGGCCACGCGCCGGCAAGGCGCGGCCTTGAAGCGCGCCTGGCAGTGGTTGCTGGGCCGCACCGCGGGCGCCGCGCCCCCGACCCAGCCACCGCCCAGTCCGGGCGCCGTGCCGCCGCCGCTGCCGGCGCCGCAAATTGGGCCGCAGGGAGCGCCGCAATCCGCGTCACCATCAGCGCCGCAGTCGGCATACCCGCCGATGTCACCGTCGGCTCTGCAACCCGGCGAGCATGGCGCCCCGACGTCGGACGCTGCCGGACCGGCAACGCCGCCGGCGGCCGTGCCAACCCCGGCTGGCGCGATGCCGCCCGAACTGCAATACCTATCCTGGCTGCTGGGCCGCGAGCCCCTTGCCGGACCCCTCACCCCTGCCGAGGGCAAGCTGCTGCACTATCTCGACGACGTTATCGGCCAGGAGGATGCCTGGGCCGCTCTGGTGCCGCGGGCGCGGGCCATCATCCCGCAGCTGATGCACAGCCTGCGCGATGAAAAACAGTCGGCGCAGGCGCTTTCGGCGCGTGTGGCGCGCGATCCCAATCTCGTCGTGGAGGTGTTGCGCCTGGCCAGTAATGTGGGTTACGGCGCGGGTCCGCCGGTCGCCGACCTCACCCAGGCCATCGGACGCCTGGGCACCGAGGGCTTGCGCCTGGCCATAGCGCGCATCCTGCTCAAGCCCATTTTCGACGCCCAGGCCGATCCGCTGCTGGCGCGCACGGCGGACCGCCTCTGGCAGCATGCCGAGGCAACGGCCACACTGTGCACGCAGATGGCGCGCATTGCGCGGGTCGATGCCCTTGACGCCTACCTCGCGGGGCTGATGTACAACGTGGGCTGGACGGCCACCTTCCGCGCCCTGGACCGTGCGCCCGGTGGTGCCCCTGCCGCCATGAGCGTGGCCTTTGCGGGGGCGCTGATTCCGCGCCGCGAGTTGCTCTTTGCCCGTCTTGTGCGATCCTGGTCGGTGAGCGATCTGCTGGACGCGCTCGCCCACGAAATCCTCACGGCCATGCCCGCAGGCACTGGTTCGCCGCTGGGAACCCTGCTGCGTTCGGCCGACCGGGCTGCGTTCCTGCAGCTGCTGCGCAACCCGTCCAAGGCGGTACCGTAGATCGAAGGCAGCGTTGCGCGCCATAATGCAGGGCGCGGCGCGGTTCCTGCTCCGCGCCATTACTGGGAGTTGCCGATGCGTTTGCGCTTATTGCTGCCGCTTGCTGTCCTCGCGCTGGGTGCTTGTGCCGCCGTGGATATCAAGCGCCCGCTCTCGGGCGAACAACTGGCCAATATCCACAAGGTGGCCGTCGTATCCTTGCTGGGTGACACCTTCAACGGCATATCGATAGACGCGCCGCCGATCAAGGAACAGAACTTCACGGCCTCGGTTGCCCAATGGGGCGAGGATGCGTTCGTCGAGTCGCAGGTAGCCAGCCTGCTGCAGGAGACGCGGCGTTTCGACGTGGCGGTGCTGTCGCGCGCCAAGCTCAGCAGCGCCCAGCTGCGTGCCGATCACGCGCAGCGCATCTGGGATCTGGCCCAGGCGCAGGGCTTCGACACCGTGGTGTCCGTCTGGCCCACGCTTTCCCAGAACTTCCCGTTCTACAAGGCCGGCTACGGTTATTTCGAGCAGACGTTGCTGGGTGTCACGCACCGCTGCCTCTACGCTGCGTACACGGTGGAGATCTACCAGGTGTCCACGCAGCGGCGCCTTGCCTGGGAATGGGGCGGAGCCGAGCCCTGCCGCCAGGACAGCGCCCAGGCCCTGACCTACCGCGGCAGTTTCGACCCGTACACGGATGTTGAAAAACTGCAGATGCAGCTGGGCCTGGAATCGCGTTTCTCCGAGACCCTGGCCTACGCGCTGACCAAGACAGGACTTCTGCCACCACCACCCAAGGCGCAGCCGTAACGGACGCGAGGCGCCCCGTCTGTCGTGGCCAGGGCCGCCCATCGTGATCTGCAAGGAGCAACGATTACATGACAGTGCGTGGATTCCCGCTAAAGCATGGTCTCCCCTGGCTCATTGCGGCGATCCTTGCGGGGCAGCCCGCAAGGGCAGAGCAGGGCGCGGAATCATCGACGCCGGCGGCCGCGACGGAACTGCAGCGCTGGCAGGCGCACGGCACGCACGTCACGATCACCCGTGACAATTGGGGTATCGCCCACGTCCATGGCCGCAGCGACGCCGACGCCGTGTTTGGCATGATTTACGCGCAGGCCGAGGACGATTTCCCCCGCATCGAGACCAATTACCTCAACGCGCTGGGACGGCTCGCCGAAGGCGAAGGCGAATCGGCGGTCTACTCCGACCTGCGCATGAAGTTGTTCATCGAGCCCGGCGACCTGCAGGCGCGCTGGAGCAACGCGCCTGCCTGGCTGCGCGAACTCACGGTGGCGTGGGCCGACGGGCTCAACGCCTATCTGCGCAGCCATCCGGCCGTCAAGCCGCGGGTGCTCACGCGCTTCGAACCCTGGATGGCGCTGGCCTTCAGCGAGGGCAGCATCGGCGGGGACATCGAACGCGTGGACCTGGCGCCGCTGCAGGCGTTCTACGGCAGCGCTGCCGATGCGCCGCCGGCACCGGTGGCGCTGGAGGTTGCGCCGGCCTATCCGCAGGTGCACCGGCCGGCGTATCCACCGGAGCCGGTGGGATCCAACGGCATTGCCATCGCGCCCGCGCGTTCGGCCAGCGGCCATGCGCTGCTGCTCATCAATCCCCATACCTCGTTTTTCTTCCGCTCGGAACTGCAGGTGCAAAGCGACGAGGGCCTCAACGTCTATGGGGCCGTTACCTGGGGCCAGTTTTTCATCTACCAGGGGTTCAACGAACGCCTGGGGTGGATGCACACCTCCAGCGGCGTCGATAATGTCGACTTTTTCCGCGAGACCGTCGCTCATCGGCAGGGCGGCCTTTACTACCGCTACGGCAAGCAATGGCGCCCCGTGCAGACCCGCGTGGTGCGCGTGGCGTACCGCACGGCCGACGGTGCGCTGGGGGAACGCACCTTCACCGTGTATCGCACCCATCATGGTCCGGTGATCCGCCAGGACCATCGCAAGCCGGGTGCGGGCGGCGACACCGCGAACGCGGCCTGGGTGAGCATTGCCCTCATGCAAAAGCCGGTCGAGGCGCTCAGCCAGTCTTTCCTGCTGACCAAGGCGACCGACTACGCGGCCTTCATGAAGACC
>Ga0209698_10008470_pt1 | contig 10614 bp, 11 predicted proteins | sample LitLauG_LLR_2012_FD_187203 | JGI IMG/M metagenome (GOLD analysis project Ga0209698, IMG submission 187203) | Freshwater sediment microbial communities from Pennsylvania, USA - Little Laurel Run_MetaG_LLR_2012 (SPAdes) (version 2) | ecosystem: Environmental > Aquatic > Freshwater > Creek >... | reverse complement strand
CCAGAACACTGAGTTCGCTCTGCGCCTCGCCTTTGTAGACGCCGCGCGTGGGTGGGACATCGGCATAATCCCGGCCGATGGCGACGCGAATATGGCGATCGCCGCCGACCAGGTTGTTGGTGGGGTCGAAAGCCACCCATCCCAGCCGTGGAACCAGCGCTTCGACCCAGGCATGGGAGGCGCCATCGAGGGAGCGATCCTCTTTCTCTTCGTCGCGATGGAACATATAGCCGCTGACATAGCGGCAGGGAACTTTCAATCGTCGGATGAGCGCAATCATGATGTGGGCAAAGTCCTGGCAGACACCCTGGCGGGCCTGGAGGGCTTCCTCGATGGGGGAATCCACCTTAGTGCTGTTGGGCACGTAGGCGAATCCCTGGTAGATGGCAGTGTTCAATTCCGCCAGCAGGGCAAACGGGTTGCCCCGCCGTTCACAGCGCAGTTCGGCGGCTAGCTCGTCCAAGGGTTCGCTCGAACGCGCGAAGTGACTGGGCAAAAGCATTTCCCAGTAGTCGCCGACTTCGACCAGGGCGTCGAGATCGTTCCAGTCACCGCCATCGGAGGCCTGGGGCGCCGGGAGCTTCTGCACCTCGATGGAAGAATTCGCCGTGACCTTGACCTGGGCGTGGCTGCCGGCGATATCGAAATGGTGCACGGTGTTTCCCATGAAGTCTTCGTATTGCATTACGTTGGCGGCAGGTTCCACTGCCAGAGCGAAGCGGAGACAACGCTGGTCACCGTCGCTGCGGGGTTGCAGGCGAACCTCCATGACGCTCTCGCGCACGGCGGGCTCGTAACGGAATGTGGTGGTGTGACGGACGGAATAGATCAATTTGCGACCTCAATGCGTGAATCCGCGTGCCATCGAGCTTCCCAAAATCCCCACTTCTCCCAAATGCAGGAGAAGTGGGGCACCCTATGAGACCAGAGCCTGCTCGACGGAATAGTCAAAATAGACCTGTTGGATCGCGGTATGCGCCTGCGCGCACTGCCAGCGCACGCCGTCCATGTACCCGCTGACTCCCGAAGCCATGATCTCCTCGATCTGGCTGAAACTCAGTGTGGCCTGCAGGCGTCCCGCCAGCCGGATGGGTTGTTCTGCCTTGCGCTCCGTCATTTCACCGATGGCGCTTAAAGCGGCGTGAACCATGTCCGCGGAGAAGCGCACGGAATGGGGAAACTCAGGATTGAGCAGGAGGAATTCCGCCACCCGCAACGGACGCAACTCGGCGGTGTAGGTCTTGCAATACGCCTCAAAGGCGGAGCAGGACTTCAGCAGCCCGACCCATTCCAGATATTCTTCGCTCTCCACCGTAGGATCCAGGGGCCGCGCTGAAGGCGCGAAATGCGTTCCGATCAGGCGTGCCAGGTCCTCGGTCCTCTCCACGTACCGGCCCAGTTGAATGTATTGCCAGCCCTCGCCGTGCGACATGGTGGAATCGGTGACGCCCTGGAACAGGTGCGCGCCTTCCTGAACGGCCCGGAAAAATATGTGCGAATGCAAAAGCCATTCTTCCCCGGCGGTCGTGCTGTTCACCTGCAGGTAGAGGCGATTGAGCTGCTCCCACATTTCCGTGCTGCATTGCTCGCGGACCTGCCGCAGATTCTCGCGGGCCGCCGCAACGCAGGAGAGGATGGAAGAAGGATTGGTCCGGTCCAAGGTAAGAATCTGCGTGATCGAATTCGCGTCGATCGCTCCATCCGCGGGCAGCGGAGCCTGGACGGCACTCCGCAGCCTCAGCCAGCGCTCGGCCCCCGCTTCCGGCGACTGATCGAGGCGCAATTGCAGATCGACGTCGATCAGGCGCGCCGTATGCTCGGCGCGCTCCAGGTAGCGGCTCATCCAATACAGACTGTCCGCGACCCGGGACAACATGACGGTCCTCCTGCGATCGTTCATTTCTGTCTTGATCAGGCCCGAAGTACCCAGGTGTCTTTGCTGCCCCCGCCCTGGGAAGAATTCACCACCAGCGAGCCGCGCCGCAGCGCCACGCGCGTCAATCCGCCGGGCACCAGGGTCACGTGTTCGCCGTACAAGATGTAAGGACGCAGGTCCACGTGCCGCGCCTGGACTTCACCTTCCAGGAAGCACGGTGCGCGCGACAGGCTGAGCGTGGGCTGGGCAATGTAGTTGCGGGGCTCCGCCTCGATTCTGCGACGGAATTCCTGCCGTTCTTCCTCGGTGCTGTGCGGGCCGATCAGCATCCCGTAGCCCCCGGATTCGCCGACGGCCTTAACGACCAGTTCCTCCAGATGATCCAGGACGAACTCGCGTTCCGCGCGATCATGCAGCAGGTAGGTCTGCACGTTGGCCAGGATGGGATCTTCGCCAAGGTAGTAACGGATAATCTTGGGTACATAGGCGTAGAGGGCCTTGTCATCGGCGACGCCGGTGCCGATGGCGTTGGCGAGGATCACGTTGCCGGCGCGGTAGGCATTGAACAGGCCGGGCACGCCCAGGCTGGAATCCTGGCGGAAGCACAACGGGTCCATGAAATCATCGTCCACGCGGCGGTAAATCACGTCGACGCGCCGCAGGCCGGCAGTGGTTCGCATGTAGACCACGTTGTCGTGCACCAGCAGATCGCGGCCTTCCACCAGTTCGATGCCCATCTGCTGAGCCAGAAACGTGTGTTCGAAGTAGGCGGAGTTGAAAACCCCCGGCGTGAGCAGGACGACTTTCGGTTCGTGGCGGGTCGTGGAGTTGGGCGGGGCCAGGGCCCGCAAGGTCGCCAGAAGTGCCTGCGGATAGTGGTCGACCGGCGACACGCCATAATCGCGGAACAGGGTAGGGAAGACCTTCTTCAACACCTTGCGGTTCGCCAGCATGTAAGAAACGCCGCTGGGCACGCGCAGGTTGTCCTCCAGCACGGCGAAGCTGCCATCGGGCAGGCGGACCAGATCCGTGCCGCAGATGCTCACGTAAATCCCGTGGGGCACGGTGAGTCCGCGCATCTCCCGACGAAAGTGCCGGCAACTGTACACCAGTTCCCGCGGCACGACGCCGTCGGCCAGGATTCGCCCATGGTGGTAGATGTCTTCCAGAAACAGGTTCAGGGCCGCGATGCGCTGGGTGAGCCCGTTTTCGATCTTGCGCCACTCGTCATAGGGGATGATCCGCGGCAGCAGGTCGTTGGGGAAGACGCGCTCCGTGCCTTCGTCGTTTCCATAGACCGTAAACGTGATGCCCTGGTGCAGAAACGACAGGTCCGCGGCCTGCTGGGTCTTGCGCAATTCCTCGGGAGGAAGTTCGAGCAGGTTCTGAAACAGGACCTTGTAATGATCCCGGGGCGAGCCTGGCGCGGCGAACATCTCGTCGTACGCTCCGCCGAACTGATAGTTGCGGAACGGCGGCCGAAAAAGGCTGAGAGGCGGTTCCGGAGGGTTCATCCGGCGCAAGATCCCGCGAGTTCGCGAACGGCTGGGCTGCACCCGTACGACTGTAGAGGGTGGTCGCGGGCCGCGTCCAATCGAAATTGTTTATGACGGGGATTCGGAAATTCGGGTTGGAAACTCAGCCTCCGAGATGGTGTTGGGTCGACGGTTACGGCGATCTCCAGGATCTGGCCCATCGAGCCGGATCGACAAACCGCCGGGTACGCGAGGGCAAGCCAAAGGCCCGCGCCACGGCACGACGGTTGGGGAGGAACACGGAATGTCGCCTTTGTGCACAAGTCGGCATGACCACGCACGGCAAAACCTCAGTTGGGGTTTAGTGACGCATGATGGTCCACTGCGTTCCACGGCGGTAGCAATTCAGTTTCCGCACTCCGATCTTCCCCTTCCTCCGGTTCGACCACCTTCAATACCCAGTCGGAGGTGGAAGAGTGAGTCAAGCGAACGTAATATTCAACACTGCCCTCGACCACCAGCTGTGTTGCAGGTGACGTCCCAGCGTTGCAGAGGTGGGTTCCGGGCGGTATTTCCGCAACCGCCGTCTGACGTGAGCGCAAAATGCCCACTTCGACCTGATCACACCGGACGAGGGGAGAGGGTCCATCATGATCCTTGGTTCGAAACACGTACAGCACGCCGTTCTGGTTAGGGATGGGCAGGTCTTTTTGGGCGCTCTCCAGTTCGTCCGGCTGCAACTGGACATCACCGTCGAGGAAGGCGATCATACGCGCGCCAGTCGGAATCCAGGCTTTCTGCCGGTAAAGGCGGCTGCTGAACAATAAGTCAAAGGAGAATGGACCGACCAATTCACGACTCAAACTGAAGGGGCGAACGTCAATGCCTCCCTTGCTCCCCAGCACTTCGAGGTCAACGGAGGACGCCTTGCCCTTCAGTCGCGGCCGTAACGCGGCCCGACCTCCGGTGATCAGGGTGACCCAGTCAAGGCGGACCGAGACTCCCGCGATCCTGATGTCTTTGTTATCCGGGCGCCAGACGCCCGTTACCGTCACCTGCGCCGGCGCTCCCTTCGCGATGGCGATTTTGTCGTGAATCCGAACGTCTTCGGCGACCACCATCCGGACGTTGGTGCCTTTCTTGATCGCTATATCTCTTGATGCGACGGACAGGCCAAACACCGGCTGCGCAAATCGGAGATGGACCGCGGTCCCATCGGGAAGGATGAGGGGAGCCGCCGGCTTGATGGATGGTGCTCCCTGCGCGGCAGGCTCGGCTGCAAGTCCCAGTGAGGCCAACACCAGGATGACCGCAGTCAAACCGCTGCCACGCCAGAACTTGATCCGCATAGTTTCTCGATTTCAAGGCGCCAAATCGGCGGCATCATTCTAGCTCACTGGCCCTCGAGGGGAGCCGCAGACGTTCGATGAAGAATTCTCCGACCGATAACCTGTTCCGCTGGATGGTGCCATAGTAGCGCCGCGCTGAAGCCGGGCTAGATATCGGTGCGCTGTTCCGGGTGCCGGCTCAGATACCAGCACGGCAGGAATCCGCTGTGGGGAAACAGAGCGTGGGCACAACTCTGATCCTGGGGCGGATCGAAGATAAACTGGGTTTTCCCGCTCTTTTGCTGCACGGCATAGTAGTGAGTCACGGTCACCGACCCGTACGGGTTCCAGTTCGCTGCCAGCCGCAGGCGAAAGGCTAAGAAATCCAGCGCATAAACGAAGGCCGCGGAAGCTGCCAGAGTAACCGCCGCGGTCATCAGGATTCGTCGCAGACGGGTTCGGAGCGTGGGGGCAGGACTTACGGTCACGGCGTCCGCATTATAGAGTCGTTCTACCCGCAAAAACCGTGCCGCATCACTTTTCGCCCGCAGTTTGCATCCTAACGTTTGACAATTCCGCGAGCAGCAGGCAAACTACCCCATTCGCCGGGAAAGGCTTGTCGGCAGCGTATGCGAGTGCGGGACGCTGCACGCTCCCGGACGTATACTCATCTCAACTTTCGTTCATGGCCATGACCGAGCAACGGGTCTCGTATACGCTGGACTCCTCGCTGCAAACGATCGACCGCGCGGAGGAGAGCGCGACACGCATCGCGACCGAACTCGGCTTCCCGGACGAGGAGATCATGCAGATATCCATGGCGGTGCGCGAAGGCGCGGTCAACGCGGTGTTGCATGGCAATGCCTACGCTCCGGACAAGAAGGTCGTGCTGGCGTTTGAGACCGTCGGCAACGACCTGATCATCACGATTCGCGATCAGGGCAAAGGCATGGACTTGAGCCAGATTCCGAATCCCCTGGCGCCCGAGAATCTGCTGAAGACTTCGGGACGGGGAATCTTTCTGATGCGCTCGTTCATGGATGTGGTGGAAATCCGCCCGTCTCAGACGGGCACCGAACTTAAATTGATCAAGCACGTCCGCGCGTCAGCCGCGGGCGGCAAGGAGGCTTCCCAGTGAGCATGAAGGTTGGTAGTCGGCAGGTAGACGGAGTCACGATTGTAGACTGCAGCGGGCGCATCACTCTGGGGGAAGGCAGCGTCATCCTCCGCGACACAGTCCGCGACCTGCTCTCCAAAGGCAACAAGAAGATCGTTCTCAACCTGGCGGAAGTGAACTACATTGACAGCTCGGGCATCGGTGAGTTGGTCAGCGCCTTCACGACCACCAAGAATCAGGGCGGGGAACTGAAGCTGCTCAACCTCACCAAGAAGGTCAACGACTTGTTGCAGATCACGAAGCTGTACACCGTCTTCGATGTAAAAGACGACGAGGCGTCGGCGGTCAAGTCGTTCAAGTAATCCTTCCAGTCTGGCACGGATCCGTCGGGGCCAGCCTAAGCCTGCTCCCGGCGGAACCCTGTCATGGGCCTCGCATCCGGGCAACTGGATTCGGTCTCTACGAATCTGACGCGTAGAATAGAAGCGAAGGAGACCGCTATGAGAAGCGTGTGGACGCTCGCTCTCCTGCTTGCCGTTTCGTTGTCTCTGGCCTGTGGAACCGGTGTGGGGACCCAACGGCAACTTCAATCCATCACCATCGCTCAGACTTTGAATGGCCAGCAGGTTCAATTCATCGCGACCGGCACATTTTCCACTGCTCCCACGACGGTGACTCCGCTGCCCGTCGACTGGACCCTGGGATTGATGGCGCCTCCGCCGGCGCAGTACTCGTACACGCTCAGCACCCAGCCCTACGTGTACGACTGCGCCAACGCCGGAGCCTACAATCTTCCGGTTGTGGCATTTGCTCCCCCTGATCCAAGTGCGCCGAGCAGCGGTACCACCAAAACGGTGGTTACGGCGGCAGCAGCGATCCAGTGCCAGTAGCAGCGTGGGTTTCACTCAGACTCATGGCGGCTCCAGCCTGCGCGCCAGCCTCTTCCATTCTGGAACGGCGGAAGATATTTCTGTGCTTCGGTCACTGACTGCTCTTCGCACTGTCTCTAGAATAGAGGCATGACCTGGAATCGCCGCATCCGCCGGCTCGTGAAGTGGCGGGAAACGATCCTGGCCGTTCTGCTGTTACCGCCGCCTTTCCTTTTCGCCGCCGACTGCATCCCGATTCACGAAGCCGCGCGGCATGTCGGGGAAACGCAGTGCGTGACCGGCAAAGTTCTGCGCGTGAAAGCCGGGAACTCAGGCGTCCATTTCCTCGATTTCTGCGAGGACCAGATGGCGTGCCCGTTCACGGTGGTCGTTTTCGCCGGCGACCTGAAGGATGTGGGCGACGTGCGTCGTCTGGAAGGCCGCACCATCGAAGTCCATGGCGCCGTCAAGTTGTACGACGGACGCGCCGAAATCATCCTGCGCCGGATCAGCCAGATCACTGGCGGTGCGGCGATGATCCCGCCTCTGCCGAAAACCTACGACGTCGAAAACCGCGGCCACTTTAGCGCCGGCAGACTGCGCCCGTCCAAAAAGCCTGCCAAAACCAAAGCCACGCCCAATTCGACCGCGACTTATGGCTACGACGTCGAGGGCGACGAGCCGCCGGAGTAGCTACACCATTCCCTTGCGCAGTTCGGCGAGTGGATACTTCGTTCCCCGCCACTCGATGCCTCCGTTCCACAGCGTCAGGACCATCGATCGCAGCAGAGTGTAAGTGAACATGGCGGCGCTGACCGGATGCAGGAAGAAGTAGTACGACGGCACCGACGATCGCCGTGACATTCCCAGATAGACGAGGAAAATCGAGCCGAGGGCCACAGCGTACGGCACTCGTGCCCACCCATGCGCCAGCCCGACGCCGAAAAACGGTCCCAGGTTGACGAACGCGAGGCCGAAGGCGGAAAGCACGGTCCGCCATGACTGGAACGAGAGCACGGCAAAGAAATTCTTCGTCAGATTATTGACGATCCCGAGCGCGCCATGCCCCCAGCGGATCGAGATCAAGTCGCCGCCGAATACGTTGCGCTGGGCGAAGCCGCCATTCTTGACGATCTTCCCCAGTTTCATGTCGTCGAGCACATCCATGCGCAGGGCCTGGTAAGTTCCGACCGCTTCATATACCCGGCGCCGGACCAGGTTGAAGGCGCCGACCCCCATGTGATCGTCGGTCGATGGGTCCGCCACTTTCCAGGGGCGGTGGCCGAACATGAACATCGTCTGGAAGAAGGCGATCATCATGTACTCGCCCGGACGCTTCATGATCATGCGGGGAAAGAGCACGACGTGATCGGCCGCCTCGGCCACGGCATAAGCCAGAACGCGCCGCACGGAGTCGGGCTTGAACAACACGTCGGCATCGGTGAAGAGCAGCCAATCGCCCTTTGCTACATTGGCCGCCGTCCACATCGCGTGCGTCTTGCCCAACCATCCCGGCGGCAACTCGTCGTGATGGATCACGCGAAAACCGCAATGGTTCCCAGGTCTGGCAACGGCGGCCAGACCTGGGGCAGCCAGGTTGTTCTCAATCCTCTCCAGAATCTCGCCGGTGCGATCCGTAGAGCGGTCGTTGACCGCGATCACTTCATAGTTGTCGTAGTCGAGCGCTAGAAGAGTCTTCAGAGCTTGCTCGACGGAGGCTTCCTCGTTGCGGGCCGGGACGATGATGGAAACGCGCGGATTGCCGCTGGGCGAAACCGGATTGCGGTTCCACTCCGGTCGGGAGACATCCGCGACCGAGGGCAGGCCGAGAGCAGCATCGACGATGCGGGAGAACCAGGCCAGGGCGAGAATCGTTCCCGCAATCCAGTGAAAATACGTCATCAGGCAGGTATGGGGGAACCCTTGTGTTCCTGTGTGTCCTTAGTGGTTGAATTCTTTTGGTTCGCCGGTAGCGACCGAAGGAGCAAATTTCATCCCATAGAACAGTATGGCAGAAGAGATGCCCATGGCGATGATGGGCAGCACAAACGAGGCCTGCAAGGATCGCCGGTCGGCAACCCAGCCCATCATGGTAGGCGAAGGTACGTCCCCGAGAATGTGGATAATGAAAAGGTTTACCGAGAGGGCAGTCACGCGAATGTGCGCCCCCACCGAGTTGATCACCGCAGCGTTCAGCGGCGCTGTATTCAGCAGCAGGAAGAAGGCAGCGACCGCGATCGCCGGGACCATTTCCTTTCCTTTGGCGAAAAGCGCGACGACCATCACAGGTACTCCCAGGAGCATGCTCAACGCGGAGACGAAATAGTACGAACTTTTCATGCGCGGCAACAGGAAGTCCCCGAGCCACCCTCCGATCAAAGCGGCCAGAAAGCCATCCACCACGATGATGATGCCGAACATGAGGTTCGCCGATTCCAGCGTGAAGTGGCGCTCGCTGTAAAGAAACTGCGGCATCCACACCTGGATACCACCCAGGGAGTACGTCATGAAGGCCATGCCGAGCGTGGCCGTCAGGAAGGCGGGATTCAGGATGACGTGGGCGTACACCTTCTTCAGGAAATAGTACTGACGAAACAGGAAGGTCCTTAAGGCGCTGCCTTGAAAATCTGCGGGCAACAAGGCCTCATCGTCCTTCACCGAATCGAACTGTCCGCGCTCCGGCTCCTTCAGGAACAGCACTGTCAGCGCCAGCAGGAATCCGGGGGCAGCCGCGATGTAGAAGGGAAAACGCCAGCCGTGTCCCGGCGCAAGGTAGCCGCCGAGCAGATAGCCCGCAGCCGATCCCACCGGAATCGCCATATAAAACACGCCCAGAATCCGTCCGCGCTTGTTCTGCGCAAACAGATCGGCGACAAACGTCGGCGCGATGGTGACGAACGTGGCCTCGCCCACGCCGACCAGCGTATGCCGGATCAGCAGTTCCGTGTAGGTGTGTGTTATGGCGGTCAGCAGCGTGAGCCCGCTCCAGAACAAGCCACCCAGAGAAATGATCAGCTTGCGCGAGTAGCGGTCCGCCAACGGTCCCACAAACGGCGCGGCGATCATATAAAAGCCCAGGAACGCGGTGGTAAGAAAACCGATCTGCTCCTTGGTGACGTGGAACTCCTGCTGCACCAGCGGCTGCACTGCAAACAGCACGCTCCGGTCGATGTAATTGAGCAGGTTCAGCGCGGTCAGAACCATCAGAGCGGTGCGCGGCTGGAGATCCGACTGGGCCATGGGTCCAGCGAATATAGCACGGCAGTTGCTTTTAGTGGCGTTCCCGGCCTTTGGGCCGCGGCCACTTCGCCACGATCGTGGTGGAAATCCCTCCCCGCGGACGGAACTCGCCTTTCACTTCCGCCCACAACGGCTTGGCCCACTTCACCACATCTTCCAGCACCTGATTGACAATGTTCTCTTGAAAAATTCCCAGGTTCCGGTAGCTCTGCAGGTATTCCTTCAGCGATTTCAGCTCCAGGCAGCTCTTGTGGGGCATGTAGCGGATGGTCAGCGCGCCAAAATCCGGCAGCCCGGTCTTGGGGCACACCGAAGTGAACTCGGGATCATCGACCACGATCTCGTAGCGGGGAAACTGGTTGGGCCAGACTTCAATCTCGGGGAACTGTGCATCCAGGCCGGCAGCGGCGTGTTCCGGCGTATAGCGTGGAGTCTTTGGCATAAACCCCATTGTAGCGGGTGCAGCCGAAGCCGGGATAAGCGCATCCAATGACGTATCCGAGGCTTGAGGCGGCTATTTACCTTCTGCGCCCCTCGGAATGTTAAATTACTCCGTACACGAAATCCTGCCACGCCCTGAAAGACAACAGGTTGGCTTCTACGAACAATTCGAAACCATCGTCGCGACGGCGATGGATCTGGCTGGGTATTGCCATCACCGTGGTCGTGATCTTCCTTTTGGTTTCCCGGCAAGCACCGCTGAAAGTGC
>Ga0209698_10008469_pt1 | contig 10614 bp, 7 predicted proteins | sample LitLauG_LLR_2012_FD_187203 | JGI IMG/M metagenome (GOLD analysis project Ga0209698, IMG submission 187203) | Freshwater sediment microbial communities from Pennsylvania, USA - Little Laurel Run_MetaG_LLR_2012 (SPAdes) (version 2) | ecosystem: Environmental > Aquatic > Freshwater > Creek >... | reverse complement strand
TCGCCAACGGTTTCAGCGAGCTGAACGATCCAGAAGACCAGCGTGCGCGTTTCGAAGGGCAACTGAAGGAACGCGAGCGCGGCGACGACGAAGCTCACCAGATGGATGAAGACTACATTCGCGCGCTGGCTTACGGCATGCCGCCGACCGGTGGTGTCGGCGTGGGCGTCGACCGCCTGTGCATGTTGCTGACTGATTCGCACACAATTCGCGACGTAATCCTGTTCCCGCAGTTGCGGCCGGAGAAGAAATCCGACGAAGGCGCGCCGGAATAAAATCAATCCCCGAACCTGATAATGCACTGTCACTAGTGCATGCCAATTCCTATACTTTTCCACAGGCTAGATTCTGTTACGGCGGCGCTGCCGTACAGTCCTCCGCCTCTTGGAACTGTGGGTCGGCAGCGCTTCGCTTTATTCTTCAAATTAGGCATCTCGTCTGCTCGTGGACCCAGCCATGGGACCTCATAGCTTGCCCCAGGATCGTTCCGGACGACTGCGACGGCGCTAGGGGTCATTTCCCGCTTTGGGTCGCAGGAAGGGGCCTTGGAACGCTCGCAAATGGCATATCTAACATGTTTATTTTCAGTAACTTAACTAGATAGTTTTCCACATTTATCCACAGGCGGATTGGCCAACAGAATCAACGGTTTGCGGGCGATGAGTAATGGTTGTGTGGACAAAAAAAAATGAGCCTGGATACTTTGAGAATTCCCCTGGGGCCGGCAGCAATTCGGGAAGGGCCCGAGTTCCACTCGGGCCGTTCCCGGTTGCGTCTGATTGCCGATCGCTGACAGCTTACTTCGTCGCCCTCTCAGTCGCAGTCTTGGGAGGTTCGTAGGGCGGTTTGTCGGGGCTGAAGTTGGTGCTGAGGTAATCAATCAACGCGTCGTGGTCTTTGGGAGCAACCGTTGCGCCCCACCTGATCATTTTGTCTACAGTCTTGGTCCAGGCGGCTTTGCTGAGGCGCTGCTGCAGGATGATTCCAGAGTCATGGCACTCGGTGCAGGTCGTGGTCGCGGTTTCTTTCATTGCGCCGTCGGGCAACGGCGCGGAGGTTTTCGCCGCGTCTTTATTCGCAGGGTTCGCCGGCTTGGCAAGCTTGTCGGCAGTTGGCTTGTCGTCTTGCACATTGAACGGCGACGCTGCCGCCAGCGATACCGCCGCGATCACCAACAGCAACCAGCTTCCAAGCTTCCACCAAGTGCTACGAGACATGGACCGTCACCTGATCGACCGCATTATACAAATAGCCGCTCGGGTTCCACACTGCCTGCGCGGGCTGGGTGCGGAGGTGGCCATCGGTAGCGCGCGACATGATCGTATACGCGCCCGGCTTGGCCACTTTCCAGTCGAGCTTCCACAAGCGCCATGCATAACGTGCCTCATCAGAACCGAGTTCAGCTTCAGACCACGTTGTGCCGCCGTCGGTAGATACGTCCACGCGACTGATGCTGTCCTCGCCTGCCCAGGCCGCGCCGTGAATGCTGAGCTTGCCAAGCTTCAGGGAGGCACCGTCGCCGGGCGAGGCAATCACCGACTTCACGACCAGCGAAGTCACGGAATGCGTGTCTTCGGGCTTGACCGTTTCGCCGGGCTTCACCGGAGTGTTGGGCAGGCGGTAGCCGGGACTCATGAAGTTGCCGACAAATTCCTTGTCGAGCACTGTGATTTCGGTGAGCCATTTGCAACTGGCCGCCCCGATCCAGCCGGGGACGAGAGCGCGCGCGGGAAACCCGTGATTCTTGTTGAGCGGCGCGCCGTTCATGTGCGTGGCGATCAGGGTGTCGGGATCGAGAGCTTTCTCGATGGGGATGCTGCGAATGAAAGGCGGAACGTTGGATGGGACCTCATCTGCCCCGCGGAAGGCGACGTGTTTGCTGCTGACCTTAATGCCGGCGCGATCGAGCACATCTGCAAGACGCGGGCCGGAGAAACGAGCGGTGCCGACTGCGCCCTTGCCCCATTGAACGCCCGGGACCTGCGGACGATGCAGCGAGCGGCCGTTGCCCGCGCACTCCAGGGTGTTGACGACGGTATGCGATTTGAGTTTCGCCAGCGCGTTCAGACCAAGCGTGTAGGGCTTGACCACTTCGCCGCCGATGGTGAGCTTCCAGCTATCCGAGCCAAATTCAGTCGGCTGATGCATGTGATTGCGGACAAAGAAGCGCGGCACGGGCGTGAGCCAGGTGTTGAAATACTCGACCGGCGTTTCCAGATCACGAAAGCGATAGGAGCGCAGGATAAGTCCGTCGGCATCGGGCACAACGATTGCCGAATCATTGGCTTGCGAACCAGGCGCAGCCGCGCGCAGAGCCCAGGCAAGAGCGGATGGAATTGCCGCCAGCGTGAAGGCCGCGGTCGAGGTTTTCTTAATGAACTGTCTTCGCGATGTCATTTGGTTTCAGCACTTTTCCGATATATTAGCTGACTGACTGGCGACTGGTTGAGTGAGAAGTCGTGTTCTCTCATGTTCAATGCCCTTCTGTCGACGGAGGAAGAGTGCCTGTAATCGCCCAGGAGAAAGAAACCAGCACGAAGACCATTCGCAAGGGATTCTTGAACCGCTATTTCTATTTCTCGATGTCGCTGCTGCTGGCCGCGATTGTCGTTACCGGGTTCAGTCGCACCGTCAACGAGAACCTGCTCCATGCGGCGATACCGCGACCCATCATTCTCTGGATTCATGGCGCAGCGTTTGCCACGTGGATTGTTTTCTTCATATGCCAATCCACGCTGGTCCGCACACGCAAAGTCAGTTGGCATCGTTCGATTGGCTGGTTCGGCGCCGGGCTGGCCACGGTGATGGTTCCGCTGGGCATCACGACGTCCATCATCATGACCCGCTTCGACAAAGCTCAGCTCCATCAGACCGGCATCGACTCTTTCTTGAGCGTCCCGTTCTATGACATGCTCGCCTTTGGCGTGTGCATTGCGCTGGCCATTTACTGGCGCACGAAGCCTGAGCTGCATCGCCGGCTGATCTTCATCGCGACCTGCGGGCTTATGGATGCGCCGCTTGGCCGCTTCAATTACGTGTTCGACCATGATCTCTACTTTCTGTGCCTCGACCTCGTGATTCTTCTCGGCGTTGCCCGCGACCTGGTCGTGGACGGGCGTGTGCACAAGGTGTACCGCTATGCATTGCCGTTGCTGATTGTTGGCCAAAGCCTCTCGGTATACATGTATCGGCACAATCCATCCTGGTGGCAGGGGATCACGCAAGCAATTCTGGGATGATTCGAAGGCCGCCGCTCGAATTGTGCCGATCCCGAATACTCTTCCGCTTCTGCGAAAAGATAGCACCACCGGCCCGGAAAAGGAGAGTGTCTAAACCGGGCCGGCGGCGTTCTGAAGCGTCTAGCCCTTCAGAAGGTATAGATGAGGTCAAACTGCTGCCGCTTGAGCGTGGGTTCCTGGGCGCAGGGTAGCGTCTTGCACTTTTCGACTCCTTGCGTGACCGCTGCGTTGTTTTCCAGGTTCGCGTTCAGGGTGCGTCCGAACCACATCGTGTATTGTGCGCTCACGTTCTTCTGCAGCTTCCAGGCGGCGTAAACGCGGTTCTGGAGGATGTTGGTAGGAGCGCGCTGGTCGCTCTCACCGAAGGACGCGAGGATGGCGTCCTGCTCGATCCGCCACCACGAATAACCGACCTGCACATCGTTCTTGCCTTTGGACTGATTGCCGACAATGTTCCGGCCCACGCTGAAATCAAAGCCGTAGGCCTTGTTCTGCTTGCCGAGGCCGGTCGGATTGCCGAGCGCATCGGGCGCATTTGAAGCCGCGTTGAGGTTCTGCTCATATTCCACCATCAGGTTGATGGGCATGCGGTCCACTCCGGTCTTGAAGGTGTTGTTCAGGATCAAGTCGGAGTAGAGGAATTGGGACAGGAAGTGGTTCACGCCCTTGGAGTCGACAAACGTAGCGTTGGTCATGCCATTGGCAGCGAACGGGCAAGGAGCAAAGCCGCCTGAGTAGCCGGTGCCGTTCCACACGCTGGCACAGCCCGGACCTTCTCCGGGGACGGGGAAAGTAACTGGCGGGACACTGGTCGTGCTTCCAGTGGTCGTGGCCTGCACGGCGAACGCCGAAGCGGACAGGAGAGCGTCGGCCAAGTGCCAGTTCAAGATGGTGTAGCTGGGAGCGAACTGCCAGAAGCCGAACTCCATCCTTGAGCTGACGCTGCCGCCAAACGCCCAGGTGTCGGGCCCGCCCTTGGATTCATTGGCCGCCAACTGAATGCCCTGAGCGGTGAAGTTGCGAATCGGCCCCTTATGCATGTCGAAAGAGAGTTTTTCGTCGAAGCCTTCAGGGCTGATGTCAGGATCGAACGTCAGCGAGGTGCGCGTCCACGGGAAGGCAAACTTGCCACCGGTGAGCGAGAGCCAGTGGTGGGCGACCGGATTGTAGGTGATGTAGCCGCGGTCCAGACCGATGGTCTTGCGGTCGAAGAAGTTGCTGAGGGTCTCGTTGGTGGTGGTGGGATCGCCCAGAGAGCCGGTCGCGAGTGAGATGCCGGCAACGAAATCCTGGTTCAGCTGGCCTTCCACGCCGAAGCGGGCACGGATGCGGGCCCGGTTGCGGTCGGCAACGCCTTGCTGGAAGAAGTCCTCACCCCGTACGCGCATGTCGCCGACGAAACGGAATCGTCCCATGATGTCTTCGAGCGCGGAAAGCTTCTTCTGATCGTCCTGCGAGGTGACGACGGTGTTAGCCACGGTGGTGCGAACGTCGGCCACATCGCTGGACAGCTTGGCTACCGTGCTCTGCTGCTGGTCGGTGGCGGCTTGCACGCTGGCCGCCTTCTGGGTGGCATCCTGGGCGGCGGACTGGGCCTGCTGTGCCTGCTGCTGGGCCTGCTGCCAATTCTGCTGGTTCTGCTGCAATTGCTGCGTGAGTTGCTGAATCTGCTGCTGCTGCGCCGCAATCGCGTCTTTCAACGATTGGACATCGGCTGCGGTCGCCGCGGGCTGCGCCGGCACCGCCGTGGCCGTCGCGTGTTTCTTCTTGGGCGCCGGCTTGGGAGCCGTCGCGTCTTGGGCGAAAGCGCCGGCGCTTACGGCCCCCAACGCCAGGGTTGTCAGGAAGAACTGGTTGATGGACTTCATGGAATTGAGGTCCTCTCCTTCTTGGTTTTGACTTCCAGTTGCCTTGTACCGGAGGAGTTGCGGAACGCTTGGGTCGACTGATGGGGGCTTTCAGCGCGACTTATTCTACTTACTCTATCATGTTGATAGACATTATTGCAATACTAATTCAAGCTTAATTTTATTCTGGCGGAGGGGGACGCTCGACATCAGCAGGAGTTCAGCGGGCAGGCGTGCTCAGACGGCCGGCAGACGTCGGCGGTTCATTCTGCAGTGCCCCCGACCACCATGGGGAGAATGCTGGCAGATTTTTTCTTGCCCTTCTTGCGTTTGGATCCCTTGCTGCCCCTTGGTTCCGGGTCGGCGATCATATCGGCGAGCGTGGCTTTCTCCAGGATCTCGGCGGCCGCGTCGCGCACATCCAGAAACACTTGATACAGCGCCCGGTGCGGGATGTCGTGGCTGATGAGGTCGCGCAACTGTTCGGCGTCCCCGAAGGGCGCCAGCGGACCATCGATGAGGCGGATGATTTCGGCCAGGGAGATTTGAGCCGGGTCGCGCCGTAACTGGTACCCGCCCTTGGCGCCGCGCGCGCTCTCCACCAGGCGCGCGTTCTTGAGTTCGATCAGGATGAGCTCGAGGAACTTTTCCGGCAATCCCTCTTCATAGGCAATCTCGCGGATTTTGATGGCCCCCTGATTGTGGTGACGGGCCAGCATCATCATCGCCTGCAGAGCGTAGAGGCCTTTTTGCGAGGTCTTCATGGGCCAGTTATACCATAAAGTCTATTTGTTCAATAGACTTTATTAGAACTGTACCCTGCAAGCCGGCCGCCCCTGCCTGTGCGGAGGCAGGAGCAGTCAGGTCAACAACTTAGCGTCCGATTGAAGGGGCCACCGGGAGCCGCCGGTGCAAACTTTTTCACCTTTGGGGAAAGATCGAGGCCATCAGGCACCGGCGCTGCGCGCAGCCGAAGCGGAGGCGGCACCGCGCGCCGACAGTTCTTCAAGCGATGGCAGTGACTTGGCCAGGGTGGTCTTGGATTCCGCCGGTTGCGTGCCCGAGCGGAAGGCAGCGGCGAGCGCCTCCAGTGCGAGGTCGGTGTTTGGGGGAATAAAGATCGTGGCCGCCAGGATTCCGCTGCGCAGCCAGGCTTGACCGGTCTTCGGCATGCCATCACACCCGGTGAACGGGGTTCTAAGCCAGCGCTCGCGCTCATCGCCCTCGACTTCAGCAAACGCCTTGCGAGCGCCGGCGGCCATGCTGTCGTCCTGCGCGCCGACCAGGCCGATCTGCATTTTCTGAGAGGTGCTGAGTCGCAGCCAGGAACTGACACAGCGGTACGCACTCTCCTCGGTCCAATTGGCCCGCACCGACTTGACCTGGATATTCGCCGGTTTCATCTGGTTCATGCCAGCGGTTCTCTGCTTCGATGGGATGCTGTTGGCCGGCCCTTCGACATACAGCACCGTGCCGCCCTTGGGCAGCAGGGCGGCAAACTGTTTGCCCTGGATCCTGCCTACTTCCAAGTGATCGGTGCCAATGGAAAACATGGGCGCCCGGGTTGTTCGCCGCAGTTCCGTAATGTAGTCGGCGTCATAGTTCAGCACCGCCCAACCGATGCCGGCCCCAGCGGCAGCACGGGCAATCTGGGGAAAGGCGGTGCCACCGGCCGGCTCAAACACGATCGCGTCGGGACGGGACAAAGCGTCACCCTGCACGAACTGCAGAAGCTGCTGACTTTGCAATACGGGATCGTTGCTGGCGTGAATGATTTTGACGCTGGCATCGAGGCGAAGAGCGGCCATCTCAGCGGCCCGTGCCTGCTCCTGCTGATAGTCGTTATCGTCGTTGGTGAGTGAGACCAGGAAGGTCAGTTTCTTCATGAAGGCGCCGATGCTGTGATGATAGGACAATCGCGACTTGAACCAATGGTCACGACAGTACGGTGACCAGGGTAACCAACGCGGCCGGCAGGGCGGTAATAGTCACGGATCGCTTGACCTAGGTTCAGATCGTGCACCGTCTGGCCCCTGGGGTTTACACTGCATCGCTATACCGGCGAAAGCAGAGAGAAGCGCTCAAGTCAGCATGAAGATTGGGAATTGCTGGTGCCGGGAGGGGGAATCGAACCCCCACAGGGCTTTAGGCCCCTGCGGATTTTAAGTCCGCTGCGTCTGCCAATTTCGCCATCCCGGCCGGACGGAGTGCCTCACCCACACGTCGCTTTTGAGTGTAACTCGATCAGGCTGGACGGCACATTTCACTCGCCATTTCCTTATCGAGGCTACTGCGCTTGCTGTTTTGCGGGCTTTGGCTTTAGTGCGTAGTAGCCGCGGCGGGCTTGCACGTCGAACCTCGCATCATTCAACGTAACCTTCAGCTTGTGAAATTTGCCGTCAAGCTTTTGCGGCGAGAAGCCGAGAACGTAGACGAACTCTGGCGGTGCCGCGGTGCGGCGGAAGCCTTCGTCCAAGTCGTTGTTGTTGTGGAAAAAGACGCCGCCGGTGCCGCTGGCGAATTCAACCATCAGTTCGCTTCGGGCCTGGAGTTCGTCGCTTTCAAACCGGGGATCGGCGCCTGGTCCGGAAATAGCCGGGGCATGCAACCCGCCCGCATCCAGCGCGTTGATCACGATGCCAGACTTTAAAGCATCGTTCACGATTTGCATCACGTCGATTTCCGCGTCGGACGTGGCGGCGAGAAAGCCGGGCGAAACCAACACGATGGTGCGCTGGCCGGGCAGGGACTCCGTCCTGCGGACGACCCAGCCGAGCGCTGCGAGCGAATTCTTGGTTTCGATATTTCCAACTTCGAGCACTTCCCGGGCTTTTGACGCCGCCAAATGTTGGGCATGCGGATCAGGCAGACCGGGAAGAGCGGTGCGTCCCGCGCAGTCGCGGGCCTCGGCAAGAGCGAGGCCGCCGGCCTCAGCATCACTTTTGTTCAACATAAGGTCGGCCATGTAGTGGCTGATCGGCGGGCAATCATTCTCGGGAATGGCCGAGTGGGGTTTGACGCTGCGCAACCCGGCAAGCAGCTTTTCGCGGTCGTCGGTGAAATCGACTACCACAGTGCCAGAGGTGGAGAAGATGGCGGCGCGTTCTGTCGCCTCCAAGGACCCGAGATGCTTTGCCGCGGCCTCTCGTGCCGCCGCGAGTTCTCCAAAACTCAAATGGACGTCGTCAAACAGATAAGCGGTGTCGCGTTCCACGGCCGCAGGCCCGCCTCGATCGATGGTCGAGTGAACCCCCACGTGATCCGGGGCCGCGGTCCTCGCCGTCTCCTCCACCGGGACACGCGCGCCTGCCTCGACCGAGAAGCGAGTTATGACCTGCAGCTTGCCCTCGTCGAACAGGCGGAAGTTCTCTTTCACAAGTCCACCTACCGCTTGCCCTTTCGCGTCTCGCAGGACGACGCTCACCGGCACCAGATTCACGTCGACTTTGATTGATGGCAGCGCGTCTGCAGGCGCCGGGGTGGTCGGTTCTTCCGCAACATGGACTTGCGAAGATGTCGCCGGTTGCCGCCTTCGCGGGACGGGCAGGTTATTAAGGGCCGAGGCTGTCTCCGCATCGAGCATCTGCTTTTGTTCGAGTTCTCTTTGCGCGGCATCTTGCTGCATCGCCTGCTCCCCGATGGCGGTGAAAACCTCTTCCATTTGGGCCAGCTCTTTTGCCAGCAAGGTTGGGTCAGGCAAAACCTCCGCCCCCGGGCCCGCACCCGGAGAACCCAGATCCGACTTGAGAACAATGCGCGTCCGCGCTCCGAATTTGTGGCAGTCTTGAAATTCCACGACATTCCGGCTGGTCTCTTCACCCGTGTAGTTATTGGTGAGCGTAAAGGCGGCCGGCAACACAAAATTTGTACCGTCGCCAAACGCAACTTTCCGATAGTCGATCAGCAACTCCACTCGGTTCATCGGAAACGTCGGCGGCATTTCCTTGGCCACCGAACTGAAGCGCAAAACGGCGCCATCCTTCTGATCGACCCACAACTCGCCGGAATATGGTGGAGCGACGACCTGGCTCGGAGCCTGCAGGAGCCACAGCGGATCTTTCTGCTCAGCAACCCGGTAGCTGAAGATCCAGGCCGCATCGCCGGCCAGTTTGCCCTCGCGGGCGTACTCAAAGAGAGCATGGTTCCGCCGATCGAAGACGGCTCGCAGATTGCCTCCAAATTCACCGGTCGAGCGAAGGCCCAGGCCGATCGAAATCGGGCGGCCGTTCAGTTTTACGTCGCTATAGGTCTCATGCCCGTCTTCGTATCGAACAGTGGCTGAGACTAGATCAACAGGGGCAGGGCCGCTCCCGCGATAGCGCACAGTATTCTGGCTACAGAGGAAATTCGGCATCTTTTGTGGAAGGCTGATCGCGAATTCGCACGCTTCCCGCAGAACCTCTGCATGAGCGGTGTCCGACGGCAGCCACTTGCAGTACTCCGGCGCATGGACTGGCTGAACCAGGGCCGGTGTGGCAGCTGGAGCCACAGGCAGGGTGACTGCCGGGGCATTGGGTGTCCCCCTGCCCGTCTTAATCTCCGAGGCGACTTTGGCGGCCACTTGCGAGAGCGCGTGCCAGATGGCGTCGTGAAATGAAGCCGGATCCTCCCCCTTGATCGAACCGGCCGCAAATCCGGAGCCGTCGTCGACGCGATTCAGCCGGTATTCCAGCGTTGCACGGTAGGTGGGCACGAGCGTGTCCCCCAACGGGGTGGCGTCGGTGGTCGTGGTCAGATCCGTCAAACTGCTGTATAGGACAAAGTCACAGCTCTGGTTCTGGGCTTCGACCAGGGTCATCCTTTCCGACGAAGCGCTTAGGGCGACGGCCTCGAGGGAAATGGCTTGCTTACCACCCGTTTTTTGCCTGCCCAGGATCTTGGCCAGATAATCCCCGGCTTCGGAGCCGTTCACCGTGTTGGCGCTACTTCGCAGCGCCGCGACCCCGACGCGGACGACCTTGGCCTCTTGCGCCACCAAAGAAAAACAGGAGAAGCGGAGGATCGAAATCAGTGCCACAAACAGGATGCACCTGCGTCGACCTCCGGGCCGGGATCGCGGATAGACACGGGAGACCATAACGACGAAACCAAACTGATCATACCTCTGTGATTTGTGAGGTGAAAGCAAATTGAGTACGGTAAATCGGGCACCGCAATGGGTCTAAGCGTGAGCAGATGTTGACGCAAGGGCTGCGCTGCCACGCTGCTGGGTTAATCGCTCAAAGAAGCTTTCCGGTGTGATGATTGAGGCATCGTTGTAGAGCTGGAGGAGCGGATCTCCCTCGGCCATCGCGGAAACGCCGAGGCGGTCGACCTGGACCAAACCTTGAGGAGTGATCAACACTTCCGGCGTCGCGCCGTTACTCGCGGAGAGTGTAGCCAGCAACTTCTCGACTGCATCGGCGCCGCCCGCGGAGTGGGCGAACTGAATTCCCATGCCGCGTTCGGGATGCATGACTCGAACCACGCCCGTCATCTTCAGCTCGGTCTTCGCCGCGCTCAGCGCAACCAGCACCTGCGTGCATATG
>Ga0209698_10008468_pt1 | contig 10615 bp, 7 predicted proteins | sample LitLauG_LLR_2012_FD_187203 | JGI IMG/M metagenome (GOLD analysis project Ga0209698, IMG submission 187203) | Freshwater sediment microbial communities from Pennsylvania, USA - Little Laurel Run_MetaG_LLR_2012 (SPAdes) (version 2) | ecosystem: Environmental > Aquatic > Freshwater > Creek >... | reverse complement strand
TCGTCGTCATCCACAAGCAGGACCTTGTGGGAAATAGGGTGTTCGGTCGGAGTCATACAGCACCGCCCCTCTTCGCGAACCAATAACAGTGTGCCCGACTCTTACCGAGAAGACTGTACACAATTGAACAGTTATTGTTGATTGTCAATGCACATCTTGGCTGGTCCGCAACAGTTACTGGGCGTGATGTCCCGAGCAATGCCCGACGCTTCTGTGATCCGCCCGGTCGCGTCCTTGATGGTGCGAGCAAAAGGGACACATCCAGTAAGTGACCTGCCTTTGAGAGTCGTTGAATTGCAAGGCTCGGATCAGCCGTTCCTCGGAAAGTAGACCTACGCGATAATCGCAGCCACACATCGCAATCTGAGAACGATGATGCGCGAGGGCCAATTCCGTGAGGACCTATATTACCGGCTGGCAGTTGCTGAAATCACGCTGCCGACTCTGGTGAATCGACGGGAAGACCCTCCGCTCTTGGAGAGATATTTTGTAGAAAAGTTCGCGACTGAGTACAAGAAGCCAATTGCGGGACTTGTTCGCAGAGCGCAGACTCGCTTGTCGGCCTATCCCTGGCCAGGAAACATCCACGAACTTGAAAACGTAATCGGAAATGCTTGCATGATGGCGGAGGGAAACCTGATTGACATCGGAGATCTTCCCGAAAGACTTCGCGGTCCCGTTAGCGCGGACGCTTTGATGGACGATACATTTCTCTCGCTTGACGAAATGCAAAAACGCCACGTGATGCACGTACTGGAGGGAGTGGGGGGGAACAAGGCGGGAGATGCTGAAATCCTGGGTATCGGGCGTGCAAACATTTACCAATTTCTGTCCAAGTTGAAACTTGAAGAGCGAACGGACGAGACCGCGAAGAGCTCCAAGGCAGAAAACCGCTTTGGCTAGACAACAGGATCCAGCGAGCGCTGACGCTTCTTCGAATTTCTGAGCTCGTTTCCTGCGTTATCGAGAGTTTTTCGGCTTATGATCCATGAAACGGTACTCCTGTAAGGGCCCGAGCCTTGGGTCCTTGTTCCAGTTACTGTCTTGCAGGGTCGGCTTGCAGCACTGAGCGAACTTTCTTGAGCAGCGAACTTCTGGTGAACGGCTTCTCTAGGTATGCGGCTTCCGGCACCGACCCGCTGCGTTGAGAAACGAGATCGCCAGGGTAGCCCGAAATGAACAACGAACGAAGATTCGGATGGACGGCCTTGGCCTGCTCCAGCAGTTCAACCCCGCTCTTTCCCGGCATGATCACATCCGTGAGTAGCAAGTCGATCTTTGGATTGGCTGCCTTCAACATTTCTAGGCCGGCTTCCGCGTTTCTTGCTGCGATGACTTGGTAACCTGCATTCTGCAGCAGGCTCAGCGCCACGTCCCGCAAAGCTTCTTCATCTTCCACCAGCAGGATTGTTTCTGATCCGGCGGGAAATTCGGGCCCCTCATCCAGGCGCACTAGAGACTCGGCTTTCGCAGCGACTCTCGGAAAATAAATCTTGAACGTTGTGCCTCTGCCGGGCTGACTGTCAACAGAGATATAGCCTCCGCTCTGCTTCACGATTCCGTACACAGTTGAGAGGCCTAGGCCGGTCCCTTTCCCGACTTCCTTGGTCGTGTAGAAAGGCTCAAAGATTTGCGAGATGGTGCCTTCGTCCATGCCGCAACCCGTGTCGCTAACCGACAATACAACGTGCTGTCCGGTGTGCGCTCCTGGGTGCTGGGAAGCGTAGTGCTCGTCGAGTTCAGCATGAGCGGTCCCGATTACGATCTTGCCTCCTCCCAGCATCGCGTCGCGCGCGTTCACCACCAGATTCATCAAGACTTGTTCAATCTGGCCTGCATCAGCATAGACGCTGCCAATCGGCTTGGTCGGCTGGACCGAAATGGCAACATCCTCGCCAACCATCCTTTGCAACATGTCGGCCACGTTGTGTAGTACTTCGTTCAAATCCAGCAATTTCGGAAAGACCACCTGCTGCCGGCTGAACGCTAATAACTGCTTCGTGAGTGAGGCGGCCCGGTACGAGGCTTGCTTGATTTGCTCCAGGTACCGCTTCAACAGACTTTCAGGTGTAGTCAGAGGCAGGGAGAGATCGCTGTAGCCAATGATCACGCCCAGGAGGTTGTTGAAATCGTGCGCCACGCCTCCGGCAAAACGACCTACCGCTTCCATCTTTTGGGCCTGGCGGAATTGTGCTTCCAGCTGTCGAGTTTCGGTAACGTCGCGAGTGATTGCCAGCACGCAGCGTTGCCCATCGAGCTCGACCAATTCCGCTGAGACCTCCACTTCTCGTTTCTTTCCCTCTGACGTTTTGCATTGCGTGTGGAAGTCCGCCACCTGTCCGTTTCCCTGTAACTGCCGAATCATCTCCTCACGCTCCGACGGCTCTGCCCAGAAGTTCAGGTCCTGGGCGGTGTGTCCAATAACCTCCCGGCGCTCGTAACCGAGCGTCTGAAGAAAGGCCTTATTTACGTCCAAATACCGCCCTTCGGCCTCCGTCGAGATCGTGACTGCCAGCGGGCTGCTCCGAAAGACCTTATTGAATCTCTCCTCTGACTGGCGTAGCGCCTCCTCTGCCCGTTGGCGCTCGCTAATGTCCCGCAGGATGACCGTAAACAGTTTTTTCCCGCTGGATTCGATCTGAGAGATGGAAGCCTCGATCTCAAACTCTTCGCCATCGGCCCGTAAGGCCCATAGCGAGCTCAGGGCTCCCTTGTCGCGATTGGTCAGACCGGTCTCTCCGAACTGCCGGATGTGCTTGGCGTGCACCGAACGGAACCGCTCAGGAATGAAGCGTTCGACCGGCTGCCCGATGGCCCCTGCCGCCGAACAACGAAACATCTTCTCGGCGGCGGTATTGAACACCACGATGCGCTGCTGCTCGTCCACGGAAATGATCGAGTCCATGGCAGAGCTGATAATTCCACTCAGAAGCTGTTGGCTCTCACGCAGATCGTGCTCCGCCTGTCTCAGTTCTGTCAGGTCGATCGATGTCCCCACAGCTCCGCGGGGCTTGCCTGCTTCATCAAGCAGAGGAACTGCACTTTCCACTGTTTCCCGCTTCGTGCCATCCTCATAGACTAAGGTCAGCGCGCGCCCATACACCGACTTTCCCGTGGCCGCCGCTTGCTGCATCGGCAGCCGACCCGGCTCGACCCACACTCCGTTCTCCATCAGCCGATAGCGCGGGCCCTCGCCGGGTGGTGCATTCGCTGACAAATTCCCGCCAGGAGGGACACGCTCTTGTTCGTATGCCGCACGGTTGCCAGTCATCCACCGGCACGCGGCATCGTGCGCGATACGAATCGGCAACGGCACCGCGTCCACTATTATCCCCAACTCCTTAGCTCTTGTTCGCTCCCGAATCTCGCTCTCGCGCAGCGCCTCTTCCACCTGCTGGCGCTGAGTGATGTCGGCTGTCATGCCGATCAGTCGGATGATCTTTCCGCCCCCGTCAAATGTTGCGCGGCCGCTCTCCTCCAGCCACAGCAGCACACCGTCCGGGCGAAACCTACGGTACTGGGTCCGATACACCCGATCTTCTTCCGTCAAAGAGTCGATCAGGCTCCGCAGCTTGGCTCGATCATCAGGGTGGATAGAACTGAAATAATCCTTTGCAAGACCCTTTCCGGCAGCGCCGCTTAAACCGAGAATGTCCAGACATTCCGCGGATCGCAGCATTGTGTCTGTAGCGGGGTCCCACTCCCAGGCGTACATCTTGCCGACCTCGGCGGCAACGCTCAGCCGTCCTTCGCTTTCACGCAAGGCGCGCTCGGTTTCCTTCCCCGTATCCACGAGAACTGCGAAGACTATGAACGTTACTGCAGTGATAAACAGGAACAGCTGCAGCGATATCACATTGGTGAGCGTCGCCGCTCCGGTGAAGGGACCTTGTCCGTGGACTGCACCCGAAATTGACAGAAAGGCAACTACTATCATCGACGTGCTGATTCCCATCACTCCAAAACGCAAAGCGGCCCACAACAAGAATGGTAGAAGTGAATAGAGCAGTGCCGGCAGGCTGGTACGTGTAGGAGACACGAAAGCAAGGTACCCCAAAAGAATCAACCCGACGTTCAGCACGGCCTCTTCAAAATAGAAAGTACGTGACTTCCGTATCCACGACTGTCCGGTGCTCACTCGTCTCAAGATGGCTGGCGTGACAGTGAGAAGGGCTAGCGCCTCCGTAAAGAAACCAATCTTCCAACGGATCCAGTAGTCTCCGCTGAAGGCGGTCGCTACGATGAACGTTCCCGCAAGCGGGGCGAGGATGATCGCAAAAACTGAGTACTTGGCCAGGGACTTGATGCTATTAAAGCGAGGCACACCATCGAAGGCGTAGCTAACCCCCAAAGCGGCAACAAGAACTTCGACCGTATCGGACAGTATAAGGATGGCGATAGAACGAAGCGTCAAGCCAGCCTGCAGGTCATAGAGAACAAATCCTGTCAGTCCTGCTACGATCAGTATTGGCCAGATCCTTCGCGGTACCAACAGCAAAATCGCAACTAAAAGCGCACAACCTGGCCAAAGCGGCCAGAGCATTTGGGGCCGAAGCACCAGCGCGCCTCCCAGCATGGCGGTGAGGAAGGACACAAAAGCCACGAGGCACACCAGAATCAGCGTGCGGAGCTTAGAGTGCGGATTCACAGCAGCCCCAACGAAAGACGACTCTGGATAGAACTCATACGCACTAGACCGTGGAAAGAGTTCCAACCACCGGCGCACGGACGCAGCGAGGGGGCGTGCGGGTCAAACCAGGAAGAACAATTGTACGAGCCTAAACCGAGTGTCGAGGGGGAAAGGTCTTGCGCCGCTCGGAAACCAACTTGCACGAAGCTACGTCACAAGCGCAACACTTGAATGAGACATCGCTTGGGCTATACTACGCGCATTTCTTCCGACCAGGCAAGCTGAACTCAATGTAATCAACTGGCTCAGTCCTACGTCCCCGAGTTGCCTGAACCTAATCTTAGACTGAATCAAGAATCTCGTGTGCCGCTCACTGTGATCGGAAGATTCGGTTATAGACTGATATCAGGGTATGCATGTACGCGATGGGGGGGGCGTCTCACATCCTGTTGAGCATTCAGGTCGGGCCACGTTTACTCGATTGCGTCCACACCTTTTCGCCTCATAGAGAGCATGGTCCGCAGCGGCTATCAATTCTGTGGGGGAATTGCACCTTTCCAAGCTGGTTGTCGCGACGCCCACGCTCACTGTCAGGAATGGTGCGACTGGCGATGCAGGATGCGGCAACTCAAGACGCGCGAGTCCCAAGCGCACCGACTCCGCAAAATGCGCAGCCCCAGCGGCGCCGGTTTCCGGAAGAATCAAGGCAAACTCCTCACCGCCATAGCGCGCCGCCAGGTCAATCTGACGCTTAGTAAGCACTCTTAGTTCTGCTCCCACCAGCTTGAGGTACTCATCGCCTCGCTGATGCCCCTCGGAATCGTTAAGCGCCTTGAAGTGATCGATATCGAGCATTAGGAGCGAGACTGCTGAGCCGGTTCTCCTCTGGCGGGCGCATTCCGCCATGAGTGTTTGGTCAAAGACCCGCCGGTTGGCCAGCCCTGTCAGCGAATCGACGGACGATAGCCGCAAGAGATCCTCATTCGCCCGCCGCAGGTCCGCCGTTTTCTGTTTAACGATCTGCTGCAGCTCCTGCTCCCGTCTTTGCGCTGCCAGCATCCGCCATCGAACCACACCTAAAACCACCATGCCGGGGAGCAGTCCACACGTGCCCACAAACCACCACGTCCGATACCACGGAGGCAGGATTTCAAATGCAAACTCAGCCCCGTGACCGCTCCACAGTCGATCGATGTCTCGGGCTTCTATCTCCAGCTGATATGTTCCGGGAGCCAATACTGCGAACCGCAGCTCTTTTTGATCCGTCTCCGACCAGGTAGAATTCGCACCTTTCAACCGGTAACGAAAAACAACGCCGTTCTCGCGGGTAGCATTCGGCGCGGAGTATCTTGCGATGAGCGAGTTCGCATGAATGCCGAAGGATGGGTTGCGCGTCCCGGAAACATCCGTTCCTCCCATCACTAGCTTCGTGAAAACGACCTCGGGCGCAGTTTCGAGCGCGGCCTGCGGACGCGGACGGAAACGAGAAAGTCCGCCGCTGGTTCCAATCCAGATTGTGCCATTGGCCTCTTCGGCAAACGCGTTCAGGTTGCAGTCGTCCCACGCCAAACCGTCCCTGGTATCGTAGTGGCTCCAGCGGGAACCAGCCCACTGATCAAGGCCCCGCTCCGTTCCCACCCACAGCCGCCCAGACGCATCGAATTTCAGGAAATACACGATCCCGTCGCTGCCGTGTCGCTGGACACCCTTCTCGACAGTCACGCCGTCAGGCCGCGAACGGATGCGGTCAATACCTCCCCATGGCGATAACCGATCCACATGACGCCATCTGGACCTGCGCCCAACGAAAGCACTTCTTGATTGCTCAAGCCATCGGCACGCGTCCAATTCTGCCACCGACCAGCTGAGTAACCGAAAAGTCCGCCGGTGCCGCCCGCCCAAATCGTGCCGTCGCTTCCCTCAGCGATCGCCCAAATGCGTGTGGACGGCAATTCCATGATTCGTGAAAACCTTTTGTACGGAGCTTTGGCTACAAATAGTCCCGCCTCCGTCGCGGCCCAGAGCCTTTCTTCGCGATCAAAGCGCACAGTGTACGCTGCCTTGCCCGAAAGACCTTGCCTCTGACCAAACCACTGCACTGTCCCGGTCCGCGCATCAATGCGGGCGGCCCCGCGCGTTTCAGTACCGATCCACAGATCGCCGCTGGGAGCCAGTTCAAGACTGTGAACCGGAAGACTATCCAGTCCCGCGAACGTTTTCCATGAAACACCGAACTGTCTCCGCGTCCCGCGAAACAGTCCTCCTTCTGTGGCAACCAGAAGCGACCCGTCAGCCCGTGGCAGGATCTCATACACGATATCGCTCGGTAGCCCACTGGCAGGCGAGTAACTCTCCCATTGCCGGTACCCTCGCCACTCGGTCAGTCCCCGGCCCGCCAGCCCAATCCACAGAGAGTGCTGCCGGTCCTCGAAAGCAGCATAGACAACTCCGCGCAGGCCGACGGATCGGTCGATATTCTGCCAGCCCTTCTCGTCGCGAATTAACAACCCACCATTTGACGGAACAAGAATCCGACCTTCGGCGTCGGTAGCGACGCGTCCCATCGCGCTCCCTGGAATGGGCGCACGCGGTCTTCGGAATTTAGCTTGTCCCGCTGGCAGCATAAAGACACCCGCATTTCGCGCTCGCACCCAAAGATCGCCGAAACGGTCCTTTTGGATAGCCAGCCAATTTCGATGCGGAAGCCCGCTGTCTCGCCCGAAGACGCTTATCCTATCCCGGTCCATGCGGCAAAGTTCGTTTCCGCATCCATACCAGAGAACGTCGCCATCAACTGCAATGCCATAGGCACCCGGCCCCGATGTTCCGGCCGGTTGGGGAAACTCGCGCACTGCGAACCCGTCGCGCCCGGGTTCGGAATAGAGTTCCACCAGACTAGATTCCGTGCCAATGAACGTGTGCCCTTTCCCATCCGACTGGATGCCTTGCGCCCAACTGACCGTTTTGAAATCGACGGCAAGCTTTTGGAACCGGTTGCCCGACAGTTGGTAGAGTCCAAAGTCTCCTCCCACTAGAAGAGAGCCGTCGGGAGCGTCGCCAAACGCAGCGCCCGAAGTGGACGGAATCCCCTGTTCCGGTCCAAAAGACTCAAACCGCTCGCCGTCGTACCGGAAGATACCGTTTTCCGTGCTCACCCACATGAAGCCCAGACGGTCTTGGTAGATTTGTCGGACCGCAAGGTTGTTGAGGCCCTCCGCCGTCCCGAAGTTGCGGAAATTGTATTCCTGAGAGTACAGGGCGCGCGACGCCAGCAGCAGAAGAACAAATACAACGGCTCTTATGGCGATCTGCAGTTTAACGAGCTGTCCCGAATTCCTCGCGTCGGTTACCATCGAGATTGCATTCTTCTGGGCAGCCCCCGTGCTAAGAGAGATCGCTCGCCCGTCAGCGCAGGACCAATCTGACGCCAGGACTACTTAGGCTCCGAAGATGGGGCAACATTATCCTGAGAAAACGTGCACGAACCATGCCATCTGCTATAACTCCGGATATTCTCTTGAAAGCTTGGTAAGGTGCTCCGTTTCAGCATCTTAGAAATGATGGCAAACCCTTGCGATCATCGTCGCCAACGTCCTGCCCAAAACTTTGTCTGCTCCCAAGCACATCCTTCCACTTTCAAGACAGCCGCCAACGGGCTGGGTAAGGAACGTATCCTCACTCGCCGGAAAGAAGCGGACCCAGAAACCCCATCCTCAAAGGAGCGAGGCAGGACTACGCCAAGCTAATCGCGAGTTCTATTGGAGATTTCTTGCTGTGATGGAATCGTCTGCTCATGGTTGATCTGGGGCACTTGCGCGCTCTGCTTTGAAATATCGTGACCGAGGGCCGTGGGCAGCTTGTCGCGGTCATTCGTAAAAAGTTGCGCATGGTGAGCCCCGCACGAGACGGAGACGTAAGCCATCCGGCTGCAGAGCAGGTCCTTCGCAGCCAATTCTGTGTCCACATGAATCAGCACTCGATTGGCGGTCTGTCCTTGGCTGGAATTGCTGGTCATGGCATAGCCGTGGTCAAGATGCGGATGCTTGTTTGGATCAACTTCAGGCGAGCGGCCAGAATCCATCTTCAGATTCAGTCGCCCAGCTCCGTCAATGGCCTCGATCACTCCTAATTCGCGGTTTGCGATTTTCAACTCAACCGGCAGTAGTCCGCCCTATGGACGAAGGAACGAGGACTTGCCGCCTGAGAATTTGCTGATCAAGTGGCGAAGTCACGCTAGCTGCGGATTCAATCTGTCAACCGTGTGTTTGCTCTGACATTTACTCTTCAACTCAGCCTAGCCCGGTATGATTAACCGAACGATCCGTGGTCTTTGCGGAGAACGCTTGCCTCACGACGGCAAGCGGCGGGGTTTGACCCTGCACTACTTCAACTAAGATGCTAGCCGGTTGAGCGCAGCGGTGGAATGGCCTGAAAACAACAAAATGAGATTACCCACCAAACCTCTCAGCGGATCTCTTGAAAATAAGCCAGGGCGGTGGGTTGTTAGGGCCTTCCTATTTGATAGTGGTCGAACTTTATGGGGATGCTGACCTCGCCGCCGGGATCTTGGCTTTTGGAACCGAATGCTGCCGGCAAATGCACACCTTCCTGTTCGAGATACTCAACCGTCATCTGTATCTGCTGCGCGGGTTCGTCAACATTCCGTTCATTGAGACTGGAGAGCAACAGCCCGTCCGGATTCTTGGCATAATGCGGTTGCATCGATATCGTGACGTGCTCCGGCTCCGGCACCCTGATCTCCCGAATGATCCAGTTGTCGTCCAATTCAATTTGCCCGTCATTGACGCTCTTCGGCGTAATCTTGTATGTACCACGATGCTCAAGACGGTAGTCTCCTCCTGACTCCGGAATCAGGGGCTTGAATGTAAACATCCGCCAGTCATCAAGAGACTGTTGAATACTGACACGCACCAATTCGACCAACTTCTCGAGGTCGCCGAGACCTTCCGGAGGTTGTTCGTCCGTTCGCTCAGCCGTGACATCTGTGCTCGACTCCGTCATCACGACGCTAAACTTAGTTTTTGACAAATAGGGCAAAGCGCGTGCTTTAGCATCTGCATTCGTTCCCAACATGCTTGCAAGAATCTGCGGCCAGTCGGGGTGGGCATTGCACCGCAGTTCTTGCACGCCTTGGCGCTGCAAGCTGTAATACATGTTTCGTGCGCGGGCAATGGCGCTCCGGTCGGCAGCACTTGGAACAGACTGCGGCGTTGCTACGGCGGCGAGGACGGAGAACCAGACGGAGACAACACGAAGAAGCTTGAGCATCGTCACGAGGATAGAATACGACTTTCAGAATTGTCCACCTTACTGTTGATGAATCGCCATCTCTAACAATGTCGCGGTGTCAAGCACCATGCGAGCAGACTACTACATGCACTCGTAGGAGAGCGCCATTTTGCTTTCGTGGATGATGTGCGCCTTCCAATCTGGGCTCGTTGCTAATCGTTGGGGTCAGGAGCTCAGTCGGAACCCCGCTTCCACCAGCAGATAGCGATGCAGTAACCCGCCTCCGCCTTGTCACACGTCTTTCGGGACATGAGAATGGTGTCGAACAGGGCTGCCCTGGCGACGCCGGCTTCTTGCTTGCAGTCGGGGCAGACGCATGTGAACATACGGCGTGATCCTACGGAGTTGACGTGCCAATATTGTTTCCTTGCGGGGATTCAACACGGCTTTCGGACTCACTTGCACTATCCAGAACTCTCTTCACAATATGGAGGAAGGACTCTGAATTGTGATCCAATTCCAATTTCGATTTCTCAAAGTAAGCCGCCGCACCTTCCTTTCTTAGTTTCTGCTCGTTTTTCTGGGGAAGGCTGCTCAAGACAATGACGGGGATGAAGCGAGTCTTCGGATTGTCCTTTAGCAGGCTGCTGAAAAATTGATGTGCAGCGGGTTTTTCTTTCTATTGCTCATCGTTGATCATGTCGAAGGGTTCGATTTCCGGTGTTTTTGTGACTG
>Ga0209698_10008467_pt1 | contig 10616 bp, 9 predicted proteins | sample LitLauG_LLR_2012_FD_187203 | JGI IMG/M metagenome (GOLD analysis project Ga0209698, IMG submission 187203) | Freshwater sediment microbial communities from Pennsylvania, USA - Little Laurel Run_MetaG_LLR_2012 (SPAdes) (version 2) | ecosystem: Environmental > Aquatic > Freshwater > Creek >... | reverse complement strand
AAGATGCGGATCTTCTCAATCCCAGGTTCCGCGGCCATCGTGCGAATCGAGTGATGCAGCCCCTCTTGATCGTTGCGCAGCATGTACTCGGTGGTTCCATGCTTGATCACGTCGCTGATCCGTTCAGCAACCAGGAGCGTGTTTTGCTCCAGGTGCTGGCGGTGCAACCGCACATTGAGATAACCGAGCAGTGCAAAGATCAGCACCATCGCGCTGAGCAAAAGGATGTTCAGCTTTGCGCTTAGCGTTTGCGTTGCCCGTAACAACCGGGCCCGGGTTGGTTCAGTCTCCGGCATGCTCTAGAACCGCTGAGGTTAGCGAAACACCAGGTCGTGAGGCTGCCACGTTGTGCGCCGCCACCAGGTCGTTCTTCGGGAAGATCGGCAGGTGCTCCACGGCGACGCGGAACAGCGCGAAGCCCAGGGCGACGATCATCAGCGTGACCGAGAACTCGGTCCACTTCGGCACGTAGTGATGTCCCACGTAGGTCTCAAACCCGATCAGGCTGACGTTCAGGCGATTGGTGATAAATCCGAACAGGCTGATTACCGACGCAAGGTAAAGGCCATTGGGCGAGAGCCGCACCTTCTTGAAGCTCAACAGCACAATCGGGATGACGAAGGAGAGTGCCAGTTCCAGCCACAGGAAATAGGCTTCGTAACTGGGCTGCAGGATTTGCCGCAGCAGCCCACGGTGAAAGAAATCTTCAAAACGCAGTAACGCGTTGACCCATAACGCCACGAGCAGAGCGCCGCCCAACTGGACCAACACAGGCAATTCGAGGTGCCGTCCCAGAGCCTTTGCGCTCTGTGTCGATTCAAAGATTGTCATCGCCAAACCAACAGCCACCGCCGAGCCAAAGAAGAAGAAAGGCAAAGCTGGCGAGTACCAGAACGGATGCAGCTTGCTCGGCATGATCAGGTACAGCGATCCCAGCGAACTCTGGTGCAGTGTCGAAAGCAGAATTCCCAGCACAATCAAAATTGGATAAATCTTGTGAATCCACTTGATAGGCGTCTTCCAATTCAATCGTTCGAATACGTTCGGCAGGAACTCGAAGAAGAGCACCGTTGTATAGGTCATCACGCAGAACCCGACCTCGAACATGACCGAGTGCGGATTCATGTAAATCAGCTGGTGCCAGATGAACCATGGCCGGCCTAGATCGAACAGCAATCCAACGATGAAAAGCAGATAGCCAAGAAACGCAGTCAACACCGCGGGACGTACGACGCTGTGCAGGCTCTCGACGTTAAACAGATACACCGCGCCGACCATGCAGAATCCGCCAGCCGCCAGCATCACTCCGCACAAGCAGTCGAACCCGATCCAGAAGCCCCACGGGAACTGATCCGTCATGTTCGAAACCGCACCCAGTCCGTGCAGGTACCGGACGTAGGTGGAGTACAGCCCCAGGGCCATGATCACCAGGAACACGGCTTTCCAAAACGTAAACTTGATCTTCATCGCGCGCTCCCGTTCTTCTTCTCTTCTGCTTCAGCCGCCGCCACTTCGGCGCGCCGGTGCGAAATCCAATAGATCCCTCCCAGCACCAATGACCACACGGGGATGAAGTCCGGGATTCGCTCCATCACTTTCCCTGTGTACTCTGGCAACGGAACGTCGCCGATCTTTTCTGAGGCGGGGTATCCGAACTCTTCTACATCGACTCCCGCAAGGATAAGGACACTTGTGCCGCCAACCTCGTGCAGTCCATAGATGCGCGGCTTGTAATTCGAAGGATTCTGCTTCAGCCGGTCCTGCGCTTCTCGCACCAGGTCGTCGCGCTCGCCGAACTTCGTGGCACCGGTGGGGCAGATCTCCGCGCACGCTGTCTGCTGCCCCGCCGTAACCCGTTCCGGACACATGATGCACTTGCGCACACGCGGGTTCAGCGATCCCCATTCGTACTTCGGCTGGCTGAATGGGCAGGCCGCCATGCAGTAACGGCAGCCGATGCACTTCCACACGTCATAAACCACAGGCCCTTCCTTCGTTTTATGGAAGGCTCCTACTGGACAGACCGAAGCACACGCCGGACGCTGGCAGTGCATGCAGAGACGGCGCATGAACTTGTCGCCGCGGGTGAGAACAGCGGTCAACTTATGAGCAGATTGGAATTCTTCCCCAGCAATTGAGTCGTTGTACGGCAATACATTCTGCGTGGCACAGGCCTGTTCACACTGCTTGCAGCCAATACAAAGGGTCGAATCGTATAAGAGTGCTTTACTCATGAATGAAATGTCTCCAGGCGAGTTCCCGTGATGGGAACAATTCCCGGAATCCTCTCGGCCGACGGCCTGAGCTGATGGAGGGGAGTGATGGCGATTACTACCGTAATCACCGACGAAGAACCACCAAGCTGCTTACCTCACCAGACACAGGCTGTCGCGAAATTCAGCAGCTTCCGACAGGTAGAGTTTCAACAATTAACAATTTCTTGGCCGTGACGGCTGTCACCCTAGGGCGTGACGGCAGTCAATAGGCTTCCACCAAGTCTGTTCATACCTATCGTTGCGTTCTACATCAAGCTGCTGATGCGGTTTGCATCACGACCCGTCATCCTTGCTATGCCCTTGAATTCGTGAGTGTTGATGAGCTTGGCGATCAGATTTCGTCGCTTGTCGCCTTTTGCAATGTTGTGATCCTCATCTCAACGTGTTGCTGCAGTTTCCCTCAGCTATCTGCGGCGATTTGGACAATCAGCGTCCATCTCTTTTCGTTTCCATGAGATGCAAAGCTCCCGCGCTATATCAGCCTTCTCTTTTCCTGTTGGCGAGGCAATTGCCTTAGCAGAACTGTGAGTGACCAGCTACCAGCGGCACTCGGGTGAGGTGATTTATGACAGTCATCATGGTTTTAATGACGTTCGCAATCTTCCTGCTTATCGACTACGTTCGCAGTCACAAACAGCTAGTCAAACAGCCGGTTGTCGAGAGAGTCGTGCGGGAAGCTCCGTCACACGTCGTCCCGGCAATGGTTGCCGGATTCCAGGTCCCAGAAAATGTCCGCTACCACTCCGGTCACACCTGGGCTCTGAGTGAGAGTCGCGAGCTGGTGCGTGTAGGCATCGACGATTTCGCCTCGAAGCTCGTCGGCAAGATCGAGAGCATCTCCCTGCCGCAGCGCGGTCGCTGGGTGCGCCAGGGGCAGAAGATTTGGACCATCTTCCGCGACGGCAAGTCAGTCGACATGGTTTCCCCGATCGAAGGCACAGTCAGCGACGTCAATGAAGCGGTTGCCAAGAATCCGACTCTGGCTTTGAAAGATCCTTACGGCGAGGGATGGCTGGTGACCGTGCAGGCCCCCGATTCGAAGATCAACTTCCGCAATCTGCTCGGCGGAGCGCTCGCCCGCATGTGGACGGAAGATTCCGCATTGCGCCTCAGGAAAAAAATGCCGGTTGCCATGATAGCTGCGCTGGCTCAGGATGGCGGCGTTGCAGTCGACGATATCACTGCGCACCTGCCCGAAGAAGATTGGGCCACCCTGACGAAAGAGTTCTTCCTTTCGTAGTCCCCCGGGTCGAGGAAAGGCCTCGCCCCAACCTCCTGTGAATTGCCGCCCGGAAGTTTCCGGGCGGCGTTTTTACTCAGGGGAAGGTTCGCCGGGCACGTCAACTGTCTTCCCAACGACGTCCCGGGAAAAAGAGCGGATCAGTAGAAAACCGACACCGACCGCGGAACTTAAGAAGATCACGCGCAAATACTGCGCCGCGGGAATCGTCGGATCTCCCAGGATCGTGCGCAGCAGTCCTGAGGTCGCGCTGCCGGCGCAGAGCAAGAAATACGCTCGCTCTCGGACCCCGCGCGAAAGCGTTACCAGCCAGAACAGGATGGAAGCCACGATCAGGTAGATCCCCATCAGGATGAAATCCCCGATCCGGCCAGATCCCTGCAGAACGCCGCATTTCGGTGCCACGAAGCCATGAATTGCAATTCCAAGAAATACAAACGAATGGAGTAATGCAATCAGTGCGCGTTTCCGGTTGGTGAGAACCCCAAATTCCTTCATACCGATACACGTCCAGTTTCACCGATTCGGCCGCAATTTGGGCGTGACATGTCACACGAACTCCTGTGATCGTAATCACAGAACGAGTGCGGCGAGCCTGGAATCCATTCCTCCGCCAGTGATACCATCGCGGGCGTTATGACGAACCGAACGCTTTTTGCGCCCTGCTGCGTGCTGATTCTGACTGCGATCGCCGCCGGCCAGGCCGTACCTGCACCCGCCTCTCACCCCGTCGTGCTGCGCGCATCCCGCCTGCTCGACGTCAAAGCCGGCAAGTTGATCCAGCCCGGGGAGATTCTCGTGCAAGACGACCGCATCGTCGAGGCTGGTTCCACCGTGAAGCACCCCGCGGACGCTGAAGTCCTGGACCTCGGCGATCGAACGCTGATGCCTGGATTGATCGATGCACACATCCACCTCTTCCTTCATCCGGGGGCGGAAGACCTTCAGACCGTGCAGGAATCCGTCCCCGAGCGCACCATCATGGCCACATTGGCAGCCCGCGATGATCTGATGGCTGGTTTCACCGCAGAGCGCGACATGGGAACCGAAGGTGCCGGTTCGGCTGATACGGCAGTGCGCGACGCCATCAATGCCGGTCGCATTCCGGGTCCACGTCTTCGTATCAGCGGAAATGCCATCAACATTCTTGGAGGACACGAAGACGCCATCGGATATAACCCGGAGCAACGCGTACTTCCCAATGCGAACTACGCCAACAATGCCGATGAATTAGTCGCTGCGATGCGCCAGCAGTTCAAGGAAGGCGCTGACTTCATCAAGATATACGAGACCGGCGCGGACTCCGTCCGCGATGGAAGACTGCACACGCCTTACCAGTACACGGAATCGCAGCTCGAAGCGGCTGTGAAAGAGGCTGCCCGGCTTGATAAGCATGTCGCAGTCCACGCCACCGGTGAGCCCGGAACGCTCTTCGCCGCGCAGGCTGGCGTCGTTTCCATCGATCATGCTGATCAACTGAGCGATGAGACCATGCGTCTCATGAAAGAGAAGCAGATCTTCGCCGTCCCCACCTTCACGATCTTCGACTACTTCGCCGAACATGCTGCCACGCCTCAGCAGAGCCAGCGCGAGCATCAGGTACTCGATCTGAAAGCGCAGGAATTCAAGAAACAAATCGCCGCCGGAATCCCCATGGCTGTCGGATCCGATGTAGGTCCCTTCTCTCACGGAACCCAGGCTCGCGAACTGGTGCTGATGGTCAAGTACGGAATGTCTCCTCTGGCCGTGCTGCAGGCCGATTTGCTGAACGGAGCGAAGTTGCTCGGATGGGAAGGGCAGATCGGTTCGCTCGAGCCCGGTTACCTCGCAGATGTGATCGCGATCACAGGAGACCCCTTGCGAGACATCTCAGCCGTCAACCATGTGGTTTTCGTCATGAAGGGCGGCGTCATTTACCGCAAATGATGTGGCGTGCCGGTAGTGGCTCATTTTGAATTTCTGATGACATCTTCGCTGGTCGATGGCGTCATCCTGCGCGTAGCCCTTCTTCAGGCGGAGCGAAGGATCTCCTGCTACGACACTGCGTGCGCCGGGAGATCCCTCGGTTCGCTGGTAAAACGCGGGCTCTTCGGGATGACGCCTTGTGACGTTCAAAATTCAAACTGAGCCACTACCGGCGTGCCAAACAAAGCAAGCCGACGCCACATTCCTGCAAACTAATGCACAGGCGATCCTCGTTTTAATGAGAAAGGAAACCTAAAGATCACAATCTAAGTAGCTTGCGGCGATTCCCGAATCGGTTTTCGTGGATCTAGGATTGCCCACTTTGATACTGCTCGCCGAAGAGGCGAGCCCCTATGATTTTCCGCAAGCTCTCGAATCTGGCCGTTGCTGCCCTCGCACTACTAATATTTGCGCTCATCGTTTGTCCGTCTTCGTCTGCCCAGGGTCCCCTTCCGGATGGACCAGCGCCAACTGAGTCCGTTGAGCCGGTCTCTTCCTTCGTGGGCATTCCCCAGAACACCGAAGTCTCCCACAAATTCTGGGACAGGGAGAACAAGATCCTCTTCCTGACCGCGGCCGCGTTGAACGGCGCCGACTTTGCCGTCACTCGTTCGAATCTCCAGAACGGTGGCCAGGAATTGAACCCCATGGTTCGTGTCTTTGGGCGATCGACTCCTGCGCTGGCCATGAACTTTGCCGGGGAAACTGTTGGTGTGGTTACGATCAGCTACTTTTTCCATAAGACTGGCCATCACAAAATGGAGCACCTCGTGTCATTCGTGAACATTGGCTCGTCTGCCGGCGCTGTCAGCTATGGCCTGGCGCATCGTTGAGCGATCGACTTTCCAGCCACAACGTCGGCGTATTCCCGCAATCTCTACTGCCTTGGTAGTATTAACAGATCGGTTATTCTGGGAGACCATTCACCAGGAGGGCAGAGATGAAAATCGCGAAAGATATTACAGAGTTGATTGGCAACACACCGTTGGTACGGCTCAACAGGGTGACCGAAGGTTGCGTCGCCGAAGTGGTTGCGAAACTCGAGAGCCAGAACCCTCTGTCTAGCGTGAAAGACCGGATTGGCGTCAGCATGATTGAGGATGCCGAGCGCGCAGGCAAGATCGCACCCGGCAAGACCGTCCTCATCGAACCAACCAGCGGTAACACCGGGATCGGCCTCGCCTTCGTGGCTGCGGTAAAGGGATACAAACTCATCATCGTCATGCCCGACACGATGAGTCTCGAGCGCCGGGTTCTTCTGCTCGCGTTCGGAACTGAACTCGTCCTCACGCCGGGTCCGCGTGGCATGACGGGCGCCATCTTGAAGGCCAAAGAGATCCTGGCCAACACGCCGAACGGGTACATCCTGCAGCAATTCGACAATCCCGCGAACCCCAAAATTCACCAGGAAACAACCGGTCCCGAAATCTGGAACGACACCGATGGCCGCGTCGACATCCTTATCTCCGGAGTCGGGACGGGCGGTACCATCACCGGAGTCTGCGAATACATCAAGCCAAAGAAGCCTTCATTCAAGGCCATCGCCGTCGAACCTGTCGATAGCGCGGTTCTGTCAGGCGGCAAGCCATCGCCGCACAAAATTCAGGGCATTGGTGCCGGTTTCGTTCCCAGCATCCTGCGTCGGGACTATATCGACGACGTCGTGACCGTCACCAATGATGAAGCCATCACGATGGCCCGACGGCTTCCGGTCGAAGAGGGGCTCTTCGTCGGCATTTCTTCCGGAGCTGCTGTCGTCGCTGCGCTCCAGGTCGCAAAGCGCAAAGAGAATGCCGGAAAGATGATCGTGGTTGTTCTGCCATCCTTCGGCGAAAGATATCTGAGCAGTATCCTGTTTCAGGAGTTGCGCGAAAAGGCGCTGCAGATTCCGACTGCCCAGCTTCCTTCCTGAATATTCCTTGCATGCCGATGCCGCACTTCTTTGCTCTAATTCGCGAAGACATCACCAACGTGATAGAGCACGACCCCGCGGCCAAGTCCCGTCTCGAAGTCTTTCTTTGTTATTCCGGTCTGCACGCGGTCTGGTTCTACCGCATAAATCACTGGCTGTGGAATCAGCGGCTGTTTCTCCTCGGGCGTTGGCTCTCGCAGGTGGCACGCTGGTTGACAGGAATTGAAATTCACCCCGGCGCGAAAATCGGGCGCAGGTTATTTATCGATCATGGAATGGGAGTTGTCGTCGGCGAAACCTCGATGATCGGCGATGACGTGACGCTTTATCAGGGTGTCACGCTCGGCGGAACCGGCAAAGAACACGGTAAACGCCATCCTACGCTCGAAGACAACGTTGTAGTCGGCGGCGGTGCGAAGATTCTCGGGAACATCATCGTGGGCAAGAACTGCCGGATTGGAGCCGGTTCGGTCGTGCTGCGTAACGTTCCCGATAATTCCACCGTTGTGGGCGTCCCGGGCCACATCGTGTTCCGCGAAGGCAAGCGTGTCGTCATCACCGATCCCAAACAGATCAACGATCCTCTCTCCGAAGCGCTCGCGTCGGTCGCCACTGAAGTGAACCGATTACGAGAGCGGGTCCAGCACCTTGAGGGAGCAGAGCACACCGCAGAGCCGATCCCGGAATCCCTGCAGCGGCTCATGGATGACCTCGACTACCAGATTTGAGCCTGTCAGTCGTAAGATAATCCGGCCGTCACCTCGCGCGGAGGATTACCTTGAGAAAGGTCATTGCCGCAGTTCTCTTTCTCCTTCTACTTCCAATTTGCATTGCTGCCGACAAGGATAAAGACAAAAAGGAAGAACAGCCGAAGCCCGCTCAGTCCACCGGCGAACTTCGCCAGCAACTCGAAAAAATTCTGCACGAGACGCATACCCCCGGAGTCTCGGTCGCAATCGTTCATAAAGACGGCCCCGAGTGGGTTGCAGGCGTGGGAATCGCAGACGTCGCCTCAAACCGGCCGACTACCCCCGACACACTCTTTCGCATCGGCTCAACCTCGAAAGCATTCACATCGTTATCAATCCTCATGCTGGCGGATCAGGGCAAGCTGACTCTCGACGATCCCGTCCACAAACTCGTTCCCGAGGTCTGGTTCGACAACCGGTGGGAATCCACCGACCCCATCCGGATCGTGAATCTGCTCGAGCACACTACGGGCTGGGACGACATCCACTTCCGCGAATATGCGAAACAAGCGCCTGACAGCATGACTGTTCGTGAAGGCCTCGACTTCGATCACCACTCGCGCACCTCACGCTGGCGCCCCGGCACCAGGATGGCGTACTGCAATGCAGGTCCGCCTGTCGCAGCCGCCATCGTCGAGAAACTTACTGGTCAGCGCATCGAAGATTTTGTGCAGCGGAATCTTTTCGACCCAATCGGCATGAAGACTGCCACTTACTTTGAGCCGACTCCTGGAGCCGCCACTGCCCTGTATCACGACGACGGCAAGACACCGTACTCGTATTGGCACATCCTGATGCGCCCCGCAGGATCGATCAACGCCTCGGCCAACGATATGGCCGCATATGTTCAGTTCTATTTGAACCGCGGCGCAGTTGGTGGAAAGCAGATTGTCCCCGCGGCCGACGTTGACCGAATGGAGATTCCCACGACCACATGGGCCGCCAAAGACGGTTTGAAATTCGGATATGGACTCAGCAACTACGCGACTCCTGCGGATGGCTTTGTCTATCACGGGCACGACGGCGGAGTAGATGGCGGCCTCACCGATATGGCCTACATGGCAGACCAGGGCGTCGGCTATTTTTTCAGTATCAACAGCGGCAACGACGACGCCTTTGAAAAGATCGGCAAGGCAATCCGCTCCTACGTTACTCGCAACCTGCAAAAGCCGCCGCTGCCTGCGGTAGCGCCGCTTCCGCCCAATGCTTCCGACTATGCCGGATGGTACGTGCCCGATTCTCCTCGCGTCGAAATGCTGAATTTCCTTGGACGTTTGATTGCCCTCAGCCGGGTCCAGTTCGGCGATGGAAAACTCACAGTCTCCTCTCTGTTCAGGATGCACGAGACATATCTTCCGGTTGCGGGCGCACAATTCCGCTACGTACCGAAGGAAGATCCGCCGTATCCTGTTGCCACCCTTGCGCTACTCAGTCCGAACTCGGACGGCCGATTCATTCAGACGGAACGGGCCACGTTGAAAATGATTCCCGCCTGGATGGCGATTCTGCAGATCCTCGCCGTCGCGTATGTGTTGCTCGCTATAGCCTCCGTGATTCTCTATGCCCCGTTCTGGCTCCTCGGTGGCATCAGCAAACGCCGCCGTCGCCCAGCCGAGCGAGCTTTGCGTCTGTGGCCTTTGCTTTCTGTCCTGAGTCTGTTCGCAATCTTCGGCATCTTCGCGATGTCGCTGGATGATCTGATTGAGCGTATGGGGTCTCTGACCGTTTGGTCTGCTGCCGAGTGGGCGGTCACGTTGTTCTTTGCGGTCACGACCTTGGCGGGCGCCTTTGTGTCCTGGCGAAGCCCCGAAGCAGGCGTTCGCCCGGGCGTGCGAAGGTTCGCCATGATCGTATCGCTTGCGCTGGTGATGGCCGCTGCCTACTTGGCGTATTGGGGAATCATTGGACTTCGAACTTGGGCCTAATTGACGGAGTCGTTAACCAAGAGTCTGCTTCAGCACAAACAGAGCTAAGTCTGAGGTTTCGCACCGCCGGGGATGCACGCCAGACTCTCGACCCGCGCGGGAAAAATCGGCGGCCGCACCGATTCCGGAGTCCAGCCGAAGAGAAATTGTGTGGCTGGTCCGCAGACTCTGCCCTGGCACGGTCCCATTCCACAGCGCGTGTGCAGCTTCGCTGCGCGCCACGATCCACACTGCTGCAGGCGTGAATACCGGACATCTTCGCAGCGGCAGATCACAGTCTCGGCATCCGGCAGCCCTTTCAGTTCCTGTCGCAGTCGAAATGCACGCTCCATTCGAGCGGCAAAACGGCGCGTCTTCTGTCGTTCGCTCAAGAGAGCCTTGGCCTCGACTGCGCGGCCAGAGGCCGACAATCCAGCAATCTGCCCTTCAACCAGTGACCCGTCGATGCCAGCAATGCCGGTAGGCTCCCCTGCGCAGTACACGTCTGCTACCGAGGTCTGCTGATTCTCGTCAACGCTCACATAGCCACTCCGAGTCGTGCATCCGAGC
>Ga0209698_10008466_pt1 | contig 10617 bp, 11 predicted proteins | sample LitLauG_LLR_2012_FD_187203 | JGI IMG/M metagenome (GOLD analysis project Ga0209698, IMG submission 187203) | Freshwater sediment microbial communities from Pennsylvania, USA - Little Laurel Run_MetaG_LLR_2012 (SPAdes) (version 2) | ecosystem: Environmental > Aquatic > Freshwater > Creek >... | reverse complement strand
GGCCTGCTCCGCGGTCGATCGACACCTCGACGTGGCGTCCGAGACGCCGCACATCCGCCAGCCACGCCGCCGTCGTCATGCGAATCGGACCACGTCGACGACACGGTCGAGGTCTTCGCCAGGGAGGTCGGGGTGCAACGGCAGGCTCAGACCCGATGCTGCGAGCCGGTCCGCTTCCGGGCATCCGTCTCTCGGAGGGGCCGCTACAGGGAGACAGGCCAGGTTCGGGAACAGCGGCCGCGACTCGATGCCGTCATCCGCGAGTTGGCGGCGGACGGCATCACGACGGGCACGGCCGTCATCGAAGGTGACGGAGAACAGCCATGGGGCAACGGTGACGCACCCGCTCACCGGTTGCAGCTCCACGCCTGTCGCGTCGCGCAACCCTCCTTCGTAGCGTCGCCACAGAACTCGGCGGCGGTCCAGAAGGTCGTCGAGCCGGTCGAGCTGCCCGCAACCGACGGCGGCGGCGAGGTTCCCCATCCGAAGGCCTAGGCCCGTGAGGGACGGGCGGTACCGCTCGTCACCTCCGGCCACGCCCTGACGGCTGAGAGCACGAACGCGGCCGGCGAGTGCCGGATCGTTGGTCGTCACCGCGCCGCCCTCGCCGGTGCTCACGATCTTGTTGCCGAAGAAGGAGAACCCGGCCGCGTCGGCGAGTCCGCCGACGACTACGCCGTGGTACGTGGCGAGATGTGCCTCGGCGCCATCCTCCAGCAGCCACAACCGGTGCCGCGCGGCGATGCCCGCGAGAGCACCGATGTCGGCAGGGTGCCCATAGGCGTGCACCGCCAGGATGCCCACGGTGCGGGGGGTGATTGCGGCGCGGGCCCCGTCTGGCGACAGGCACCAGGTGGTCGGGTCGACGTCGACAACAACCGGTGTGCCACCGGCATGACGGACGGCGTTCGCCACGGCCACATACGTGAGGGCAGGTACGATCACCTCGTCGCCCGGGCAGACCTCGAGCGCCAGCAGCAACAGGTGGAGGGCCGCCGTTCCACTCGCGACGGCCACGGCGTGGAGTGTGCCGCAGCGAGCCGCCCACGCCCACTCAAACCGCTCGACATGGGGGCCGTGACCTGAGAGCCAGGAACCGTCCAGCGCCTCCTGCACGTAGTGGCGTTCTCGGTCGGCGATCGACGGACGCGCGAGCGGGACGCGGCTCATGAGGCGAGGAGCTCATCGAGCACATCGCAGAGCCGATTAGCCGTCACGTCAAGCGTGAGCTGCCGGTGCCTCGCGTGGCCGCGCTCGATCAATCGCTGTGCGAGCCCGCTGTCGGTGACCACCCGGCGGACCGCCGCCGCGACCGTGCCTGCGGCAGCCGGCTCCGGCAGCACGATCCCTGCGTCGCCGATCGTCGTCGGGAGCGCCGCCGCGCCCAGGGAGACCACCGGGACGCCGGCCGCCATTGCCTCGATGACGGTGTTGCAGAAGCCCTCGTGGCGGCTGAGACAGACGAAAACGTCGGCGTCCCGGTAGTACGCGCCCAGCTCGTCGTCCCTCACCGACCCGGGTCGCAGCACTACGTCGTCTAGCCCGAGGTCGTGGATGAAGTGGTTCAGCGCATCCTCGTACCGATTCGACGACGAACGGCCGGGCAGCGCGAGCACCGCGTGCGGGTCGTAGACCACCCGGTACGTCTCGAACGCCTTGACCACCTCGTGCTGCGCCTTGTTCGGCGCGATCCGCCCAACAAACAGCCACTTCGTCCCGGCGCCCACTGGCCACGGAGAGGATGCAGCCGGCGCAAGACGGTCGGTGTCAATGAGACACGGAACAACGGCAATCCTCCGATACCCCCACCCAGCGAGCTCCTCGGCGTTGTAGGCGGAGTCGGCGATCGCCAGGTCAGCACGTGCGGCGAGGCCAGCGATCTGCTCTCGACCCGCTCGCAGCGACGCCGCCACCGACGGCTCCCAGAGCCCGAAGAACTCCGCCGGCGTGATGTTGTGGTAGTTCACGACGAGCGGCTCGCAGCGTGCACCGACCACATCGGCCGCCGGCGAGTACGAGGATGCCTGGTACAGGAGCACCTGGTGCCCGTCGGCGCTAGCCCGCGGGAGACGGCGCAGCGAGCGGATGTCCGTCCGCCGGGTGCTCGAGTGATCCACGGCGAAGATGTCGGACGCGCAGCCCCGCTGCCGGAGCATCTGTCGCAGTACCAGCGAGTGATGCCCCACCGCATCGCGGTCCGCGAACACCCCAAGGACCTGATGGACCACCGTGGGCACACCGCAGTCTGTCACGCCGCAGCCTGTCACAGAAGCCCTGCCGGCGGCGATGTGGAGGTCGCGGACCCGGTAGCGCTGCCTGCCGCGAGCGCAACCAATCGAAGGGGGGACCGCAGGCGGGAACCGCAGAACCCGCTCGGTCGACGTTCGGCACGGACCCTGGCGCAAGTGCCGTACCGGTGCGGCGGTGTCGCTCTCAGCCCGACGTGAACCGCACTGGATCCACCGGAGGCGCGGGCACCTGGTCGTCGGCCGGTTGGACGAGCGTGACGCGGGTGTTCGCGTCGGCCGTGCTCCTGCCCGACGGCGACGTGCTCGTCGCCGGCGGCAGCCTCACCAACACGCTGCCCCGACCTTTATGACCCGAGCACAGGAACGTGGTCGGTCACGGGACCGATGACGGTCGCCCGCTACGGGCTGACGGCGACCCTGCTCGGCAACGGCACCGTGCTCGTGCAGGGCGGTGCCCTCGACGGCTCGACCACCTCGGAGAGCCTTAACCCGACAGCCACCCAGTGGACCGCCGGCTGCGCGCCGACCGTCTACCGCTGGGGCGCGGCAGCAGCTCTGCTGGCCGACGGCGACGCGCTGGTGGCCAGCGGCACGTCCACCAACTACACGCCGACGGTGACTCAGGCGCCGCTCGCGAGCGCGGAGCTTTACCTGCCGGCGACCAAGCGGGGGAGCTGCCCGGAGGGGACGACCGAGTCCGTCGGGCCACCTCGCGCCCGAGCGGCCGCACCCCCTGATACCCGATCAGGCCTAGTGCCGCATCAGGCAACGTTTGCACGGATTGAGATTGCACGAGTGTCCTCGTTGTCGGTGTGCCGCTATCGCAAAGCGACGTAGTGGCGGGTCATCGAGTTCGGCTCGTCGTGGCTGGGGTGGTCGGTGCCGTCGAGCGCGAAGTAGCGCAACGCGGTGAACTGGCATTCGATCCGGTTGAGCCACGAGGCGTTGGTGGGCACGTAGGCCAGCTCGACGTTGTTAGTCATAGCCCACTCGCCGACCCGCTGGTCAACCTTGGTGGACAGGTGCGGGCTGTAGTTGTCCATCACGATCGGGATGCGCAATGCGGGCGTAGCGCGAGCGCAGGTAGCGGCAGAACGCCAGGAACATCCTGCGGCTCTTGTTGAACTTGGCGTGACCGTACAGCGCGTCGGTGGCCAGGTCGAGGGCGGCCCAGTGATCAAGACCTTCAAACAGCCCAACGACCCCGACTACGAGGCCAAGAAGAACCGGGTGCTCGAGCTCTACGACATCGCAAACGCCAAGTCCACACCGGGTAAGCGCGACCCGAACGTGGTGATCTGCATGCACGTGTTCGGGCCGCTCACCCTGTTCCCCGGCCGGGGCAAGCGTGGGCCCGGTCGTGTCCCGCCACGACGGGGATGCCGGCATCGCCCCGGCGCCAGCGGCGGGCGACCTAGACATGCACCCAGGGCGTTCGCCACCTCATTTGAAACGAGACGCCCTCCTTGCAAAGCAGGTCCCGCAGGCCCCCCGTGGCTTCGGACGATCACAGTCCGGTGGAGTGCGCGGGTCAGCTCGCGGCTCCGGGTCCGCAAGGTCGCCGCGATCACCGGCGGCGCCGTCGCGATCGTGCAGAGTGTTCATATGAGCGATCGCGTGACCGACACCCACCAAAAGGCGCTGCAGATAAACCTTGATCCCCGCTGGTACGGTACGGTCGCCGAGATCGGAGCCGGCCAGGAGGTGGTCCGCTGGTTCTTCCAGGTCGGCGGTGCCGCCGGCACGATCGCCAAATCGATCTCGGCCTATGACATGGCTGTGAGCGACGCCGTGTACGGCAGCGCCGACCGCTACGTGTCGCGTTCACGCCTTCAGGCAATGCTTGATCACGAGTTCGAGCTCAATGTCGAACGGCTCCAAGACGCCCGCGGCGATACCACGTCGTTCTTCGCCTTCGCAGACACCGTTGTCGCTCGGAGTTACCAGGGAGGTAACGAGTGCCACGGCTGGATGGGCGTCAAGTTCCAGTCCCGACCTCGTGACGAGCCCAGCCAGATCGTCTTGCATGTCCGGATGCTCGACGCTGAGGCGTCGATCCAGCAGGAGGCGCTGGGCATCGTGGGTGTGAACGTCCTGCACGGCGCGTTCTTCCAGCACCACGAGCCTGCCCGTCTCGTCGAGAGCCTCCTCGATCAACTGACCGTCGGCCGCATCGAGATCGACATGATCGAGTTCCAAGGCATCGAATTCCGATCGGTCGACAATCGACTGATGGCTTTGCAGCTGGTCCAGCTCGGCCTGAGCGGCGCGGCCATGTTCAGTGCCGATCGGGAGGTTCTTCAGCCGAGCGAGGTCCTGCGGAAGAAGGCCATCATGGTCGAGCGGGGCAGCTTCCGCCCGACCACGGTGGTGAACATCGACATGCTCGAATGCGCGCTCGCCAAGTTCGCGAACGACCCGGGCATGGCCGACGTGGAGATCATCCCGTTGATGGAACTCACGATGAGCAACCTCCTCGCCGGCGGCGCCGACGTCGATCGCCGCGACTTCCTTGCCCGAGCCGACCTGCTCGCCGCGTGCGGAATGACGGTGCTGATATCGGACTTCTTTGAGTTCTACCGTCTCGCCGCCTACCTGGCCGCCATGACGAGCGAGCGGATCGGGATCGCGATGGGCATCCCCACTCTCATCGACCTGTTCGACGAACGGTACTACTTGCAACTGCCCGGCGGCATCCTGGAGAGCTTCGGCCGAATGTTCAAGAACGACCTCAAGCTCTACGTCTACCCGCTCCGCAAGACCGAGGCCGACCAGTTGCGCACCGTCGACGATGTCGTGGTGAGCGTGGAGCTCCAACCGCTCTTCGACTACCTCAACCGCCGCGGGAGCTTCGTCGCACTCGACAACTACCGCTCCGAGTACCTGCACATCTTCAGCCGCGACGTCCTCCACCTGATCGGGACTCGGGACGACACGTGGGTCTCGATGGTCCCTCCTGCCGTCGCTGAGCTCATCAAGCGACGATCGTTCTTCGGCTACACCAGGGCGGAGTAGTCGCGCGGTCCGTCCGTCTCTCCGGCGGGAGGACGAGATCGGGACCCGCCTTGGGATGACAGGGCCGGCGCGCCTTAGTCAGGTCTGGCGGAGCTCGGCGCGATCCTGCGCGACGTCGTGATCGAGATTGAAAGTCTCTCGACACGGGCAAACGTCGGCCATCGCTGGCGAGACGGCCATCCGTGAGGGAGCGCTTCGGGATACCGAGCGAAGGGGTTCGATGTCTGCGAGAGGAGGGCGCTGACCAGCCGCTCTCATTTCCAGCGGTGTCCAGTCGTAGACCCGAAGCCGGCCCCCTCGATTGGCAGCGCCGGCGCGGGTCGTCGGCGTTAAGGGAAAATCGGGCACGCTCAGGGAGGATGTGCGGGCGATCGACGGTCCAGTGGCCGACCCGGACCCGCGCGTGCCGGACGACCCACATGCGACCACGACGAGGCACGCAGCGACGACGCTCCGCCGGCTCGTGTGCAGACCCAGCGTCTAATCGTGGCCCCCTCCGGTACGCCGTGCGTAGCACCGCGTCCGAACGAGTCCCCGCACCCGGGACGCGCAAGCGAGGCCTTACAATGGCGACTCCCTCAGACACCTCGCTGAGCTCCCGCGGCCGGAGTGTGGGCGCCTGGAACGCGCTCCACGGGTCAAGCACTGCCCCAGACCATGCGGCGCGAAGCCCTCGAGATCCTGCCCGGGATCACCCGGTCGAGGGCATCAGTCCGCCGGTGACTGCGTAGTGAGATGGCCGGTGGCGCCTGCCGACGGGTCGGCCCTTGCGCTTCGGGTGACGGCAGGCGGATCCTGGTGGAATGGCGATCTATGTGGTGACCGCCGCTGCCCCTGGCCCGCGGCGAGTTCCACCGACGCCCGTCCCGTTCTCGGCGAGCCGTATGGCGTGACCCGCGACGGCCAGATGGGCCGAGCTGTCATCGCCTCCGTCGCCCGAGTCGACCTGCTCGCCTTCGAGCTGTTCCTCCGCCAAGCCGGCCGCGCCCACGATGAGATTCGAAGCCTCAGCCGACTAGCGCTGCGCTACCTGGGCGGCGACCTCACCCGCCAGCAGGCCGCCGACGGGTCCCTCGCAGAGCTGTCCGGCGACGAGGCCCTCGAAGTCCCCGTCGAACTCCGCATGGCGCAGCAACTCATCCGCGACGACCGGCTCGTGCGCTACCTGCCGGGCGACAAGATCGGCGGCCCCTTTGCCGGGCCATAGTCCGCACCGCGATTTGTGCACCGCCTCGGCATCGACGACGCTCATCGCGCCGTCGCCGACCCGCATGCGCGCTGCCCGACACGCCCCGGGGGTGCCTCAGCATGGGGTGGCCCGCATCGTTGAGCTGACGACACTGTTGTCGCGACGTGCCCGCGTCCACGTCTCGGCCTGTTAGCCCCAGCCTGCGGCAAGTTGTTCCCAGCCGCCAACGAGACGCCGGGATCGTTCAGTCAGTCGAACCGAAGCGTCCCGTCGACGACGTCGAGGGCGATCGATTCCACCGATCGCCCTGTCCGCGTGGACGTGGCGATAAGACGGTCGGCGGCGTCGCGCAGGCCGGCATAGATCTGCACCGAGACGATCCCCGTCGCCTGATGCACGACCGGGCTCGGCCCGAGCAGGACGACAAACTCGTTGACCTCGGCGTCCATGCGAGCTCCCTTCATTGTTGCGACGGTGACGCCAGGGTCCGGGGCGGGCCGCCGGTCCATGATGCGACCACCTGTCAGAATACCGACGAACGCACCGAGCGACCATCGCGGGTCTGGTTCGTTGTGTGCAGTTCGGGACTTTGGCCTCTAGCAGGGTGCTGAAGAACACCCTGTGAGGGGCTGGGACTTCGACCGAGATCATCAGCTCTGGGTACGGCTCGCGCCCGGGACACGAGAAAGCTGAGCCTGCGTGCGCTCGGCCTGGTGCTCGATCACGACCCCCCAGCGTCGGTTGGTTGCGGGAGGGTCGAGACCGTCGAGGGCGCTTGGGTAGAGGTTGTCAGGAAGCTCGGGGCGGTTGAAATCGACTCCGTCCGCCACCACGGCGGAACCGGCCTCGCTTTGCCCGGTCAGCGATCAAGAGGGCCTTCGGCCGGCGGACCCGCGAGCATCCCAGAAGACGCGACCCCGAACCTCGTACGCGTGTCCGAGAACGTTTCATGTGTGGAACCTGCCGTCCGCCGACTCCGGATGCTGCCAGATGTCACCGAGATCGGTTCTGGCCCAGCTGAACCGATTCGACCGTGACGTGTCGGGCCTCGATCAACAGAAGGCGTTCGCCGTGGTCGTTGAGGAACTCGAACTGACGGAGCGAATCGGTCTGATCGTCGTGTTCGCGGTCGCTGGTCGGTACCCTACGGACGACGAGGGTCTCGATGAAGAGGTCGAAAACCTCGGACCGATGGCCGTCGACCCTAATGACACCGCCGAATCGAAGCCTCAACAGCGCCGTGTCACCATCCCTGCAGTCCGCGACAGTCTTGTGTGAGCCGGGGGGGTGTACGACCTTCACCCTCAAGACGCGGTCGCCGTTCGCCTTGTCGACGGACGGTCCCAACGTCATACCACCAGCCAGCTCAGGCCAACCCCCGATCGGACCGAGCAGCTCAGCATTGGCCAGCCACGCCGGTTCGGTCACGTCGAGAGCACCCTTACGCCTGAGCACTCTGGAGATGTTCGTGGTGAAGGAGCGGGACGCCGCTAGTGCGTGACGGAGAGGTGGGTGCGTCGCCCGGACGCCATGCGGGGGGCACGTCGTGGGGCCGAGGCGGTCCACACGGGTGGGGCCGCGGCACACATCGGGGTGAGTGCCCCGCCCGGCTCAGGCGGTGACCGGTTCGGTCGGTCGAGCGTGGGCGGCGGTCGTCCACCCCGACGAAACGCGCAGATGGTCGCATGGGCCTCCCTGCGACGACAACGCGCGTCGACTCGCGACCGACGGCGGCCAGGGCAGTTTGTACCAACCGCTGAGAAGGAAGGCCAAGGTCGTTGTCTGCGCCTTCCAGGTTGGGCGTCGTCGGCGATCGTGTGACGTTGTGGGCACACGACCGGCGCCGGGCAATCTCCTGGTGCAGGGCTCGGCTTGTCAAACGGCTCGGCCGCCAACGGCATCGGCGAACGAGTCCTCGAGGGCTTCGCCTGATAGGCCGTGGCCGCGGTTTGGGTCGGCGAGGTAGTCGTCGAGTTGGTCGGAAGTGAGTGGTCGGGCGATGTGGTAACCCTGTCCGATGCCCGTCCCGAGACGGCGCAGTGATCTGAAGGCAGGCGCCCCTTCGACTCCTTCGGCGACCACGTCCACGTTGAGGGCACGGCCGAGTTCGACGGTGGAGCTGATGATGGCACTAGCTCGACGGTCGCCTTCGAGGGCGAGCACGAACGACTTGTCGATCTTCAGCTCGTCGATGGGGAGCTCGAGCAGCTGCGACATCGACGAGTAGCCGACGCCGAAGTCGTCGATGGCGATGCGGATCCCCCGTGCCCGGAGTTCGTCGATGCTTCGTTTGGCGCGATGGGGATCGGCGCCTAGGCAGGACTCGGTGACCTCGAGGGTGAGGCGTTGGTGTGAGACGCGGTGGTGCTCGAGAACGGTGTCGATGAACGCTGGGAGGGTCTCGTCAACGAGATCGTAGCGGGAGATGTTGACGCTCATCTGGAGGGGGTGGCCGCGACATTCGAGCCGGGCCGCCTCGGCGATGGCAAGCCCGAGGACGACTCGAGTCAGCTGGGGTATTAGCCCGACCCGCTCCGCGAGTGGGACGAAGGCTTCGGGGTAAAGCAAGCCACGGGTGGGGTGTTGCCAGCGGACGAGCGCTTCGACGCCGCGCACGGTGGCGGTGCGCAGCGCCAGGGTCGGCTGGTAGTGCAATGTGAGGCCGCTGGTGTCTATCGCCGTTCGTAGTTCGTGGATGAGAGCGAGTCGTTCACGACTGTTGGGATCGTGTTCGGCGTCGTAGACGAACACTCCCGACTGCGTTCGCTTGGCTTCGTACATAGCCACGTCAGCGCTGCGGAGCAGCTCGGTGTGGGTGGAGCCGTGGTCGGGGGAGATCGCAACGCCGATGCTGGCACCGACTCGAACGGTGACCCCATCGAGGGCGATCGGCTCGCACAGGGTTCCGGCCAGCTCACCCGCGACCCGAACAAGCTCGGACGCGGAGGCAGCCAGGCAGACGCTGGCGAACTCGTCCCCCCCAAGGCGGGCGACCGACGAGCGCCCCGCGAGCGGGCGGCAGAAGCGTTGGGCGACGATCCGGAGCAGCTCGTCGCCGCAGTGATGGCCGAGTGAGTCGTTGACCTCTTTGAAACCGTCGAGATCGACGAGCAGTACACCGACGCGCTGCTGATCTGACGACGACCGTATCATCGCTTCGACCTGTTCAAGAAAGGCCCGCCGGTTGGCCAGGCCGGTGAGCTCATCGGTTCGTGCGTCGCGGAAGTTCTCAGCCGCGTGGCCCACCTCGCGCAGCGTCAGAGCCATCCGTACGATCACGACGCCAAGCGCGCCGAGCGCCATGCCCGACGCCACCGCGGAGGTATGCCGGAACAACGACACCACCCCGACGGCGAGCGAAACCGCCCCGAACGCGACGGGCACCAGGCCGATCCCACGCGGCGCGGCCACCGTCGCCCGGCGCGACCGCAGCCGACGTTCTTCGCGTCGCCACGCGGCAAGGCCGACGAAGAAGATCCCGATCACTACCGTCGCGTCAAGGGGCGTTCGGCGTACGTGGGTGCTCGCCGTCGACTGAGCCGAACAGATGGCGTCGCCGACAACGAACCAGGCCACGCCCGTCATAAGCAGCCCAGTCGACCAGGTCGGCCGGTAGTGTTGCGGGGCCAGCCCGGCGACCAGCAGTACTAGCAGCACCAGATCCAACAGCGGGTAGGCCAGCCCGACCACGACCTGAGACGAATTTCCCCTGACCCTGAACACCGGCTCGAACCACAGCATCGTCGCCTGGTCTTCCGCGGCGGTCCTCGCTTCGGAATACGACGGCGCCTGGGCTCCCAGCGGCAAGAGCATCGCCTACGTCAAGGACATCGACGGCGTTCCGCAACTGATGGTGCGCGCGCTCCGGTCCGCCGTGCCTATACAGCTCACCAAAACGCGCGGCCGTATCTCGAACCCGTTCTGGGCGCCGGATTCAAGCCTCATTTACTACCTGGATCGCGCCGGAAATGGAGCGGTCTGGGCGATCAGTCCCGCTGGAGGACAGCCTTCCCGCATCCTGGAAGATCTCTCCGCCGCCGCCATCTCACCCGATGGCCGAAGCCTCGGTATCTGGCGAGTCACCGTATCCGCCAACGGGACGCACGGTTCGGTGTGGATCTCCGCTCCTCCCGGCGCGCCGCCTCGCTCCTATCAGCCTGCGCC
>Ga0209698_10008464_pt1 | contig 10618 bp, 7 predicted proteins | sample LitLauG_LLR_2012_FD_187203 | JGI IMG/M metagenome (GOLD analysis project Ga0209698, IMG submission 187203) | Freshwater sediment microbial communities from Pennsylvania, USA - Little Laurel Run_MetaG_LLR_2012 (SPAdes) (version 2) | ecosystem: Environmental > Aquatic > Freshwater > Creek >... | reverse complement strand
CGATCGCCGCCGGCGCGGCCGCGTCGCCTGTCACCATGACAGTACCCACGCCCAGTGAGCGCAATTCGGCCACGAGCGACGCCGAATCCGCGCGTGGCGGGTCACTGAGGGCGATCAGCCCCACCAACTGCATCGCTGTCGGTGGTCCGGCCGCCACGGCGAGAACGCGAAACCCTTGCGATTCGAGTTCCCTGTCGGCGGCCGTCGCCGAGGACGAAGCGCGCACGAGCTTGGCGACCGCCGCGAAAGCTCCCTTGACGATGCGTTGGGAGTGGCCGGCCGAATCCTTCGCGGTCGCCTCGGACATCTTGTTCGCCGGATCGAACGGCGTGAATTTCTCCAGAGTCGGGCTGTCGACCTCGCCCGCGCTCTTGGCGGCGGCGCGTATGGCCGCGTCGACCGGGTCCTGGCCGCCGTCGGAGCACGTCAATGCGGCCAGTGCGAGGACATGCGCCCGGTCGACATTCGCCTCGGGACGGACCGCCGCCACGCTCAAGGCGTTTTGGGTCAACGTCCCAGTCTTGTCGACGCAAAGCACATCCATGGTGCCGGCCTCATCCACGGCTGAAAGCCGTGTGGGCAATACGCCGACCTTCGCCAGCGCGCGCGCGCCGATCGCCGCCGCCAACGTGAAGGTCGCCGGGAGCGCCACTGGAATCGAGGCGAGAACAGCCGTCAGGACCAGGGGAACGATTTCCGATAATGGCAACTCGAGAAAGTGGGCGTACCCGATCAATATGGCGATGACGCACCCGTTGAATACGGCGAGGTTGCGTACGACGCGCAGCACGGCCTTCTGCTCGGAGCTCACGACATGGGCTGCCAGAACGAGCTCGGCGGTGCGGCCGAACTTGGTGCGCGTCCCGGTCGCCACGATTTCCGCGACCGCTTCACCGCGCCGAACCAACGCGCCCGCGAAAGTCTGCGCACCGGCCCCGGCTTCGATCGGCACCGACTCCCCGGTGAGCATGGACTGGTCGAGGAGGACCTCTCCGGCTGTGATGCGTACGTCCGCCGCCACCACCTCACCCAGCGTGAGCTTCACCACATCTCCCGGCACCAGCTCCGGCGTGGGGACGGTTCGCCATGCCCCTTCGCGTCGCACGGACGCGTTCAGCGCAAGCCGCGCCCTCAATGCAGCGAGCGTCGCCTGAGCGCGACTTTCCTGGAAATAGCCGACTGCCGCATTGAAAATCAGCAGCCCCGCGATGATTGCTGCCTCCGTCAAGTCCCCAAGGACGATCTGCAGCGCCATGGCCGCTTCGAGCATCCACGGGACGGGCTCCCATAATTTCCCCAGCGCCCTCCGGATGGGCTGCTCCTTGGTCTCCGGTGTCGCGTTCGGGCCGAACTTCGCAAGCAGCTGGCGAGCCGCTTCGTTCGTCAGACCGCTCGAAAGGTAAGTGCTTTCCACGATCGGGCTATCTGCCGGCGCGGCACCCGGCACGGGTGGCACTGCGATCGTGACCATGGTGCTTGGCCCTCCGGAGACTTGGACGCGCCCCCGCCCATCGACGAGGCTGCTTTGCAGATCGTAATTCGTGAACCCGTCATGCCTGCGTCACGTCCGAGAAATGCCGAAGCGGCGAGCCGTTCCGACAACTGCCGTTTGCCCTGCTTTCGCCGCCGGACGCAGAACTCGCTCGCGAGTTACACCCACCAACCCCCTCGAATCCGGCGGGCAAAGCGCCGAGCCGCGTATCCCATTCGGCGACCCCAAGCGAACATCGCGCCGGATCGACGCAGAGACTCCCCGGCATTCGTGCTTTGATCCGTTCGAACGACAGGCCAACCGGCACTCCGCATTGTTTCCTTGCGGAATTCATCTCGGACTTTCCTGCAAGCGAGAATCGTCAGATAGCTGTGCACCGTTGCACCCGCGTGCAGGCGAGCCCACTCCGTCGAGTAAGCCTTCGCCACGCGTGCGACCGGCAGTTGCAATTCGTGAGCGAACTCCTCGATCGTGTCGTCCCGGTCGCCGGCATCAGCGGGGGGATCGGAATAATCCGCCATCGCACAGAGACCTCTCGCTGAATCGCTCAATACGCGTTCCACGGTTGCTTTGCGGATGCCATCCGAGCCCTGGAATGCACCGCATATCTCGCCACACTGCGGAGACGAACAGACCGCCGCCGCACGTGTCTGCGAAACACTGGTCATCGGAATGTCGGGCGCGTGGATCAGGTTCCATGTTCGGCGTTTGCGTGCAGCGCCCGAACGAACCTGGGGCCCGCGTCCCGCGCGCGTGTCCCGCGGCGCCGCGTTTCCCTAAGCAAGGCAACGTTGACGGACATGGCGGCAAACCGTTCCGGTCAGGCCGGGACTGGAAAGTGGCCCGTGCGAATCAGCTTCTTGTTGACGAACTCCTGGATCCCCATGTTTCCGAGCTCGCGTTCGTAACCGGAGTTCTTGATGCCTCCGAAGGGTAGTTCGGCATCCGACCAGTCGATGTTGTTCACGAACATCATCCCGGTATCGATCTGGCTGGCCACCCGCCTGCCGCGTGCCTCGTCGCGGGTCCACACCGACCCTCCGAGGCCGAAGTCGGAGTCGTTCGCCATGGCAATGGCCGCAGCCTCGTCCTTGACTCGGTGGAACGAAACCACGGGGCCGAAGAACTCGTCTCGATAAGCCGGATTGTTCGGTTGGATATCGGCGAGAATGGTCACCTGCATGAACGCGCCTGGCCGATCGATGCGCTTGCCCCCCATCAACAGCGTGGCGCCGCCCTTGACCGCCGCGTCGACCTGCTTCAGCAAGTTGACCAGAGCATCCTCGGTAGACAAAGGGCCATGGGTGGTCTTCTCGTCCATCGGATCGCCGGGTACCAGCGCCTGCAGCTCGGTCTTGAATCGGGCAAGGAACTTGTCGGCGATCGACTCGACCGCAATGAAGCGCTTGGCGGCGCAACACGTCTGGCCGGCGTTGTACATACGGCCCCACACCGCCCAAGGCACGGTCTTTTCCAAGTCGGCGTCGTCGAGCACGATGAATGCGTCGCTACCACCAAGTTCCATGGAGGTTTTCTTCAGGTTCTGCCCCGCGCGTGCGGCGACGCTGCGGCCTGCGGCCACACTGCCGGTCAGGGCAACGCCCTTGATGCGCGGATCGTCGATGACCCGCTCGGTCTGCTCATGGGACACCAGTAGATTGGTGTACGCACCCACCGGTGCGCCGGCGTCGATCCACAGCTTCTCGAATGCGATCGCGCATTGCGGTACGCAGCCGGCATGCTTGACCACCAACGTATTACCCGCCATGAGATGCGGGCCGGCGACGCGGGCAAGCTGGTAATACGGGAAGTTCCACGGCTCGACGCAGAACAATACGCCGAAGGGGCTGCTCTCCATGTGCGCTTCGCCGTGCCGGGGGTGAAGCTTGGTTGGTGCGAGAAACGACTCGGCGTGTTTGGCGTAGTAGGCCAGAATGTCGGCGCTGAATTCGACTTCGCCGCGGGCTTCGTTGATGCGCTTACCCATCTCGAGAGTGGCCAGCTTGGCAAAATCGTCGACATGCGCACGCATCAGCGCCGCCGCCTTGTTCACGATGGCAGCACGCTCGGCGTAGGGAGTGTGCTTCCACGTCTGGAAGCAGGAATCGGCGACCGCGAGTGACTTGTCCAGTTGGGCATTGCTCAAGTGCTCGAAGCTCTTCAGTAACCTGCCGGTGTTCGGATTGACGCTTTGGTAGCTCATGGTGATGTCATCTTTCGGAAATTGACGAAATGCGCGACTGCGAAGCGGTTGCCGACGCATGCGCGAATGCTCACGCCTCGATGAGGACTTTGAGCGCATGGGTCTCGGCCGCGTGCCCGAATGTTTCATAGGCGTCGAGGATCTGGTCGAGCTTGAAGCGATGCGTGATCAATGGTTTCGGGTCCAGCTTGTGCGAGCAGAGTATCTTCAGCAGCATAGGCGTACTGACCGTGTCCACGAGCCGCGTGGTGATAATGATGTTGCGGTCCCACAGGCGTTCCAAATGCAGGTCGACCTTTATGCCATGCACGCCAATATTGGCGATCGTGCCGCCGGCGGCGACGATCTGTTGGCATAACTCGAAGGTTGCAGGCACGCCCACGGCTTCGATGGCGGTGTCCACGCCGAGCTGTCCGGTGAGATTCATCACGGCTTCGCACGCCAGGCCGTTGCTGCTGTTTACCGTTGTCGTCGCGCCGAAGCGTTTGGCGACTGCGAGTCGGCCGTCGTCGAGGTCAATCGCGATGATCTCGGCCGGCGAGTAGAACCGCGCCGTCAGGAGTGCCGCCAGACCGATCGGTCCGGAACCTACGATGGCCACCGAGCTGCCGGGCTGTACGCGACCGTTGAGGACGCCACATTCCAGGGCGGTCGGCAGGATGTCGCTGAGCAGCACCAGCGCCTCTTCGTCGGCGCCCGCCGGGATCGCATGCAGGCTCATGTCCGCATGCGGGATACGAACGTACTCTGCCTGCGTGCCGTCGATACTGTTACCGAGGATCCAGCCGCCAGTGGTGCAGTGGGAGTACATCTGGCGCCGGCAGTTGGCGCATTTGCCGCAGGCACTCACACAAGAGATCAGTACCGGGTCTCCGGCCCTGAACATCGTTACAGCCGACCCCACGACTTCTACGATGCCAGTGCCTTCGTGGCCGAGGATGCGCCCGGGCGTGCAAGTCGGAACGTCGCCTTTGAGGATGTGGAGGTCGGTGCCGCAGATCGTCGTCCGCTTCACTTTCACGATGGCATCTGCGGGTGCCGTGATGACCGGCTTCGGGCGATCCTCCAGCGATTTCCCGTTCCGGCCGAGGTAGACGAGTGCTTTCATGCGGGATCTTCCGGTTCAGCGGAGTAGTACAAATCAAATCGCATCTGCTGCGTTCCTCGAGGAGATCGATCCCTGACGTTACGGAGAAGCTTCGTAACCGATGAGACCCTGGGAACGCAGCATGGCCCCCGCCGCGTGCCGGTTCCGTTCGGTCGGCCCCATAACCCACTCGGCGCGGGCGGGCGCAGTAAGCGTCCGCGCGTACAGACCGGACACTCTGCCAAGCAGACTCTGCAGTTCCACCAACGAAACGGAAAGATGATCATGAAAAACGATATCCAATTGCAGAAGGACGTACTTGCCGAACTTAAATGGCAACCGGCGATAAATGCCGCCGAAATCGGCGTTGAAGCAAAAAATGGCGTCGTCACGTTGAGCGGCCACGTCGGCAGCTATTCGGAAAAATGGGAAGCAGAGCGCGTGGCCCAACGCGTCTTCGGCGTCAAGGCCCTCGCCATTGAGATGGATGTAACGATTCCGGGACATGCATCCCGCAATGACACCGACATCGCCGCTGCTGCCAACAGTGCAATCAGATGGACGAGTTACCTGCTTGACGACAACATCCACATTACCGTCGAAAAGGGCTGGGTTACGCTGTCCGGCGAAGTCGATTGGGATTACCAAAGGCAAAGCGCAATCCGTGCGGTGCGCGATCTCACCGGCGTCACCGGCTGCACCAACGCAATCGCCATCAAAGCGGCAGCTTCCTCCAGCGGGGTCAAGTCGGATATCGAAGCGGCGTTGAAAAGACGCGCCAGCAACGACGCGCAGAACATTTCGGTCGACGTGCGCGGCGCCGACGTCACGCTGACCGGATCGGTAGGGAGTTGGGTCGAGCGAGACCTTGCCAGGGATACTGCCTGGGCGGCACCGGGTGTTCGCAGTGTCGTGGACAAGATGACCGTCGCCTACTGACTTCACGGAGGGGACTGACGCCGTTGCTCCCCGCCGTGCTGGAATCGTCGAGCCACGTGCCGGGCATGTTCGCCGGCAAATTCTATTGGGCACGACAGCGGCCATTCCACCCCGACGCGCGCGGGCATGGGCAGCGTCGGGTCCGCGCTCAATCCGGATTGACTGTCGCAAAGACCTTCAATCTATCCGTTGTAGCTGGCGGTACGCCCGGACACAGAGACACCCATCGCCGTCGCGTGGCGAACGTTCGCGCCCGAGGCCGGTACAGAGTACTCGCCGTTCAGTCGAATCTCGTGCAGCCCGAGTCCAACCGATAGGCACGTTGGCCAGGTTACATTCGCCGTCGAAGCGATCGGGTTCGACAAGGGCCCTGCTCCGGACAACTGAAGAATCCCTGGAGGCAAGATGTTCGGGCGCACCGAGATATGGCTGTCGACAATTGCGACCGTGCTGTTGATTTGTGCTTTCTTCCCACGGTTGCGGACCTACCGCGCGCTCTTTCTGGGCGCGACCGCGCTCGTGTCGATCAGCGTATTGATTCCGCGCCACGGGAACGCGCTCGGCCAATACCTATTCTCCGGAAGCTCCGGCTCGCCGCGCTTGCCCATCGAGCTGTTCGGCATCGCCTGGTGGCTTCTGGGTGCCTGGCTGGCGCAGAGCATTCTGGACCTTATACTGCGTCGGACGTTATTTCCCGACGACGATGAACCCCACGCCCGCCGTTTGTTCGCGGACCTGGCCGCCGCCCTCGTGTACGTCATCGCCCTGGTGGGCATCATGGACACCGTTCTGAAGCAACCGATTTCAGCGGTCCTGGCAACCTCGGGCGTGCTGGCTATCGTATTGGGGCTCGCGCTCCAGAATACGCTGGCTGATGTCTTCTCCGGATTGGCGATCAACGTGGAACGCCCGTTTGGCGCCGGCGACTGGATTTCGGTCGGCCAAGACGTCGAGGGTCAGGCCATGGAAATCAACTGGCGCGCCACCCGAATAAAGACCGTCGCCAACGACATGATCGTCATTCCTAACAGCGTCGTGGCCAAAGCCATCGTCACGAACCACAGGCGCCTGAGCGGTCCGCATGTTCTGACGATCAAGCTCGGCATCGACCGATCCGTGCCGCCCGCGCGCGCCATCGAATTACTCCAGACGGCCATCGAAGGCTGCCCGGGCCTCGCCGCAGGACCGCCTCCGACCGCCTATGCGTGCGAGTTTTCCGATGGTCTCGTGGCTTATGAACTTACTTATGCGATCGACAACTGGACACTCCGGGTCGCCATCCGATCGGCCGTCATCGGCCGTGTCGCAGACAGCCTCCGAAATCAGGGTATCGCGATCGGAGCCCCGCCGATGGATGTCCGCCTGATCCAACAGGCCCGTGCGAGCGCTGCCTCGATTGCGGCAGCGGACCTGCCGGCGGACGAAGCTCACACGCCGATGCGGCCGGCAGCGCAAAGCCGGTAGCGGACACCCAGAGCAGGTCTCCGGTCCACCGACACGGTCGAGTACCGTTGCCGAACGGGCAACAACCGGTTTGGGCGCTCGGGCGAGCGGCCGTCGAAGGCGCTGACCGGTCGGTCTCTTGCAGCGTACCTGCACCACCTACGTGCGGCGGTTCGCTTGCCCCCATCTGCGAGACGAGATTGCCCTTGCCAGAAGGACTCCACGCCATGAATCGATCCGCCGTCGCGTCGACCGGCATATGCGGGCATGCGCACAGAGGGTTGACGGTCCAGGAATGAAAATACACGGATGGATGGGCACATGCCGGTTCGGCCAGCGTTGACTGCCGATTGGACAGGCAGCCGACCCTGTTGGCCGTGTCGGCGCACCGACGGTGATATTGACCGTTCGGCCGTGCTTTCGTAAACACGCACCGACAATACCTTCCGCCGCATGAGGCGGGCTCTTTGGGGCTGACCGACAATGCGAATCGATGCGACCGATTTTCGAGTACAGGAGGGCGCCAAGGTCGATCTCGGAAGGTGGGCCACACGGGTCGCATCGATCTACGACTCTCCGCAGCACTGCCAGGAGCTACTCGATGCGCACATTGCGCAACTGAGTGCGCTGCAGCAACTACTCTATGCATCCAACGGTCATGCCGTCCTGATCATCTTCCAGGCCATGGACGCGGCAGGCAAGGACGGCTCGATCAAACACGTGATGTCCGGGGTGAATCCGCAAGGTTGTCAGGTGTTCAGCTTCGCGCATCCCAGCGCGACCGAGCTGCAGCACGACTTCCTGTGGCGCACGACGCGGGATCTGCCGGAACGCGGGCGGATCGGGATCTTCAACCGCTCCTATTACGAGGAGGTCCTGATCGCGCGCGTGCACAAGACGATTCTCAAGGGCGAGGGTCTCCAGGAACCGGCCGGCGACGACAAAGCAATTTGGCGCAACCGATATCGATCGATCACCGACCTGGAACGGCATCTCGACATCAACGGTACCCGCATCGTCAAGATTTTTCTGCATCTGTCGAAAGAGGAGCAGCGAAAGCGCTTTCTGGCGAGAATCGACGAGCCCGAGAAGAACTGGAAATTCAGCGCGGCCGATGTCGAGGAACGGAAATACTGGAAGCACTACATGAAGGCCTACGAGCAGTGTCTAGGTGCGACCAGCACGCACTTCGCCCCGTGGTACGTTGTACCAGCCGACGACAAATTGAATACCTGGTTGATCGTCGGTCGCATCGTACTCGACGCGCTGACCGCGCTCGATATGGAATACCCGAAATCGACCGCCAGGCGTCGAAGGGAACTGAGGTCGATCCGGGAAAGCCTTTCAAAATGACTCGCCGAGCGTCGGAATTGCCGAACCGGAGCAGGCACGGCGAGGTAGGTTGCGGCATACCGGCGTTCTGACCGGGCTGAGTCAGGCGGTGGAGATCGAACGGCGCGTCGCTCACGCCGCAGTCGTGGCAACCATACGCGGGCGCGAGTTTACGGAATTCCAGTCGAGTATCTCGATGTGGACGACGGCGGGTGTCGAAACGCCGTCGGTACTCGGCGACAGTCGCATGAGCAAGCGTCTCTCGACATTGGCGCCTTATCTTCTGGCGCGCGTCGCAAACGACGTGAGGCGGCGTGGACGCCATGCGGCTCGCCGCTCGGCGGCGCAACTTCACCGCCTTCGCAAGTCACTGGACAGTCTGTGCGACGACGTCCAGTTCTTGGCGGATATTTACCCGCAACGGGCTGCCTGCAGCTACCGTGACCGATGCGAGCGCGTCCAGGAGATTCTGGGCGCGTCGAACGACGCAGTCGTGACTCGTGGGTTAGCCTTGGCGTTGGTAGCACACGGCCGCCCGGAGTTGGAAACAGCCGCCCGAGCCTTGATCATCTGGACCTAAGGGCGCCGTCGAAAAGCGCTGCAGGGGATAAAAGCCTGCGGTGTTTCCGAGCGACACCCGCATTCTGGCGCCAGCCCGGAGCACGGCGCCGTCGAGACGCGCTTCCCGATTCCGGCAGTGCTCGCCCGACCTGAGTGACGTCACGTCATCGTCGGCATGGCTGCCGAACGCTAAGCCGTGGGCTTCGCTTCTTCGAGACGGTCCGTGGCCGGCGGCGGAGTGCGCGACAATGCGGCGATTTCGGCGCGCAATTCGGGCGTCATGGCGATCTTCACCGAGTCGAGCGAGGCCTGCAACTGCTCCAAGCTGCGCGCACCGATAATGGGTGCAGTGACGGACGGGTGGCTGCCTGCCCAGGCGACGGCCATACTCACCGGATGGATGCCACGCGAGCGGCACATCGCCGCAAAGCGCGCTGCGGTATCGTGCATCCATTCGTCGCCGTAGCGCGCTTCGTACTGAGCCTTCTCGACGAGGCGCCCGGTTTTCGGCTTGTCCTGCTGCGCGTATTTCCCGGACAGCAGGCCGCCGCCCGCCGGGCTGTAGGGCACGACGGCGAAGCCGTTCGCCTCGGCCATCGGCAGGATCTCCACTTCGGCCTGTCGCTTTACCAGGTTGTACATGGGTTGAATGACCTGCAGGCGCGCCCAGCCATGCGCCTTTTGCAGATCGGCCGCGGCCTGGATCTGCCACGCCGAATGGTTGCTGATGGCCGGATAGAGGACTTTTCCGTCACGCACGAGATCCTCGAGTGCGCGGAGGGTTTCCTCGAGAGGCGTCGCCGGGTCCGGCTGGTGTAGGTAGAGCACGTCGACCCGATCCGTGTTAAGCCGCCTGAGACTACCTTCCGCGGCACGCGCGATGTGGCGTCTCGACAGACCGCGCGCGTTAACGTCGGGTCCGGTCGGATTGAAGCATTTCGTCGCGAGCACCAGGTCGTCGCGATGTCCTTGGATCAGGCCGCCGAGAATCTCCTCGGAGCGTCCGCCGTTGTATTGATCGGCAGTGTCGAAGAAGTTGATTCCCGCGTCGCGAGAAGCGCGGTACATGCCCGCCGACATCCGTTCGTCGGCGTCGCCGCCGAACGCCATCGTGCCGCCGCACAACTGCGACACCCGCACACCCGTACGACCGAGAGGTTTGAAATTCATGCGCGGGAATATACACGATGGCTTACGCGTTCGAAAGGCTCGATCGCAACGCCGACCGACACCAACACTCACGCTCCAGGGCCGACCGCGCCAGGAGGCTCCCTCGCCGCCCCTTTACAACTGCGCCTTCCCGATGTAAACGCGAGCCTTTATCCGTCAAGAGAACTGCTGAAGACCGTGCAGAGTTTTCCAGCTGGAATCGTTCAGTTCCAAGGGAGTCGGCGCACTTCTGCGCACCACCCGGAATCAGCCCCCGCGGATCGCCGGGATCAAGTGCACTTCGCTGTCGGGCCCGACCGGGACGAACCAGACGTCCTGATAGATCTCGCCGTCCACCGCGACCGCATAGCCATTCTCGAGGTGCGGGGCGAGCGCCGGCAACTCGGCGTCG
>Ga0209698_10008463_pt1 | contig 10620 bp, 15 predicted proteins | sample LitLauG_LLR_2012_FD_187203 | JGI IMG/M metagenome (GOLD analysis project Ga0209698, IMG submission 187203) | Freshwater sediment microbial communities from Pennsylvania, USA - Little Laurel Run_MetaG_LLR_2012 (SPAdes) (version 2) | ecosystem: Environmental > Aquatic > Freshwater > Creek >... | reverse complement strand
GACTACAAGAAACCCGAGGATATCATCGGGGAAAACGGTCTGCTCAAAGAGCTGACCAAAGCCATTCTGGAACGAGCGCTCGCGGCCGAGATGACCGACCATCTGGGCTACGAGAAGCACGACCCGGCGGGCCACCACCGGGGCAACACGCGCAACGGGAAAAGCCAAAAGACGTTGAAGGGTGAGTTTGGCGAGCTGGAGTTGGAAACTCCGCGCGACCGCCAGGCGACGTTCGATCCCAAGATCGTGGCCAAGGGGCAGACGCGTTGGAGCGGCTTTGACGACAAGATCATCTCGATGTATGCACGTGGGATGACGACACGTGAGATCCAGGGCCACCTGCAGGAGATGTACGGCATCGAGGTGTCGCCAACGCTGATCTCCAACGTGACCGATGCGGTGCTGGAGGAAGTGAAGGCATGGCAGGGGCGGCCGCTGGAGGAGCTGTATCCGATCGTATATCTGGACGCACGGATGGTGAAGGTGCGGGATGAGGGCCACATCCAGAACAAGGCGATCTACGTGGTGCTGGGAGTCAACCTGGAGGGCCAGAAGGAAGTACTGGGACTGTGGGTGGCACAGACGGAAGGTGCCAAGTTCTGGCTGCAGGTGCTGACCGAGTTGCAGAACCGCGCCTCCGGAAACCCTTTCAAACCATCCACGCAATCGAGGCCGTGTATCCCCGCACCGAGGTGCAGTTATGCATCGTGCATCTGGCGCGGGCCTCGCTCAACTATGTGCCCTGGAAAGCACGCAAGCCAGTGGCGGCCGACTTGCAGTTGATCTACCGTGCCGGTACGGTGGCTGAGGCCGAGCAACATCTGGCGCAACTGGAGGGCAAGTGGAAAGCCTATCCCAGTGTGAGCCAGGTGTGGCGGCGGAACTGGGCGCGCATTACGCCGTTTTTCAACTACCCACCGGACATCCGCAAGGCGATCTACACCACCAACAGTGTGGAATCGCTAAATCGGTCGCTGCGCAAGATCATCAAAACCCGCGGCGGATTCCCCCACGAAGAGGCAGCGCTGAAGTTGCAGTTTCTCGCTCTTCGGCAGGCGGCGAAGAAGTGAACCATGCCGATCCATCACTGGCGCGAAGCGCTCAACCATTTCACGATTCTGTGGGCGGAACGGATGCCGGCCCTGGAGAGAATTCCGCAATGAACGCGCATCCCACTTCTACAGAGATGGGTCGGGGAAGGGGAACTGCCCCCTTCCCCGGCGCCCCATCCCCAAAAACAAACCTGGCCGTTTACACAAAAGTCTGGACACACCTCTGGTTCCCGGTTCCGCGATTCTTTATGCGGAAGTACATTCCAGCTTATCCCGACGCAGTGTTGCTACTCCTTCTGCTGGAGCACCCGGAACGCCGAACTCCTTCGCGAAGTCTTTCGTTAGCTGAATGCTTCCGGGTCCACCGTTCTAGTGTGTGAGTCTTTGGTATCCCCTTCGACTGATCTTGTAGGCGAGTGGCGTCGGGAAACCCGTCTCCAGTGGGTGTCGTGAAAGCAATCTATTTCTTCATTGCCCAGGCCATTCCGTCCGGACCGAGGCCCGTTCGAATGCGATCGATCACAGCCAGTGCAGTCAAGTCAACGACCGCCACCTCGTCATCGCCCCAGACTGCAACGTAGGCCTTCGATCCGTCCGGCGCCATCAAGATTCCTTCCGGCATACGGCCCAGCTTGATGCGCTTGATCTCCTTGCGGGTATGAACGTCCAACACAACCAACTCCCCCGCCTCGAGATCCGAAACAAGAACGAGTCTGTTGTCTGGGCTGAATTTCAGGCGATTCGACCCTTCGGCTCTCGAAGTGCAATCCTTCCCAGGTTCGCGCCCAAAACCAGGGCGCGAACTTGGGGCACCAGGCACCAGGCTAGAGGATCCTTTTGCCTCTTCCCGTCGGCCCTCTTATTCCGAGTCCACTCGTAGAAGAACCTTGAGTCCAATCCATGCTGAGGAAGATTTTCTTATGAAATTGTCGAAGACTCTTTGCGGGCTGGCGCTGGTTTTCTTCTTCTGCACCTTCGCTCACGGCCACTGCCAAGGCGAGTGGACAGCGTGAAGGACACCGCGACGCGCTGCACCGACCACCTCGCTGCCACAATCGTGACCACGAGCATTATGGGTATTTCCAACCACTCGGCCATTCTGGTGCCGAGTCGGGGAGCCACCCACATTGTGCGGATGAACCCAATTACGAAACCCGCTCCGAATACGAGCGCAAAGTAGACAACGCCAGCTTTCAGAATGTTAATGCCGCCCCGATCGTCCCACTGATTTGTCAAAGCAGGCAACAGAGAGGCCATCGGCGCACGTTAGCCCTCACACGCTGTCGTCGTAGCAGACTAGCTCCACCTGATTGCCCTCAAGATCGCTCACATAGAGCGAGCGCCAATGCACCCATGCGTGCTCAGCAGTTTCGACTTGGAGTCCCAACCCTTTAAGCCTCTTCAGTTCGCCTGCGAAATCGTCGAGAGGTATTTCGAATGCGATGTGGTCAATCGTCGAGGTTGCTGGGTCTGTTGCTCGATAGCCGGGGCTCTGGGAGCGGTCGAACAATGCGAGCACTTGAGTGTGACCGCCGTAGCCGTCAGCAATCTTGAAGAACGCCCATTTGGGAACTCTGGTCATTAGCGGGAGGCCGATGACCTCCTCGTAGAACTTCTGCATTGCATCCAGATTGTTGACACGCAGTGCGATCTCGCCAAGCCCGCGCACCGAAGTACGCTGCGCGCTAGTTGTAGTTGTTGCCATGATCGACCTCCCGGGCCACAGAGCCCTTAAAGGAAAAGAATTCCATAAAAGAAAAGGATTCCATGGCGTGCAGGGTCGGTACAATTTTACTGGCGCATTCATCGAAGGCGGTTCGGGCATGAGCCTGAGAGCTCTGCCATGATGGCCAGCTGAGGGGGTCCAATGGCAACCTATCTACTGCTTCTTGCGGACATAGCCACTCTGGGCTTCGCCATTTCCTTGATAACTTCGGCAAGTGTCTGTTTCGCTGATTGCTTTGTTGCTTTTCTTTTCTTCACATATTCATGATTTCATGAGTCCTGCCCGATATACAGGTCAATTTGGCTCATGCGGCCTGCTTCCAACTGTTATACTTGCTAATGGGGCGGTTGCCACCTTCACCTCTTTCAGGTCTTCTGACCTAAGCCAGTCCATCTGAAGTACTCCCACCTTAGGCTTTTCAGCGAGAGAGCGGTCTGCCATGGCTATCGAAGGTATCCTGCGCGAAGTCGATCAACTCCACAATGTCAGCACGCGGCTGGAGGGACTGGCGGAACAGCATCCGCCCATGTCAGAAGCACTCATGACGATTGCGGGAAACGTTCGCAACACCGCCACGGTATTGGCAGTGCTGGTGGTGGCCAAAGGCCCCAAGCCAATCTGAGGACAACCGACAATATGGCCAGGAGCTGACCGTTGGACATTAGATGGTTCGTGCTCGCTCGACGCGGAACTCGCCAAAAAGGGTCGCCTCTATGAACGCAACTAGCATTTCACTCGTTCTGCTTATCGCGCTGTTCACGATCCTGCTGCTCCGCAGGATGAGCAAGGTGAAACCACAGATCGCCGGGTACGGAACACAAAGGATGTGCCCGTCGTGCGGATTGATTACATCTCGATTGAGAACATGCTGCTTGGAGTGCGGCAAGGCTCTGACAGGGGTAGTGTATTCAACGGTAGAAAAATGAACCGGGCTTTGTCCTTGACCTCCTAACTGTGCCTCGCGAAGGACAGGAAGCACCAGTCCATGATACCAACCTCGATGCACGTGCAACGCACGGACACGATACTCCGGCCTGACCAGTCCCGCGTACTTTTGCGCCCGTTCAGACCGGAGACTCTCGAGCGAGCAAGCAGGATTGTCGCCAGGATCATGTCGCTCCCGGAAAGCCAGGTAGGGCCACTCCTGGACGAAGTATCCGCTGAATTCTCGCGGCGACACCAGCAAATCCACAGGTCCTTTCTGGAACGGTTCGAACAGGTCCGCGACCTCGTATTGACAGATGAGGAGATTTCCGAACAGAGACAGTTGTTGATCGGTTCGTATTTCGTTTGCGAATTCTCGTTGGAATCTGCAGCCCTTTTCAATCCGTCCATCGTGCCGCACCCTGACCAATCCGACCTTCCTCCTGGCGCTTTGCGTTTTGTCCTCAGCTTGCGCGCCACCGGGGAGGGACATATTTCCTCCATCACTTTTCGGACGGGTATCATCCACTCTGACAACCGGATCGAAGTCGAAACCCCAACCGGCTTCCTCACCGAGCCGCGTCAAATCCCGAACCCACACTACGAGAAGGCGCTGCTCGAGCGGAAACTCTTTGAGCTGGGATTGACCAGCGGATTCACACGCCGGATTATGGACAAGTATGGGGAGCGGTTTTCATTGGAGGAACTGCGCGCCAATCTCGAACTCGAAATGACGCAGTCGCGCCTGTCGGATCAGGACGCGATCCGGGGAATTTTGATGCTGGCCCGGTCTAATTACGAGGTTCAGTTTCAACCCCAACAGCCGTTGTCTGAACGCATCCTTTTCCCCGCCACGCCGTCACAAAGCAACGGCATTGAAGACGCCCGGTTCGTCCGTTTTCAGAACGATGACGGCAGCTACGTTTATTATGCCACCTTCACAGCCTTCGATGGCAAGGTGATCTTTCCAGAGCTAGTGGAGACCTCTGACTTCCTCCTCTTTCGGTTCATCACTCTGAATGGTCCGGCAGCCAAGAACAAAGGCATGGCTCTCTTCCCTCGGAAAATCAATGGCCTCTACGCAATGCTCTCCCGCCAGGACAATGAAAACATCTACCTCATGCTTTCTGACAATGTCCACTTCTGGTATGAAAGCAAGGCGCTCCTTAAACCGATGTTCCCCTGGGAGCTGGTCCAGCTTGGGAACTGTGGGTCACCCATTGAGACCGAGGCCGGCTGGCTTGTCCTCAGCCACGGAGTCGGCCCCCTGCGAACGTACTGCATCGGTGCGTTCCTACTCGATCACGACAACCCTGGCAAAGTGATCGGCCGCCTCCGCGAACCGTTGCTCAAACCGAATCAGAAGGAGCGTAAAGGCTACGTGCCGAACGTCGTCTATACCTGTGGCGCTCTCCTCCAGGACGGCGAACTGATCATTCCGTATGGCATGGCCGATCACGCCACTGGTTTCGCTACCGTTCCCCTCGATGAAGTGCTGGCGGCCATGCAATAAGAAGTGTCGTCGAACAGCATGAGAGAACCCAACAAACGAGTGGCTGTCCTGTCACCGATAGCCTGGCGAACACCTCCTCGGCGATACGGCGCCTGGGAAACAGTGGCTAGCAATATCACCGAAGGGCTCGTCGATCGTGGCTGGGATGTGACGTTGTTCGCCAGCAGGGATTCTGTGACCCGCGCTCACCTGCATGCCGTGGTGGACAAGGGATATGAAGAGGATGCCACCGTCGATCCCAAGGTAGCCGAATACCTTCACATCTCCGAAGCGTTCGAGTGCGCTGCTGAGTTTGATCTCATCCACAGCCACTACGACTTCATGGCTTTGACCTATACTCGGCTGATTAGAACTCCGGTCCTAACTACCGTCCACGGATTCTCGTCACCCAAAATCATGCCCGTCTATCACAAGTATCGTGACGGATACTTCGTTTCCGTCAGCGACTCCGACCGAGGCACAGGGCTGAATTACCTGGCGACCGTTTACAACGGCATCGATCTCTCGTTGTACCCTCTGCATGACCCCGGCGGCGAAGACTTGATTTTCCTCGGTCGAATCCACCCGGATAAGGGTGTTCATCTAGCCATCGAGGTTGCTCGTCTGAGCGGGATGCGTTTGATCATCGCAGGTATCGTCCAGGATGAGGCCTATTTCCGGGAGCAGATCAAACCCCTTCTCGACGATCAAAACATCCTCTATATCGGACCGGTGGACGTGACGGGCAAGAACGAACTGTTTGCTCGAGCCCGAGTTCTTCTGCACCTGAACACCATCCCGGAACGATTCGGACTTGCCCTGGTCGAAGCCAATGCCGCTGGCGTGCCCGTCATCGCAATGGACCTCGGCTCTTGCCGTGAGGTGATCAAGGACGGGGAGACCGGCTTTCTGGTTGCCAATGTTGCTGAAGCAGTTCGGGTCCTTGGCCGAGTGTCTGAAATCGACCGTCGGGCCTGCCGCAGCCGTGTCCGGCAACACTTTTCGATCGATACCATGGTGGAGGGATATGAGCGGGTTTACTCAACGATTTTTGATCTGGAGGCGAGGAGACGATCATGAAGCCGGACATTGTCAGGCGGTACAGCCACAACCCTATCCTCACCAAGGCCGAGATTCCCTATCCAGTGGAAACCGTTCACAACGCGGCGGTCGTGAAGCACGGGAACGAATACATCATGCTATTCCGCTCCCATCTTCGCACCGGACGGTCCATCATTGGTTTGGCACGCAGTCCCGACGGATTCCGCTTCACAGCCGATCCACAGCCGTTTCTGACTCCTGACCGGGACAGCCCTTTTGCTGCCTATGAAGAGTTCGGAGTGGAGGATCCCCGCGTGACCCGGCTGGAGGGGGAGTACATCATCACCTACAGCGCTTACTCGCGAAATGGAGTGCGAATCGCCCTGGCCAAAACGAAGGACTTCAGTCAGGTGGAAAAAGTTTCCCTAATCACCGAGGCAGATTATCGGAATGTGGTGATCTTTCCCGAAAAGTTTAATGGGCTTTATGCCCGGCTTGACCGTCCTCATTCGGAAATCGCTCCCTGGTCAATCTGGATTTCCTATTCTCCGGATCTATGCTTTTGGGGACAATCACAACTGATCATGAGGCCTGAACAATATCACTGGGATGAAATGAAGATCGGTCCCGGCGCGCCGCCGATCAAAACGGACCAGGGATGGCTTTCCATCTATCACGGAGTTTTCCAAACCATGGATGGATCGGTCTATCGTTTGGGGGTTGCTCTTCATGACCTCGGGGACCCGGCAAAGGTCATCGGCGTGGGCGACTCGTGGATTTTGCAACCGGAGGATCCTTGGGAAATAACTGGATATGTCCACAACGTGGTCTTCACCTGTGGCGCCATTCTGGAGCCCAACGGAACCGTAAAAATCTATTGGGGGGGCGCAGACACGGTCATGTGCATGGGCGAGGCAAATGTCTCCGAACTGGTCGCACTATGCCTCGATAACGGCAGACCGGCCAAATAAGCTTGCATAGCATTTTGGCAACATCGTACGGGCTGGTTTAAGAGCGGAAGCGGAAGCGAACCGAAAGGCAGGAGCAAAACTCCTGAGGCAAAACCACCAATGCAAAACATCAAGAGCCTTCTCTTCTTGAGTTGTGCCTCCGCCCTGACGGACATGCGGCCCCAAAAAAGCAAACCCGGCGGACGCACAGTTTCTTCTCTCAAAAGCAATTCAGCATCTTCTAGGGCCCATTTGATCAATGAGAGCGAAAGGTGATCTGAGTGGACCATGAAGAATGACGCGAATTAGGCGAAGGAAGTCATATAGTTGATGGCCCGAGCAGCACAATTCCTCTGCGCTCCGTGGCCCGCAGACATCTGGCTGTCACTCCTCGCTATCCTAACTCTCCTGCAGATTTCACCCACCGTGGCTTTTGCTCTGATCGCACCTGCCGGAAATCGGCCCCTTCGCTGCAGATCACGCAGCTAAGGTCTAGTTACTTCCGCTTGCGGGCCCTTCTCTCGATATTGTCTTGGTACCAGTCCCAGAGGGTGCGCGCTTCGCGTAAGAGGGAGTCGTACACTTGCTCCGGCGTCAGCCGGCTCGCCGGCAGAGATAGGACGATACCTATCGGAAGTTGATGTGAAATTCTCGTGACCGCCAAGAACGCGATGAGTTCGGCGTCAGACTTCAGTTCCTTCTTCGATAGACTCTCGAATGGATGCTCCATTTCCCATTCCTCCTAGCCAATACTTTCTGCGCAGGAAGGACGGCTAGTCGTGCAGAACTACGTTGAGGAGCGAGCTGTTTGGCCTATCATTTCTGCCAGCATCTCCTGGTCGATCTTTGGAACGACGGCCTCGGGAGTGCCTGCCTTGCCAGAATGAGCGAGCAGCAAGAGGATCCGGGCCAGCCTCTTTTCGCTCGAATTAAAAGGTGATCCACAGGTTCGCTCGATTGGGGTTTGGCGGGCGACTTTCCTTTGCCTGGAGAACCGTTGGGTTGTCGAGCAGGAGACATGGGCTGCCCCCCTCTGGCTAAAAAAGCCATCATTAGTATACCGCCTTCTTCGACTGCGTGAATGACCGAAAACCACTGGCCCGCCATGCGCTGGATGGTTCCATATCATGGCAAGCCTGGATGGGGATCGCTGACTGCGAAAACAGGTGGAAGCGCGCCAGAGAAGTGAACTGACGGACGTGACCGCCAAGGTGGTGATCTACGAGGCGTTCGTCGAAGGCAGACTGGAAGCTCCCAAGCACCTGGCTCGCAGCGTGCATGACCTTTACTTCGAGCCGAAGTACGAGGAATTCCGGCCGCGGGCGATCTGGAGTCTCTCGAATGCGTTTACCTCGGCGTTCAGGGAACTGGATCCCATCCCGCAGTTCAAGGTGACCGCCAAGCCAGGCGCGTTTCTGGAAAGCCCGTTTCTCACAATCGTTCTAGGCCGTAGGGGCGGTATCGGCCGGCCGCCCTTTCCAAAAATGTCAGCAGACTGAAGAGATGCCCTGTCGACTTCACAAGGCAGTCCTTCGCTCCTCTGCCCAGTTCCTCGTCAGGCGGGTCCGCTTTGGAAATTACCCCCGTTCTCCCTGAAACATCCGGCTTGCGGCTTTGCCGATCGGACGATACTTGCACTCCCATGCTACTATGTGCGGCGCAACCGCTCGGGTGGCGCAAGTTCGGGGCATGAGCTCTGGCGAGCCTTCCGCGATCACCCATCCGGGCGGCTGGCCACACGCTCGCTCGTCTTGCGCCTAGGACCCCGCCAATCTATTTTCTGACCAAAACAGACCATAGTCCCTTCTGCGCAATCAGAGTCAAGACGGCCATTGCGCTCATTTCTGCCCTCCTTAGGTTTCCTGCTATTTCGGCTCGCTGTGAGTGCTCTGTGGAAAAGCGGGAACAAATCAGCCACCCGTTCACTAAGCGCTAACAATCCAGCGGTTTGCCTTCGCAGCCCAAACGCTCTTGAATTTCAGGCTTTGCACTGAAAAGGGGCATTGACACCTTTGAAGCAACTGTTTAGGGTGGCACCCGTCGATGGCTGAAAGGGTTGGCGAAAATAAAACGTTGCCGATCCGAAGTAGGCTGGGTGATCCGCGCAGAAGGGCAACCGGATGAGCGACCAGACCCGAAAAAACCGACTGACTCTTGCGAGGAGCAGTTGGGGTTTGGAACTGCGAAAGCAGTGATCGCATCAAGGGCTGTGACGGTACATGTCTCCACGCTGTTTCGCTCCCTCGCAGGAGCAGGCGGCTAGAGCATAACCAATGTCACAGCCTTTTATTTTTCTCCATCCCTCCCTGTTCTCTAACTGAGCTGTGCAATAGGGATCTTCTTCCGATAAGTGATTCGCACGGCTCAGGGGAGCGCGCGCGCGCGCAGTTCTCCGGTTCTGAGCCGAAGGTGCTAGGCCGTTGGCGAATAAAACGCGAATATACCAGAGGCACTTTCGACGCGTGGCAGGCGTTTCTTTCTTGGTCGAGAGCGACGGGTCAGAATCAGACTGGTGAACCCTACAGAATGGATGAAGGACGCAAACGTGTGCTGGCCATAGTGGCTGGGATTTGCGACGTTCGCTACGCGGTATCTGTGGGTGGGCGTGGATTGCGCACGGTGCAACAGTGGGTCGGCCATTCCGATATGGAGTCAACGATGAGGTACCTGAAACCGTCACGCAGTCAGCAGGTGCGTGACAAGGTCAACGACAAATTCGCTTAGGCGCCCCAGAAGGCCTGGACCTGTTTAAATGAATTTTCATTGTAGTCCTGATCGCAATGCTGCCTGCCATTTCGATTGGATCATTACCACCGGTTGTGCTCCAAGTGGGTTACCTGCGGTGAGCCCGCCACCATGAGTATGTTTTCCTGAGACTACTTCGCGCTCCCTTTTAGCCTGTCGTCGTGGTCGATATCCATGCTGGCCCCCCGTCGACCATCCGGATCTGGCTACTGCGAGAGTTCCGCCAACTGGATATGGTAAGGCTGCAGCAGGCCCCCGGTAGCGTGATCAACCGCCGCCACGGCGATCTGATACGTGATTTGGGCTTGCAACAGGTTTGACTCGGCCTGTGCCAGTCTGGTCTGTGCATCAAGGACAAAGAAGATCGTCTGCGCGCCGAGTTCGTACTTGCGCTGTTCGGCGGTCAGCGTCTTCTGCGCAAGATCGAGCGCCGTCTTGCCGGCGGCCAGCGTGAGTTTCGCCAGCTCGAGCTGGTGGATGCTGTTGCTCACGTCAAGCATGACCTGCTCCTGGATTTGCCGCGCCGAATACATATCGCGATGACGTGAGGCTAGCGCACTCCCCAAGTCTGCTTGGGCTGCTCGATTCTTAATCGGCAAGTTCAAAGTGAGTGTCGCTCCATAGCCGGGGAACCCGAAACCAAAGAGTTGGTTGAACGACGAGCCCAGGCCTCCTTGCGAGATCAACTGT
>Ga0209698_10008462_pt1 | contig 10620 bp, 9 predicted proteins | sample LitLauG_LLR_2012_FD_187203 | JGI IMG/M metagenome (GOLD analysis project Ga0209698, IMG submission 187203) | Freshwater sediment microbial communities from Pennsylvania, USA - Little Laurel Run_MetaG_LLR_2012 (SPAdes) (version 2) | ecosystem: Environmental > Aquatic > Freshwater > Creek >... | reverse complement strand
TATTGAGACGCCCTTCGCCCACGGCCTGCACTTGGCATTCCTCGTGGCCGCTGGACTGTGTTTCTTGGGCGCGGTCTTCTCGTGGTTGCGTGGACCGGGCCTGCAACACCAAGTGTCGCCGCTTCGCGAGGAGGTCGCCGAGGGTTATGCCTCCGTCGGCGAAATGGTCATGGAGGAGGTCGGAGTCGGTTCCGACGGAGAGTTTGTCGAAACGACCTCGACGGATGGGTCGTGACGGCGAACGCATCATCCTGACGTCAGGAGTCGAATCGGCCAGGTGCTCACATCCACTTGTGGTCTCCCCCGCGCACAAAGGACGTGAGCACCAGCCAGTTGCGACAATATCGGTGCTTCTGAGGAATCGTCGGGTTTGTAGCGGTGTTGTAACGAAGATTTGCGCCACCCTTCTGCGCCGCAGCCATTTAGTCGCCACTGCGTTGGCCGGTCACGGGGTCGCGATGCCATCACACGGCGAGGGGCGGTTAAGGTCGAGAGCAGAATCAAGATGTCAGAGCCGATCTCGACGGTGGGTGGCCCAGAGCTCCGCTCCTGTCCTTCGAGGCGAGGGTGCTCGCAGATTGCTTTCGACGCCGCCAACAATGACGACGCCCACCTCAAGGAGTCCGCATGGCTGACAAATCACCGAATCAACACAACACGAAGAAGGTCGGCAAGTCGCTCAAGGAGAAGCGCAACGATAAGCACGCCAAGAAGGAGGAGAAGAAGGGCCTGCTCGGCGACAAGTCCTAGGGACTCGTGACTTTCTATGCGACGTAGGGTTCGCCCTCGTCGCTCACCATCGGCTCGCCGGCGCGGTGCCAAGCGGCCATTCCGCCTTCAAGATTGACGACATCGAACCCCTGCTCCGCGAGGAACTGTCCGGCGCGAGCCGAGCGTCCGCCGGATCGACACACGCACACGATGACGCGCTCGCGGGGCAGGTCGTCCATCACGTCGGGCACCGAGGACAAGGCGACGTGACGGGCACCGGCGGCGTGACCGGCGTCCCACTCGTCGTCCTCACGTACGTCGAGCAACAGGGCGCCTTCGCTCAACAGGACCACGGCACGGGCGACGTCAACGTTGTCAATCTGGCTCATTTTGCACGCTTTCGAGTCATCGGCCGATAACGAAATCAACCGGTTTCACCCTAGACTTCAGGCGTGACCAATAGCGAGCTCATCTCGAGACTTTCGACCCAGGAATTGCTGGAGCGTCTGGACGTCGACCCCCGTCTCTACTTGATCGACGTGCGCGAACCTGACGAGGTGGCCGAATGGCAGATTCCGCACGTCCACAACCTGCCACTCGGTGATCTCGAAGAGAACCTCGATCAGGTGCCGCGCGACCGTGACCTGGTGATGATTTGTGCCAAAGGGGCGCGCGCCCTGCAGGGCGCGCAGATTCTCGCCGACCACGGTATCGCCAGCGCGGTGCTCGACGGCGGCATGTCGTCGTGGGCGGGGACCTACGACGCCGTGACGGGCGATTTCGGTGGGGCCACCGTCGTGCAATTGCGCCGACGCGGCAAGGGCTGCCTCTCCTACGTCGTCGGCTCGGGCGAGCGTTGCGTCGTCATCGACCCGTCCCTCGATATCGAGCGTTACCAGGACGTCGCGGCCGAGCACGGGTGGTCGATCACCCACGTCTTGGACACCCACCTTCACGCGGACCACCTCTCGGGCGCCCGCGCGCTGGTGGCTGAGTCGGGTGCGACGTTGCTGTTGAGTCCTTCGGACCCGTTCGGTTTCGCCTTCGAGGCCTTGAGCGATGGTCGCACGATCGAACTCGCGCCCCGCGTCGAGTTGACCGTGTCGGCGGTGAGCGTGCCGGGCCACACGGAGGGTTCGACGATGTACCAGTTGGGAACGTCGGCAATCTTCACGGGGGACACGTTGTTCCTCGAGAGCGTGGGTCGACCGGACCTCGCCGACCAGGCCGAAGTCTTCGCCCACAACCTCTTTCAGAGTCTGCACGAGAGGGTCCTGCCGCTGGACGATTCGACCATGGTCTTTCCGGCGCACTACGGCGCGAGCGTCGAGGTGCACGCCGGACACTTCGTCGCTCGTCCCTTGGGTGAGTTGCGCAACACCTTGCCGGCGCTGATGCTCGACGAGGCAGCATTCGTGCGCTGGGCCGTCGCGAACGTGAAGGACCGTCCGCCGAACTACCAGCGGATCGTGCGCATCAACGCGGGTCGTGAAGCCTTGGCGGAGGATGCGGCCGAGATGGAGCTCGGTCCCAATCGCTGCGCGATTGCCTAAAGCTCTACTTCGTCGCCGCGACCGCGCCGTCGCGGACCACGATCCCCGCGGCACTCAGCGCATCGCGAATCTCGTCGGCGATGGCGTATTGACCTTGGGCGCGCGCGGTGGCTCGTACCACGTTGAGCGCGTCGGCCAGTCGGTCCTGCGCCGCCCGCAGTGCGATGACCTCGCTCTCGTCGACGACGTTGGTCGCGGGGGGCGCCAATGCCTCGACGGGCTCGAGGACCCGGGACTGCGCGCCAAGGTCGGCCAGTGGCACCTCGGTGCCGTTCGCGAAGTCGGTGACCTTGCCCTCGAAGCGCCAGTGGGCCTCGCCCTTGCCTCTCACGCTCATGGTCATCGTGGCGAGGTCGATCACCGCGGCGGTGTGCTCGTCGACGCCCAGGACACCGATGCCCGCGGGGAGCATCTCTTCGAGCAGGCGTAGTCGGCGTTCGCCGATGTAGCAGCGGCTGGTGTCGTAGTCGCGACCCTCGGCGTTGTTGTAGTGCGGCAGCACGACACAGTCCAGACCCACGGCGGCCATGAGGTCCAGACCCGCTAGCCACTCCAGACCCGTCCCTGATTTGTAGATCTCGTAGACCGGAGGGGTGTAGTGGCCGAGAGTGAGCGCGGCGGCCGACGAGAAGCACACGACGCCACCCTGGGCCAAGACCGACGTCAGGTCCTCGGTCAGATTCATCGGCAGCCACTGGCGCAACGCGTACGAGGGACTACCCGGTCCGGCGAACACGTAATTCGCCCGGCGGACCCCGTCCTTGAAGTTCTGACGCTGTTCGGGTGTGGCGTCCGCGTAGGATCGAAGGTCCAAGCCCGTCATGTCGAGGTGCAGTGACGTCGAGAAATAGGCCAGCAACTTCTCGGTCATCTGCGGCACGTTCTCCTGGAAACCGAAGGGAGTGTTGAGATTCACCGCTCGGGGATCCGCGAGATGCGTGAGAAGACCCCGATGGACCTTGGTCATTCCAGGTCCGGTTTCACCGGACCCCAAAAGTGCGAGAACGCCATTGGACATGATGCGAGCGTAGTGGTCGCGGGACGATTTCGCGTCCAGCCACTAGGTTGACGATATGAGTTTCGTGGTCCAGGTTCGCCAGCGCGCGAGGGGCAATGTCTCGGCGGCGATGATCGCCTGGTCGGTCGTCATGGCCGTGGTCCTCGTCATCTGGGAGACCAGGCCGGCCGCCGACGGACGAGCCGTCCTGTCAGGGATTCTCGCGACCGCACTCTTCGGCCTCTACCTCGGCTGGCGGCGCCGCGGCGCCGCGGTGTTCGTCGCACCTTTGGTGAGCTGGAGTTTCGCGTGGGCGCCGCTGTGGATCGCGGCGATGATCCGCCACGGATTCGTCAAGGGCCTCTTCGTCGGGTTCTTCTTGGTGACCGTGGGCTGGATCGTCATCGGCACCTTGGAGTTCCTCTCGCTCGGCGCCGTGACCCTCGTGGTGCGCACCGCGCGCGGCAACGTCGCGGGCGGCCATGATGACGAGGTCATCATCTTCGGACCCCACGATCAGCACTAGGGCGTCACGAGCCCCAGACCTTCGGCGACGAGTCGCCAGTCCTCGTGGGGCGGCGCCTTGGGATCGGGTCCGAGCACTTGCAAGCAGACGTGGTTGGCACCGGCGTTGAAGTGCTCCGTGACCCGCTGGCCGAGGGCCGAGGCGTCGCCGTGGACCACCATGGCGTCACAGAGGCGTTCGGAGCCGCCACGGACCCAATCCTCCGGGCCGAACCCCATTCGTCGCCAGTTGGCGCGGTAGTTCTCGAGCCCGGTGTAGAAATCGAGGTGCGCGTGCGCCCGAGAGAGGAACTCCTCGCGAGTCTGGCCGATGACGACGGCCTGCTCCACCCCCAAGAACGTGTCGCCGATGATGGCGCGCGATGACGCCGTGTGCTCAACGTCCACTAAATAGGTGTGCACGCCATCGGCCATCTCGGCGCCCAGCGCCAGCATCTTGGGCCCCAGGGCCGCGATGACCCTCGAGTAGGCGTGCGCGGATTCGTGAGCGTGCATCGGGGCCTTGTCCATCGCCGCGAGATACTCGCGCATGTTCGCGAGAGGTGACTGGTACTCGTGTCCGCGCAACCTTTCGACCAGTGGTTGGTGACTCACTCCGAGACCCAGTACGAATCGATCATCGAAGGTGGCGTTCAGCGTGCGCGCCGCATTCACCGACGCGACCGCGTCGCGTCCCCAGATGTTGGTGATGCCGGTCGCGATGGCGAGCGACGAGCTGGCCGACAGCAGCAGCGCCGCGCTGGTCAATGACTCGCGGCCCCAGGACTCGGGGAACCACAAGGCCGAGTAACCCAACGACTCGATCTCGGCCGCCACGCCGCCGTGGGCGGCGGGGGCCAGGAGTTCGTGGGCGCCGGTCCAGACGCCCACCGTCGCGTCGAGACGGGCGAGGGAGGGGTGCAGTGGGGACATGGGCCAATTGTACGGAGGGTTTGACCCTTCGGGCTTCACCGAGCACAATGGTTCATGGCCTACATCATCGCCGCGTTGTCGCTGTGGATGATCGTGTCCGCCTTGACGGCGTTGCGCCCCGGGCGCCGCGGACTGTTCGCCGCGTTCGCCTACCCGGTGGGCTGGGCGGCGGGCGAGCTGCCGGTGCAGGCGATTCTCCTGCAAGCGGCGCTGCTCGGGCTGTTGCGTTGGTGGGGTTGGCCCCGCACCACCTGGCTCGGTCCGCTGGTCCTGATTCTGGCCGCAGTGGTGACCACCGAGAACCTGGCCCTCATCGTGGTCCAGTTCCTCTCGCGCGCGGTGGTGCGTCGCGCCCTCGCCACGAGCCCGCGACGGGCGCTGAACGTGGGGCGCCCGCGCGAGGACGTGGCCGGTTCGTGGTGGCGCACGATGCTTCAAATTCCTTTTCACCCCCGCAACATCCAGGTCACCTCCAATGTCGCCTACGGCGCCGACCCCCGTCAGGTGCTCGACGTCTGGCGCACGTCGCGCACGCCCACGAACGCCCCGGTGATCGTCTATTTCCACGGGGGTGCGTGGACCTTCGGCGACAAGCGCGAACAGGGTCGTCCGATGTTGCACGAGTTCGCCTCGCGGGGTTGGGTGGTCGTGACGACCAACTACCGGCTCTCACCGGCGAATTCTTGGCCCGCGCACATCATCGACGCCAAGCGGGTGCTCGGCTGGGTCAAGAAGAACATCGCCAACTACGGCGGCGACCCTGATCGGGTGGTGGTGGCGGGCGGCTCGGCCGGGGGGCACCTGGCGTCGCTGCTGGCCCTGAGCGAACCACAGGAGTGGACCAGTCCCGACCAGGACGACATCGACGATTGGTCGGTGCGCGGGTGCATCGCGCTCTACGCGGTATTGGAGATGACCGGTGACGAGACCCACTGGCGCGGACTCGGCCACGGGCTACGCGTCTTGCTCGAGCGACGCGTGGTGCAGACCCCTTACGAGGGCAATGAGGCGCTCTACGAGCAGATGTCGCCGTATCACCGCCTCAGTGAGAAGGCGCCGCCCTTCCTCGTGGTCCAAGGCGGCAACGACACGCTGGTCGACGTGCACGTCGCGCGCCACTTCGTGGCCGAGTACCGCCGGCGCGCGCTGGCGCCGGTGTACTACGTCGAGTTGCCCCTGACCCAGCACGCCTTCGATCACACCGCCAGCCCGCGCACCTCAGCGACCCTGCGCGCGGCGGTGGCCTTCGCCGAATCCGTGACGCGTCCTCGCCGTCCCCTGGACGAGGAACTCCTGGCGAGTTACCAGTCGCCCCCGGTCGAGGTGCTCGTGGACGACGGACCCGCGGGCTGGGAGAGCGCCGTCGAGGTGGCCGCGCGACGCGGGCCCTTCTACGTCGTGAGCGCGGACAACGCGTTCTCCGACCCCCGCGACCCCGACAACGATCGCCGGCGTCGTGAGTTGAGCGAGTTGGCCGCCGCGAGGGGATGGGCCAGTCGCCCCGCGCTCGGTCGCGACCCGAGCGGGGCGTGGCCCGAGGAGAAGGGTCTCGCGATCTTCGATCAGTCCGAGGAGTTTTGTCGCGCGATCGCGCGCGCCTTCGACCAGCACGCCATCTACGAGGTCACCCCGGAGGATTGCCGCGTCGTCGTCTCCTAGTCACGCCGAGGCGTCGGGTGCGAGGGTCACGCTGACGCGTCGCTCGCTCGACTCCTGGTAGACCACGCTGAGCACCCCGCCCGCATCCACGAGGTCGCGCTGGCCGGCGCTCACGAGCTCGAGCAACTCACCGGGTCCCGCGACCACCAGTTCAGCCACGGGCCGGCGCTGTGACACCTTCTGGGTGCTCTTCTCGCGGCGCACCGCTTCGAGGACGTCGCCCACGGCGCTGTAGACCCCGGTGGCGGCGGGGGCGTCGCCGAGTTCGCCGAGCGTCGGCCACGGCGCCAGGTGCACCGAGTCGTCGTGCCACCACCGCCAGACCTCTTCGGTGACGAAGGGGACGAAGGGTGCGAGCAGTCGTTGCAGGACCGACAAGGTCAGTGACAGCGTCGCGTGCGCCGACGTCGTCGCCGGGTCGCCCTCGTCGCCGTAGGAGCGGGTCTTGGCCAACTCGACGTAGTTGTCGCAGAAGGACCAGAAGAAGGCCTCGGTGCGTTCGAGGGCGCGCGCGTAGTCGTAGTGCTCGAACGCCGCCGTGGCGTCACTGATGAGTTGGGCGAGCAGCGCCAGGAGGTCGCGGTCGATGGCCTCGGTGACGTCACGGGCGTCCACGCGCGGCGCACCCTCGAGTCGGCCGAGCACGAACTTCGAGGCGTTGAGGACCTTGATGGCGAGGCGTCGACCGATCTTCATCTGGGCCTCGTCGATGGCGGTGTCGGTCCCCGGCCGGCCCGAGGCCGCCCAGTAGCGCAGCGCGTCGGCGCCGTGCAGTTCGAGCAGCGGCAGGGGCGTCACCACGTTGCCCACTGACTTGCTCATCTTCTTGCGGTCCGGGTCAAGGACCCAGCCCGAGATGAGCGCGTTGGTGAAGGGCAGGGAGTCGTGCTGGAAGTGGCTGCGCACGACGGTCGAGAACAGCCAGGTGCGAATGATCTCGTGGGCCTGGGGACGAAGGTCCATCGGGAAGATACGCTCGAAGAGCCCGGTGCCCCAGTGCCCGGCGATCTGGGGTGACAGCGAGCTCGTGGCCCAGGTGTCCATCACGTCGGGGTCCCCGATGAACCCGCCGGGCTGATTGCGCTGAGCGCTCGCGAAGCCGGGCGGCGTGTCACTCGAGGGGTCGATCGGCAGGGACGCCGCGTCGGCCACCAGCGGATGGTCGAAATCGACGACGCCGTTCTCATCGAGGCGGTACCAGACGGGGAAGGGCACGCCGAAGAAGCGCTGGCGTGAGATGTTCCAGTCCACGTTCAAGCCCTCGACCCAGGACTTGAAGCGATGCTTCATGAAGTCCGGGTGCCAGGAGATCTGTTCGCCGCGCGCCAGGAGTTCGCCACGGTGAGCGAGGGTCGCGACGAACCACTGGCGTGACGTCACGATCTCGAGGGGTCGCTCGCCCTTCTCATAGAACTTGACCGGGTGGGTGATCGCGCGCGGCTCGCCGATGAGCGCTCCGCTCTCGCGCAGCGCGTCGACCACGGTGGCGCGCACCTGGGTGACCGTGCGACCTTCGAGCTGGGCGTAGAACGCGTTGGCCGCCGTCGCGTCGCGCGAGGGCCAGTCCTCGGTGCCGAACGCGGTGGGCAAGAAACGTCCGTCGCGACCGATCAGGGCGCGGGTGGGCAAGGAGAGTTCGCGCCACCAGGTGACGTCGGTGGTGTCGCCGAACGTGCAGATCATCGCGATGCCCGAACCCTTCTCGGGGTCGGCGAGTTCGTGGGCGAGGACCGGCACGGGTACCTGGAAGAGGGGAGTGAGCACGCACGAGCCGAAGAGGGGACCGTAGCGCTCGTCATCGGGGTGCGCCACGAGGGCCACGCAACTCGCCAGCAACTCCGGGCGGGTCGTCTCGATCTCGACGCGACCCTCGGCGCCCTCGCGTTCGAAGGCCACGCGATGGTAATGGGCGGGACGTTCGCGGTCCTCGAGCTCGGCCTGGGAGACGGCGGTGCGAAAGTCGACGTCCCAGAGAGTGGGCGCTACGGAGGAATAGACCTCGTCGCGTGCGAGCATCTCGACGAAGGCTCGCTGGGAGATGGCTTGCGCGTGCGCGGAGATGGTGGAGTATTCGAGGGACCAGTCGATGCTGATGCCTAGGTGGCGCCACAGGTTCTTGAAGACCTCCTCGTCGGCGGCGGTGAGGCGGTGACAGAGTTCGACGAAGTTCTTGCGCGAGATCGAGACCTTCTTCTCCGCGGGCTTCTCGGGAACCACGAAGTCGGGGTCGTAGGGGAGCGAGGGGTCGCAACGCACGCCGAAGTAGTTCTCGACGCGACGCTCGGTCGGCAGGCCGTTGTCGTCCCAGCCCATGGGGTAGAAGACTTTCTTGCCGGTCATGCGCTGATAGCGCGCGATCAGGTCGGCGTGGGTGTAGCTGAAGACGTGGCCGATGTGCAACGAGCCCGACACCGTCGGCGGCGGCGTGTCGATCGAGTACACCTGCGCACGCGTGGCGTCGCGGTCGAAGTGATAGACGGCCTCGTGGTCCCAGCGCTCCAGCCAGGCCTCCTCGAGTCCTTCGAGGGTCGGCTTCTCAGGAACAGTGCGCGGGCGAAGGTCGTCGGTCATGGTGGTCCAAGTTTAGGCCAGACGTTTCAACGCCTTTGAGGGCCACGCGCCGAGCTCGACGCGGCGTCGTCGAGACTCTGAGGGGTGGTGGCGTAGTTTGTACGTGTGCTGCGCCTCTACGACACCCTCCACGGTGAGGTCCGCGACCTCGCGACGCGCGACCCCGGTCGGCTCTCGATGTACGTGTGCGGGCCCACGGTCTATGACCTGCCCCACCTCGGTCACGGCCGCTTCACCCTGGTCTGGGACGTGGCCCGACGATGGTTCACCTTCCGCGGGCTCGAGGTGCGCTACGTCTCGAACGTGACCGACATCGATGACAACATCATCAACCGGGCGTTGCGCGAGGGGACCACGGAGACCCAGGTCGCCGCCACGTACGAGGACCACTGGTGGGAGGCGATGGCGGCCATCGGTGTCGCGCGACCCAACGACGTGCCCCACGCGACGCAGTACGTGCCCGAGATGGTCGCGCTCATCGCGTCGTTCCTGGAACGCGACATCGCCTACGTGATCAGCGACGGGGTGTATTTCGACACCTCGCGAGTCCCCGATTACGGACTCCTCGCGGGCCAGGCGCTCGATTCACTTCGCGCGGGTGCGCGCATCGAAGCCAGTGACGAGAAGCGCAGTCCGCTCGACTTCGCCCTGTGGAAGTTCGCCAAGGCCGGCGACCCGTCGTGGGCGGCGCCCTTCGGCGACGGCCGCCCGGGCTGGCACACCGAGTGCGTGGTCATGTCGCTGGGGCTGCTGGGAGACGGTTTCGACCTGCACTGCGGCGGGCTCGACCTCAAGTTCCCCCACCACGAGAACGAGCGGGCCCAGGCCGAGGCGGCGGGTCGCCCCTTCGCCCAGCACTGGGGTCACAACGGCTGGGTCATGGTCGGTGAGCAGAAGATGAGTAAGTCCCTGGGCAACTTCACCTCCTTGACCGATCTCCTCGCCCGCACGGACGCGCGCGCATACCGACTCTTGGTCATCCGCTCGCACTATCGATCACCCATCGAGGTCTCCCCGGCGACGATCGCCGACGCCGAACGGGCCCTCGCCCGTCTGGATTCGCTGGCCCGGCGTTTCGAGCTGCCGGTTCTCGGAGGTAAAAAGTTTGTGACGGCCGGTGACGCATCGTTCACCGGGGCCGGTCAGGAACTGGCGCAGCGGGTGGGCGTCCTCTTGGACGATGACTTGAACACGCCGTTGGCCGTGGCGGAGCTCTTTGACGCGGTCAGCGTGGCAAATGGTCTCGCTGATCAGGGAGAAGTAGAAGACGCTCGCGGGCTCGCGATGGCGGTGACCGTCTTGTTCGGCGCACTCGGGTTGAGTCTCCTCGCCGAGGTCGACGACAATGACGACGACGCACGAGCACTGGTCATCGCCCGCGACGCGGCCCGGGCGCGCGGGGAGTGGGCAAAAGCGGACGACGTTCGTGACGAATTGGTGTCGCGCGGGTGGGTCGTAGAGGATACCCCACAGGGGACGAGGATCCGGCGGGCGTGAAAAAATATTTGTCGCAGAACCCCAAAACAGGTAGCCTTTGGCCTGAGGTTGCCGTTGTGGTTCCCTCCGGAATGGGCTGACGCCTGTTCCAAAGATACAAGGAGGCCCACAGTGGCTGTAGGAACCGTTAAGTGGTTCAATGACGAGAAGGGCTGGGGTTTCATCGCTGTCGATGGCCAGCCGGACGTCTTTGTT
>Ga0209698_10008461_pt1 | contig 10620 bp, 7 predicted proteins | sample LitLauG_LLR_2012_FD_187203 | JGI IMG/M metagenome (GOLD analysis project Ga0209698, IMG submission 187203) | Freshwater sediment microbial communities from Pennsylvania, USA - Little Laurel Run_MetaG_LLR_2012 (SPAdes) (version 2) | ecosystem: Environmental > Aquatic > Freshwater > Creek >... | reverse complement strand
CCACGAAGCCGCCGCGGCCGAACCGGCGCAGGCGGTAGCGGTCCGAGTAGGTCTTGGAGGTGGCCTTGGTGCCCTCGGGGAAGACCAGGGCCAGCTGCTGCTGGTCGTGGAGGATCCGGTAGGCGTTGTCCGGGTGGGCCGGGACCCCGCCCGACCGGGACCAGAGGGTGCCGATGCCCGGCAGGGTCCGGAAGAAGTAGTCGGCCAGGCCGTAGACGGGCCGACCGAGCTCCGTCTCGACGCCGTGCATGATGGCCGGGGCGTCCGCCGGGATCGCCCCGGCGTGGTTGGCGATCAGCAGTGCCCCACCCTCGGTGGGGATCTTCTCGAGGCCCTCCCACTCGACCCGGAACCAGTAGCGGTACATCGGGTCGTAGAGCCGACGGGTCAGCTCCCGCACGTGCTCGCTCCGGCCCCACTCGTCGACGTCGGACATCCGGGCGTCGTCGACCGGGGCGCCGGCCGGCCGGTCCCGCTCCGCCGCCACCGGCAGGTAGGACACGGTGGCGCCGGTCAATTCGGCCGGGGGCGCCCCGGTGTCGTCGGGGGTGTGCCCGGCGGCGTACTCGACGACGGCCTCGATCAGGTCGCGGTCGTCCGGGTGCCCGTGGTCCCGTGCCGGTCCCGCCGTCTCCACGCGGTCGTCGCTCACCTCGGGCATCGTACCCCCCGGACCGGACCCGGGCCCCCCGGCGGCGGTCGCGTCAGGAGGACCGGGGTGCGGGCGGGTCCAGTCGTCCGCTGAGCGGTCCGAGCGCGGCCAGACCCTCGAGGGACAGGGCCCGTCGGTCCACCGTCCGCGGCGCGAGACGGCCGGCCAGCGCCGTGTGGGCGCGGGCCACGTCGGCCGGGTCCACCAGAGCCAGCAGGGCGACCACCCCCTGCCCGTCGACCACCACCGGCACCGGCTCGCCGTCGAGCTCCTCGGTGAGCACCCGGGACACCTCGGCGGCCAGGTCGACGGGCGGTGGTCCGTCGTCCGTCGACCGCACGGTGAGGGACGGCACCGGTGGGCCGGCCAGCAGCCCCCGGCGCGACCGGTAGACGTCGGCGACCATCGTGACCGAGTCGTGCAGCGGGTGCACGGTGCTGCCGTGGACGTGCTTCCAGTGGACCGGGACCTCGGTGATGGAGAGTCCGAGGCGCCGGGCCCGGGCCAGGAGTTCGACGTCGAAGGCGAAGCGGTCGATGCGGACCAGGTGGAAGAGCAGCCTGGCCGCCGGTGTCCGGAACGCCTTGAACCCGCACTGGGTGTCCTTCAGCCCGAGTCCGGTGCCGGTGGTCACCAGCTCGTTGAACAGCCGGCCCATCAGGGTCCGCACGACGTAGGTCGTCTCGACCATGGAATCGGGCAGTGCCCGGCTGCCGATGGCCACGTCCTGGTGGGCGAGGCCCTCCATCAGGAGCGGCACGGCCAACGGGTCGATGGCCATGTCGGCGTCCATGTAGGCGGTGAAGGGCGAACGGGCGGCGGCCACCCCGGCGCGCACGGCGGCACCCTTGCCCCGGTTGACGGGCTGGCGCAGGACCCGGTGGTGGGGGAAGGCGGCCAGCAGCTTGGTGGCGGTCGCCGCCGTGGCGTCGGTGCTGCCGTCGTCGACGACCACCACCTCGGTGGTGTCGAGGTCCACCGCACCGGCGTCCGCCGCGTACTCGAGGCGGCGCATGCCGGCACCGAGCCGGTGGGCCTCGTTGAAGGCCGGTACGACGATGGTCAGCCGGATGCTCACCGGACACCCGGACCGGTCGGGGCGGCGGTCAGGACGCGACGGTCCCGCACCCCGCGGTCGTGGTCCGACCCGGTGGTCGGACCCGTCCGGTCAGGGACGGGCCGCACCGACCAGCCCGAAGTACCAGAGCGGGTCGAAGGTGACCACGGTGCCGGTGTGGGCGGCCTGGATGATGGTCTGGGAGCCGTAGGCGGTGGCCTGTCCGTCGAGCCTCGGCCCCACGTACATGACCACGTGGTCGATGCCCGAGCCGTCGAGGTTGTAGAAGAGCAGGTCGCCCGGCTGGAGGGCGGTCAGGCTCACGTGGGGGAATTCGGCGTACTGGAGGGCTGCCGAATGCGGCAGCGACACGCCGGCGCTCGCCCAGGCCAGCATGGTCAGCCCCGAGCAGTCGAGCCCGGTGGCGCTGGCCCCGCCCCACAGGTAGGGCACGCCCAGGTAGCGCATCGCACCGTGCACGGCCGCCAACCCGGCGGCGTTGCTGCCACCGGGTGCCACCGTGACCCCGCCACCGCCACCGGGGGGCGTGGTGGTCGCGGTGGTGCCGCCGGCCCCGCCACCGCCCGTGCCGCCGGTGGCGGCCGCCGTGGCGGCCTGGTTGGCCGCGGTGTTGGCGTTCGTGGCGGCCGCGCTCCCGCCGCTGACGGTGCTGGCGACCTGGGCGGCCTGCGACGCCTGGGCGGCGGCGGCCTGCTTGCCCGACGCGGTGGTGGCGCTCGCCGCGGCCTGGGCGGCCGCCGCGGCCTGGGCGGCGGCCTGTTGGGCGATCTGCTGGGCCAGTGATCCCTCCACCTGGGCGAGGGTGGCCTGGGACAGGGCGGCGGCCGCGCTGGCCTGCTGGGCGGCCTGGTTGGCCGCCCGGGCCTGGACGACCTGGCTCTGCTCCTCGGACTGGAGCCTGGTCTGGATGGTCGACAGTTCGTGCTGGCCGGACTGCACCCGGGCGACCTCGGCGCTGAGGTCGCCGATGCCGAGGTGCTGGTAGAGGGCGCGGGTCTGGTCCGACCCCGTGGGGGCGGCGAACAGGCGGGACACCGCCACCGAGGCGGCACCGCTGACGTAGGACTGGAGCACGTCCTTGCGCAGGACGGCCCGTGCCGCGTCGAGCTTGGCCCGCTCGGCGGCCAGGGACGCGTTGGTGGCGGCCAGCGACGCCTTGGTGGCGTCGAGCTGGACGATGGTGCGGTCGTAGGCCTCGGTGGCGGCGCCGAGCGACGCCTGCTGCTGGGCGATCTGGGTCTCGAGCGCGGCGACCTGGGCCTCGCCGGCACCGATGGAGCCCGGCGCCGGGGCGGTGCTCGAGGGTGTGCCGGACGGCCCGGTGGTCGGGCTCGTCGCCGAGCCGGTGGCACCGGCCGTCGGGCCCGGACCCAGGGGGGTGGCGACCATGGCGACCATGCCGAGGGCGAGCGCGGGCGCCAGGCGCCGGCTCCACCGGGCGCGGCCCCGCGACGCCGAGGCGCGTGGAGTGCTGCAGGACGGCGTCGTCATCGTGACCACCCGGGAACGGTACTTGCCACGGTGGGGTGCGGACAATGGCGGGACACGGAAACATCGCCTCCCATCAGGAGGTTTCCCTCAGGTGACCGGGAGGTTGCCGACAGGTGTCTCATGGGTGTCCTACGGGTCCGGGCGGTGGTCGCCCCCCGGCCGGGGCCGGGGCGCGCTGGCGGTGGGTAAGTTGCCTGTGTCATCGGCAGATTCGCCGTCGGACTGGAGGATGCAGTGGAGCATGGGGTGGTCGAGGTCCGGGGGGGTCGGGTCCGCGGGGTCGAACGACGCGGCGTGTGGACGTTCTCGGGCGTCCCGTACGCCGCGTCCCCGGCCGGTGACCGCCGGTGGCGGCCGCCCGCGCCGCCCGAGCCGTGGGCCGGGATCCGCGAGTGCGACGCCTTCGGCCCGATCGCCCCCCAGGCCCCGGGCTCGCTGGAGACCATGATGGGCGCCGAGCCCTCCGCCTGGTCGGAGGACTGCCTCAGCCTCAACGTGTGGACCCCGGGGCTCGACGGCGCCCGTCGCCCCGTCATGGTGTGGGTGCACGGGGGCTCGTTCACCGGGGGGTCGGGGTCCGACGGCTTCTACCGGGGCGGACTGCTGGCCCGCGAACAGGACGTGGTGGTGGTGACCTGCAACTACCGCCTGGGTGCACTGGGGTTCCTGGCCCACCCGGACCTGGCCGAGGACGGGCAGACGTGGCTGGACGGCACCCCGTGGACGGGTTGGGGCAACTGGGGACTGGCCGACCAGGTGGCCGTGCTGGCCTGGGTGCGCGACCACGTGGCCGACTTCGGGGGCGACCCGGGCAATGTCACCCTGTTCGGCGAGTCGGCCGGCGGCATGAGCGTGTCGGCCCTGCTGTCGGCCCCGGCCGCCGCCGGGCTCTTCCATCGGGCCGTCGTCCAGAGCGGCCCGCCGTTCACCGCCGCGGCCGGCCTGGCCGCCGAGCGGGCCGAGCGGGTGGCGGCCCACCTCGGCGTGCCGTGCACCCGCGCCGGGCTCGGCGCCGTGCCGGCCGAGCGGTTGGTGGAGGTCGTCGGGGAGTTCGCCGGCCGGTCGGGGGACGACGACGCCGGCCTGCTGCTGATGCCGGTGGTCGACGGGGGTCTGGTGACCCGGCCCCCGCTCGACGCGGTGGTGGACGGGGCGGCGTCCGGCGTGCCACTCCTGTGCGGGACGACCCGTGACGAGTGGACGATGTTCGCCATCGGCGACCCGAACTTCGCCACGCTCGACCGCGAGCGGCTCACCCGGTGGGTGCGGCGGGTCCTGCCCGACCCCGACGATGCGCCGGCGGTCATCGAGGGGGTGCGGGCCGCCCGGGCCGCCCGGGGCGAGTCGGTCGAGCCCCGCGACCTGTGGACCGCCATCGGTGCCGAGTTCGTGTTCCGGGTCGGGACCGTGCGGCTGGCCGACGCCCACGCCGCGGCGGCCGCCCCGGGCACCGGCACCTTCGCCTACCTGTTCACGTGGGAGTCGCCGATCTTCGGTGGGGCGCTCGGGGCCTGCCACGCCCTCGAGGTCCCCTTCGTGTTCGGCGCGGTGCGCACCGCCGGCATCCAGGGGTTCACCGGTGGGGGCGAGCCGGCCCTCGCGCTGTCCGCCGCCATGCGCCAGGCCTGGGCCGCCTTCGCCCGGACCGGCGTGCCGGCCTCCGGCCCCGAGGGGTCCGACCCGGTGCCGTGGCCGCAGTGGGACGCCGCCCGACGACCGACGACCGTGCTCGGCCCGTGGCCGGGCGGGGACGGGCCGGTCCACCGGGCCGACGACCCCCGCGGTGGGGAGCTCGACGCGGTGTCGGCCGTGGTGGGTCCCCGGCCCGGGCACCACGGCGCCTGAGCCGTCGCCCCCCCGGGGGCGGGCCTACAGTCGGGTCCGCGGGGACGTAGCCCAATTGGCAGAGGCAGGGCGCTTAAACCGCCCCGAGTGAGGGTTCGACTCCCTCCGTCCCCACCGGCCGGGCCGCGCGGCCCCGTCGGCGCGCACCGGCCGGGCACGCCGTCCGCCTATCCCGCGAACGATCCGGTGACGAACCGCTGGATGAGGAAGTACCCGCAGGGGATGAAGAGGACGAGCAACGTCCGCTCGAGCCATCGCCTTCCGGCCGTCCAGGTCCCGAGCGCCAGGAACAGCGGCGACAGCACGAGCACCTCACGGGTGACACCGAGCAGGAACGACTGGAAGGTGAAGACGCAGAACGCCAGGCCGAGTAGCACGCCGAGGGCACGGCTGGTGCGCAGGTAGAGGTAGACGGCCGCCACGCCCAGCAACAGGACCGAGACCACGTCGAACAGCTCCGTGACGCTGGCGACGGAGGTGTCCAGGAACCGGAGGTGGACGAGGTCGTACCCGGTCCGGTACGCCAGGTACCACGGGGCCGCGAGGTGGCGGTGCCACGTGCTCGACTGGGCATGGGCGAAGGCCAGCGCGGACCCCAGGTGGAACCGCTGGTACAGCATCCACGCGGCGAAGACGGCGACCGACGGTGCCGTCACCTGTAGGTAGGGGGCGAGTTCGTCGAAGCGCCCGCGGGCCGGCCGGGCACCGTCACCGGTGGACCTCCGGTTCCACAGTTCGACGCACAGGGCCACGGCGAGGACGACCATGTAGTACTTCGTCATGGCCGCCGCCGCGGTGAGGACGCCGGCGAGCAGCCACCGCTCCGATTCGGCGCTGACCAGGGCAAGCGTGACGAATGCCAGGCACAGCGATTCCGGGTAGGGCGCGAGGAGGAAGAAGGCGGTCGGGAACACGAGGAGCATCGTGACGGAGGCCGATCCCACCTCCCGGCCGCCGTGGATGGTCGCCAGTCGGTGGAGCGCGGCGAGCGACACGAAGAGCGCCGCGGCGCTCAGCAGTTCGGCGCTCGCCAGCCAGCCGAGGGGCGTGAGCGCGTGGACGACGCGTATTCCCGCCGGGTAGAGGGGGGCGAATGCGATGCCACCGGCGGCCTGTCCGTGACCGACGACCCTGCCGGCGTAACCGTACTGGGCGATCGAGAGGTAGTACCCCGCGTCCCAGTGTGCCCAGACCTGGCTGAGGAACGACGGGTGCCTGGCCACCTGGTGGGGGAACGTGACCCCGTACTGGCTGACCAGTCCGATCCACCCGGTGATGAGCCGGAGTCCGACGGTTCCGATCGCCGCGATCAGCAGACCGTGGCGGTTGCGCTCCCAGAACGAGGCCGAAGCGGATCGCAACCGGTTCGCCGGGAGGGCGTGCCCCGGGTCGCCGGCCTGGTCGGTGCCCGGTTCCATGTCCGGGTCGGCGCCGACCACGACCACCTCGTCACCGGCCATGGCACGAACCCTAGCGTCGCGTCCCCGCACGTCCCGTCGGGTCCCCGTTCCGGATCCGGACCGGAGGCTCAGGCGGCCCGGCCCTCCAGGGCCAGTGCGCTGGCGAACGCCGTCACCACCTCGTCCTTCGTCCACGGTTCGGGCGACATGGTGATGAAGTAGTCGGCCAGGGCCAGGTCGGCCAGGCCGTCGAGGTCGTCCTCGACGAACCCCAGGCTGGACAGCACGGGGAAGTCGAGCTCGGCCAGGATGCGCCGCACGGCCCGCACGGCCCGGCTGCCGTCGCCCGACCCGTCGTCGGGCTCGCCCATGGCGTCGGCCACCCGCTCGAGCAACCCGGGTACGTGGGCGCGCTCGCGCTCCAGGGTCTCGGCCAGCACCAGGCCGATGGTCAGGCCGTGCGGCACGTGCTTGACGCCACCGATGGCCTGGCCGAGCGAGTGCTCGGCCGTGCAGTCGGAGATGTTCATGGCCAGTCCGGCCATCATCGACCCGCACGACATGGCCGACCGGGCGGCGGCGTCGGTGCCGTCGCGGTAGGCGGCCACCAGGGCCGGGGACATCATGCGCACGGCCTCCAGGGCGATGCCGTCCCCGATCGGGGTCCGCACCTTGGCCACCACGGCGGCGATGGCCTGGGCCAGTGCGTCGACGCCGGTGTTGGCCGTCATCGTCGGGGGCATCGACCAGGTGAGCACCGGGTCGACCAGCGCGTACTGCGCCCGCAGGTTGGCGTTGGCGATGCCGTTCTTGCGGCCGGCCACCGGGTCGGACACCACCGAGCCACCGGACACCTCGGAGCCGGTGCCCGCAGAGGTCGGGACCGCCACCAGTGCCACCTCGGGCACGGGGAACCCGGGCGAGTCCCGGAGGAACTCGGCGAACGTCATCCCCAGCTGGCCGCACAGCCGTGCCGCCTTTGCGGTGTCGATGACCGAGCCCCCGCCGACGGCGACCAGTGCGGTGGCCCCGGAACCGACCAGGGCCCGGGTGGCACTGTCCACCATGTCGATGGTCGGCTCGGCGGCCGGCTTGTCGAACCGGGTGACGGTCAGCTCCGTGCGCCGCCCGAGCTCGGCCAGCAGGTCGGCCACCGCCGGGTTGTGGTGCTCGATCCCCTCGTCGACCATCAGGAACACCGAGGTGGCCCCGAGCTCGGCGAGCACCGCGGGCAGCGTCCCCGACACGCCCTCGCCGAAGCGGACCTTGACCGGGAGGTGGTTGCCGAAGGCGGGGATCGTCTGCATGGTGGCTCCGTTGCTGGTGGGTTCGCTGGTGGGCTGACGGACAGGGTGGATGACGGGCTGGCGGGTGACCGACGACCGGATGCGACTGGGCGACGGACCCCGGGCACCACGCAGGATGGCCCCTGGTGCCCCGCCCCGCAAGCCGGGCCGGGAGCAGCCGCCCGCCGGGGACGGGGAGCGCGCCGGGGCCCGCCACTGGCTAGCGTCATGACCGGTGCACCGGCCGTCCGTCGCCGGCCGGCCCGTGCGAGGGAGGGAGTCCCATGACCACCACACCGACCCGGCCCGTGGGGGCCGACCCGGTCGACACCCCGACCACGGACCCGTCCACCGTCGCCGGCATGCGGCGGGTGCGCCTCGAGCCCTGGGGGGTCCAGGTCGGTCCCGTCACCCACCTGGCGGCCGAACGCGATCGGCTGGCCGGCCTCCGGTTCGACCACTTCGACGTGCGCCAGGTCGGTGTGACCCTGGGTGCCGAGGTCACAGGTGTCGACCTCACCCGACCCTTGGACGACGGGGTGGTGGCCGAGCTGACCACCTGCCTGCACGAGTTCAAGGTGCTGTTCTTCCGTGACCAACCCATCACCCCCGCCCAGCACGTGACCTTCGCACGGCGCTTCGGCGAGCTCGAGGTCCACCCGTTCATCCCGGCGAACCCCGACCGTCCGGAACTGGTCCGCTTCGAGAAGGAGGCCACCGTCGGCGGGTACGAGAACGGCTGGCACTCGGACGTGTCGTGGCGCGAGCGCCCGTCCCTCGGGGCCGTGCTGCACGCCGTGGAGGTGCCGCCGGTGGGCGGCGACACGCTGTGGGCCGACATGGGCGCGGCCTACGACGGACTGGACCAGGACCTGCGGGACCGGATCGACGGACTGGTGGCCGTCCACGACTACTCCAAGGTGTTCGGCCACGCCGTGCAGGCCGCCGACCGCGAGGCCATGCGGGCCCAGTACCCGCCGGTCGAGCATCCGGTGGTCCGGGTCCACCCGGCGACGGGCCGGCGGATGCTGTACGTGAACCGGTTCTTCACCGACCGCGTGGTGGGACTCGACCGCGACGAGTCCGACGCGCTGATCGACCGGCTGGCCGGCGAGGCGGAGACGGTCGAGTACCAGGTGCGGTTCGCCTGGAGCGAGCACGCGGTCGCCTTCTGGGACAACCGCTCCACCCAGCACTATGCGGCCAGCGACTACTGGCCCCGCCGGCGGGTCATGGAGCGGGCCAGCATCACCGGCGAACGCCCCCGGGGCTGACGATTCCGGTCCGCCGGTGTCCGGCCCGGCGGGTCAGGCGTCGGGCCCGGTCCGCAGGCGGAACACCGCCCCGGTCGGGTCGGCCACGGTGGCCATCCGACCGTAGGGGGTGTCCACCGGGCCTTCGCTGACGGAGCCACCCAGGCGCAGCAGGTGGGCGACGGTGGCGTCGACGTCCGCCGACTCCCAGTAGACGGTCCAGGCCCCGGGATCGCCCTCGGGCAGCCACGACGCCTCCATCACCCCGCACCACTGGGTCCCGTCGTCCGGATCGACGGCCGTGGTGTAGCGGAACTCGTCGGCGTCCGAGATGACCTCCGTGGTCCAGCCGAAGACCGACCGGTGGAACTCCAGCGCCCGGTGGTAGTCGCGGGTGTGGAGCTCGAACCAGGACGGGGCGCCCGGCTCGTCGAGGACCACGAAGCCAGGGAAGGTGTCCGGCTCCCACCCGCCGATGACCGCCCCGGCCGGGTCGGCCAGCACGACCTGGCTGCCCATGTCGGCGACGGTCGAGACTCCCACGAGCACGCTGCCCCCGTCGGCGGCGGCGGCCTCGAGGGTGGCCGACGCGTCCGCGCTGGCCAGAAAGACCTTCCAGCGGTCGTCGGCCGGGTACCCGTCCATGTCGCCGTAGGCGCCGGCAACCGGCAGGCCGTCCCGGGTGAACATGAAGTAGCCGCCGAAGTCGGGGTTCGGCTCCTCGGCCTCCCATCCGAGGAGCTCGCCGTAGAAGCGCCGGCTGCCGTCGACGTCGGAGGTGGCGAGGTCGGTCCAGCACGGCGCCCCGATCGGAGGGTGGTCACGTCGGGTCATGGGGTCCTCGGTTCACTCGGCACTCGCTCGTACCGGAAAGCGTACCGGCGCCATCCGTCCGGGGCCCGTGGACAGCGCTCGGTCGGGCCCCGGCGGCCGACAGGCGGCGGTCAGGTGGCGGTCAGGTGGCGGTGGCCGACACCGGGGTGACGGTGGAGGAGAGGTAGGCCGGCGTGTTGGGGGAGGAACAGACCTGGAGGCCTGACGGCGCCGTCACCAGGGCGGCGTGGGTCTCCCCGGGCGGGTACACCTGCACCTGGGCGGCGGTCGTGCCGCCGGCGCACGGCGGGATGCCCGGGTCGGTGACGGCCACCGACGAGTAGACCGTCGTGCCCGTCCCCACGGTGACCGTCGCCGGGGTGCCGCCCTGGCGCTGGGCGGGCGCGCCGATCTGGTGGCCGCCGGCGTCGAGGAAGGACACGCCCGGATAGCCGAAGAGCGTGCACGTCGTAGACCCGGTGTTGCGGAAGGTCAGGGTGTAGTGGACGGCACCGGCGGTCCCGTTGGGCGAGCCGAAGGTGACGGCGAGGGACGAGGTCGTGCAGGACGCGGGGCCGGCGGCGGTGGTCGGCGGGGCCGACGTGGTCGGCGACGACCCGCCGGTGGTGGACGTGGCGGCGGAGGTGGTGGTCGTGTTGCGGGCCGCCGTGGTCGTGGTCGACGACGAGCCGGAACTTCCACAGGCGGCCAGGCCCACCGTCAGCGCACCGGTGGCCACCAGGGCGAGGAGGTCCCGCCGTCCGCCCGGGCGCCGGTGGCGGACGGACGGACGGGGTGGGCC
>Ga0209698_10008460_pt1 | contig 10620 bp, 9 predicted proteins | sample LitLauG_LLR_2012_FD_187203 | JGI IMG/M metagenome (GOLD analysis project Ga0209698, IMG submission 187203) | Freshwater sediment microbial communities from Pennsylvania, USA - Little Laurel Run_MetaG_LLR_2012 (SPAdes) (version 2) | ecosystem: Environmental > Aquatic > Freshwater > Creek >... | reverse complement strand
GATCCCTCGCAGACAGTCGCCTTGCTGAACATCGGCGCCAGCGTCATGAACATGAATATCGTGCGCGGCGGAATCCCGCTGTATCCGCGCGACGTCTCGGTGGGCGGGAACCAATACACCGACGCCCTGCAGAAGGAACTCGACTTGAGCTTTGAGGACGCGGAACGCCTGAAGCATGGCGAAGCCATCGCCGGTGTAAGCGACGAGCACCGCGGCACCATCCTGCGCTCGGTGTCCGACATTCTCATCCTGGAAATCCAAAAAACTTTCGATTTCTTCCGGGCCACGGCCAGCGGTGAGTCCATTCAGAAAATTTTCGTGGCTGGCGGCACCGCCCGCGTCCCGGGTCTGGTGGATCTGCTGCGCGAGGAATTTGCAGTGCCGGTAGAGGAACTGTATCCCTTCCGGAAGATTGTGATTAATCCAGCGCGCCAAAACGAAGAAGAGATTCGTGAACTGGCGCCACGGCTGGCCATCGCGGTTGGCCTGGCTCTGAGGAGCTTCGATCAGCCATGATTCGGATTAACCTGCTCGGTCAAGTCCGTCCAAAGGCTCAGCGCAGCACTGTGCCCCTTGAGGCTACGCTTCAGATCCTCATGCTGGGTCTTGCTCTGGTCCTGGGCCTGGGTTTTCTCGCTGCCGATTACTGGCAAGCCAGCGGCAAAGTAAAGGAAGTCCAGAAAGATATAGACCGGCTGAAACAACAAAAGGCGCAGCTCGAACAAATCAAGCAGCAGGTCGATGCCTTTGAGAAGCAAAAGAACCTTTTGCAACAGCGAATCAACGTGATTGAAGATCTGCAACGTAACCGCACCGGAGGGCAGGAACTGCTCGACGCGGTGGCCAATACCGTCAGCCGCACGGATACTCTCTGGCTGACCTCGCTCACGCGCAAAGGCAATTCGCTGACGATTATCGGCACAGCGGGCTCGATCAATGCCGTGGCGGAATACATTACACAGCTTAAGCGCTCCGGATATTTCCAAAAGGTTGAAATCAGGGAAGCGAAACAAAACGACGAGAAGGCCGTGCAGTTGTTCGATTTCACCTTGAATGCGGAGTTTGCTCCTCCCAATAAACCCTCGGCGGCGCCCGTGCAATCAACGCCGCCCGCGGCAGCGCAGAGGAAGGGCTAACAACCATGGCCATCTCTTTCCGCGAAATGCCTTGGTACGTGCAGGTTCTGGTATTCGTCACACTTGCCGCGATCATTATCGGGCTGGGCGAGTACGTTCCCTTTTCCCCGGTGAAGACAGCGCGCAACGATCTTGCCCAGCTCAGCCAGGACCGCCAGGCACTTTCCGAGCAAGTTAGCTCGCTCGAAGTGTACCGGCGGCGGTATCCCGAATTTCGCAGGGAAACGGATGCCATGCAGAAGCAATTGGAAACTCTTCAAGTGATTGTGCCTGAAGATAAAGACCTGGACGAGTTCATCCGCATGGTGCAAGGCGCGGCGCAGTCCGCAGGAGTGGAAATCCGGCGCATGGCTGCCGGGCCTGTGACTCCTAAGGATTATCACTACGAGATGACTTTTGACGTGGAAATGGATGGCCCCTATTTCGGAATCATGGATTTCTTCGCGCGCTTGAGCCGGCTTTCACGAATCATCAATGTCGGAGATCTATTTGTTGGCGGAGTCCCCAAGGGGCAAACGACCAAGATTCCCGAGCGGCCGGGCACCAGCGTGTCTGGAAGGTTGTCGCTGACGACATACTTTACAAAGCCGGGCGATGACGCAAGCAACAAGACGGCAACGGTGGCGAAACACTGACATGGTCTCCATGATCAAACGCGTTCAAATTGTGCCAATAGGATTGATGCTGGCAGTGCTGGCGGTTCCCGGTGCAGCCATGGCTCAAATCAATCCCGCGACCGCCCAGAACTCTGCTCAGGCGGCAGCAAAAGTCGCCGGGCAGTCCGGCGCGCAGACATCAAACCAGCCAGCAAAGCCGGCTGGACAGATTGCGACGCAAACCAAGGCAGCCGGACAATCCACGCTCACGGCCAAATCCACGTCCGCGCCCGCAACCAAGTCGGCGGGGCAGGCCACCTCGGCGACGCAAACGCAAAAACCAGTAACTCAGACGGCTGCAACGCCTGCTCCTGCCAGCCAGAAGGACCCGAAGGCCGCTACGAAATCCACGACTGGCACAACCGCCGCTGCAACTAAGCCTGCACCAACAAAATCGGCGTCGGCAAATCAAGCCCCAGTAAAGCAGGCCGCGGCGCCGGTCAAGCAGACTTCGGCGCCAGCTAAGCCGGCTGCTGCAAAGCCAGTTACTCCGCCAGCCAATCAGGCAAAGGTCAAGCAAGCTCCAGGACCCGCCAAGCAGGCAGGAACAAAGTCGGCCCCGGCCAAGGAAGAGGCAAAGCCCGCGGGCAAATCTGATGCTACTGAAGTAAAGAAAGCCTTGCCCCCTGTTTCGCGGCGCGATCCATTCGTCACCTTGATTGGCAAACAGACGGCTGGGGGCGGCGGTCCAACAGTGAAGTTGCCTCCGGGCAAAGGCGGGTTGCAAGTCGGCACTCTGACGTTACAAGGAATTGTAAGCGGTCCGAATGGAATGATCGCCGTAGTGGCCAACCCGCAGAAGGGTGTTTATTTCCTCCGCGAAGGCGATGCGTTATTTGACGGCCGCGTGGAGCGCATCCACATGGATGCAGTAACTTTCCATGAAGTCGGTAAAGACGCATTCGGCAAGCCGCTCGAACGCGAAGTGACTAAGAAGTTGAACCCCAGTTCAGGAGAACAGCCATGATCAGGAAATGGCCGGCCAACGGGCTAGCCTGCGCGCTTCTGGCGAGCGGATGTTTGCTCACCACCGGAGCCGCGGCAGTGCCGGGCCAAAACTCATCCGCCGCGTCGTCCACGGAGAATCACCAACCGGCCATCGTTCATGCTGCCACCGTGCGAATCTCGCGCATTGAGGTCACCATGCAGGGCGCCGAGCCCCGCGTCCAGATTGATGGCGCAGGAGACCTGCACTATCGAACTTCACGGCTTGAAAATCCCAACCGGCTGGTGCTGGATTTCGCGGATGCAACGCTGGCAACCACTCCCGCTGCTGTTCCGGCCGGCGTATCGTTGATTCACAGTGTTCGAGCCAGCCAGTTCCAGGAGGACATCACGAGGATTGTAGTGGTGTTGGACCATTGGCAGCCATTCACAGTCTTGACTTCAACCAAGGGCGTGATTGTAGCTTTCGGTACTTCCTCCAATGCGGCAGGCAGTCAGGCAGCCACTCTCCAGAGCGTGACATTCCGAAAGAATGGGGCAACTCGCGCGCCTTCAGCAAAGAAAGTAAGGCGCGCTCCTGTGCTTCCTCCGCCCAGTATGCCTCTGCCGGAATGGCTAACTAAGACCTCCTTTGCCCTGGCGAGCCCGGCCCAACCTCTTCCGCCCGCTCCACCGGCGAAACAAGCCCAGCAGTCACAACCGGCATCTCCACAACAGCAGGTTCAACAACAAGTTCAGCAACAGGCAACCATGACGCCCGCAGGAACGCCCCAAACCACGACGCACTACTCGGGCGAACGCATCAACGTGAATTTCAAGGATTTGGATCTACTCGACTTTTTCCGTTTGATCCACGAAATCAGCGGCTTGAATGTGGTGCTGGATCCCTCGGTGAAAGGCACGCTTACCACCGTGCTTGTGGACGTCCCGTGGGATCAGGCTTTGGACATCGTGCTGAAGAACAACAACCTCGATAAACAGCTGGACGGCAATGTCCTTCGTATCGCCACGCAGGCCACAATTAAGGCCGAGGCCGACCAGCGCACGGAATTGATGAAAGCAGTGGCCGATTCAGTTGAGACGGTCATGGTCACTCGCCGCCTGAGCTATGCGAAAGCTACCAAGGCCGGCGGCGCCAGCGGCCCAGCGGCCCAACAGGGTGGTAAGGGCATGGACGACTTGCTGAAGCCTTTGCTCACCAAGCGGGGCACGATTTTTGGAGACTCCCGGACAAATACCTTGATCATTCAGGACATCCCCGCCAATATCCCCAGATTGGACGACCTGATTCACCAGCTCGATCGCAAATCACAGCAGGTGGAGATCGAGGCACGTGTAGTTCTGGCTTCGCGGTCCTTCGCGCAGGATATCGGAACTCAGTTGGGACTAGGCACGGGCACGGCAAATGGACAAAATGCTTTCGGCGGGGCCACCGCGGCGGGCACCAGCCCAATTTCACATCCGTCGCCGAGTCCCCTTCCGCCCCTGGTCAGCGCTGGTACCACCTCGATTCCGTTGCTGACGAATCTTCCCGCGGTGGGAGCGACTTCGGGATTCACCTTCTCGCATTTCTCGAAGAATTTTGCATTGGACTTCATGATCACCGCCATGGAATCCAAGGGCGTTGGCAAATTGTTATCGGCCCCGAAGGTCGTTACGCAAAACAACACCTTGGGCGAGGTGCAGCAGGGCACCGAGATTCCCATTCAGACCAATATCAACAACACCATCTCCACTCAGTACGTGAACGCCGTTTTGATGCTGAAAGTTACACCGCAGATCACCGCGGACGGCACCATAATGATGGACGTGCACCTGGAAAACACTCAGATTGATAACGGTATCCCGGCGATTTTGGGACAGCCGGCCTTGGCGACCCAATCCGTGGATAACCAGGTTTTGGCCAGGGACGGCGAGACCGTCGTGCTCGGTGGCGTCATCGTTGACCAGCAAAGCACGCAATACAATGAAGTTCCGCTGCTGGGCAGTGTGCCGGTCATCGGTAACCTGTTCAAGCGGCGCGCGGTTAGCGTGCAATCACAAGAATTGCTGTTCTTCCTGACCCCGAGGGTATCTGTGGACTAGTCAGGCGGCCAAAACTAAGGCACAATCTTTTAAGGGAGGAGGCGAGAGTCTCCTCCCTTCTTTTTATGCCTAACGAATATCGCCAGCGCTTAGCAAAGCTGCGGCTGCGCCTCACGGAAGCCCACTCGGATGCTGTCCTGGTCACGCACGCCCCCAACATCCATTACCTGTGCGGATTCCAGGGTTCCGCCGGTATTCTGATTGTTGAGGCTGATCGCGCCACGCTCTTTACGGACGGACGGTACTCAATTCAGGCCCGTGAGCAGACCCGTCAAACCGGCGTTTCCGTCCACATCCCGAAGGGTCCCATATTGTTGGCGGCTGCCGCCCAATTGGGTTCGCTGACTACCCGACGCCCTCCGAGAATTGCGATTGACGCGGCCCACTTGACTGTTTCTGAGAAAGAAAAACTCGTAAAGGCAGTCGGGCGGCCCTGCAAATGGATTTCCTGCACCGGATGGGTTGAGCGGCTGCGGACGATAAAGTCTGATTCGGAGCTTGAACGAATGAAGGCTGCCGCTCGGCTGATTTCAAGCGTGTTCGACCAAATCATAAATCAAATTCGCCCCGGAATAGCGGAACTGGACATCGCCGCCGAGATCGACTACCGAATGAGGAAGCTTGGTGCCGAGGGACCATCGTTTGAGACCATAGTTGCCTCGGGGCCGCGCTCCGCACTGCCACACGCCCGGCCTACCTCACGGCGGCTACATGGAAATGAATTGGTGGTGCTGGACGCTGGTGCTATACTCACGGGCTATTGCTCAGATATGACCCGCACGGTTTACACGGGCCGCGCCCCAGACAGGGTTAAGCGCTGGTATAAAGCGGTTCTGGAAGCGCAGATAGCCGCCTGCGAGGCCACAACGGCCGGTGTTGAAAGTCGAGCTCCTGACGGCGCGGCAAGGCGCGTTTTGGACTCCTATAAGCTGGGCAAGTACTTCGTTCACAGCACTGGGCATGGACTGGGGCTGGAGGTGCATGAAGAGCCCCGGCTGGCCAAAGGGCAGAGTGCCCTGATCGAATCTGGGATGGTGGTAACCATCGAGCCCGGAGTTTATGTGCCGGGTGTTGGCGGAATCCGAATCGAGGACGATTTGGCTGTGCGCGATGGCAAGTCCGAAATCCTGACGATTACTTCGCGGGAGCTTCTGGAACTCTAATAACTCCATGGCATCGAAGAAGAAATCATCTCCTCAAACGTCTGGCGGCCTGCCGGGCTTGGATCTCTCCGAAGTCGAGCGGCTTCTCGCGTTCATGAATAAGCACGGCCTGGACCAGTTCGAGTATTCCCGCGGCGACCTTCGGATCGCCTTGGGTCGTGCCGGCGGCAATTCGGCCGTCACGGCAGGAAGCAGGGCCCAGGCGGCCATTCCTGAGGCATCGCCTTCTAAAGATGCGTCGACAACGCCCCCCGCTCCAGTTGCGTCCGCGGTCGTCGAAGAACATCACATCATCAAATCTCCCATTGTCGGCACCTTCTTCTCCGCAGCGGGCCCGGAGGCGCCACCCTTTGTAAAGGCCGGCGATCATGTGCAGTCCGGTCAGGTGGTTTGCATTGTGGAAGCCATGAAATTGATGAACGAAATCGAGTCGGATGTCAGCGGAGTAGTCATCCGTTCACTGGTGGAAAACGCAACGCCGGTGGAGTACGGCCAGCCGCTATTCGCCATCCGGCCTGACGGGAAGAAGTAGCGCAACTTTTGAAGGCGCTTACATCGCGCCTTTTCAAACGATTCTAAGCCAGACGCACTGTCAAACGCCTTGCCTACCCTGCCGACTACCGCGCCGACAAATTCACCCGCGAAAACGAATTCGTCCAGTTCCACAATGTTCCGCAAGATCCTCATCGCCAACCGCGGAGAAATCGCCCTGCGGGTAATTTGCGCCTGCAAGGAACTGGGCATTCCAACTGTCGCAATTTATTCGGAAGCGGACCGTAATTCGCTACACGTGCGATTTGCCGATGAGGCCGTGTGCATCGGGCCGCCGCGCAGCAGCGAAAGCTATCTCAACATTCCGCACGTGATCAGTGCCGCGGAAATAACCAATGTGGATGCCATTCATCCCGGGTACGGGTTCCTTTCGGAGAACGCCAATTTTGCCGAGGTGTGTGAGGCATCGCGCATCACACTGATCGGCCCCAGTCCGGGAATCATCAGGTTGATGGGTGAAAAAGATCGAGCGCGGCAGGAGGTTGCCGCCGCGGGATTGCCGGTGGTGCCCGGAAGCGACGGCATCGTGGAAGACGAGGGGCAGGCACTGAAGGCCGCCAAACGCATCGGCTACCCGCTGATCATCAAGGCTTCAGCGGGCGGCGGTGGGCGAGGCATGCGCGAGGTGCGCAAGCAGAGCGAACTGGTGGGCGCGTTTGACGCCGCGCGAAACGAAGCGCAGCAGGCATTTGGCACTCCTGATGTGTACATGGAGAAACTGATTGAAAATCCGCGGCACATTGAATTCCAGGTGCTCGGTGACAAATTTGGAAACGTAATTCACCTGGGCGAGCGCGAGTGCAGCATCCAGCGGCGCCACCAGAAACTGATTGAAGAATCTCCATCACCGGTGGTGGACGAATCGACGCGCACGGAGCTAGGCGGCAAAGTGGTGACCGCGCTTCGCAAGATCGGCTACACCAACGCGGGTACGGTCGAGTTTTTGCGCGACTCGGATGGAAATTTTTATTTCATCGAGATGAATACGCGAATTCAGGTGGAGCATCCGGTCACCGAGATGGTGACCAACGTTGACCTGATCAAATCGCAGATACGCATTGCCGCGGGCGAGCGTCTGGAGGAGGTGGTTGGCCCGGTGGAATTCCGCGGCCACGCCATCGAGTGCCGCATTAATGCCGAGGATCCCGAGACTTTCGCGCCTTCCGCGGGCCGCATCACTACCTTTCACATTCCCTCGGGAACCGGAGTGCGCGTGGACACGGCTGCTTACGCCGATTCCACGATTCCTCCTTACTACGACTCGCTCATCGCCAAGCTCATCACCCGCGGCCGCGATCGAGCCGAAGCTCTGAACCGCATGAGGCGCGCCCTGGACATGTTTATCGTTGAGGGAATCAAGACTTCGATTCCGCTGCATCGGCGCATCCTGGCCAATCCTGATTTTCTGGCGGGCAAGCTCGATACACATTTTCTGGAAGCCTCGGGTCTGCTGGTGCCGCGCGGCAGATGAATCCTGCCTTCCCGAAGCTCTACGCCATCCTGAGCGCGGAGATGACCGCCTCGATGGAAACCGCGATTGGCCGATCGCTCGCGCATGCTGGCGTAGAGTTGATTCAATACCGCAACAAGGCCGCGTCTCCCGGCGCGCTATTTGAAATTTCATCAAAGATTACCAAGTCGCTGGCCGGTCGCAATGCGCGGTTTATCGTGAACGACAGGCCGGACATTGCCTGGCTGGTTGGCGCGGGGGGAGTTCACGTGGGGCAGGAAGACATTCCAGTGGAAGACGCGCGTGCAATCTGCGGCGAGACATCCTCCCGGAATACCGGGGCATCAGCTTTTGGGGCTGGCTTCTGGGTGGGCGTGTCCACACACAATTTAGACCAAGTGCGCGAGGCCGCGAAGACTTCGGCGGACTATATTGCTGTCGGGCCGATATTCCCTACGGATACCAAGAAGAATCCGGATCCGGTTGTGGGCACGGAATTCATTCGCAGCGCGCGAAAGCTTACCAGGAAACCGCTGGTTGCAATCGGAGGCATCACGCTGTCGCGTGCCCCTGAAGTTTTTCTGGCGGGCGCGGACTGTTTGGCCGTGGCCAGCGACTTGGTGGGGGCATCCGATCCGGCGGCGCGCGCACGAGAGTATCTGGCCGTCGCCGCGGACTGTCCCAAATAGTTCACTTTTGCATAGATTCGGGAACTCGACTTGGGCTTTATGTTTTGATGGCAATGGCGATTGATATTGGAATTGCGGGCCACAACGCACTGTACACTTGTGGCCAACTCGATTACGCGGATTTTTTCACTGACGTCTGTAACCGGGAGTTTGCCCGTTAAAAGTATCTAGGATAGGTCCTAAAGCGAAAGGAGTAACACCGGATGGCCAGCTCCATAATGATCAAGAAGCCGATCAATACAATTATGGCGGAATCTGCGGAGACGGGTGAGCACTCCCTGAAGCGGGCCCTGAGTTCCACCAACCTGATATCGCTCGGGATTGGGGCCATTATCGGGACTGGAATCTTCGTGCTGACCGGCGCGGCTTCTGCGAACTATGCCGGGCCGGCCATTGTTCTCTCATTCATTCTTGCCGCCATCGCCTGCGTTTTCGCTGGCCTTTGCTACGCCGAGTTTTCGGCCATGATTCCGGTTGCGGGCTCCGCATACACATATGGATATGCGACTCTCGGGGAATTGATTGCCTGGATTATCGGCTGGGATTTAATTCTTGAGTACGCGTTTGGCGCCGCTACAGTCGCCTCTGGCTGGAGCGGGTACGTCATCAGCTTCCTGCAGGATTTCGGAATTCACATCAATCCCGCGATTGCCGGCACGCCGGGAGCGGAGTTCGTGATGTACAACAACCGCTGGGAATTGTTGAGCCGGATTATGCCGACGCTGCAAGCTGCGGGAGTTGCCCCGGAATCCTTGCAACACGCCACGGGAGTATTCAATTTTATTGCTTTCCTCGGAATTGCACTATGCACGACCGTTCTGGTGATCGGGATAAAAGAATCAGCGAACTTCAATTCCTTTATCGTTTTCGTCAAAGTGTGCGTCCTTTTGGTGTTCATCGGCATCGGGGCTCATTTCATCTTCAAGAATCCATCCGTTGCCACAGCGAACTGGCATCCATTTCTTCCTCCAAACACCGGTGAATTTGGAGCGTTTGGATGGTCGGGGGTTGTAAGAGCGGCGGGCGTGATTTTCTTTGCGTATATCGGATTTGACGCGGTTTCAACCGCCGCACAGGAGGCCAAGAACCCCAAGCGCGACATGCCCATTGGCATCCTGGGCTCTCTGATTATTTGCACAATTCTTTACATTCTCGTTGCAGGCACACTTACCGGGTTGGTGAAATACACCACCCTCAACGTTCCTGACCCAATCGCAATCGGCATTGACCGAACCGGCGTACAGTGGGGGAGCTTCCTCGTTAAACTGGGCGCGATTTGCGGTCTTAGCAGCACCATGATCGTCATGTTGTTGGGCCAGTCCCGAGTGTTTTTCTCCATGTCGCGCGACGGATTATTGTGGAAGTGGGCCAGCAAAGTTCATCCGAAGTTCCGTACCCCCTATCTTTCCTCGATTTTCGTGGGAATCTGCGTGGCAATCATTGCCTCTGTGGTTCCCATCAGCGTGCTGGGTGAACTGGTCAGCATTGGCACTCTTCTCGCTTTCGTAATCGTTTGCGCAGGCGTTTGGGTGCTGAGAGTACGCGACCCCGGTATGGTGAGACCATTTAAGACACCATTGGTGCCATTTGTGCCGATCGCGGGAATTGTGGTTTCTCTCGTGATGATGTTGGGTCTCCCCTTAAGTACTTGGCTTCGGCTGTTCGCATGGCTAATCATTGGGCTGGTTATCTATTTTACATACGGACGCTCGCACAGCCGCGTGGGAAATCCCCAGCTGTACAAGTAAATTCAATCAAGTTGAGCTTTTTGTGGGGTGGCGCGATCGCGCCACCCTCTCCAGAATTCTCGTGTCACTATGATGTGAGTTAAGCTATACCCTTGCCTCCACACATGGCGACTCGTTCATTTCGCGAACTCCTGCACCGGCTAAAGCCCATCGATCGCATCGCCCTGTCTCTGATCCTTCTCTACGGCCTGGTTTG
>Ga0209698_10008458_pt1 | contig 10623 bp, 15 predicted proteins | sample LitLauG_LLR_2012_FD_187203 | JGI IMG/M metagenome (GOLD analysis project Ga0209698, IMG submission 187203) | Freshwater sediment microbial communities from Pennsylvania, USA - Little Laurel Run_MetaG_LLR_2012 (SPAdes) (version 2) | ecosystem: Environmental > Aquatic > Freshwater > Creek >... | reverse complement strand
TTTCAGGAGCCGACATGAACGCCATCCTTCGCCGCGAACCGCTGGGTTCGCTGTTCGACGACATCTTCGACAACTATTTCACCCGTGCCGGCTGGCCCGTCGCGGCGCGCAGCGCGCAGCGGACCGGCGCCTCCCTGGCGCGCATGGACGTGGTCGACAAGGGCGACCGCTATGCCGTGACGCTGGATCTGCCGGGCGTCAAGAAGGAGGACATCCATATCACCGTCGAAGGCAGCCGCGTGGCGATCGCCGCCGAGTCGAAGTCGCAGGCCGAGACCCGTGACGGCGACAAGGTGCTGCATTCGGAGCGCACCGCGACCAGCTATGCGCGCAGCTTCGAGCTGCCCTCGGAAGTCACCGAGGACAAGGCCGACGCGGCGTACGAGAACGGCGTGCTGCAGCTGACGCTGCCCAAGCGCGAGCACGTCGCCGGCCGCAAGCTGAGCGTGCGCTGAGCGCGGCCGCGCCGCGCGGCCCCCTGGCGGGCCGTGCGGCGCGCTGCGCTGAACGGGGATTCCGACCGGCTTGTCCAGGGCGCCGGCGCGGCGGCGCCGGTTCGCCCGCGGCCACCGCGTAAAATCGGCCGCCATGTATTCCGAAGCCGAATCCCGGTTCATGCGGCGCGCGATCGAATTGAGCGCGCTGGCCATCGACGCGACGCCCAATCCGCGCGTCGGCTGCGTCATCGTGCGCGACGACGCCGTGATCGGCGAAGGCCATACGCGCCGGCCCGGCTCGAACCACGCCGAGATCGAGGCGCTCAACGATGCCCGGCAGCGCGGCCATGCCGTGCACGGCGCCACGGTCTACGTCAGCCTGGAGCCCTGCTCGCATTTCGGCCGCACCCCGCCGTGCGCCACCGCGCTCATCGAGGCGCGGGTCGGGCGCGTCGTCGCCGCGGTCGAAGACCCCAATCCCCAGGTGTCCGGGCGCGGCATGGAGATGCTGCGCAGCGCCGGTATCGACGTGCGCTGCGGCCTGCTGCGCCAGGAGGCGATCGACGCGAACGTCGGCTTTTTTTCGCGCATGACGCGCGCCCGGCCCTGGGTCCGCCTGAAGATGGCGGGCAGCCTGGACGGCCGCTCGGCGCTCGACAACGGCGCCTCGCAGTGGCTCACCGGCGCCGCGGCGCGGGCCGACGGCCACCTGTGGCGCGCCCGCGCCTGCGCCATCCTGACCGGCATCGGCACGGTGCGCGCCGACGATCCGCAGCTCACCGCCCGGCCGCCGGCACGGCCCGGCGCGGCGGCCGGCGAAACGCTGCGCCAGCCGCTCAAGGTGCTGGCCGACAGCGGCCTCGCGGTCGCCGAATCGGCGCGCCTGTTCGACGGCCATCCGGTCCTGGTCGCCGCGGCGCGCATCGACGAGGCCAAGCGGGCCCGCCTGGAACGCCACCACGCGCAGGTGCTGCCGTGCGCCGGCGCCGACGGACGGGTCGACCTCGCGGCGCTGCTCGCCGAACTGGCCCGCCGCGGCATCAACGAGCTGCACGTCGAGGCCGGCGCCACGCTGGCCGGCGCCCTGTTGCAGCAGGGCCTGGCCGACGAACTGCTGCTGTACCAGGCGCCGGTGCTGGTCGGGCCGGGGCGCGCCCTCGCCGACCTGCCACGGCGCGAATCGCTCGATGCCCTGCGCCGCTGGCAGGTGCGCGACGTGCGCGAGATCGGCGGCGACATCCGCGTCCTGGCGCGGGCCCCATGAACCCGCGCCGGCCAGCCCGAGGAGTTCCGCCATGTTCACCGGCCTGATCCAGGCCACCGGCACGCTGCTCGCTGCGCGCCGACTGGCCGCCGGCATCCACATCGAGATCGATGCGCACGGGCTGCAGCCGCGGCTGATCGCGGTCGGCGACAGCATCGCGGTCAACGGCGTCTGCCTGACCGCGACCGAGGTCGATGGCCACCGCTTCGGTGCCGATGTCTCGCGCGAAACCCTGGGCCGGACCACCGGGCTCGACGCGGCGCTCGATCCGGCCGCCGCGGCCGGCGCCCGCCTGGTCAACCTCGAAACATCGCTGGCCCTGGGCGACAAGCTGGGCGGCCACCTGGTATCGGGCCATGTCGACGGCGTCGGCACCGTGGTCGGCTGCGCGCCGGCGGGCGAGTCGCTGGCCCTGGTGGTGCGCGCGCCGGCGGAGCTGGCGCGCTACCTTGCGGTCAAGGGCTCGTTGGCGGTCGACGGCGTGAGCCTCACGGTGAATCGAGTCGACGACGGCGTCACCGACCGCGCCGGCGGCGCGGCGGGCTCCGACGTCCATATCAATCTCATTCCGCACACCGTCGCCGCGACGGCGTTTCGCGAGCTGGCGGTCGGCCGGCGGGTCAATCTGGAGATCGATCTCATCGCCCGTTACGTCGCGCGCATGATGGAGCTGCGCTAGCGCCGGCCGGCGCCGCCGGCGACGGCAGTGCGACCGAATAAGAAATAGAATGGCCCCTTGGGGATGACCCACCGCGCCCGGCGTCGCCCGTGGGCCGGCGCCGGCCCGACCCCGAGGAGTCCAACATGCTCACTGCGGTCCCGAACGACATGCCGGGCGATCCCGCGCTTCCCGGCGCGACCGTCTTCGCCCCGACCGGCGAACTGGTCGAGGAGATGCGCCAGGGCCGCATCGTCGTGCTGATCGACGACGAGGACCGCGAGAACGAGGGCGATCTCATCTTCGCCGCCGACTTCGTCACCGCCGAGAAGATCAACTTCCTGGCCCGCTACGGCCGCGGCCTGATCTGCATGCCGATCACCGCCGAACACGCGCAGCGCCTGCACCTGGGCCCGATGGCCGGCAGCAACCGCAGCGTCCACGGCACCAACTTCACCGTCGCCATCGAGGCCGCCGAAGGCGTCAGCACCGGCATCTCGGCGGCCGACCGCGCGCACACCATCCGGGTGGCCTCGCGGCCCGACGCCCGGCCGGAGGACATCGTGCAGCCGGGCCACGTCTTCCCGCTGGTGTCGCAGCCCGGCGGCGTGCTGGTCCGGGCCGGCCACACCGAGGCCTGCTGCGACCTGGCGCGGCTGGCCGGCCTGACCCCGGCGGCGGTCCTGTGCGAGATCATGAACGACGACGGCACCATGGCGCGCCTGCCCGATCTGGTGCGCTTCGCCCGTCAGCATCAGCTCAAGCTGGGCACCATCGCCGACCTCATCCAGTACCGCGCGGCGCACGAATCGATGATCGAGCGCGTGGCCCGCCGCCCGCTGCAGACCGGGGCCGGCGAATTCGACCTGCGCGTCTATCGCGACAAGGCGAGCGGCGCGACCCACCTGGCGCTGGTGCGCGGCGCGCCGCGCGCCGATCTCGAGGTGCTGGTTCGCGTGCACGAGCCGCTGTCGGTGCTCGATCTGCTCGAGAGCGTGCCGCCCGGCCATTCCTGGCCGCTGCAGCGCGCGATGCAGACCATCGCCGCCGCCGAATGCGGCGTGCTGGTCCTGCTCAACTGCGGCGAAACCGGCGCGCTGCTGCTCGAACGCGCGGCGCGCGGCGGCGCGCCCGACGGACCGCCGGCCGGCGCGCCGGCCGGCACCGACGGGCGGCGCGGCACCGACCGGCATTTCCTGCGCACCTACGGCGTCGGCGCGCAGATCCTGCGCGACCTGGGCGTGGTGCGCATGCGCCTGCTCGCCAAGCCGCGCAAGATGCCTTCCATGGCCGGCTTCGGGCTGGTCACCACCGGTTATCTGGAAAGCTGACGCCATGGCCCTCGACACGATCGCTCCCAACCTCGACGGCGCGTCCCTGCGCATCGGCATCGTCCAGGCCCGCTTCAACGCCTGGGCCGGCGACTCCCTTCGTGCCGCCTGCCTGGCCGAATTGCAGCGCCTGGGCGTCGACGAAGACGACGTGACCCTGGTGACCGTGCCCGGCGCGCTCGAAGTGCCGCTCGCCCTGGCGACGCTCGCCGGCATGGGCGACTTCGACGCCCTGATCGGCCTGGGCTGCGTCATCCGCGGCGAGACCTACCACTTCGAGATCGTCGCCGGCCAGTCGGCCGCCGGCCTGGCGCGGGTCGCGCTCGATCACCGGCTGCCGGTGGTCAACGCCATCCTGACCACCGAGAACGACGAACAGGCGCGCGCCCGCGCCACCGAGAAGGGCGCCGAGGCAGCCCGCGTCGCCGTCGAGATGGCCAACCTGCTCTGGTCGCTGGATGAGGACGGTGGCGCCGACGCCGAGTGATCCGGCGGGCGGCGCCGCGGCGCGTCCGCGCAGCGCCGAGCGCGGCGCGCGCCACCACGCCCGCGCGCTGGCCCTGCAGGGCCTGTACGGCTGGCTGCTGGCCGGCGGCCAGGCGCAGGCGCTCGCCGCGCAGTTGCTGACCGAGGAGCAGCGCGGCAAGGTCGACGTCGCGTTCTTCGAGCAGCTGCTCGGCGGCACGATCGGCGCGGCGGCCGAGCTGCGGGCCCAGTTCGCCGATCTGGTCGACCGTCCGGTCGCCAACCTGAGCCCGGTCGAACACGCGCTGCTGCTCATGGGCGCCTATGAATTTGCCTTCCATCCCGAGATCCCCTATCGCGTCACGATCAACGAGGCGATCGAACTGGCCAAGAGCTTCGGCGGCACCGATGGCTACCGCTACGTCAACGGCGTGCTCGACAAGCTCGCCGTGCGCCTGCGCGGCGCCGAGGCCGCGGCGCGCTGAGCGCGCGGCGGCGCCCGCGGAACCCGCCATGACCGGGCTCGGCGAGTTTTCCCTCATCGCGCGCTATTTCACGCGGCCCAGCGGCGAGCGGCGCGGTGTCGGCGACGACTGCGCCCTGATCGACGTCGGCGGCGCCACGCTGGCCCTGACCTCCGACATGCTGCTCGAGGGCGTGCATTTCTTTCCCGGCGCGGCGCCGCGCGATCTGGGCCATAAGGCCCTGGCGGTCAACTTGTCCGACCTGGCGGCCGCCGGCGCCCGGCCGCGCTGTTTCCTGCTCGACCTGGCGCTGCCGGCCGCGGATCCGGAATGGCTGGAGGCTTTTTCCGGCGGGCTCTTCGAGCTTGCGCACGAGCAGGGCTGCGCGCTGATCGGCGGCGATACCACGCGCAGCCCGGCGGTCGATGCCCGCCCAGGGACGATCGTCATCGCGATCACGGCGATCGGCGTAGTGGCCCCCGGAGCCTGGCGCGGCCGCGATGGGGCGCGGCCCGGCGACGACCTCTGGGTCTCGGGCACGCTCGGCGATGCCGCCCTGGCCCTGGCCGTACGGCGTGCCGATCGGGGCCTGGCGCCGCCCTTGCGGGTCGACGACGGCCCGGCATGGCGCGACGCGCTGGGCGACTGCCTGGCGCGCATGGACCGGCCGACGCCGCGCACGGCGCTCGGCCAGGCCCTGGCCGGATTGGCCAGCGCGGCGATCGATGTTTCCGACGGCCTGGTTGGCGACCTGCGCCACATCCTGCAGCGCTCGGGCGTCGGCGCCGAGCTGGCCTGGCGCGACCTGCCCTGTGCGCCGGCCTTCGCCTTCGTCGAGCCGGCGCTGCGGCGGCGCTGCGTGCTGGCCGGCGGCGACGACTACGAACTGCTGTTCACCGCGCCGCGCGCCGACCGCGCCGCGGTCGCCGGGCTGGCGGCGACGCTCGGGCCGCTCACCCGCATCGGATGCATCACCGCGGGCGGCGGCTTGCGCGTCCTCGATGACGAGCCCGGCGACGCGGCCGCCGAGCTGCATGCCTTTGATCACTTTCTGGATCCGGGAGAGCGCGATGGTCGATGAGAAGCCGCCGGTTCCAGGTTCTGTCGGGTCACCGGAATCCGCCGTCGCGGCCGCGCCGGCGGCACCCGCCGCGCCCCGGGTCGGTCTGCGGTTCCTGCTGGCCCATCCGGCCCATGCGCTGGCGCTCGGCCTGGGCAGCGGCCTCATGCGGCCCGGACCCGGCACCTGGGGCACCGCGCTGGCCTGGGCCTTGTTTGTCGCGCTGGCGCCGCGCGGCGCCGGCGACCTCGCGACCGCCCTGCTGCTCATCGCCGCGGCGCTCATCCTCGGGACCTGGGCCGCCCAGCGCACCGCCGCGATGCTCGGCGTATCCGATCCGGCGACCATCGTCGTCGACGAGATCGTCGCGTTCTGGCTGGTCCTGGTGTTCCTGCCGGCCGGACACCAGCTCTACGTGCTGCAGGCGATCGCCTTTCTCCTGTTCCGCTTCTTCGATATCGTCAAGCCGCCGCCGATCCGCAACATCGACCGGGCCTGGAAGAATGCCGCCGGCGTCATGGCCGATGACCTGGTCGCCGCGTTTTATACGCTGGTGTGCATCGCCTTGCTGGTGCGCTTCGTGCCGGCACTCGCCTCATGAACGAGCCGGCGCATCGCCTGTGGGATCTCGCGGCGGCGGTCGGCGAGCGCTTGCGGCGGCGCCAATGGCACCTCACCTGCGCCGAATCCTGCACCGCGGGCGGCGTGGCCTACGCCGTGACGCAGATCGCCGGTTCGAGCGGCTGGTTCGAGCGCGGCTTCGTGGTCTATTCGAACCAGGCCAAGATCGACCTGCTGGGCGTCGCGCCGGCGCTGCTGCAGGAACGCGGCGCAGTCAGCGAAGAGGTCGCGCTGGCCATGGTCCACGGCGCACTCGCCCACAGCCGCGCCCAGGCCGCGCTGTCGGTCACCGGGATCGCCGGACCGGATGGCGGCAGCGCGGCCAAGCCGGTGGGCACGGTCTGCTTCGCCTGGGGGCTGCGGCCGCAGCCCGCCGCCGCGGTGCAGGTCGAGGTGCGGACGCGGCACTTCGCCGGCGATCGGGCCGCCGTGCGCACGCGATCGATCGACGAGGCGCTGCAAGGCCTGCTCGAGATTCTGCGGCCGGACGAAGCGCGGTGAACGCGCCCGGCGCCGGGCCCAACGGCCCATTGCGCGCGGGTCCGCGCGCGGCGCTGGCCGGGCCGCTGTACTCGGGGCCGTGGACCCGGCTGGCGATTTTTATGGCCGCCGGTCTCGCCGGCTGCGTCGTGCTGCCGCGCACGACCGCCGTCTACGACCAGGACTGCCATGTCGAGGCCCGCCACATGGAACTCGAGTCGCAGCAGGTCCTATCGCTGGTCGGCTGCCGCAACGAGGGCTGCGTCGCGGTGCTGGTCGCGGCCGGGGCCGTGGCCGCGGCCAGCGCGGTCGTATCCGGGACCATCGTCGTGACCGGCAACGTCGTGTACTGGTTCGAGAAGCAGGGCCGCTGCGTGCGCTGAGAGTTGGCCGACAAAAGCCTCGAAGCGATCGCAGGATGAAACGGGTAATTTCCCTACTTGCGCACGCCTCTGTCCAGAGCAGAATCACGATCCCATCCCGTGTTCATGCTACCTAATTCGGGTCCGCTTGCTTGCCGCACCGCACGCCTCGCATCCGGCGCGGCCGACGGCCCTGCTGTCGTTGCTCAGGAGGTTGATATGGCTGCTTCGACGACTTCAGGCACTCTGGGTGCGGGGGACCGGCGCCCCGCCGAGCCCGAGCCGACCCTGAACGCCGAAACCGCACGCTGGCTCAGCGCCCTGCCGGTTCCGCTGCGGCCGCGCCAGCTTTGCGCGGCGCATGTCCGGGTGGTCAACGAGATCGCGCGGCGCTGGCGCGATCCCGACGGCTGCCTGGCCTACCTCAACGATGTACTCGTCGACAAGCGCGGTACGCGCCAGGGTTTCCCGATCGAGATCGCCCTTGAACTGGCCCGCCTCAAGTCGTATTACGAAACCGAGCTGTACCCGACCTCGCAGACCGTCTGGGACGGCATCATCGCCCGCGCCCAGCACTGAGCGCCATGGCGCGGCGGGCCGCGCCTCGGGCTGATCGACTATCCTTGCGCGGCCGGTGGCCGCGCTGGCCCGGCCGCCGATCCGCCACGGAGCGCCCATGGAAGAGACGCACTTCTCGCGCAACCTGCAGGACGTCAGCCGCAGTCCGCACGACGTCGACGCCGGCTTCCAGTTCGATTTCTCCTGCGAGCGCTGCCGCGACACCTGGCGCAGCCCGTTTGTCGCCTATCGCACCGGCCAGGTCGCCGGCTGGTTGAGCCGGGCCGCATCGGCCCTGGGCGGCGCGCTGGCCAGCGACGCCAGCCGCGCCGCGACCGGACTGGCCGATGCGGCCTGGGGCGCGGCCAAGGACGCGGCGATGAAACAGGCGATCACCGATGCCGAGGCCCACTTCCATCGCTGCGCCCGCTGCCAGAACCAGGTCTGCGTGAAGTGCTGGAATGTCGCCAGCGGCCTGTGCCTGAACTGCGCGCCCGACCTGCAGGCCGAGGTCGAGTCGGCCCGCAGCACCGGCCAGGTCGAGGCCGCGCGCGAAGCCGCGCACGACGCCGGCAAGGCGCTGGCCGCCGCCGTCGACGTGACCCGCGAATCGACCAACGCCTGCCCGCGCTGCAAGGCGATGACCCACGGCGCCAAGTTCTGTCCCGAGTGCGGTTTCCATCTTGCCGAGGCCAGGATCGCCTGCGTCAAGTGCCAGTCGATGATGCCGGCGGGTACGAAATTCTGCACCGAGTGCGGCACGGCGATGTAGGCGGCTTGCCGCTGCGGATGCCGGCCGGCCGCCGCCGGCGCCGCCCCGAGTAGCCGATTCATGGCGTTCCTCCGCCGGCAACGCCGCCCATCGCGCAGCGGCCTAGACATCCGGATGCGTCTCGCGGTAGCCGTACACGTAGGACTTGGCCACGATCGCCACAACACAGGCCACCGACAGCAGGGCGATGACGCCCGGGCCGTTGCGCGGCGCCGTGCCCAGGAGTTCCGAGACGGCCAGCAGCAGGCCGCAAGCCATCATCAGCCGGCCGCCGAAGCGATGGCTGCGGTTCCACACCCGTTCGTGGGCCAGCGTCCACGACATGCGGATGCCGATCACGGCCTTCCAGCGCAAGGATTGCACGATGGCGCCGGCAACCACGAACAAGGCGCCGACCATCGGCAGCAACACCTGCTGGCTCGGCTGCGTCAAGGCGAGCCAGCCGCCGGCCCCGCACAGCAGGGCGACCCCCATCGCCTGGAACCGGATGCGCCGCCGGTCGTCCATGGAATCCCTCTGCTGGTCGGGGACCGTCCGCTAGCGGGCCGGGCCACCCATGTCGATCGCCTTGCCCTGCGACAGCGAAGTGACGTAGCTCACCAGCGAATTGAGCTCGGCGCTGCCGTACTCGGGCGGCGTGCCCTCGATCGCACCGGCGACGCAGGTGCGGACCTGGTCGGCCAGGGTGATCAGCGCATGGTCCTGCTCGCGCACGCGCGGGAAGATCGCCGCCGCGTTGGTCAGGCTGGGAATCGGCTTGCCGTTGGGCAGGCGCCCCGGCAGCGTGCCGCCGCCCAGGTGGCAGGTGTTGCAGACCCGGCCACTGGCGGCACCGAAGGTGCTGTGCTCGAAGGCGGCGCTGCCGCGGGCGATCGCTTTTTGCAATTCCGGGTCGACGGCATGGGCCGGCAGGGCGACCGCAAGCAGGCAGGCCAGGAACGCCTGGGCCCTCGCGGTGCAATGTGGTGCGGTTTTCATGGTCAAGGCCTCCTGGTCGGCGGGAAACGTCTGCCGGTCGGCTCAGCGGCCGCCGGAAACGTCGAGTATCGCGCCGGAAGTGTAGGACGCTTCGTCGCCCAGCAGCCAGCAGATCGCCTCGGCAACCTCCTGCGCCCGCCCGGGCCGGCCCAGCGGCGTGCCGGCACCGACGCGCTGCGCGCGCGCCGGCTCGCCGCCGCTGGCATGGATCTCGGTGTCGATGACACCCGGCCGCACCGTATTCACCCGTACGCCCTGCGGTCCGAGTTCCTTCGACAGGCCCAGGGCGAGGGTGTCGAGCGGCGCCTTCGACGCGGCGTAGTCGACGTATTCGTTGGGCGAGCCCAGCCGGGTCGCCGCCGACGACACCAGGACGATCGAGCCGCCCCGGCCGCCGCGCCCCCGCGACAGGTGGCGCGCCGCCTCGCGGGCGCATAGCAAGGCGCCATACACGTTGACGTCGACCATGCGGCGCAGCCGCGCCGCGTCCATGTCCACGAGGGGCAGCGCCGGCGCCACGATGCCGGCATTGACCACCACGCCGTCGAGGCCGCCAAAATGCCGCGTCCCGGCGGCAAAAAGCTCGACGACCTCCTGCTCGAGCGCGACGTCGGCGCACAGTGCAAGCGCCTGGCCGCCGGCCGCCTGCGCCGCCCGCACCGTGTCGTCGGCCGCCGCCGCGTCGCGCCGGTAATTGACCACCACCGACCAGCCGCGCGCCGCGCAGCGCAAGGCGGTGGCGCGGCCGATGCCGCGCCCGCCACCGGTGACGAGGATGGTCTTCACCGCGCAACCATAGGGTTGGCGGCCCGCCTTCGTCAAGCCGCGCGCTCAAGCCGCGCGTTCGACCCGTGCGGCGTAGCAGCCGCGCTTGGCGAAGTGCACATGCAGGAACGCCGTGGCGGGCGCGCCGAGCAGGCGCCGTATGCCCTGATCGAGGGCCGCGCCATCGACGACGTCGGCGTCGCGCATCATCCCCTCGGCGTCGAAGGCGCGCAGCGACAGCAGGCGGCTGGCGAGCATGTCCGGCACCTCGTTGGCCGCCAGCTGCGCCGGCTGCGCCGCTTCGTGCACGAAGATCGCGTGGCGCGAGCGGTACGGCGTGGCCACCGGCAGGTGCTCGAAATTGAGCAGCAGCACCCGCTCGCCGAGCGGCGCGTCGCGCAGGCTGAC
>Ga0209698_10008457_pt1 | contig 10624 bp, 11 predicted proteins | sample LitLauG_LLR_2012_FD_187203 | JGI IMG/M metagenome (GOLD analysis project Ga0209698, IMG submission 187203) | Freshwater sediment microbial communities from Pennsylvania, USA - Little Laurel Run_MetaG_LLR_2012 (SPAdes) (version 2) | ecosystem: Environmental > Aquatic > Freshwater > Creek >... | reverse complement strand
CTGCGCGGGGCGCGGTGGGCGGGCGGTGGTGGGAGCAGCACGAGCGGATCGGCGCCGGAATTTCGCCGCCGCCGAGGGCGCGCGCACTTCTCCCACAAGATCGAACGTGATCCAGCCCAGCACGCAAAGCGCGCCCACAAGCGCGACGCCCTGCGTCGCGGGATCGAGGAGAAAAGACCACATGGACGGGCGCAGCCTATCCGCCCGGCCTTAACGCGCCCCTACACAAGGGCGACGTCTGGCCCTATATGCGGTGCAACATCCCGCTTTAGGAGCCTCCCCTTGTCCGACGTCGCCACCGACAAGACGCCCGTGACCGTGCTCACCGGCTATCTGGGCGCCGGCAAGACCACTCTGCTCAACCGCATCCTCTCCGAGCCGCACGGCAAACGTTACGCCGTCATCGTCAACGAATTCGGCGAGATCGGCATCGACAACGAACTCGTCGTCGGCGCGGACGAAGAAGTATTCGAGATGAACAACGGCTGCATCTGCTGCACCGTGCGCGGCGATCTCATCCGCATCATCGAGGGCCTGATGCGCCGCAAGGGCAAGTTCGACGCCATCATCGTCGAGACCACGGGCCTGGCCGACCCGGCCCCCGTCGCGCAGACTTTCTTTGTCGACGAGGACGTGAAGGCCAGAGCGCGACTCGATGCGGTGGTGACGGTGGCCGACGCCAAATATCTGGCCGCGCGCCTGCGCGACGCGCCCGAGGCCAAGAACCAGATCGCCTTCGCCGACGTCATCATCCTCAACAAGATCGACGTCGTCACGCCCGCCGAACTGGCGGAGGTCGAGGCGCGCATCCGCGCCATCAACCCCTACGCCAAAGTCCACAAAGCGACGAAGTGCGACGTCGACATCGCCGAGGTGCTGGACCGCCGCGCCTTCGACCTCGACCGGATTCTCGACATTGAGCCCGATTTCCTGCACGTCGATGACCACGACCACCACGGCCACGATCACGGCCACGACCATCATCATCATGGCCTCAAGCATTATCACGACGAGGACATGCAGTCGGTCTCGGCGCGGATGGACGGTGATCTTGATCCCAACAAATTCATGCCGTGGCTCAACCAGTTCACGCAGACCCACGGCGCGAAGATTTTGCGCTGCAAAGGCATCGTTTCTTTGAAGGGCGACGACCAGCGCTTCGTGTTTCAGGGCGTTCACATGATGCTCGACGGCGAGCCGCAGCGCGCCTGGAAGACCGGCGAGAAGCGCGAGTCCAAAGTCGTGTTCATCGGCCGCGACCTGCCCGAGGACGAAATCCGCAAGGGCTTTGCGGCCTGCGCGGCCTGAGCCTATGCCTGAGCCTTCCAACTCGCTGACCGAACACGTCCGCCCGCTCGCTTCAGGCGAGCCCGTGGTCGCCGCCGCCTTTCTTGACGGCGAGCCGGTGTTGGCGCTGGCCGATGGCCGCCTGCGCATCGGCGAGCGCGAGGTCGTCGCGCACCCAGAGGGCGCCATCCTGTGTGCGCTCAAGGACGGCGAGCGCCTGCTGACCGGCGGCGACGATGGTCTGGTGGTGGCGACCACTGTTAACGGCGAGCCTGAGACGTTGGCCGACGAGAAAGGCAAATGGATCGACGCCATCGCCGCGCGCGAGGGCGCCGTCGCGTGGTCGGTCGCCAAGGTCGTGCGCGCGCGCGACGCCAAGGGCGCCGTCAAGACTTGGACCTCCGCCACCAGCGTGCGCGGCCTCGCCTTCCTGCCCAAGGGCTACCGGGTCGCCGCCGCCCATTATAACGGCTTGTCGATCTGGTTCCCCAACACCGAGGCTGCGCCGCAAGTGCTGGAATGGAAAGGCTCGCATCTCGACGCGACCTGTTCCCCGGACGGTCGTTTCCTCGTCACCTCGATGCAGGAGAACGCGCTGCACGGCTGGCGCCTGTCGGACAGTCGCAACATGCGCATGACCGGCTATCCCGCGAAGACCCGCTCGCTCTCATGGTCGCATGACGGCCATTGGCTGGCGACGTCGGGCGCCGACGCCTGCGTGGTTTGGCCGTTCAAGGACAAGGACGGCCCGATGGGCAAGGCCCCGCGCGAATGCGGCGTGCGCCCCCACCGCGTCACCGCCACAGCATTCCATCCGCGCGCCTTGGTTGTCGCCATCGGTTACACCGACGGCCTCATCCTGCTGTGCCGCCTGGGCGACGCCGCCGAAATTCTGGTGCGCGACGCCGTACCCGCAGACGGCGCCATCTCCGCGCTCGCCTGGGACTCGCAAGGCGCGCGATTGTTGTTTGGAACAGACGCCGGCGCCGCCGGTTTGCTTGTATTGCCCGCCTAAGAGCTGGAGATCGCTTTATGACGCAAGACGCCGCGCCGCTGTTCACGCCCGTCAAGATTGGCGACCTCACGCTGCCCAACCGCATCGCCATGGCGCCGCTCACCCGCAATCGCGCCATCGAGCCTAACACCGTCCCCAGCTATCTGGCGCCGCTCTACTACAAGCAGCGCGACAGCGCGGGGCTACTCATCACCGAAGCTTCGCAGATCAGCCAGCAGGGCCAGGGCTACGCGTGGACGCCTGGATGCTTCAACGAAGCGCAGGTCGAGGCGTGGAAAAAAGTGACCAACGCCGTGCATCAGGACGACGGCCACATCTTCATCCAGCTCTGGCACGTCGGGCGCATCTCGCACACGTCCTTGCAGCCCCAAGGCGGCGCCCCCGTCGCGCCCTCCGCGATCGCCGCCAAGACCAAGACCTTCATCCCCTCGGGCTTCACCGAAGTCTCCATGCCGCGCGCGCTGGAGACCAGCGAGATCGCCGGCGTCGTCGCCGATTACGCCGACGCCGCGGCCTGCGCGCGCCGCGCCGGCTTCGACGGCATCGAGATCCACGCCGCCAACGGCTATCTGATCGACCAGTTCCTGCGCGATTCAACCAACCAGCGCACCGATCAATACGGCGGCTCCATTGAGAACCGCACGCGCTTCGCGCTCGAAGTGGTCGATGCGATCCTGAAGGTCTGGCCCGCCACCCGTCTGGGCATCCGCATCGCGCCGGTGAGCCCCGCCAATGACATCGCCGATTCCGATCCGACCGCCTTGTTCGGCGCGCTCACCGAGGGCCTGTCGAAGCGCAATCTCGCCTACCTGCATGTCGTGGAAGGCGCGACCGGCGGCCCGCGCGACGTGGCGCCGTTCGATTTTCTCGCGCTCAAGCGCGCCTTCTCAGGCGCCTATATCGCCAACAACGGCTACACCCGCGAACTGGCCCTCGCCGCGATCAAAGAGAACCGCGCCGACATGATCGCGTTTGGCAAGCCGTTCATCTCCAACCCCGATCTGGTCGAGCGGTTGCGCACGGACGCTCCGCTCAATGCCGGCGACTCAAAGACCTATTACGGCGGCGACGCCCGGGGCTATACCGATTATCCGACGCTGACCGCCTGATGGACGACCTCGCTACGCCTGTGCGCGAGCCCCGCCGCGCCGATCCCAAACTACTCGAAATCCTCGTCTGCCCGGTCACGCGGGCGACGCTGAGCTATGATTCGGAACGGCAGGAATTGATCTCGCGAGCCGCCAAGCTCGCCTATCCGATCCGCGACGGCGTGCCGATCATGCTGCCCGAGGAGGCGCGGGCGCTGGAGGATTAGCGCTAGGGGCCGCGCGTTGACGCTTCCTTCACCAATATAGGGTCAATATTGCGTTGACTGTCGGGCACTTCCGCCCGAGTCGGCTGCAGGGACAATGATGTTTCGCACCGCTCTCGCCGTGCTGGCGCTCATCGCCGCCACGCCCGCTCTCGCCGTTTCCGGCGAAGACATCCTGAGCATTACGCTCGACCAGGCGCAGGTCGCCAAGCTTCCGCCCAACACCGCCACCGTCGTGATCGGCAATCCCGCCATCGCCGACATCACGGCGCTGAAGGGCAATGTCGGCATGATCGTGACCGGCCGCAGCTTCGGCCACACCAACATGATCGCGCTGGACGCCGCCGGCAACATGATCGATGAGAAGCAGATTCACGTCCGGCCGATCAACGACATGCTGGTCGTCCAGCGCGGCACGGTTCGCGAGTCCTATTCCTGCGATCCGCGCTGCATGCCGGCGGCGGTGTTGGGCGACGATTCCAAGATCTTCGGTGAAGTCAGCGGCGCCGTAACCGCGCACGACACGCTGGCGAAGAGCCACTAGTCCCGCTATGGCGCGAGGGTTTTGCGGCGCCTGATCCTTCAAGAACCCCTCTCCAGAGCGGCGGCGTCCAGCCGCCGCGTCGCCGTGTTTGCGCTGCTGGTCGCGCTCGCCTCAATTCTGGCGGCGCGCGCCGAGGGCGGCCAGGAGGCGCTCGGCCCCTTCGCCGCGTTCGGCGCCGCATTGATCCTCGCGGGGATCGCGCTGTTGTTGGCGGGCGCGGCGGCAGTGGAAATCTGGAACACAGGCCGGCGCGGAATCGCGCCTGCGGCCACCGGCGCCGCGTTAGCGCTAGCGCTCCTCGCCTACCCCGTCTATCTCGCCATTCAGGCCGAGCGCCTGCCGCGCCTGTCGCAGGCGACCACGGACTACCGCAAGCCGCCGGTTTTCATGATCTCCTCGCGCGCGCGCGAGGCGCGCGGACCCTGGACGCCCCCGCCGCCCAATCCCGACGACGAGGCGCTGCAACGCGCCGCCTGGCCTCGCGTGGCGCCGATAGAGGTCGATCTGGAGCCCGAACAGGCCTACCGCATGGCGTTGCGAATCGCGAAAGACCTGGGCTGGCGGGTGGTGGACGCGACCGGGCCGAACCTGCGCGGCGAAGCCGAAGCGCATATCGACGCGACTGACCGCACGCTGTTCTTCGGCTTCGTGGACGACATCGCCATCCGCATCCGTCCGCAGGGGGCGAAGACGCAGATCGACTTGCGCTCGGCGTCAAGGATCGGGGCGCATGATTTCGGCGCCAACGCGCGACGAATTTTGAAGTTCGCAGCGGCCGTGCAAGCTTCGACCGAGGCGCGGTAGACCTTGAGGAGGCAGCCGTCATGGCGAAAAATTCCCATGGTCGTCTTCTCGCAGCGGCGGCCAAGCCAATCCTGCAACCACTTGGATTCCAGCGTCGCGGTCAATCTCGCCTGTGGCTCGCCGACGAGCGCTTTTGGTTGATCGTCGTGGAATTCCAACCAAGCTCCTGGTCGAAAGGCAGCTACCTCAATGTCGGCGCTCAGTGGCTGTGGTATCCCAAGGAGCATTTTTCGTTCGATAGCGGCTATCGTGTCGAGACCCTGGCGATCTTCAAGAGTGAGGCGCAATTTGCCTTGGAAGCCGAACGTCTGGCGCGTCGGGCGTCCGAGGAGGCGCTGAAACTTCGAGAAAATTTTTCCTCCCTCTCTGTGATTGCAAGCCGACTGGAGGCGGAGGCGGCGGTACAGAAATATTGGCCGCTCTATCATGGCGCCGTTGCGGCCGGTCTTGCCCAACGCATAGACGCCGCACGGACCCTGTTTGAGCGTCTACTCTCGGAAACCGGCGAATTCGATTGGCAAAAGCAACTCTACTCAACCGCTCGCAAGCTGGCGGCGTCGCTGGACGACCCTGCCGCCTTTCGCTCGCAGGTCTCGCATCTGATTGAAGAGTGCAGAGCGCTACAAAAGCTGCCCTTCGTTCCTGACTGTCTGCCATAGAGACGAGGTTCGGAGAGACGGACCCTTGAATATGGCTCCGGCTTGACGCCGCCGCCCCAGAGTCGGACGATCCCGCGCAGGCGCCGAACGAGCGCCAGGAGGGAGGCATCATGGCGTTCGCCTACAGCGCCGAGGAGCGCGCCGAGCTGGACGCCCGCGGGCACGCCCTGCTCTCGCAAAATCCCGACGTTGGCGCCTTCATCCGGCGCGGTCTCCGCCTGAACCCCGACGCGCAGACCCTCGTCTATCTGCGCACCCCGCTCGATCCCGCGCCCGTCGTCACAAGCGCCCGCGCCTTTGAGGGCCTGCTAAACGCGGCCACGCTGTGGCTGCGGCGGCAGGGCGTCAAGCCGGGCGACGTCGTCTCGCTGCTGGCGCCCAACACGACCGCGACGTCGATCCTCTACTGGGCTTCGATGACGGCCGCGACCGTGCAGCCGCTCAACCTGCTGTTCAGCCGCGAGGCGGTAGCGGCGCAGGTCAGGGCGGTGAAGGCCAAACTCCTGTTCACGCCGCCGCCGGGCGCGCCGGGTGGACTCCATGAAAAGGTCGAGGGTCTGCAAAACGAGATTCCGGGCCTGCGCATCGTCGTGCTGCCGATGGACGGCCGCGTCGCCTGCGACGACGAAACGCTCACGCCGACCGAGGCGCACGACGAAGCCTACGTCGCGGCGCCCGAGCGCATCGTTGCGCTGCTGCCCACAGGCGGCACCACCAGCGCGCCCAAGATCGTGCCGCTCAGCAACCGCAACGTCGTCGCCGGCGCGCTCGGCTCGATGTTGGCGATGGACGCCCGCGCGCAGGATCGCGGCCTCATCACGATGCCGTTGTTTCATGTCGGCGGCGCGTTCTGCTTCAGCCTCGCCATTCTGGGCGCAGGCGGAACGATGGTGCTGCCGACCGCAGGCGGCATGCGCAATCCCGAAGCCGTCGCCAACTTCTGGCGGATGATCGAAAGCCAGCGCATCACGCTGACCGGCGGCGTGCCCACCATTCTGGCCGCCGCTGGCGGCGTCTCCAGCGACGGCTGCGACATCTCCAGCTTGCGTCAAGTGGTGACCGGCGGCTCGGTCTGCCCGCCCGAGATCGAGCGCCGCTTCCTCCAGCAATGGCCCGGCGACCGTGTGCGAAAACTCTACGGCATGACAGAATTTGCGGGCGGGATCAGTCAGACGCAGTGGGATTTCGACGAGCGCCCCGGCTCCGTCGGCCCGCCCGTCGCCATGGTCGAAGTCGCGGTGCTGTCGGGCGGCGTGCTGCATAGCGGCCCCTCCCCGTCAGGTGAAATCCTCGCGCGCGGCCCGCAGATGTTCTCCGGCTATTTCGACGCGGACGCGACCGGCGCCACCTTCCACGACGGCTGGCTGCGCAGCGGCGATCTCGGCCACATCGGCGCCGACGGCGAGGTCTACGTGACCGGCCGCGCGAAAGACCTCATCATTCGCGGCGGCCACAACATCGATCCCGCGTCAATCGAAGACGTCGCGCTGCGTTTCCCCGGCGTGGCGCTGGCGGCGGCGGTCGGCCGTCCCGACGCTTACGCAGGCGAGACGCCGATCCTATTCGTCTCGCCCGAGCCAGGCGCGGTGATCGACGAGGCGGCGCTGGCCGATTTCATGGCTGACGGCGTCATCGAGCCGCCCGCGCGGCCGCGCGCGATCGTCGTGATTGGCGAGATGCCGGTGACGCCGGTCGGCAAGATCTTCAAACCGCGCCTGCGCGAACTCGCCGCCGAACGCGCAGGCCGCGAAATGCTCGCGGCGACGTTGCCGGGCGTTGTTTGTGAGGTCGAGGCGCGGCACGACAAACGCGGATTGTTGTTGAAGGTGACGGCGCCGGCCCCGGCGGCAGGGGCGGCGCGCGCGGAACTGGGCAAGCTGCCGATGGCGTTCGAAGTCGTTTCGACCTGAACCGGGCCCCTACCCCCGCGCCCGCCCCGTAAACGCCTCGAACGCCGTCCGCGCCTCCGGCGACTTCAGCGCCTTGGCGAACGCCTCCAGCTCCAGCTCCATGTGCGCGTAGAGCGTCTCCGCGTCGCCGCGCATCAGCTTGCGCGTGGCGAGCAGCGCCGCGCGCGGCTTTGCCGCCAGCGCCTTCGCCTTGCCGAGCGCATGGACGACCACGCCCTCGGCCACGACTTGATTGACCAGTCCGATCTCGTAGGCGCGCGCGGCGTCGATGGCCTCGCCCAGCATCAGCCATTCGGTGGCGACCGACATGCCGAAGCGTCGCGGAACCAGCAGCGAAGAACCCGCCTCCGGCACCAACCCGAGATTGACGAACGGCATGGCGAAACGCGCGGACGGCGCGGCGTAAACGAGATCGCAATGCAGGCACATCGTCGTGCCGATCCCGACCGCCGGACCTTCCACCGCCGCGACGATGGGCTTGTCGAATCGCGCCAGCGTGCGGATGAACTCGCCGCCCGGCCCCGTGCGGGCGCCCTCCGACGCGCGAGCGTTCTCGGCGAGGAAATCGCCGATGTCGTTGCCCGCGCAGAACGCCCCGCCCGCGCCCGTCACCAATACGGCGCCGATCCCGGCCTCCGCATGGGCCGTGGTCAACACCTCGGTGAGGCCGCGATACATCGCGCCGGTCAGCGCGTTCTTCTTGTCGGGCCGGTTGAGCGTGGCGACCAGCACGTCGCCTTCGCGTTTGACATCCACGGTCATGCGAACTCCTTCAGATCGGCCAGCGCCGCGCCCGCCGCGATCACCGCCTCGGCGAGGCCGGGCGCCAATGGGCTTTGAGTTTCCGCGAAAAAGCGCGCCAGCGCAACGCGCTCCGGCTCGCCCTCGGCGAGCCCCGCCTTGGCCAGACAGGCGCCGCCCAGCGCGATGCCGAACAGTTTGAGATAGGGATAGGCCCCGGCGAGCGCCGCCTCGGGCGAAGCGGTCAGCAGATAATCGGTCGCGCGCTCCAGCGAATCCGCCGCCGCCGCGAGCCTTGGCGCCGCCGCCTTCGCCGCGATCTCGCGGATGAAGGCGATCTCGCGCTTGACCGCCGCGCCGCCGCCGAGCCCAATCTTGCGCGTGACCAGATCAATCGCCTGTATCCCGTTGGTTCCCTCGTAGATCGCGCAGATGCGCGAATCCCGCAGGAACTGAGCCGCGCCGGTCTCTTCTACAAAACCCATGCCGCCGTGAATCTGCACGCCCAGCGACGCCGTCTCGTCGCCGATGTCGGTCGACCACGCTTTGGCCACCGGCGTCAGCAACGCCGCGCGCGCGCCCGCCGCGTCGCGCGCCTCTTTGGTTGACGCATGGCGCGACAGATCGATCGCGACGCCAGTGAGGTGGCAGATGCCGCGCGCCGCCTGAATGTTGGCCTTCATCGTCAGCAACATGCGGCGCACGTCGGGATGCTCGACGATGGCGCGCATCGGCGATCCCCCGCCCTGTTTGCGCTCGCGCGCATAATGCAGCGCGTGCTGATAGGCGCGCTCGGCGACCGCGACGCCCTGAAGCCCAACGCTGAGCCGCGCCGAGTTCATCATCACGAACATCGCCGCGAGGCCCCGGTTCTCCTCGCCCACCAGATAACCCGTCGCGCCGCCATTGTCGCCGTAGATCATCACGCAGGTCGGCGAGGCGTGGATGCCCAGCTTGTGCTCGATCGAAGCGCAGCGCACGTCGTTGCGCGCGCCCAAAGACCCATCCGGCTTGACCAAAAATTTGGGCACGAGAAACAAAGAAATCCCGCGCGTGCCCGGCGGCGCGTCAGGCAACCGCGCCAGCACCAGATGCACGATGTTGTCGGCGAAATCGTGCTCGCCATAGGTGATGTAGATCTTCTGCCCGAACACGCGGAACGTCCCGTCCGCGTTGCGCTCGGCGCGCGCCTTCAGCGCGTTGAGGTCGGAGCCCGCCTGCGGCTCGGTGAGGTTCATCGTGCCGGTCCACTCGCCGCTGGCGAGGCGCTTCACAAAAGTCTCGCGCAATTCCGGCGAGGCGTAGGCGTTGAGCGCGCTCAGCGCGCCCTCGCTCAGCAATGGACACAGCGCAAAGCCCATCGAGGCGCCGTTCCAGATTTCCGTCGCGGCGAAATTGACGCTATGCGGCAGCCCCATGCCGCCCTGCTCCGCCGAAGCCGTCACGCCCGCCCAGCCGGCGGCGACCCATTGTTTGTAGGCGTCGGCGTAACCTTTGGGCGTAGTGACGACGCCGTTCTCGCAGCGCGCGCCCTCGACGTCGCCGGGCCGGTTGAGCGGGGCGATGACATGGGTGGCGAAGCGACCGGCCTCGGCGACGACGGCTGAGACGGTGTCCCAGTCGAGTTCGCCGAACGCCCCGGCCTCGACGGCGTCCTTGAGGCCGCCGACATGGCGCAGGGAATAGAGAATGTCGTCAACGGGGGAGCGATACATGGGGCGCCTCCTCTTCGGGTTGTTATGTCAGGATCACAGTTTCAACCGTCGCGCAATGCAGGCCGCTTCGCCTCGCCCCTGAGACCGTCGAGGATCAGCAATCCGACGCCGAGGCTGATCGCCGCATCCGCCACGTTGAACACGAAAAAATGCCGGCCGAGCGCATGCAGATCGAGGAAATCGACGACGGCGCCGTAGGCGACGCGATCTATCGCATTGCCGAGCGCGCCGCCGATGATGAGCCCGAGCCCCGCGCTCGTCAGCCTTGAACGCGCCCGCCACAGCCAGACGGCGAGGAAGGCGACGACGGCGAGCGCGAAGGCGGTGAGCAGCGCCACGCCGAGCGCGCCGTTCTGCCGGAACAGGCTGAACGAGATGCCGCGATTGGCCTGCAACGACAGATCGATGAACGGCAGGAACGGCCCGTTCTCCAGCGTCCCCTCGGCAAACGCGCGCATGACGTAAAGCTTGCTGGCCTGATCCAGAGCCAGCGCGAGCGCGGCGAGGATCAGGCCGAGAGCGCGCCTCAAACCTTCAACTCACGCAGCGCCTTGGCGTCGCGCGGCGTCACGTCGGGATATTCGGGATCGGCCGTGGCGGGATCGAAATAGCGCCACGAGCGCGCGCATTTGACGCC
>Ga0209698_10008456_pt1 | contig 10624 bp, 5 predicted proteins | sample LitLauG_LLR_2012_FD_187203 | JGI IMG/M metagenome (GOLD analysis project Ga0209698, IMG submission 187203) | Freshwater sediment microbial communities from Pennsylvania, USA - Little Laurel Run_MetaG_LLR_2012 (SPAdes) (version 2) | ecosystem: Environmental > Aquatic > Freshwater > Creek >... | reverse complement strand
TAAGGAGAAACACTATGCGGAAATTTGTGATGCTGATGTTTGTAATGTTGATGGCGTCGGTGATGGCGGTGCCGGCGTTTGCGCAAGGCTCGACTGGAGCGGCTGCGACCACGAACTGGGTGGCGCTGACTTCCGGTTTTGCCATTGCACTGGCAGCCGGACTGGCCGCCCTCGGGCAGGGAAAAGTCGCGGGAGCAGCCTGCGAAGCGCTGGGACGTAATCCGGCGGCACGTCCTGGAATCATGGTCGCGCAGATTCTCGGCCTGGCCTTCATCGAGTCCTTGGTGTTGTTCACCCTGGTAATTATTTTCGTGAAGGTTGTCTAAAGAACCCCTGAGACTCGGTTTACGGAAAAGTCCCTGCCGCGCGGGGGCTTTTTCTTTTGCAGGGATGCGAGTGCAGCGCGCCAGAGGTCTTGGCAAGGGGAAGGTGGCTACGCTCCGGCGGAGGCGCTGCGGGCAAAGGTGGGTATTACGTCTTCGTTCGAATCGGATTGAGGTGGCAGTTTGAATTGGCCTACCAGGGTTTCCAACCGCGATGCCGTCTCGGCCAGCGCGCGCGATGCGTCCTGAGTATCGCTGGCGCGCGCGGTGGTACTCTGCGCGGCCCTGGCCACGTGGGAAATATTGCCGACAATCTCGCTCGCGCCCTGGGCGGCTTCTCCGACGTTGAGGCCGATGTCGTTGGTGGTGGCAGTTTGCTCCGCGACCGCGGATGCAATCGTGCTTGAGATGTCATTGACCCGGCGAATGACCCCGCTGATTTCTGCGATTGCGGCGGCGACTGCTTGGGCATTGCCTTGAATGTTTTCGATCTTCTTGCCGATCTCGGCGGTAGCCTTGGCGGTGGCTTTGGCAAGTTCCTTCACTTCACCCGCAACCACGGCAAATCCCTTGCCCGCCTCGCCCGCTCGCGCCGCTTCAATGGTGGCGTTCAAAGCCAGCAGGTTGGTTTGCTCGGCAATCGAGGCAATGACTTTGACGAACTTTCCAATCTCCGAACTGGACTCACCCAATTTGCCCACAGTCTGATTCGCGGTGCGGGTCACCTCCACGGCGTTTTTCGCGACTCGCGCCGCTTCGTTGGCGCTGTTCGAGATGGCGCGCATGGAATTCATCATTTGCTCCGACCCGGTGGCCACCACACTGATATTCCGTGAAACCACGCTCGCGGCAGCCGACGCTAAGCTCGCCTGGGCGGAGGTTTCTTCGGCGTTGAGTCGAATCAGGTCGGTGATTTCGGCCAGCGATCCCGAGGCGGAATTCACGTCGGCAGCGACCATTCTGGTGCCGGCAACCGCATTCTCGATGGTGAGAAGGAAGTCCTCGACGCGCCGGGCGGACTGTCCCACGGCCGTGCCCTTCTTGATGCAGAGATCGATGGTGCCATCCGCGCCAATGCGTGAGCCGAGCGCCGAAACTTCTTCCGCATCCAGCGCCTCGCGCTTGCTCTGGGTGGCCATATACACCAGAAGTCCCGTCTCGAAGGCCACAAAAACAGCGTGAATGAAGACCATCGAGAGACCCGCCATGTGATTAAACACATAGATGGGAGCGCCTTGGGACTGCAGGAGGTAGAAAGTCCAGTGGTGTATGGCGACTACGGCGGCGCCTACGACCAGGGGAAGCCAGTCACGATAGTAGAGAAGAAAAGCCAGCAATCCGAAGATGACGAAATGCATCTCGATCATGCCGTGGGCCTGATGGATGAGGAGCGCGGAAAAGAACATGAAGACGACGGCGTTGAGCACACGGGTGGCACGCCTCGCGGGCAGCAGCACGACCGCGGCCGTGGAAGCCACGGCAAGACCGAGGCCGACGGTCAAGGCCAGGACCCAGGTTCCGTACCAGGGGGCCAGCGCCAGCGAGAGGACGAAGAGCGACCAAGTCACACCCAACATGATTCGGTCGGCTTCGCGGTAAACGCGCGCCAGAGAGGAGTCCATAGGACGTGTCGCAAGAAGGTGCCCACGGGTAGCGCGGCCCCTACAGTTCTGCTATCGGCGTAGAGATGGATAACCTGAGCGCCAGAGTGGGCAGAGCGCCAATTGGTGAGAGCGAAGGTACGCGTCCTTTTCCAGCCTCTCCGGCTAGGCTGCCGACGCGCGACAGCCCGAGGCTACAGGTTTCGTTCGCCGTCCCATGTGGTGGTGGAGCGATTGTCAGGGACGCGTTGCAGGGCCTCGACCAGTACGCGGCGGAGCCGGTAACGGCTGTCGAGGTCCATGCTGACGAACTCGAAGCCGATTTCATTGACGCGCGCGCGGCGGAGCAGAACCTCGCCGCGGATCTTTTTCACGCCCAGAGAAACTTCGACGTGGGCTTCGGAGCCAACACGGAGATTGTCGCTGCGCGTGCCCATGCCGCCGCCCAGGCTCATCTCCCGCATGACGATGTGCGACTTTCCCCAGGAACTGGAAAGCGTGGCGGAGAGAGTGCGCGGCAACATGATGCGTTCGTAGCGGCGCTGACGCACCCAGGGACATCCCGGGCCGGGATCGAGCGGAGCGATGGCGACGTCTCCAGGTTCGAGGCCGCTTTCGGTGAGAGCCTGAGTGCCAAAGCGCGGATCGATCTTGGAGAGCGACTGAATAGCGGCGATTCTCAATTCGCGATGCTGGGCGTAGCCGAAGAGTTTCTTCTCTCCGACGATGGCGCGCAGAGTAGGGATGGCGTCGACCTCGCGTAAGCGGCCGAGCGACTCGATAGCTTTCAGTTGAACAAATGGGGGACGGCTCTGCGCTTCTCCGGCCGCGGCGAGCGCGATCAGGCTGGAACTAGCGCTGCGGTCCTGGCTCATACCGACCTCGTCGATCGCCTCCGGCAAGATGAGCGAGTCGAGCAGTTCCAGCAGTTCGAGCAGAGTGCGTCCGCGGTCGGGCGCGGCGCCATACGCGATTTGGCGAACTAGGACGTCCTGGTAGAAACGGTTGAACTCTCCCATGCGGGAGGGCAGCAAATCCAGCAGCGAGGTCACCGCCAGGCGGCTCAAGAGGCCGACGGTGGAAGCAGCCTGGCGGGGCTGTCCAGTGCGCAGAATTTCGCGTAGATCGTCGATGGCGGGTTCTCCCAGTTCGCCGACGAGTTCCACAATGCGATCGCATTCCACGCGTTTCCGCGCCCGGAAGAAACGCTCGGCCAGGTGTTCCACGGAATTTCTGGGCAGCTGCTGCAGGACAGTGACAAGATCCGCGGGCACCTGGTCGGCATTGATGGCTTCTTCGATCATCTCGGGCAATCGATTTTCGATGCCAACGCGGGAGCGGAGATCCTGTACCAACGCCGGCCGTTGGCGCGCCACTCTTTCGAGCGAAGAGCAGACCTCGGAGACGGCTTTGTACTTCTTGCGGGTGCAGGCCTCCTGCCCGAACCGCGCAAAGGCGGCGCTCAGCAGGCTCTGGATCTCGGAGTCGTTTTCGTGACTTAGTTTGTCGCTGATTGCCGCCAGGGTGCCGGCCATGACTCCGTCCGGAGCGGTGGCATAGAGGTCGGCGAGCTGAACCAGACCACTGGCGGTCTTACGGCGGAGATCGGTCTCGGGGGCGTCCAGCCCACTGCAGTAGTTGGAGAGAATCTTGGCCGCGATCTCATTATCGTCGCGCTCAAAAAGAAGCTCGACGAACTGGCGGATATTACGCGGCGGCACACAAGTAGCTTCGCTCGAGAGCAAAACGCTTTTCTTGCCGGCTTCCGGAATCTCAGCCCAGAACATGCGGTCCAGAATATCGGCGTGCGACTCAACCATGACGCCGGCCTTGGATAACTTATCCTCCTGAACGCGCAGAATCTGGCGGAGCGTGTCCATCTGCCGGCTCATGTGCTCCATCATCTCGTGCACGGCATTGACCTTGACTTCGCCACGCTGATAGCGGTCGAGGGCGAATTTGATGGCCATGCTTTCGGCCGCCTTCATCAGAAGCGGGGTGTCGTTGCGGCCCTCGCCCGGGTCTTGGGAAACCTGAGCGGCCAGCCCCTCGAGCAACTGGGCGAGATTCACCTTGGCCCCTTCGGGAGCCTTGCCGAGTTCGGCCTGGATATTCTGTTGGGCGGCGTTGGGATCCTGCATCGCCTGTCCAAAATGGGTGAGCAGGCGAATGGTCTGTATGACTTCCTCTTCCTGCAAGGCAACCACGCCGCCGGTCCACGCTCCGTTGGACGACGGTGCGCTGGGTGATGCTCCGCTGGGTGACGATGCGCCCGAGCCAGTACCAATAGGAACGTTGGGAACGCTGCCCAGGGCCGGGCCGGAACCATTGGCGCTGGCTCCTTGAGCGGCGGCAATCAACTGCAGAAGCTTCTGCGGATCGTTCAGCCAATCCTTGAATTCGGGGCCAATCGCCTGGGCTGCGAGTTGGGCGGCAATAGAGAGTTCGCCGGTTGCGGGATCGGCGGCAACGAACTTGACCTCATTAATGCGGATGGAGGAATTCTTGTTATCGCCCAGCGTCTCCTTAATCTGCTTGGCAAAGTCCTGCGCTTTGGACCCGCCCATGGCAAACGCGCGGACCAGCCGGGTAAAGTCTTCGAGCGTGACCTTGTTGGAAAATAAGATGCTGGAGAGACCGGCAGCGTTCAGCAATTGGGCGAAGGTGCGCTCGGCTTGTCCGGCTTCGAGCGGGATGCCATCGAGAAGAAGTTTGTTGTCGGAAACGCCCAGCACAAAACCCGTGTCGCCACTCTTGGGCAGTGCCTGCTGGAGTTCGTTCCACGTGGTCTCAAACTGGCCCTCGGTCCGCTTGTGATTCACTCCATACAGGCGGGTATATTTAACCAGAATATTGAGGCTGTGGAGAAAAGACCGAGCGGATGCGCCGCGGCTGGTATCGGTTTGGACGAGATTGTCGATAACAGCCTCCTCTAAATATAGAGTGTTCGCCATCAAGACTAAGCGGGAGAGTGACCTAATGCACGATTACGGAGGTAATGGAACGCTCGAACGTTCGGGTGCGGAGCCATGGCCGGAGGGACAGGTCCTTTTGGCAGCCGGGGCGCGCTACACTGGTGAGTTTGCTGGTGGAGAACCGGGCGTCCCCGCCCATCTCCACCGTGCGCCAGAGATGGGGCAAGCTCCGTCTCTACAGGAAAGCTCTGATGAAGATTGGCGTGCTGCTGTTTGGAGTATTGAAGGACTTTGTCGGCCGGTCGGGCGAGACGGTTGATCTGCCCGAGGGGGCGCGGGTGCGGGAAGTCCTCCTTTATTATGCGCGCCAGGCGCCGCAGTTTGAGGCCATGCTGCCGTTGCTGGCAATTTCGGTAAATCAGGAATACTCGGGAGTGGATCGCGCGCTGCACGAAGGCGACGAAGTGGGGCTATTGCCGCCGGTGAGCGGCGGGTCATCTGAGGGTGGCGAAACCGGGGGCGAAATCGCGGGCAAAGTTCCGGGAGAGGTTCGGATTATCCGCGAGCGCATTGATCCCGAAGCTGTCGCGGGCCGGTTGAAGCGCCCGGCGGATGGCGCGGCAGTGATCTTCGACGGCGTGGTGCGCGACAATACGCGGGGGCGGCGCACCCTCTATCTGGAGTATGAAGCCTATGAAGCCATGGCGCTGAAACAAATGGAATCCCTGGCAGTGGCGGCGCGGGAGCGCTTTGCGGTGCGGGGAGTGTCGATCATCCACCGCCTGGGCCGGTTGGAGATTGGCGAGACCAGCGTGGTGATCGTGGTGGCTGCGGCGCACCGGGGCGCGGCGTTTGACGCCTGCCGCTGGATCATTGACACACTGAAGAAAACCGTGCCGATCTGGAAGAAAGAGTACTTCGAAGATGGAGCGGTATGGGCGGATGGGGAGGCGTTTCCCGAAGAAATTCGCCGGTCGGGAGGCACAACGGGTTTGCAGCCTGCATCCAAATGACTGACTCTCCAATGAAGCGAATCCAAAATCTGCTGCGCGCTTCGAGCGACGAACTGCAAAACACTGACACGGGCTGCCGAAAGCTCGGGGCTCGCAGCTCGAAGCTCTGGGCTCCATGGATGGTGTGCGTTTTCATCGTTTGTGCCAGTGCAACGTTGCTGGCAGAGGAGCCGGAAACCACAATCAAGGTCGATGTGAAGCTGGTCAACGTGTTCGTGACCGTGACGGATGCGCGCGGGGCTCCGGTGGCGAACCTGCAAAAAGAGAATTTTGTCCTGAAAGAAGACGGCAAGGAGCAGAAAATTTCGGTCTTCAGCCGGGAATCGGCGTTACCGCTGTCGATTGTTCTGGCGGTGGATACCAGCCTGAGCACCAGAAAAGATCTGCCGCTGGAGTTGATCTCGGCGCGCAAGTTTGCCCACGCCATTGTGCGGCCGCAGGACGGACTGGCCGTGTACAAGTTCAGCGAGACCGTGAGCCAAATGGTGCCGTTCACGTCCGATTTGAAAAAGATCGACGAAGGCATCGACCACCCACGCAACGGCTCTGCGACCGCGCTTTACGACGCGGTTTTTCTGGGATCGCAGGCGCTGAGCCGGCGCGAGGGAAGAAAAGTGATGGTGGTGATCACCGACGGAGGCGACACCATGAGCCAGGTGGACTACAAAGAGGCGTTGCGCGCGGCCCAGGAGGCGGAAGCGATCATCTATAGCATCATCATCGTGCCCATCGAAGCCAGCGCGGGACGAGACACGGGCGGCGAGCACGCGCTGATCCAGATCTCAGCCGATACGGGCGGGAAGTATTATTACGCCACGTCGCTGGCGCAACTCGATGACGCGTTCCGCCAGATCAGCGACGAACTGCGGACCCAGTATCTGCTGGCCTACTATCCGTCCGAGCGCTATTCGAATTCGGATTTCCGTCAACTTCGGGTGGACCTGAGGAACGCGCCAACGGGAGGCCCTTATCAATCCCACCATCGCGCGGGCTATTACACGCGCAAGGGCACGTTTTAAGGATTGCGTGTGGAAGCGTTGGCTGTGCCCGCTTGGACAGGCAAAGGTCCGCCCCCACGCAAGAAAGCCCGAGCCCCATTCGCTCATGAGGTAAAAACGCGTACATCGCCACGGCAAACTAGCCGCATCTAGTAAACTGTTCTATCCGATTTCAGTGGAAAACATTGCATTAGGAAACCAAGACCCTTAGACGCGGAATCGCTTTCCAGGTTCTACTTGAGGTTCTGCCCCCAGGAGAGTCACTTTGTTTGATTGGTCTGGCTCGCAAGTCCGTCGTTCCCTGCTTATTGCCCTATTGCCCGTCGTGGTGGTTGCGCTCGCGGTTTCGTCATGGGCGCAGAACGAAGCGGAGACCCCGGAAAATCCGACAACCGGCACGATTCATGGCACAGTTCTGGATGACGTTGGCGCCGCGGTGGAAGGGGCACGGGTCTTATATAGTTCGCAGGCCACCGATACCCGGGGTGTGACGCGCACCGGCAAAGACGGGAAGTATGTTACCGAAGCTTTGCCGCCGGGCGCTTACGTGGTGCGGGTCGAAGGACGGGACATGGTGCCGGTCGAGAGCAAGGTCACCGTGTTGCTGGGTGCCACGGCCACGGCCGATTTCAAGCTGGAATGGATCAATCCGGGGCCGGCGCGTCTGGAGAGCAAGTTCAGTGGCGATGTTCCCAACCAGTTGCCGATTAACGGGCGCAACTATCTGGTTGCGGGAGAGCTCGAACCTGGTGTGCAGACCGTGGATGGAAGGATCTTTGAGCCGGGCAGGAGCGGACTTCAATCGCTCTCCATCGAGAGCCAACTGGGACGAACGACTCACTTCGACATGGATGAAGTCGAGGCGATGGATGAGACCAAGGGTGCATCCACGCTGAACCTGCCCGCGGATGCGGTGCGCGAAGTCATCGTTTCTCGCGCACTCCCGGAAGTGTTTCAGTCCCTGAACGCGTCTGGGGCAGTGCGGGTTACCACGCGCTCGGGTGAAGACGAATGGCACGGCGATCTGTTTGGAAATTTCCGCGACCGCGTCGTCGGCATGGCGGGGTTTCCTTCAGGGAGTCCGAAGTACAGCCGCCAGCAGTACGGTTTTGGCGCGGGCGGCGCGGTGATCAAGGACAAGGCATTTCTGTTCATTGGCGGGGAGCGCACCAAGCAGGATGGGGTTTTCCCCATCGACCTGGCCTTCCCAGCTTTCAATGGGACCAGCCTGCAGAGCGCTTATTTTCGCGAGAACATGGTGACGGCGCGGCTGGATTATGACGTCAGCGAAAACCTGAAGTGGTTCGTGCGGTTCAGCTACGACAATGCGAATGAAGTCGGGCCCTCGGACAGCCTCTCGAATTTTCGCAATCAGATCAACATTCCGGCGGCGGTTGTCGGGCTGGATTGGAACCGCGGAAGGTATGTCAACAGCGCGCGCTTCGGCTATCAGAAGATGGTGAACGCGATCAATCCAGACCTGAAAGATTCGGAGATTTTTCCGGCCGCGCCTTTTCATATGCAGATCGGATCGTTTGCCCTGGGGCCGAGCGTAGCTGGTCCGCGGCAGACGATTCAGCGCGATCTTTTCGGACGCTACGACAGCAGCACCATTTACAAGGTGAATCACGCCATCCGCTTCGGGGGGGCGATTCATCGCATCGTGCAGGGAGATTATTACGCGCCGGGAAATTACGGGCCGTCGGTGACCAGTTCCAACGGACTGGACGTGATCACTGCCATTAACGGCGACCCGAACCTAACGGGGGGGGCGGACAATCCGCTGAACTATCCGGTGGGCACGGTCACGATTTTCAACGGTCTCGGAAATTTCAGCGAGAACTCGGCATTCAATCGCTCCACCGGCGGACACTTCGACACGCGTATCGAGGGCTACCTGGGCGACACGTTCAACCTGCTGCCGAACCTGAACATCAGCTTAGGCGTGAACTATGTGCGCGACACCGGGCGCACCGACAGCGACTTGGCGCCGATCCCCTGTTCGGCGGTCAAAGTGCCAACTGTACCGTGCCCCACCGGTTTGATTCTCGATCAATTCGGCCTGATTCCGAACCCGGCCACGAATATGCCGAGCCTCAATCACCAGTTCCTCGGCGGTCGCGTGAACGAACCCAGTTTGAATTTTTCCCCGCAGCTGGGCGTGGCATGGGATCCGGGACACAATGGGCGGACAGTCATCCGCGCCAGCACCGGATTGTTCTACGACAATTTTCTGCTCCAGAACGTCTATCAGGATCGCATCAACCGCTTATCGAATGGCCAATACAACCGCGGCCTGACGCTGTGTCCTGCGGGAGCGGTGCTGTTTCCGGACGGATCGGTGGTGAGTTCCGTGAACGGAGTGGACATCGGGACAGGCATTTGCGGGCAGCCAATTAGTGCGGCTTCATCTTTAATTCAGGCCTTGCAGACCGATTTTCAGTTGGCCCAGTCGAAGATGAGCGGCGCGCAACCGAATGCCTATTCGTTGGCCAACAGCGCGGCAAATTTTGGCGGCCTGCTGGCGCCGGGGTTCAGGACCCCTCGCGTGGTGCATATCGACCTCGGAATTCAGCATCAGGTGGGGGAGCGCGGCATGTTCTCCTTCGACTACGTGCGCGAAATCGGCACGCAGTTTCCCCTGGGGATTGACACCAATCACGTGGGGGGCGCGAACTATCTGACGGATGGCAGCAACCTGGACCACTCGGCCAATACCTATGTGGCGGAGTTGTCCGCCATCAACGCGACGCTGGCCGCGAACAAGGTGTCGAACGCAAATTGCCCACACGCGATGTCCGTCGGCGGCAGTTCACAAGCGGCAGTAGCTTGCTATTTGAACAACGTTCCGACCGCCAGCATCACCGATTTCGCTCGCCATGGCCTGGACTCTTCGAACGCGTTCTGCGGGCCCTTTCCATGCTCGGTACTAGGTAAACAGCAGGCGGCCTTCGGCGGGATCAATCCGGCGGTGGGCTCGAATATCATGTACTTTCCCAGTGGGCGTTCGCAGTATAACGGTGTGCACCTGCTCTACCATACGGTCAGCGGTGCGAATCCGGTGCGGCACGTGCAGCGACTGGACACGACGATTCAGTACACGCTCTCCAAATATCGCAGCAACGTCACCGAGCGGAATGGTAGCGGAGGAGATTATTCACTGCTCACCGTGGCGGAAGATTACAACCGGCCGCACTCGGGACACTTCGGGCCCTCGGGGATGGACCGGAGGCACCAGTTCACGTTTACTCCGATCGCGGAGTTGCCCCACGGGCTGTGGTTTTCCTTCATCGCGCATGTGGCCTCGCCGCTGCCGCTAAGCGCATACATTCCACAACAAGGCGGGGGCGGGGTGCCGGGCGAAATCTTCCGTAGCGATGTCACCGGTGACGGCACCGTAGGCGACCTTTTGCCGGGAACCTTAATCGGGAACACAGGGAAATACTCGACCAGCAAATTGACTCAGAACATCGCGTATTACAATCAAACGTTTGCCGGGCAGTTGACGCCGGCGGGCCGCGAACTGGTGATTAGCAGTTTGTTCAGTCAGGATCAACTTTCTAAGCTGGGCGCCTACGCTCCGCTGATCTGCTCCAATATCCGCTCGGGAAGCGAGCCATGTCAGGCGCTGCCGGGAAATTTTGCGCAAGCGACCTGGCTGAAGTCAATCGATCTGCGGTTGAGCCGGCCCTTCCAGGCCGGGGAGCGGGTGAAGCTGGAACCGAGCGTAGCCATCTTCAACGTTTTCAACTTTGCCAATTTCGGAGGCGCGGG
>Ga0209698_10008455_pt1 | contig 10626 bp, 7 predicted proteins | sample LitLauG_LLR_2012_FD_187203 | JGI IMG/M metagenome (GOLD analysis project Ga0209698, IMG submission 187203) | Freshwater sediment microbial communities from Pennsylvania, USA - Little Laurel Run_MetaG_LLR_2012 (SPAdes) (version 2) | ecosystem: Environmental > Aquatic > Freshwater > Creek >... | reverse complement strand
GTGGGGACGGGCGGGGCTACTGGATGGTGGCATCGGACGGCGGGGTGTTCAGCTTCGGCGACGCCCGGTACTACGGCTCCCTCAGCGGCCAGGCGCTGGCGCAGCCCGTCGTCGGCATCGCATCGGCGGCGGGCGGCGGGTACTGGCTGGCGGAGGGCCAGCCGGCTCGCAGCCCCTTCACCCCCGCGTTGGTTGCCGCGCTCCAGCAGCGGGCCGGGATCACGACAGCCGCGTACCAGGACCTGCACACGGGCCAGACCTACGTGTACGCCCCGGGGCTGGCACTCCTCACCGCGAGCACCGTCAAGGTGCAGATCCTCGGTACGCTGCTGGTCGAGGCGCAGGTGGCAAACCGGGGCCTGACCGCCCAGGAGCAGAGCCTGGCCGCCGCGATGATCGAGGTGAGCGACAACGGCGCGGCGTCGACCTTGTTCGCCATGGTCGGCGGCGCTCCCGCGGTCACCGCGTTCGATCGCAGCCTGGGCATGACCGGCAGCACCCCGCTGGCGTCCTGGGGCGTGTCGACCACCACCGCGACCGACCAGATCCTGCTGCTCGACGCGTTCATCGAGCCGAGCGCGGTGCTGAGCGATGCGTCACGCCAGTTCGGGCTCGCACTGCTCGGCCAGGTGGAGGCGAGCCAAGCCTTCGGTGTCACCGCCGGCATCGCGCCCGGCTCCCTCCGCGCCATCAAGACCGGTCGCCTCCCCGACATCGGCGTCGTCAACGCCATCGGTTGGATCGACGGCCAGGGCCACGACTACGTCCTGTCGGTCTTCGTCCAGGGTGCGCCTACGGTCGACTACGGCCTGGCCACCATCGAGGAGGTTTCGGTCGCGGCCTGGGCCGCGGAGGGCTCCTGAGCGGAGCCCGGCGCGCCACTTGGGGCTCGGGCCGGGGCCCGGAGGCCCGCACGCAGCCGGTGCGCCCGGTGGTCTCAAGCAGCCGGTGCGCCCGGTGCCGGTGGACCGGCCGGCGGGACCGGCGGTCCTGCTGGAGGTGCGGGTGGGCCACCGGCCGGCGTTGCGGGTGGTCCGGCCGGGAACGGCAGGGGCGGGCCCCCGCCCAGATCGGCCACCAGACCGAAGTACTGCTCGCGGGAGATCTCCCCACGGGCGTAGCGGTACCGGGCGTGCTCGATGGCGCCGTCGCGCGGTCCCCACCCGGGGCCGGGCGCGGCGTTGGAGGAGGTGCCTGGGCCACGGAACCCCCGGGCGAACAAGCGGGTCACCGCGAACGCGGCGAGCGCCGCCAGCGCGACGACGATGATGAGTGGGAGCAGCCAGTGGAGCCACGAACCGTCGTGGTGGAAGCCGAAGCGGCCGGGTTGGTGCAACATCGGTGGTCCTTTCGCACCTCTCGGGCGTCGTTCGCCGCCCACCTCCCAGGAGACCGCCGCCGGCTGTGAGGCGCATGAGGAGCAGCTGATCGTTTGCGAAGAACCTCGCTCTCAGAGGTAGTCGCGCCTCAGCAGCCGGCGGGTGGCGAACCATCCAGGGACCGCGGGCAGGTAGTTGACCACCAGTTGGTTCATCAGCGCCGCGGACACCGCGACCGGGGTGGGGATGCCGTAGGCGCTGAGCGCCACGGAGACGCCTACCGTCCCGATCGCCGTGCCGCCCCCCGGTGCGGGGATCAGCGCGGCGAGCGTCCCGGCGCCGATCTGGATGGCGAGGACGGTCCAGATCGACAGCCCCTCCCCGAAGGCCTGGAGGCAGGCGATCAGGCACACGCCGTAGAGCACGCTCGCGGCCACGTTGCCGCCGAGCAGCAAGGTCAACCGCCGCCACGAGCCGAGGGTGCCCATGATGGTGACGAGCCCGCGCCGGACCGGCGCGAGCACCGCGTTGCGGATGCGCGGCACCGTGGTGACGGCGATCGCGCTGAGCGCCAACCCGGCGATGACGGTGAGCATGCCGCCGGCGACGACCGTCGCCGACACGCTGCCGAGGTGGATGGCGTCGGGGGACAGCCACAGCGCCAGCCCGAAGAGGGCGACCTGGGTGATGATGGTGCCTGCGGTGCTGGCCACACCGCCGGCCGCGACGGCCGATGCCATCTCGACCCCCTGGCACTGCAGGAAGCGGACCTGGAGCGCGCCGCCACCGATCAGTGGCACCACCAGGTTGGTCCACGACATGCCGAGCTGCAGCTCGGTGGTCGGCCAGAGCGGCAGCTGGATCGGAACCGTCCCCATGAGCGCCAGCGCGAAGGGCAGGTTGGTGGCGAGCGAGAGTGTCAGCGCGAGGGTGAGCCAGCCCCAGTTGGCGCGCTGCATCGTGGCCCACACCTGGCCGGGATGCCCGATCTGGTCGAGGAGCACGGCCGCGGCGAGCAGCCCTCCGACCACCATGAAGACGCTCGTCCGCGAGGCGCGGTAGAGGCCCTGCAGCGGCGGTACCTCGGTACCGGCCCGGCCGGCGGCGGCCTCCCGCAGTGCCTCGAGCTGTTGGCGGATCTCGCGGCGGGAGCGTCCGAGGCGGCCGCGGGTCGTGCGCGACAGCGCACCGGGCTGGAGCACGGGCAGTGCGTCGATCAGCGCTGCACTGCCCGCTGTGGCGGCGCAGGAGTCGACGGCCCGCTGCGGGCCGACCGCGGCGGCGAGGGTGGCGAGGACCTCGGCGACGTCGCGGGCGAACTGGAGCGGGTGCCTCGCCGTGGAGGCTGCGGCGAAGTTGACCAGTCCAGCATCCTCGCCGTCGACGACGATGTGGTGGGCGTTGAGGGCGCCGTGGGAGATCCCGGCGGCGTGGAGCTCGGCGACCTGGCTCCAGATGGCCTCGAGCTCGCGGTCGCTCAGCACCTCGCCCCGCAGAGCCTCGAGGTCGCGGCCCTCGAGGGGGCGCCACAGCAGCAGCGCCGCGCCGCGCGCGGTCGTCCCGGCGAAGAGCACCGTGGGGACCCGCACCCCGTTGGACTGGGCCAGCATGGTCGCGAAGGCCTCGTGCTCGACCTGCCGACGCCGGGTGAGGCGCAAGGCCGGTCCCGGGTCCCGGAACACGAGGAACCGCCAGATCCGCTCGAGGAGCCGGGCGTCGACCTCGTCGCGACCGATCACCTTGACCCGCAGCGCTCCGACCGCGTCGTGGCAGGTGAAGGCGGTCGCGCCGGGCGGCTGCTCGGGGGCCAGGTGCACCTCCGCGGCCTCGAAGCCGAGGCGGTCGAGGATCGCCTCGACCTGCCGGGCCGTCGGTCGCCCGCCGGGGGAGCCGAGGGTGAGGTGGACGGCGGCCGCGATCCCCGCCCCGAGGAAAAGGGCGCCGATCACGTCGTCGGGGGTGGCGAAGCCCCGTGTCACGGCGGCGACGGCCACGCCGGCGACGACGACGTCGCCGATCCAGCGCGCGGGCCGTCCGAGGTAGGGCGCCGCGGCGCCGATGATCGCCACGATGACGGCGAGGCGCACCGAGGGGAAGTGCACTGCGGAGAGCGGAACCGGGTCCGCGAGCTGGCGGTGGACGACGAAGGTGGCGAGGCGGCCGAACGCCCAGGCGGCGAGGCCGGCACAGACCATCGCCCTGGCCAGCCGCCAGCGGCGGGCCAGGACCGCGGCGGCGCCTACCAGGCCGGCAGCCCAGAGCGCCCCCGCTCCGAAGGTGATGCGCAGGGCCGTCGCGAGGCCGACGCCCGACGAGCGGGCGACGTCGGCGGTGCGGCGCTCGAACAAGAAGGGATGCGCCGCGTGGAGGGCGGCGATGACGAACAACGCGCTGTAGGCGATCAGGTGGAGCCAGTCGCTCGGTCGTCTGCGGAACGGCTGTTCGGATGCGGGCCCGAACGCCCGCGGCGAAGATCGGCGGGCGGCCGGATCAGATCCCGGAGCCGCGCGCCGCCGGAGGTGCCCGATGGGTTCGAGCGCGCTCGCCACACCGCCATTCAACCGCTCCTGTCGGCTGGTTGAGGAGAGTCTTCCTCCCCTTCCGCAGGCTCCCGTTCTGGGCTTTCAGGGCACCGCGACCGCGGGTACGGGAAAGGCCGCCGGTGCCGCGACCTGGTTCAGTGGGCGCGGCGGTCCTGGCGGGTCAGGTGCGCCAGTCCGAGCGGCCGCCCGGGGAGGGGCGAGGCCCCGGTGGGACGCAGCCCATCGAGGATGATCGCCACGTACCGGCGGCGCAGGATCGGGCCTTGGTCGCCGGTGACCGAAGCGGCCTGAGCCATCCCCGCCAGCAACATGGCCATGTCGGCGGGGCCGATGTCTTCGCGGATCGCTCCTGCCCGTTGCGCGCGGGCGAGGATCTCGGCGGTCGCATCGCGCAGCGCGTCACGCCGCGGCACGGCGCCATCGGGCAGCTCGACGAGCTCGGCCATCTCCTCGGCCAGGACCCGGTGCCGGGCCTGGAACTCGACCACCGCGTCGACGAGGGCCAGAAACCCCTGCGTCGGGTCGGGATCGGCGAGCGCCTGGCGGGCGTCGTCGAGCAGCGACCCATACACCCGGGAGAGGACGGCCTCGACCAGCAGCTCCTTGGTCGGGAAGTTGCGGCAGACGGTGCCGACGCCGACTCCGGCCCGTAGCGCGATGTCCTCCACCTGCGCCCGCAGGCCCTGGTGGGCGAAGGCGGCCATCGCCGCGTCGAGGACGCGCTCGCGGTTGCGCCTCGCATCCGCCCGCATGGGGCGATCGGTCAGTGCAGGCACGGCGCCACCTCCAGAAGCGGGGAGGATTCTTCCACAAGCTGCGGTGCCGCCCCTGGCGCCGGGTGCCGGCGGTGCCAGGTGTCACCTGAAAGCGGAACCATGCTTCCGCTATCGTCGACTCGGTCCGGGTCGCAACCCGCGGTCGGTGGCAGATGGGAGGAGACCGGGTCGGTGGAAGCTCACGTCGACGCACGCCGCATGGTCGACCCCACCGTCCACGCCCGGCGGTGGTGGATCCTCGCGGTGCTCGGGCTGAGCCTGCTGATCGTCTTCGTCGGCAACGCCAGCCTCAACGTCGTCCTCCCCACGCTCGCCCGCACGCTGCACGCCACGACCTCACAGCTGCAGTGGGTCGTGGCGGTCTACTCGCTCGTCTTCGCCGGCCTGCTCTTTTCGACCGGCGCGCTGGGCGACCGCTTCGGCCGCAAGGGCATCCTGCAGCTCGGGCTGCTGCTGTTCCTCGTCGCCGCCGCGCTGGCCGCCTGCTCGGACTCCATGTGGCAGCTCATCGCCTGCCGCGGGGTCATGGGCGCCGCCGCGGCGATGGTGATGCCCTCCACGTTGTCGATCCTCGTCAACGTCTTCCCGCCCCACGAACGCGCCAAGGCGATCGCCATCTGGGCCAGCCTGATCGGTGTGGCCGGCTCGCTCGGCCCGATCGCGAGCGGGTTCCTGCTCGGCCACTTCTGGTACGGGTCGGTGTTCCTCGTCAACGTGCCCATCGTGCTGGTCGCCCTCCTCTCGGGGTGGTTCCTCGTCCCCAAGTCCAAGGACCCCGACCAGGCCGGCCTCGACCCGATGGGTGCCACCCTGTCGGTCGTGGGCATCGCCTCGCTCGTCTTCGGCCTGATCGAAGCGCCCGACAAGGGGTGGCTCAGCGCGCCCACCCTCGCTGCGTTCGCGGTGGCGGCCGCGGTCCTCGTGCTCTTCGTGCTCTGGGAGCGCCGCGTCGACGAGCCGATGCTCGACATCGGGTTCTTCCGCAACCCGGCCTTCTCGACCGGCACGGCCGGGATGATCCTGGTGTTCCTCGCCCTGTACGGGCTCATGTTCCTGCTCACCCAGTACTTCCAGTTGGTCAAGGGGCTGAGCCCGCTGGCGGCCGCGCTGCGCTTCCTCCCGATGGCCCCGGTGATGCTGATCGTCGCGCCGCTGACGCCTCATCTGAGCCACCGCTTCGGCGCGAACCGCGCAGTGGCGGGGGGCATGACCCTCGTCGCCGTGGCGCTGTTCCTGTTCCGCTTCGTGGGGGTGCACACCTCCTACGCCTATGTGCTGGCGTGCCTCATGTGCCTCACCACCGGGATGTCGTCGACGATGTCGCCGATGACGGCAGCCATCATGTCCGCCGTCCCTTCGCGCCGGGCCGGTGCCGGCTCGGCCATGAACGATGCGACCCGGGAGCTCGGGTCGGCCCTCGGTGTCGCCGTCCTCGGCAGCGTGGCCGCTTCGCGCTACGCCAGCCGCCTGCACCACGTCGTCGCCGGGCTCTCCCCAACGGCGCGATCGGCGGCGAGGAGCTCACTCGCCAGCGTGCTCAACTCGGCCAAGCAGCTGGCCCCGGCCGATGCCGGCGCCGTCCGCGCCGGCGCCCTGCGCGCCTACATGGACGGCATCCACGTGTCGGTGACGGCGGGCGCCATGCTCGCCGCGGTCGCCGCGCTCGTCGTCCTGCGCTTCCTGCCCCGCCAGCTGGCCCAGGAGGGCGCGCTCCACGGCCCGATCGAATCACTGGAGGACGCGGCGGAGCTGGTGATCGGCGGCGTGCCCCCGCTCTTCGGCGACCTGGCGTCGGAGGAGCCGGGGCGGCGCTGACCCGCCGGGTTCAGCGGTCGAGGGCGTAGAGCCCGGCGGCCGTGGCGCCCACCACGTCCCGGTAGCGCGCCTCGCCGAGGGTCGCGGCCAGCGCATCGAGCAGCGCCGCCGTCTCCCCGAAGGTGCCTTCGGGGTGGGGGTAGTCGCTCGACCACATGACCCGTTCCGCCCCGATGCGGTCGATCTGCTCCACACCGCAGGGATCGTGCATGAAGGTCGCGTAGCACTGCGTGAACCAGTGGTGGCTCGGTGGATCGGCGAGGCGCGGGCTGAGGTGGTCGGCGAAGCGAGCGTGGATGCGATCCGCGTGGTCGAGCGCCGAGGGGATCCAGCTGATGCCGCCTTCGGCGAAGACGATGCGCAGCCCGGGGTGGCGCTCCAGGATCCCGGAGAACACCAGGAACGACCACAGCTTCCGGAAGGGCTGGAAGGAGACCGCCAGGTAGGAGCCGAGTCCGCCCGGGCCGTTGTTGTCCGGCGCCTCGCTGATGTGGAAGTTGAGCGGCAGCCCGGCATCTTCGATCGCCGACCACATCGGGTCGAGGGCCGGGTCGGCGTAGTTGACGCCCGCGACCGCGTTGGGGAGCATCATCGTGGCGAACCCGAGCTCGCGGATGCGGGCGATCTGGTCCGCGGTCTCTTCGGGCCGGTGGACGCTGGCGAGGATCGGTATGCCGAGCAGGCGCCCGCCGGTCGCGGCGCAGCGCGCCGCCAGCCATTCGTTGTAGGCACCGAAGCAGCGCACCATGAGGGCGCGGTCCTGCATGCCCCACATCGCCATGGCCCGCTGGGGGAACACCATGGCCTGGTCGATGCCCTCGGCGTCGAGCACGGCGACGCGCGCGGCTGGCTCGCTCGCGCCGTGAGCCTCGTCGGAGTGGCGGACGAGGTCGGGAAAGAGCAGGAAGGTCTCGACCAACCGATGGTCGTCGGAGCCGCCGAGCGCCAGCGCGGGTCCCTCGAGGCGCGGTGCCCGGTCGCGGTCGCCCGCAGGCAGGGACGCCGGCAACCAGTCGTCCCAGAACTCGGGGGGTTCGACCAGGTGCTCGTCCGCCGAGACGATCCTCGTTGCAGCCACGGGCGTGCCTCCTGCTCGGGGGACCAGCGCCTCCGGCGCCCGCTCGACACGCTATCGAGGTCGGAGCGGTCCGGTTCGCCCCTGCCGGCGGGCTCAGCCGGCCCAGCCCTGGTGCCCGACCAGGGGGACGAACGCGACGGCACCGAGATCGTCGGTGGTCACCTCGCCGCCCCGCCGCTGCAGGCGCAGCAGCCGCTGGCCCCCCCGGTCGACGCCGACAGGGATCACCAGGCGGCCCCCGTCGGCGAGCTGGTCGATGAGCGCGTCGGGCACAGCAGGCGCGCCGGCACTCACGAAGATGGCGTCGTAGGGCGCGGCCGGGGCCCAGCCCGCGCTGCCGTCCGCGCAGATCACCCGTACCCGCTCGGTGCCGAGGCGGCGTAGCCGCGCCGCGGCCGCGACCGCCAAGGCCGGCATCCGCTCGATGGCCAGGACCGACGCGCACAGCCGCGATGCCACGGCGCTGGCATAGCCCGACCCGGCTCCAACCTCGAGCACGCGATCGCGGGCGCGCAGGTCGAGGGCCTGGAGCATGAGCGCCACGATGAAGGGCTGCGAGATGGTCTGGCCCTCGCCGATGGGCAGGGCGCGGTCGTCGTAGGCCTGGGCCATCCGCGCCCGGGGGACGAAGTCCTCGCGCGCCACCGCCGCCATCGCGTCGAGGACCCGCTGGTCGGTGATCCCGCGGCCGGCGAGGTCGCGGCGCAACATGCGCTCACGCCGCTCGGCGAGCTCCTGCGGATCGGGTGATCGGTCGACGCCCCGAGCGTACCCGCCAGCTCCCATCCTCCTCGGCGCCATCGCCCAGCACCCTTCTGGCGGAGGGACCGTCTTGGCGCCCGCGTCGGATGTCGTCGCGCCGGGGACGGTACGGTGCCGACCGTGGACGACGAGGAATGCCCGCACGGTCTCGACCGGGCGTGGTGCAGCATCTGCAAGGCCCAGGCGCAAAAGGCATCGGGGCCTGCCGCGGGCCGGTCCGGTCCGCCGGCGCGACCGGCCACGGGCCGGAGGCCGTCGCCTCGCCCGAGCAGCCCCCGCCCCGCCGCCCTGGAGCCGACGCCGGCGCGGGCCCTCGCCAGGCTCCGTCCGTCGCTGTTCCACGTCACCGCGCTCGGCGCGTGGCCCTCGATCGCCGAGCTCGGGTTGCGCACCGCGGCCCAGCTGGCCGATCTCGCCGATCAGCACCCCCTCACCTCCATCCGCGCCGATCGCCTCGACCTGGTCGAGGGCGACGGCGCCTGGTTGATTCGCCTGCGCGACCAGCGCCCCATGCTGCGAGCCCAGATCGAGAGCCACCTCGACGGTGTGACGCTCCAGCAGTGGCTCGACCTCGTCAACTCCCGCGTCTACTTCTGCGCCCGCCAGAAGGACCTCACCACCCTGCTGATGCGGTACCAGAACGAGGGGCAGGACCTGGTCGTCTTCGACACGGCCAAGCTCCTGGCTGCGGCAGCCGAGCGCATCGAGGTGACCGCGGTCAGCTCGGGCTCGCCGGTGGCGTGGGGCGGGTGCCCGTGCCGGGGCCGGGACACCTTCATCCCCCTCCCGAGCTTCCCCGGAGCCGCGGCCGACATCGAGGAGGTGACGGTCCTCGACGGGCTTGCCTCCGTCGACCGGCTCGTGACGCGGGTGGTGCGCTACCACCCGGATCGCAGCTCCGAGGTGCTCGTGGACTGACGGTGCCCGCGTCGCTCAGGCGTGGATGCCGACCCGGTGGCCGCCCGAGGACTGCTCGATCAGGAGGGCGGTCAGCTCATCGTGGCGCAGAGGCGGCGAGAGGTAGAACCCCTGGACCACGGGACAACCGAGCTGGCGGAGCCGCTCCAGCTGCTCGACTGTCTCGACGCCTTCGGCCACCGTCACCATGCCGACCGCATTGGCGAGACCGAGCACGGCGGTGACGATGGCGAGGTCGACCTCGCTCTGGTCGATGCCCTCGACGAAGCTGCGGTCGATCTTGACGACGTCGACCGGGAACTGCTTGAGGTAGGTGAGCGACGAGTAACCGGTCCCGAAGTCGTCGATGGCCATCCGCACGCCGAGGGCACGGAGGTCCTCGAGCAGGCCGATCGTGCGCTTGACGTCGGCGACCGCGAGCGTCTCGGTGATCTCGAGGCACAGCTGGCGCGACTCGATCCCGTTGCGGGCGATGATGCCGGCGATCTCCTGCACCAGTCCACGGTGGCCGAACTGGCGGGGCGAGAGGTTGACGCTCATCTCCAGTGAGATGTCGAGCGTGTCGCGCCAGGTCCGCGCGGATCGGCACGCCTGCTCGAGCACGATCTGGCCGAGCGGCAGGATGAGCCCGGTCTCCTCGGCGAGCGGGATGAACTCTGCCGGGGGGAGCACACCGCGCGACGGGTGGTTCCAGCGCACCAGCGCCTCGACGCCGACCACCCGCTCGGAGGCGGTCGCGACCAGCGGTTGGAAGAAGATCTCGATCTCGTCGCGCTCCATCGCCCGGCGGAGGTCTGCTTCGAGCTGCAAGCGCTCGTCGGAGCGGGCGCCCATCGCGGCGGCGTCGTAGACGACGTAGCGGCCGGGCCCCCGGGACTTGGCCTGGTACATCGCCACGTCGGCGTCGTGGAGGGCATCGTCCGCCGATGCCCTCCCCACTACGTCAGCCTTCAGATAGGCGTCTCGCAGAGCGTAACATTCATTCGTCGGCGAGACGCTCTCGTAACCGGTGAGCGTCGAATAGAACTCGCGGAAAATATCACGTGTTGCTTTTGCCCCACTTTTCTCCAGATCAGTGTTCGTCCAATGCAGGTCTTCGATGGCATATATGCCTCCTGGAGCTAGCGCCGGAAACAATGCACCCAAAGCGATCTGTTGATGGTGCGAAACATGACTGCCATCATCGATCAGAATGCTGATCGGGTGTCCGATACGGGAGATCAAACGCTCGAGGTCACTTCTCGCCGACATATCTCCTCTAATGACGCTGCATCCCCTTACTGTGACGTCTGAGAAGTCATCCATATCGAAGCCGAATATTTGCCCGTTCTCGAAATACTCTCGCCACATCCGCAGCGATGGCGCATCAGATCTTCCGACACCGATTTCGACCAGTGTAAGGGCCTGCTTTCTAC
>Ga0209698_10008453_pt1 | contig 10627 bp, 10 predicted proteins | sample LitLauG_LLR_2012_FD_187203 | JGI IMG/M metagenome (GOLD analysis project Ga0209698, IMG submission 187203) | Freshwater sediment microbial communities from Pennsylvania, USA - Little Laurel Run_MetaG_LLR_2012 (SPAdes) (version 2) | ecosystem: Environmental > Aquatic > Freshwater > Creek >... | reverse complement strand
CCGCCGGCCGGTTCCCGGTTCGTCGCAAGCGACCGAACCGGCCGGCCGTGGACAACGCTTCCCGCAGACCGTGGTGTCCGCGTACTGGGGTCCGGTTCAACTTCGAGCATCGTGTGGCTCAAGGCTAGGGACATCAACGCCACGGTTGGGAGCCCTACTCCGCGCCTGCGGCGCTACGCAGGGCTTCCTGCTTCGCGTTTTGGCAGAACTCGTCCTGCGTAGCGCGCAGCGCGAAGCAGGAAGGCGGGGGTCGGAATCGAACCGGCGTACGCGGATTTGCAGTCCGTGTACATGATTAAGAAATCAAGCACTTGGCGAATTTGCCACGCGAATTTAGGTGTGGCAGACCCGGCCGACGCAGATTTTTCACCTGATGATATTTGCTCGTGGCAACTCTTTGGGCAGCGGGGTTCGATCCAAATCCGCGTCTTTCGTCATGGCCTATCCCGCGTGTCGCAAAGCATCCCTGCAAGGAATGGCCACCTTTTCGCGGCCGATCAGGATAGGCATAGCTGCGGGCGGGGGTCGGCCAACTCTTAAGGGCGCCATCCTGCACCATTGCAAGTACTCCTGCTCTGAAACGGTCATAGCCCACAAGAATTTCGCCGGTTACGATGACGACGTCTTTACCTGATTTGTGGCACGCGGCAGAGGCACTTTGGAGCGCGCGTCGGCTAACCCGATGTCGATGCCGCCGAAGGTACTGGCGCACCGCAGTCGGCGCTCGCACGAACGCCACGAAGTATCTCCCGCCAGTGCGAATAAAGCAGGAAATGCCCTCCTCCAGGAATCAAGTGCAGTGTCGCACCTGGAATCCGATCAACGAGCCGCCGCGCACCTTCGACGGCCACAATGTTATCGGCTTCGCCGTGGTAGAAGTGCACGGGCATCTGCAACGGTGCAGATGTGACGCCCGAGGCGTGGGCGCTCAACAGCAGTTCGGTAGCCATATACTGTTCGTCGCGGATGCCAACCAACAGGCTCCTTGCGTAGTTTTCCCTAAATACCGGGTTGTCGAATACGCGCCGATCAGGTGCCGGCATCTGGCGGACCTCACTCTCGATGAATGTATAGACGTTCTTTCGAATTCCGCGGTTCGCAAATCGCAGCAGGGCCGGGAGCAAGTTGGGGGCAAAGCGCGCCACCGATAGCACCATACGATATAGCGGAGAGAAGAACTGCAAGTCCTCGAGTCGCTCGACCGGAGGCACGCCGCAAACCACGAACAGCGACAGCACCCGCTGCGCAAGCCGCTGCGCAGTGGCGAACGCATACGGCGTTCCTGCGGAATAGCCAAGTACCACGAATCGCTGAATTCGCAAGTGATTGGCCATAGCCTCGACGTCGCTAGCCCAGTCCACGACGCGGCGGCTGGGTTGCGGATCGGAGTCCCCGTTTCCCGGCCGCTCAGGGATGAGCAGGCGAATTCCCTCGTCGTACAGGATTGCGTCGTCCGGATGCCGCATGTGGCGCGAGCACAATAGGCCGTGCATCTGAATGACCGGCAATCCGGCCGGATCGCCCGTATCTGACCAGAATAGGCGCCGCCCGTCAGGCAGGACCACGTGTTCGTCGCGGGCTAACGCACGGGGCGATTCTGCGATTCCAGCGCCCTGCCCTGCCCGGGACGGGTCCCGGCCGACGTCCAGCCAAAGCGGCGTTGAATACAGGGCGTGCATCAGTTCGGACTGACGGTGCACGCCGACTTTGGCGAAAACAGCCTTCAGTTGTGTTTTGACGGTATTGATGCTCGTACCGAGGTCCACCGCGACATCGTCCAAGCTTCGCCCTGTCATCAGCCGCTGCACAAGGCGTGCCTCCGCCGAAGTGGTTCCGAAGAGCACGCACAGTCCTGCTTCCGAAATCGGCGCCACATCCCGACTTGCGACCCAGATCGCTACCCTGGCATCCGCGCCGGCGCCAGCAACCCCGGAAAGTCGACTTACCCAAACAGATAGCCCGCCGCCTCCGTCCTCGAGACGCAACGGCACATCCGGCCTGTCATCGAAAGCGACGGCTCGCAGAGCATCAGCAAGCGCCTTGCGCGGTCGCGATTCCAGCCGCCCAACGGACATCGACAGGCAGGCGTGGTCATGCAGCATCGAGATCAGCGCACGGTTGATGCTAAGAATCGCACCGTCGCCGTCGGTGACTGCGATGCCGAGGGGCAGCTGATCGAGCGAGCGTTCGAGCAGTCGCTTGTGCTCCTCGACTTCGAGCGCCTGGCGCTGCAATTCCTGGGCGCGGACAAAGTGCGGCGCGAGTTGCGCGAAGGCCAGCCGCTCATGATTCGATAAGTTCATCGGCAACGGAGCGCCCGAGCCGTCGAACCAGCTGGTTACCATCCGCTCGCCATCGTCCGGGTTGTAGCGCGGCACCAGCGCGGCGCCATCCGAGGCCAAGTAACGAGCCATCGCTTCGAGTAATTGCGGCCATAGCGTCTGATCGCCAGCCGTATCGTAGATGAGGCCGATCAGGGCCGACAGTCCGACAGCGTCAAATGCCGCGTCCTCATCCATCGCACCCCCCCGCTTCTCAAGGAGCGCAATGCGATCCTCCCGAGGCGATCTCGGAGCTCCAACCGAGTCAAGAGTATTCCAAGACTGTGCAAAAGTCGACGTCGTCTCTTCACCCGTGCGGGTGATGCGGCGCAAAGTCGTCCGCGGGAGCATACAGAGCACGCCATCGATTCGCAACCAAGTCGTTCTGCAATGGTTCTCGGCTAACTAGTTGGACAAGGATTTTCGCGGATATCCGTTCATCGAATGGACAACGGGGTCTTCCATGGATTCAAAGCGCATGGCACCAATTTTTCGCAATGTCGACGACGTCCTGCGTGAAGCGCAGTCGCTTCGCTCGCTACTGTTCCTACAATGGCTTAAACGTCGCAATCGAGCGAAGACTGCACCCCACGCCGCCATGCACAACGTTGCGGTCGTATGCAGCCGGCTCAACGCACGCGTGCCCACAATTGCCGAAGCCCATTTCAGAACGACCGGGGTATTTCGCTTGCTGCTAACCGTGCTTCATCTTGAAGCACGCGATGCACCGCACGGTTTGGTGCAGGTGCGCACCTGCGGGCTTCCAACATTGAACAGCCTGGAGCGCGTCAGATCGGAGACTGTAGGTCAAGCCACTGACACGCGATCACCTCCATGGCCCACTCGTCTCCCTAGACGAGCTTTTCGAAGTCTGCTCCGGGAAGTCGTGGAGCGGAATGCCGTGCATAAGAGAAATATCACGCCATACCGATGACGCCCCAATGCACTCGTCCCAACTCTGTTTGCCTCGATTCGATAAATCTTGACACAACATCCAGTCACCTCTCCAAATCGCGCAAAGCGCGGGCGATAGCCAACTTCACCGGAGGAATTGATGCAACACGACCAGAATTCGACGTCCGGCACGACGCGCAGGTTCGTTCTTTTGACCGTGCTCTTGCTGGGCATACTTAGCAGTCCAAGCGCGCTTGCGGAGCGTCATTTCACGCAGGTCATATCCTTTGGCGACAGCATCAGCGATGTCGGCACCTATCGCGTGGGCCTGATAAGGCGCCTCGGTGGGGGACGGTTCACTACCAACCCGGGGCCGGTTTGGGTTGAAAGAGTTGCCGCGGAACTGGGCACGCAGGTGACGCCGTTCCGCGTTGGGTATGCGGGCCAGTCGATAGTGCTTAATGGGACCGGTTACGCTGAAGGTGGCGCGCGCGTTACGCAATTGCCGGGCGTCAACTGCAATCCCAACTCGGCCGGTGTTTGCACTGCTGAGTTGGGGCGACCAGTATCGCAGCAAATCGACGACTTTGTCGCATACAACGGCCGCTTTGAAAAGCACCAATTAGTGTTCGTGCAGGCCGGCGGCAATGACCTTCTCTGGCATCTGGCGTTAGTCGGAGGCGGATTGGAGTCGGTCAGCGTCGCGGCGACCGCCATTCAGCAGGCGGCCATCGACCTCGCCGCGCAGGTGGAACGCATCCAGGCCTATGGTGATGCCACAGTGGTTGTGCTTAACCTGCCCGACGCAGCATTGACGCCGTTCGCGCAGGCACAAGGTGCCGAAATTCAGGCCCTGATCGGCGGGCTGGTGCAGCTCTTCAATGGCAGCTTGGCCGCATCGCTCAGCGGCAATTCGGCCATTCAGCTCGACGCCTATGGCAATTTGCACCAAGTCGTGGCCAACCCTACGGCGTTTGGCGTGAAAAACTTGACGATCCCCGCCTGCGACCTGAACAAAGTGACGGCTCTCACCGAGGGCAACGTTGTGGATGCCTGGGCTCTGATGTGCACGAGCGATACGCTGGTCGAGCCCGAAGCGGCATACACTTATCTCTTCGCGGACGACGTCCACCCGTCGACGCTTGGGCATGAGATCACCGCTCGCTTCGTGTTGCAGTCGCTCCACAAGCTCGGCGTGCTTTGAATTGTGCGAGTCCGGAGTGATTGACGCCACTCACGACGTCTCGCTCCGGTGCACTGATTCCGAAGGTCGCGGACAAATGCGCTCGATCGACACATGGATATCGTCGACGGATTTGGACTTGATTGCCGATTCGTTGCAAACGTTTAGGCCGCCTCCGGGCGCAGCGGCAATTGCAGGCTTCGATACGAATGGAACGCGTGCGGGCGAAATTTACTGGGCCTGCGAGAAATCACGGGATGGGGATTGCCCCGCCGCCAGACGGACGATCATAGATACACGGAGGGGCTTCTGTGATTTCAATATCTGCTCGCGGAATGACCACTGGACCTGTTCTGAACCTGACATGGATGCGCGCGCTCGTTGCGCCGTTGTTAGCACTGCTGTACTCCTCATTGGCCGCCTGTACTGCAGCCGACAAATACCGCTTGGTAGAGCAAGCCGTCCCCGCTGCGCAGGTGATGGACATTGCCACCAATTCGGAACCGCTCGATCTGAAACTGAGGAACGTCATCGTCACCGGCGGGCCCGGTTCATGGAAACTCAAAGCACTTTGGGACGAGTACGCCGTGACCTTGACAAATCGCGGCGCCAGGCCGATTAACGTGCTTTCGGTCCGGCTGATCGGTGCGGACCACCTGTCCCGCGCGCCGTTCGATGATCCCTGGAGACTTGAGTCGTTGAGCGACACCGCTTGGAACGAGTATGGTCGATGGACGCTTCGGGCTATCGGCATTGGCATTGAAAGTGTGGCCTTGGGAACGGCCGCGGTGCTAGCGGGCTCCAGCGGCATCAAACCGGGACCACCAAGTCCGCTGGGCAAGGTCGCGATCGCAGTTGGAGCCTTGGGGCTGATCGATCTCGTCGTGGTTTCTGTGGCGGATTCGAACAGCAGGGAGAAGATCGAAGCAATTTTTCAGCGACGCCGACTACAAGTACCCACGCGGATCGACCCACGGGAATCCATCGACGGAAGCTTCTTCTTCCCGGTGACGCTGCAGCCTAAGCGCCTGGTGCTGCTTGCCATCAGCGACGAGCAGCCGCTGGAGCTAACGCTGGATCTCGACCCAATTGCACCCATGCGGCAATGGCCGAACAAATGACGGGCACCCTACGATTCGAGACGACCGGCCATCTTGGCCGCCAGGCCAGGAACCTGGTCGTCTCGTCGCTGCTGTGCGCTCTCGGCGCGTGCGGCGGCCTACCTGGACTCGATACCCCAGCTCCTCCGGTGGGCCCGCCGTTTCTGGTCGGCGGCCCTGTCTCTGGTTTGCGCGGCACGGATCTGGAAGTATCCAACCTGGCGGACTCGACGTCGTCAAACATCGTAATCGTTGCAGGTAGTGCCTCCTTCAACCTGCCACCCGTCTTCAATCCCGGCGATGGCTACGACTTGATCATCGCCCACCAGCCTGCACAGCCAGCCCAGTTCTGTGTCATAAAGAATGGGCAAGGCGTCGTGGGCAGCGCCGACGTTCTGAATGTCTCGATCTCCTGCTCGAACGTCGCCAGCCGCTTCCTGTTCGTCGGCGGCAGCAACGGCGTGGCATCCTATGGCATAGACGAAAGCACCGGGCGCCTGACGAGCAACGCTAGCCTCGCCTTGACGGCCGGCCCGCACTATGTGGGCGTCGACCCCTACAACAAATTCCTATTCGTTGCCGACGCCGCGGCCAATCAAATCCTGGGCTTTGCCATCAATTCGACATCCGGTTCGCTCAACGTACTGCCGACGTCGCCGTATGCTGTCGGGGCGCGCCCCGACTTCCTGGGCTTTCGGGTACGCCCCTCAATCGGCGTCAATTTGTATGCCGCCAACCAGTTGGACGACACGCTCTCTGACCTTGCGATCGATCAGGCAAGCGGTGCATTGACCCCTGAAAGCGGCTCGCCCTTTGCGGCCGGCAGCCAGCCGGTCTCGATTGCCGCGACATTGAATCCGGCGTTTCTCGTGCTCGATGGCGGCGCCAATTCGATCTACGCATTCGGGCTGAGTGGAGCCACCGCGTTCGCGCTTCCCGGCTCGCCGTATGCAACCGGGAAGCTGCCCGTTGCGCAGGTCCTGGACTCGAGTGGCCGCTTCCTGTACGTCGCAAATCGCGGCGACGACACTGTATCGGGCTTCCGCGTCGCATACGACGGCTCGCTCACTTCGATGAGCGCCTCACCATTTTTCACCGGGCACCTGCCGGCCGCCATAGCGATCGATCCATACAGCCGATTTGCCTACGTCATCAATGCCGGCGACAGCACGATTTCCGCATACCGCATCGATTCCGCGAGCGGCAATCTTGTCGCGATTCCTGGTTCTCCTTTCGGCGCCGGCGGCAGCCCCATGGCGGCCCAGATTGACAGTCTTGGAAAATTCCTGTGGGTGAGCTATGGCGCAACCAACGGCATCTCCGGCTTTTCCGTGGACCAAATTAGTGGCGCGCTCGCGCCGATCGCCGGATCCACGGTGCCTACGGTAAGCGCACCCGCATCGCTCGCATTGGGGAATTGAGTTGCACCCGGATGAATCTGCGGACACGGGTTCGGATGAGGAGCAAGCCATGCCTGGCCACGGCGGACTTGCCGGGATATTTGACTGCTTGCTGCAAGCGGATTGAGTACGACGGCAGGTGTTCTGGGGATCTGAAATTCGAGCAACGCCGGAGGATCGAAATGAAGCGGATTCGAATGATCGGGTCGAAGGGAATTTCCCCAATGAATCTCCGACCTGTTCGCATTCATCGATTCGCCAATACCGCTTTGGCCGTCGCCCTGTACTCTGGAATGGTCTCCTGCGGCCACAGTGGCAACTCGTGCCTACTTTGTACGACGTCGACCGTCCGCCTGTTCGCTTATGTCGTCAACAACGGCAGCGGCAACGTGTCAGCCTACAGCGTCGACACCGCATCCGGCGCCCTCGCCGCGGTGCCGGGTTCCCCGTTTGCGGCGGGCACAAGCCCGACTTCGGTCACATTGGTCACTTCCAGCAACGTGGCCTTTACGTCGTTTCCAGAGGAAACGGTTCAATTCGCGTACGTGGTCAATAGAACAAGCCAAAGCGTGTCCGCATATTCCATCGACGCCGCTTCGGGAGCCTTGACGACTCTGCCCGGCTCGCCCTATGCAACCGATAGCGGACCAGTCTCGATGACTGTCGTGACCGGCTTCGGCAGCACAGTCGTCGAACCCACAGGACAGAGCACATTGGCCAATGCCGGGAACTTCGCCTACATCTTGAACCACGACAGCGACAACATCTCGGCATACGCCATCGACGCCACAAAGGGCACGTTTGTACCTGTGCCGGGATCTCCGTTTGCCGCAGGAAGCGGTCCGGTTGCGCTGACGATTGCGGGGCACTTCGCCTACGTCCTCGACAATGGGGGCGACAGCGTCTCCGCTTACAGCGTCGATACGGCCACGGGTGCCCTGTCTCCCGTACCGGGCTCGCCGTTTGCCACCGGTTCCGGCCCCATCAGCCTGGCATTGCCAAATACGAGCGGTGCAGCCACATACGTCTATGTTGCCAATTCTGGCAGCGGCGACATATCCGCCTACTTGCTCGATGCGACCTCAGGTGCCTTGACGCCGGTCGCGGGCTCGCCATTCCCGGCCGGCAGCAAGCCGGTCGCTGTGGCCGTAGGCGGAGGATTTGCCTATGTGCTGAACCAGGGCAGCAACAATATCTCCGCATACGTCATCGATTTCAGTACGGGCACCCTTGCGGCAGTGCCGGGTTCTCCGTTCGCGGTCGGCGCGAACCCCGTGCAATTGACGTATCCCGGCTTCGTGTATGCAGTGAACGCGGGCAGCAACAGCGTCTCGGCGTTCTCGGTGAGTTCTGCGGGTGCGCTCGTGCCCCTCCCTGGATCGCCGTACGCCACGGGCAGCCAGCCTGCCGGCCTCACAGCGTTTGCCTCTGGGATGCAAGTGACTCCGTCTGGCCACCAGTATTTCGCCCTGGTTCCAAACGGCGGCAGCAACAACGTCTCGGCGTACACACTCGACGCGCCTGGCGGGCAATTCAATGGAGCGCTGAGCGCCGTAAGCGGGTCGCCCTTCGCCGCGGGAACTAGCCCAGACTCGGCCGCGGCAATCACGACAACGGTAACGGTGCCCGGAAACTAGCCGCGAAGGAACCTCAACTTCGCCAACCGCTTCTCCTCATTAGATGAGGAGATTTTCCCTTGGGTCTCACGGATGCAAACAGAAGCGCGCAGTCCAGAGTGAGTGCCTCAACGAATCCTTGAACCTCAGGTCCTGCAGAACCCTCTCCCTTCTTTCAATTGACACGCTCATTTAGAAACTTCAGATAGGCGTGAGGAGTGACTTCATGAAGAAAGATCGCAATGCGATTCCAAATTCCCTGCGTGAACTTCTAGCGGTCGTTTGGACGATAGTGAAATCTGGACCGTTGGCGCGCATGACCGCCGCAAAGGTGTGCGGTAGACCCGCTGCGAAATTCCTGATCCTGTCGTCCGCTTTTATCGCATGGCCGGTCTTGGCACAGACGTACAGTGTTCTTCATACCTTTTCCGGAGCGGACGGCGCAAATCCATCAGCCGGCGTGACCCGTGACAGCTCCGGCAACCTTTACGGCATTACGAACTACGGCGGCGCATTCGGCGCTGGAGCGGTTTTCAAACTTGACGCTTCGGGCGATGAAAGGGTTCTGCACAGCTTCACCGGAGGAACAGACGGAGGATTGCCTCAAAATAATAATCTGATACTCGACCGTCGGGGCAATATTTATGGAATGACCACTGGTGGTGGCTCCGCCGACTGCCCATCTGGTTGTGGCGTGGTGTTCGAACTGCACGCGGGAGCTGAGGCTCGCGAAGTGGAAACGATACTCCACAGCTTTACCGGCGCTGCCGATGGCTATTTCCCCTTCGCAGGCCTTATTCGTGACGAAGTCGGCAACTTTTACGGCAGCGCCGAATTTGGCGGAAGCGGAGCTGGAGTCATCTTCCGGCTGAGCAATGGCGGCGTGTTCGATGTGCTTCATAGCTTCAGCGGAGGTTCCGACGGCGGATGCCCGGATGGGAGCCTCCTTATGGACCGAATGGGTGAGCTTTTCGGAGTCGCCACCTGTGGAGGCAGCTTCCCCGGAGCGGGAGCAATCTTCAAGATGACCCCTGACGGTACGGTTACGGTGCTTCACAATTTCACCGGTGGCAACGACGGGTCGATTCCAATCGGGCCTCTTGTCCGTGATGTTCAAGGAAATCTATTCGGCGTAACACAATCTGGTGGCAGTTCTGGCCAGGGAGTGGTGTTCAAACTCGACCCATCCGGTACCGAGAGGGTTCTATACACCTTTTCCGGAGGTGCAGACGGTGCTTCACCTGCGGCCGGCCTGACTCTGGGTGCATCGGGAGATCTTTATGGCACGACGCTTTTCGGCGGTAGCTTCGGACTTGGAGTGGTTTTCAAGGTGAGCGCCGATGGTACTGAGGCGGTGCTGCACACATTTACCGGAGGTGCCGATGGCGCAAATCCCTTCGGGGCCGTTCTGGTACGCGACTCACAAGGGAACCTATACGGCACCGCCTACGGCGGCGGTAATGTTGCCTGTACGTGTGGAGTCGTCTTCAAAGTGACGCCCCGGTCTCAGTAAGTCGGTAATAGACCCAATTGCGGTTTGTCAGGAGTGTCCGCAACCTCACTTATATGAGAGGCAAAATTGAATCGGCGCCGACACTCTTGGCCAACCAACTTCCCTTTGTTCCGCGGCGCATGACGCATGGCACTATTGTCCTCGTCCATGGTCGATCCCCAGCTTGATGTGGCGAAGAGGCGCGTCGCCACGTTCGCGGGGAAGGAATCTTGCGCGCATCGCCCAGACGCCCGAAAAGATTGCCGGCAGGGCGATCTCGGCCGGTGGAAAAGTTCGTCGGCTGGCGCTAACCTCTTGGAATCCGACATTCGGGGCGTGGCGGAGCGGACATCGGGCTTGCGAACTATCGGCCAACTGCAGATGCGGAACGCGTAGCTACCAGATTCCGCCCACAGGACATAAATGCCGCGAAACGAATCCCAAAAGCTCGATGACTTCCTGAAGCGATGCTTTTCAACGGCGACGTTGCTCGAGGCCGATTTGCCGAGTGAATCAGCGCGAACTCGCTGGGGAGACGCCGCTGCACCTGGCCGCGCATTGGGGTGAAGTCGAGACGATCATGATGCTTCTTCTGGCTGGTTGAGCTTGGGCCGACAGCCG